>Ga0272442_10000469_pt1 | contig 64702 bp, 35 predicted proteins | sample SSMForm2O_FD_200262 | JGI IMG/M metagenome (GOLD analysis project Ga0272442, IMG submission 200262) | Marine sediment archaeal communities from Little Sippewissett salt marsh, Falmouth, MA, United States - SSM-Form-2O | ecosystem: Environmental > Aquatic > Marine > Wetlands > Sediment ...
ACGTGTAAGGATGATACGGTGTCGGTCCCAGCCACGTATCATAATCCAACCCTTCCGGCACCGGCTGCGGCTCTTGCGTCGGAACCACTCCCGACTTCCAGGTTCTACATTGCACCGTATGTACATTACCGATCATCCCGCTTTGCACAACTTCTACCTGAAACTTGTACGAATCCACCGACCGCCTTTGATGGCCGCACTGATACACTGTCCCATACCGATCCATCACCTCTACCAACGCCCTACCTTCTTCTATCGTCAGCGACATCGGCTTTTCCGAATAAATATCCTTGCCCGCCTTGGCCGCCATAATCGAACCGATTGCATGCATGCGGTCTCCCGTCGCAATCAGTATCGCATCGATATCCTTTCGTGCTAATATCTCCGGAATGTCTTTATACATCGCGCAGTCATTATTATTATAACGCTCATCCGCCATCTTCTTACCCATTAGCTGCCTTTGTTCCAGGGCATCGCACACGGCCAGAACCCGTAAATCTTCATTGGTCATAAAATGCTTCAGCACCAGCCTGCACCTGCTCCCTATCCCGATCACCCCCAGCGTAATTTGCTCACTCGGAACCACTCCCTTCAACACCGAAGCCGGCACCACCCACGGCACCGCCAGCGCACCCATGATTCCTTTGCTTGTCCTTAAAAAATCCCGTCGTGATAACTGCTTACCAACCTCATTTTTCATTCTTATCTTTGCTCCTATGATATAGGTAATCTCAGCTACACCTATTTTTATCCGAAATCACCCCGCCTCGTCAAGGATTTCTGTATAGCGTCACTTTTACTTCACGCCTCCTTTGATAACGGTGCCATCTTCGAGTATCAATCTTCCTTGTCCGGTTCCTCCCTGGGGAATTGTCCTCGGGTAATCAGGATTGGGTTTTTGACTTGTAACCAAAATCAATTTATCCATTGCTTCTTTACCCAACGTAATCCACTCACCGGTTTTCATGAGCGTCTGAACATTAGATATATTCAATCCCCGCACCGTGCAATCTTTGTCGGGCGAATAAATTTCCACCCAGCTCTTCGGATCGTTCCGCTTATGTTTATAGGTCCCCGACATCGGCCCGATCCGCACCAGCTTGAAATGACTCCCGGCCCCGCTGCTTATGTCAAAGCCCAGCTTCACATTTTTTATGGTAACATTGTCCGCATTGGCGGCTATTTGAAAAACTGGTGGACAGGGACTCGGTATATTTATTTCGCTGAAAAACAAATTCTCATAGTGACCGATCGGATCAGCATAGTCTTTATCACGCCCTTTCTCCAGATTCGGCTGATCATATAGCCTGAAGATAAACACATTCCGCGTCCGTCGGATAACACAGTTCTTCACTTCACATGCCAGCCTGCTGCCGTCGGGAAAAATTTTTGTCCCCCCCAGCAACCTGATCGTTGCCGTCCCGTCCGGCAGCATAGATTTTTCTCTGTCTGTATTTCCCGGCCCCGTCACATCTTCGACCAACACCTCCGATATCTCCCCAAACGACTCAGCACAATTCATCCACTCCCACCCGTTCAGGGCTACCCTGTCGTCATATGTTACCCCGTCGATTTTACGAATAATTCCGTACCGGGTCGGTCCGTTAATATGCACACCATCCCGCTTGTGGTCTTCGAAGTTAATGTTTTCGACCAGAAACTCTGAGGCGTTCGCAATGTGTATCCCAAACGGCCGCGATTGACGAATGGTTACATTACGGACAACTATACCCCGAACGTTTTGTAACAGGATGACTCCATGTGTACCTGAAAATCTTTCTTCTCGACCCGCTCTGCCTACGATATTGCCGTTAAACTGCCTGCGCGAAGTAGCCAACGTACTCCATATCCCCCCCTCGACGATAATATCCGTATCCGGATTAGCACCCAGCACCACCGCCCCTTTTCTGCCGTCCACTATGTTTTGATTGCGCACCATGCAGGTATTGCTTCCCGGTTTCAATCGGATCTGTGCCCCACATCCTGCGCTAAGACGTTGACCGGACTTCAGCACAATGGGCGCATCAATATAATACGGCTGCGTCCTCTCAGGAATATACACCGCCCGATGCTCTGCCACCGCCGCCTTGATCGCCGCCGTCCAGTTCTCCCCTGTTACCCTGATGGTTTTTTCTTCGCCCTTCTCCCCCGGCCACACTTCCTCCCAGCTCTCGGTAACCACCAGATGTTTATTTTTGCTGACATCAAAAGCGCCCGTTTTGCCGCAGGCTTCCTGGTCCGTTTTAATCCCCACCGATTTCAACTTGGCCTGAATCGCATCCACTAATACCTGCTCAGATACCGATGCCGCCTGCGTACACTCCTTGACCGTTTGACAGGCCGTGCCCGTCTCGCCTTGCACTTGCCCCCCCACTAATCCCAACAAAACAAACAGACACGTCTTGAACACTAAACCTTGGCGTAGATGAAACATGGTTGTCGTTATCATATTGTTCCTCTGTGGTGATTGAAGATAGAAAGGACATTCATTTTGAAGCCGTGATTTTGCTCCTTCCCCCAAGTTTTTCCTGGCCTCCACAGGGCCCCGGCGAAAACTCCAATCCCGTGCATTCAACCGAATAAAGTATCCCGAAATGTCTTACGAAGCAAGATAAATGATCATGTATCACTTTCCAACCCCTCTTTTCTTTAGCGTTCAAAAATCCGTGGCTTATCTTACTAAAAATAGTTAAAATAACGATTTATGGACCTTTTTACCAAATTAGAGCAGCAGAATCTAACCGCCGCGGCCCCTCTGGCAGTTCGCATGCGGCCGCGTAGTCTGGACGAATTCGTCGGTCAGGAAAAATTTATCGCTCCGGGTAAGCTTTTATGGCGGATGCTCCGGGCGGACCGGCTCAGCAGCCTGATCTTCTACGGCCCCCCGGGAACTGGCAAAACCACCCTGGCCCGGATTATCGCCCAGCACTCGCAGGGCAAATTTATTCATACAAATGCTGCTACCATTGGGGTTAAAGAAATCCGCCAGATAATCAAAGACGCACAGGACCTCTTAGCCGCCCAGGCTCAACGGACCGTACTTTTTCTGGACGAAATTCACCGCTTCAGCCGGGCTCAGCAGGATGTGCTTTTAGACGATGTTGAAAATGGTACTCTGATTTTAATCGGCGCCACTACCGAGAACCCCTTCTTCTCGGTTATCTCGGCACTGGTTTCGCGCAGTACGATTTTTGAATTCCAACCGTTAAGCCATACTGACATTATCAAAATCATCCAAGCCACCCTTAATGACAAACAGCGCGGCCTGGGCAACTTCAAAGTAGAAATTACCAACGAGGCCCTGGAATATCTGGCTATTATGAGTGATGGAGATGCCCGCCGGGCCCTGACTGCCTTGGAAGTGGGAGTACTTTCCCAGCAGCGGCAACAACCTTCCAAACTGCAAAAATCAAACACTCAACCAAACGATCCCGACGCGGAGAAATTTCCTCAAGAAAAAGTAATATTTGATAAAAACCTGGCGGTCGAATCTATCCAGCAAAAAGCCCTGGTGTCTGATGCCTCTGGTGACAACCACTATGACTTGGCCAGCGCCCTGCAAAAGAGTATGCGCGGCAGCGATCCGGACGCGACAGTTTATTGGCTGGCGCGACTGCTGGTGGGAGGTGAAGACCCCCGCTTTATTGCCCGGCGTATCGCGGTTTGTGCCGCTGAGGATGTTGGTAACGCCGACCCCATGGCCACTGTTCTTGCCGCAGCAGCGGTCCAAATCAGCGATTTTATCGGACTACCTGAAGCTCAACTGCCCCTGGCCCAGGCAGCCATCTATATAGCCTGTGCCCCCAAGAGCAACCGCACCGCCCAGGCCGTTTGGACCGCCTCCAGTGACGTACGTGAGGGTCGAACCGCCCCGGTTCCTGCTCATCTGCGCGACTCACATTACCCCGCCGCCAAAAAGCTCGGTCGTGGTGAAGCTTATCAATATCCCCATAATCAGCCCGGCGGCTATGTGCCCGTATCTTATCTGCCCGCTGAATTTGCCAAACAGTATTACCGCCCCACTGACAGGGGCACGGAAAAACGGATTGGAGAATATCTGGCCAAACTTAAGCAAATCCTTGACAAGCCCGCCCCGGAAAAGTAGTTTAGAGAAATAGCATAAGCAATATTCCGCCTGCGCAGTTAGTTGCAAATGTATCTTTAACCCAGCAGGCCGATAGGAGTAAAGATTAATACCGCAAGATGATCTAGCGCGTTACGGCCAGGGATGGTAAGAATATGAACGAGACAAGTTACTACGATGCCGGGATTCAGCCGGGCAATCTCGCCGTATTAACACGTACCGTCGTTAGAAAGACAACCAAGTCGCTACTACCAAGATTAGCTATGGCTAAAAAAGACGCTCGAAAACAGATCCTTGATTTCTTAAAGAGCCTGCCCAGAGAACAGCTTCAACAAAAAAGCCGCGCCGCCTGTAAAAAACTTTGCGCCGTACCGGAATACCAACAGGCATCTGTGGTAATGATGTTTTTATCTCTCGTCGAAGAGGTGGATACCACCTGGGCTCTTGAGAGCGCGCTGGCGGACGGAAAAACCGTTTTGGTCCCCGGCATCGATTGGAACAACCATCACCTGGTCCCTATGAAATTAACTTCTCTGGATTGTCGGATGAAGGATGATCGTTATGGACTGCGCTACCCGGCCCAAGCGGAAGAAATGTCCATGAACGAAATAGATTTTATTGTGGTACCCGGCCTGGGTTTTGATGAACAAGGCAACCGTCTGGGCCGAGGTGGTGGTTTTTACGACCGGTTTTTAAGCCACGACGGCCTAAAAGGTGTCCCTGCCCCCTGCTGCGGGCTCGCCCTGGAAGAACAGATTCTCGATAAGGTGCCGGTCCACCAACATGATGTTCGTCTGCATATGCTCATCACCGACCAACAGGTCAGACGTTTCGAAAAATAATTATAGAAATGAAATCATATACCCATATACTCATACACTGATATACTTTTTTAAGGAGCTAAGGATGGCTAGATCAAGCTACTTCTCTCGCAACAGCAAGTTTCGCGGACGCCGGCTATTTCTTCTATTCGCTTTTGTGACAGTTATAGCACTGGCATTATGGAGAGTGCTTTTTTATACCCCTTCTGCCGAGTTGGAAGAAAACCCTTCCCGCTCTCTTAGTTCCCAGGTCCAGACTAAACAGCCCGCGCCCGGCAATCCCCAGCCAACCAGTGATACTTCCACCGCAGATGCTCAGGTAAAATCTCAAAGCGCTGCCCCCCACCCGGAAGATATTTCTGAACAGTCCGTCTCTACACAGCCTGAACCGCTCCAACGCATTTTGGCCCAGCAGGCTCCGAACCAACAAAAGCCGGAAGTGATAAATGAAACCTCGAATGCCCCCACCAACAAACAGGTTTTTCAAGGTGCTCAAAAGCTTCTCCAGGAAGGACAGGCAGCTCTAATCCGACAGCAATATCTTATTGCCCGCGAGAAACTAAGCCAGGCATTGGAGATGGGATTAACCAGCCCCCAGGACCAACAAGCTCGTGATTTAATAAATAAAACAACCGACATCTGGCTGTTTTCCAAAGCCCATTTTCCCCAGGATAATTTCTGTCAGCGCTATAAGGTCGCCAGCGGGGACAGACTGGCCACTATCGGCCGAAAATTCAATGTGCCTTATCAACTGCTGGCCCGGATTAACGACATATCCGATCCGACCAAACTGCGTGCCGGCCAGACCATCAAGGTCGTAAATGGTCCTTTTCACGCGGTGGTAAGTCGAAGTAAATATCAAATGCAGGTGTATTTGGGCAATCTTATTGTAAGGTGCTATCCCATCTCCCTGGGCAAGCCCGGCCGGGACACCCCCAAAGGACGCTGGCTGATCCAGGCCGGCAAAAAACAAGTCAACCCCGCCTGGACCGATCCCGATACCGGGCAGCATTTTTATCCCGATGACCCGGACAACCCCCTGGGAGAACGATGGATCGGCATGGAAGGCCTGGACGGGGACGCTCTTGGAAGAACCGGCTTTGGCATTCACGGCACCATCGAACCGGATAAGATCGGCACCGCCAGCAGCCGCGGCTGTATTCGCCTGCGCAACCAGGACGTGGAAGAACTATTCGACATTCTCACCGAGGGCAAAAGCCAGGTCCAGATTGTTGATTAGTCCACTTCGCAATTATAAAATCCGTGATTCATATTTGATTTTGGTAACGGGAGTCCTTTTTTCTCTTTGTTTCCTTTGTTATCTTATATTTAATATCTATTAACTTTGCTTTTTTGCATTAACAAAGGAAACAGATGCCCCAAACCATAATCTTAGGTATAGAATCGAGTTGCGATGAAACCGCCGCCGCCCTGGTCGCCGACGGCCGCGAGGTTATCTCCAGTGTCGTTTCCTCCCAGATCGAATTACATCAAAAATACGGTGGTGTGGTCCCGGAGATCGCCGCCCGTGCCCATATCGAAAATATTTTGCCCGTCCTGCGGGAAACATTCGAGCAGTCTGGTTTAACCTCCAAAGATATAGAAGCTGTGGCTGTAGCGTCATTTCCGGGGTTGACACCGTCGCTTTTAATCGGGGTGACAGCCGCCAAGACGTTGGCCTGGGCGTGGCAGAAACCGCTTTTAGCGGTGAATCATCTGCACAGCCATCTGCAATCGGTCATGCTGGAACAGGAGGAGGACTGCTTTCCCGCGGTGGCCCTGGTCGTATCTGGTGGCCATACAAGTCTTTATAAATGCACCAGCCCTGTAAATCTGGAGCTTTTGGGCTGCACCTTAGACGATGCCGCCGGCGAGGCGTTCGACAAGGTCGCTGCCATCCTGATGCTCCCCTACCCGGGTGGGCCTTCTATCGAAAAGCTTGCTAAATCCGGTGATGCCAAGGCGATACGATTTCCCCGCACGTGGCTGGAAAAGGGGTCGTTAAATTTCTCTTTTAGCGGGGTAAAAACCGCGGTACTGTATCATTGTCGCGGCCAGGATATGTTAGGAGAAGATAGGGTGGGATCGATGAGTGAGAAGGAAAAGGCCGATATTGCCGCGAGCTTTCAGGCGGCGGTAATAGAAGTGCTGGTTAGGAAAACACTTAGGGCCGCGGAAAAGATCAAGGCCACCACGGTACTTTTAGGCGGCGGGGTGGCGGCAAATACTACTTTGCGTAACGAACTGCAAAATAAGTGTTTAGAAGCGGGCTTAAAATTGATTGGGGCGGAGAAAAAATATTGCACGGATAATGCCGCCATGGTAGCCGGTTTGGGCTATCATCTGTTAAAGGCCGGCCTAACGGCGGAATTATCACTGGAGCCGGCGGCCTCGGACAATCAGGCGCAAGATTTTATTCGAAAGAGTCGTAAGTTATGAATCTGGAATCGCTTAAAGAATTATTGGAACAAGTTAAAACAGGTGGCACGTCAGTTGAAAATGCCATGGAGAAGTTGCGTGCTCTGCCCTTTGAATCGCTGGAATACGCTAAAGTCGATCATCACAGGACTTTACGGTGCGGGATGCCGGAGGTGATTTATTGTCCGGGTAAGACGACGGAACAGATTGTAGAAATATTCGTCCGGCTGGCAGAGAAGCAACAGAATGTGCTGGCAACTCGTACGGACGAAAAGACTTACGAAGCGGTAAAAGCACGGATACCTGAAGCTGAGTTTGAAAAGAAGGCCAGGGCGATTGTGCTTAGACAGGGGGAAGAAAAGGAGAAGGTGGGGCGCATTGCGGTGATATCGGCAGGTACGAGTGATATACCGGTGGCGGAAGAAGCGCGGGTGACGGCGGAGCTGTTAAATCAATATGTAGAAACGATTTATGATGTGGGAGTAGCGGGGCTGCACAGGCTGTTGAGTCACTGTGAACAGATCCAAAAGGCGCAGGTAATCGTGGTGGTAGCGGGGATGGAGGGGGCGCTGGCGTCGGTGGTGGGTGGACTGGTGTCGGTGCCGGTGATCGGGGTGCCTACCTCGGTAGGATATGGAACGAGTTTTGGGGGGATCGCGCCGCTGCTATCAATGCTAAATAGTTGTGCTGGAGGGGTTTGCGTGGTTAATATCGACAATGGTTTTGCGGCGGGGTATATCGCGGCGATTATCAATAATCAAACATCTCAGAAGAATGATTAGATACAGGTAAGTTACTATGACAGAAAGAATTACGCAGATACCCAAATTGCCCGAAAGAGCGGAAGATGCGCATAAGGGCTTATTTGGCAAGGTGTTAATTGCGGGTGGTTGCAGGGGGATGGTGGGGGCACCAGCGCTGGCGGCGATGGCGGCGTTTCGGAGCGGGGCGGGATTGGTGAGGATGGCGCTGCCGCGGAGTGTGCAGCTAAGTGCTGCTATAATAGCACCTTGCGCGACGAGTATGCCGGTGGCAGAGGATGAAGATGGGCTGATTTGTCAGGGGGCTATACATGATCTGCTGAACGCGATAGAAGATAATGATGGGCTGGCTTTGGGGCCGGGGATGGGGCAAAGTCTTCAATTACAAGCAGTTATAGAACGGCTGTTAAAGGAAGTTAAAAAGCCGATAGTTATCGATGCGGATGGTTTGAATAATCTGGCAGCCATCAGAGGTGATGGATTGCAACTATCTGACAATACTGTACTTACACCTCATCCGGGGGAGATAAAAAGGCTGTGGAGGGCGTGGTTCAGGGAGGAAATGCCAACAGAAAGAACGGAGCAGGCGGAGCAGTTGGCGGGGCGGTCTGGGGCGGTGGTGGTCCTTAAGGGGGCGGGGACGGTAGTTACTGATGGCAAAAGGACTTATGTAAACGAAACTGGTAATCCGGGGATGGCGACGGGCGGGGCGGGAGATGTGTTAACCGGGTGTATAGCGGCGCTACTGGCGAACCAGGCGGCGGGTTTTGATGCGTTAAGTGCAGCGATTCTAGGAGTTTATATACACGGTCGAGCGGGTGATCTGGCAGCGGCGGTGATGGGGGAAACGGCGGTTACAGCTCTGGATATCATCGATTATATGGGTGATGCGTTTATGAGTGTATGAGTGTATGGGTAGATGGGTAGATGAGTAGATGGGTTGGGAGACGGAAAGAATTTTTTCATAATCCGTAATTTCCTCAAAACAAAGATAAAAGTTCGTACAAAAAGTGTATGAAAAGCTCGTAAAAGTGTTTGACTATTTATGAAATGTGTGGTATATTTTATATGAAATGAATGGGGGCCGATGGGGAGTCCACGCTTATATAGCCATAGAGAGCGCCAAGAGTTCAGAGAAAACAAGTAGATTAAAAATCAAAGATCAAAAAGCAAAAACACAAATAATAAATCAAATATTTCTCACGCAAAGGCGCGAAGACGGTAAAGAAATTTAACCGCAGATGAACGCGGACAAGATATAAAATCCTAAGCACTAAATCCGAAATCCTAAACAAATTCCAATTTCCAAAATTTAAATGATTAAAACAGAAGAAATAATGGCCACAAAAAGCACAGAAATCACAAAAAGAATTAAACAGAAGAAAACGAAGGGAAAGAAGTTACTAAGTGGTGAGTGGTCAGTGGTGAGAAAATATGTTTCACGCAAAGGCGCGAAGGCGCCAAGAAATTTAGAAACAGATTTACACTGATTAACACAGATTAATATTCATACAAAGAAGCAAAAAAGATTAATTAGCCACGAATGGACACGAATAAACACCAATAAAAACAATCACAGCTCTGTGGTACTCTGCGAGCTCTGTGGTAATAAAATATTTAAACCACCGAGGACACCGAGATCACAGAGCAAGATGTTTAACCGCGTGGGCACAGCCCACCCTACAAAAAATAATACGAAATACACAATACGTAATACGCAATACGAAATGGAAAGAAGAGACGGAGTCAGGAATCAGGAGCCAGGAGGTAAGGAGATAAGGAGGAAGAAAGACGTAGTCCGTTGACCGTAGACAGTTGACCGTAATAGGAGGCCGCATGGGCTGGTTCGACAAGCTCATCCACCTTCGTTAATCCGATTTCGCTAAAGCTACGTCGGACACAAACTACGGCGGACATGAGCCACGGGCGGGGCCGGGCCACGCTTTGCTACAAAATTATTATAATGATAAATAAAAGAACCATAATCAATCCCAACAATTACAGGCAGTAAGTTGGCTAGGCAGAGATATGCACAAAGACAAACAGAAACATGCTGTTTACGGCTGGAAGACTATCATACCAGCGATAATTGCTTCTATTGTATTGTATGTTGGTTCCATCATGTTTATCTACGACAAAGAGTATAATTTGCCTTGGCGCATGATTTCAAGCAAACTAGCTGTTTTCATCGTTCTTGGCTTTGATATAGTATGGTGTGGGATTGTCCTATTGTGTCCATTTTGTAATAGACACGCTAAAATTATTTTGACGGTTTCAGTACTTACTTTATCTGCCATTATTTCGACAGATTTGTACCTTATAGCAATGTGGCACAACATGTGGTGATCGAAAATCCTGGAATGAGCCGCAATAGTTTAACTGTGCCAGGTAAATCAGAAATCTGATATTAAACTTTGCCGTACACATAAAAACCGCCTTTATTCGGGGAAGCGGTTGAGAGGTAAAAGAGGAGGATTGATGGGGGCGGTGTTTGGGGGTATTATGGGTGTAGGTGAATTGGCAGGAAAAGTAAATAATAATTTGTTGGATTATGAAAGATGAAGAACCCCATTCCGAGTAAACAGGATTGTTGCTATGTTCTTGAGATGCTTGAGTCGAAGCTAATCGACTTTACATACATTCACCCATGGGCAGACAAAATCATTAACGAACTTGACTATGCTCCACCATGGCTGGGCGATCTTGCAACTAAGAAATACCGTGGTGACCAAACAAAAGCACTTCGTGAGTACATTTATTCTGAACCTTTTGAAGCTGGTCCAGATGAGATGGAGAAGTTTCACGTAGCTTGTTTGTGGTTACGTTATGAACGCCGCGAAATTTCCTGGGCTACATTCCTCGAGATGACAGGTGATTTTCTTGACGGAGCTGACAGTAACTGGCACTGCGGAATTCCATATCACTACCATAATATATATGCCAGTGCCTACTTTACGGTTAAATCTGAAAAGCAGACGAAGAAGAGATTTCTCGCGGAACTTAACCTTCAGCCGTGGATAGCAATGGCAAAAGAAAAGTTTGAGCCCTTTAAGAATATGAGAATGCTTATTTAATACAAATACAATGGATGAGTAAAAACGCAGAGAACGCGTGGGGCATAGCCCCACCCTACGATACTGTTAAATATTCTGACATAATTGCCAGAAAGGGCCTTTGGAAGGCAATAACTAATTTTTAGTAACCTTCGGGGAATCGCCCGAAATCCGCAAAAAATATAAACAGCCATTATAAGGCCCTTTAGCGCCGATAAACGTAATATAAAACTGCGAAAGTTAAGTGAAGCATAAACTCACAAAAATTATAATGCTGCCAACGCTGCTTTTTATGACAGGGTGCGGCGCAGTAGATCTAACAAAAAACCACCAAGGAGCACCGCCCGTGTGCGCAATCCATCAGGTTGCAATGCATTCTGAGCATATAATAGTATGGGGTTCAAGTCTATATATTGACGTCGGATATGTCGATTATGCCCACAAGCATTTTCCGAATCACGGGAGACATCTCTATAACGGCGAAAGGGAAGGTACTCCCCGGGACAGGGAAATTATTGACTTCGTTTGTCCAAAGTGTGATGAAGCATATAAGAAATATTGGAATGATAAATAGAAGAACAATATGGGTTATGGTTCGACAAGCTCACCACGAGCGGAACCCATCCTACGTTTCTGGATAGTTGGGCAATGGGAATTATTAAGCGGACATTGTTGATATTGTTCGGGATAGTGAGCAGCTTGACCGGGTTTATATCCTTAAGCATTGGTATATCAATGGCAATATACAGTTGCGTAACTGAGGAGGAAATGGAAGGTGGTTTTTATCTTACCATATTAATATTTATTATATGTGAAGTATTTATGGCATTTGGAGTTACGGCATTACTGGTGGGGTTACGACATATTTTCAATCGTAAAGAATGGTTCATACGTATCATTGATAAATCGTGGAATAAAGCAGTTAAATACTCTTTGTTAATGCCGGTTATAGGGTTTTTAATTGGCATTGCCTTAAAACTTATGGAATTGCTTAGGTAATATCGGGAAAGAGATAAGGAGGATATAACAATAGAGAACCGCATGGGCTGGTTCGACAAGCTAACCGCAGGCAAGCTTGCAACGGCTTTTGATTTTGAATTATGACTGCAAGGCAGTCAGGCCTTAAAACAAAAAGACGAACAATGCGAAAGGAATAGAAGAACCGCGTGGGTACAGCCCACCCTACAAAACTCAGATAACGCGTGGGGCATAGCCCCACCCCACGAAACTAAAATAATAAAATGCAAACCACGGATTGCACAGATGACACGGATTTAATAGCCACAGAAAACACAAGAGGCACAAAATAATTGAACAGAAAATAACTAAGAGACAGAAGAGAAACCGCATGGGCTAAAGCCCATCCTACGAATCTGCGCCCGTATGATTTCAAAACTTTCAGAGGATCTGGAGATTTTAAAGAAACACATCAAAGAGAACGCGTGGGGCATGGTTCGACAAGCTAACCGCAGGCAAGCTTGCAACGGCTTTTGATTTTGAATTATGACTGCAAGGCAGTCAGGCCTTAAAGCAAAAAGAAGAACAATGCGAAAGGAATAGAAGAACCGCGTGGGCACAGCCCACCCTACAAAACTCAGATAACGCGTGGGGCATAGCCCCACCCTACGAAACTAAAATAATAAAATGCAAACCACGGATTGCACAGATGACACGGATTTAATAGCCACAGAAAACACAAGAGGCACAAAATAATTGAACAGAAGATAACTAAGAGACAGAAGAGAAACCGCATGGGCTAAAGCCCATCCTACATTTCTGTAAACGGGTATGTAGCCATGATCAAGCGGGCAATGCCCGTTATAGCAATAACTTGAGCATGCCACCCGCCCGTCGTTTTACATGGAATTGCAATTTGTCGGGTAATCAGATATTATGAGAGGGTAGATGGAGGCTGACAAGTTGCGAAATGTAAAATTGACTATCGCCTATGACGGGGGCGGCTATCACGGGTGGCAGAGGCAAAAGGAGGAGATAACGACCGTACAGCAGGTGCTGGAAGAGGCGATAGGGCAGGCTACGGGTGAGAGCATAACAGTACGGGGGTCGGGAAGGACGGATACGGGGGTGCACGCGGCGGGACAGGTGGCAAACTTCTTTACGGATACAATCATACCTACCGAGAAACTGGGCCGGGTGATCGGGAAATATCTGCCAAACGATATACGAGTGGTAAGGGCGGAAGACGTAGATAATGATTTTGATGCGATCGGCTCGGCGGTGAGTAAACTATATCGCTATACGGTTTATCAGGAAAGAGAAATACCACTGAACCTAAAGCCGTATTGCTATCAGTATTATCACCGGTGCGATATAAAAGCGATGCAGGAGGGGGCGGACAGGCTAAGGGGAGAGCATGACTTTGCGAGCTTTAACTCGGCGGGTGGGAAAAGAATGAGCACGGTCAGAAATCTCTACCGCTGCGAAGTGAGACAAAAATATCATCTAATCTATTTCGACCTGGAAGGAAGCGGGTTTCTCTATCATATGGTGCGGAATGTGGTGGGGACGCTGCTGGAGATCGGGCGGGGAAGGTGGTCGAGTGAACAGGTCGAAGAGATTCTGGCGGCCAAGGATCGGATGGCAGCGGGGCCTTTGGCGCCGGCGAACGGATTGTCACTGCAATGGGTAAAGTATTAGAATCAGGAGTCAGGAGTCAGGAGGAAAGGAAATAAAGTTACAAATTGGAATAATAGGAAGAGTACAGAAAGGGAATGACGAAATGATGAATGGCAAAAGAAAATACAAAATCGTACTTTTATGTTGGGTGATAGGGGTTATGACGGTGAGTTTGTGGGGGGGGGAGACGGCAGAAGAGGCGGCTAAGATTGTGAAACGGCCGGACGGAGCGCCGCGGTATAGTGATGTGTCGATGCGGCTCTTTACTAAAAAGAAAGATCAGGCGGAATTGAAGGCGGGAAAGGCGTTTCATATTACCCGGGCGGACTGGTGCTATATTAAAGATCCGGAGTATATAAAGATGGTGCATGGGCTGGGGTGGAGTTTTCAGGGGAGTTTGAACGCGGTGACGCATAATCCGGAATTTGCGAAGCGAAATGAGGACGGAACGCCGATGCTGGATCATTTCAATAAGCCGGGGCGATATTGGGCGGATAATGAGAACAAGGAATACCAACAGTGGTATCTGCAGCAGATGGTAAAATGGATAGAGGTGGGGGCGGACAGTCTGCAGAGAGATGAACCCACGACGTGCAGGCGAACGCCGATCCCGGAGGCAGCGAAATTCTTCAAATATATTCATCCGATATTTGAAAAGGAAATTGGCAGACATATAACGATATCCTGCAATCTGGCGTGGAACGGGTCTATGTTCGGAGGGAAAGGGGAACCGGTGGCAATGCTGTTTGATTACGGCATGGTCGAGATGGCTAAAGATAAAGTAAGGCCGGATTTTTTCTGGGACGCGTGTAAGGATGCACGGGAAAGAGAGAAAGCGTTAGTATATACGGCGCATCGGAATATGGGGGTGGATAATTATCGGCTGGCCATAGCAGGGTGTTATGCAAACGGGATGCTTTTTATGGTGCCATGGGATCAATATGGAGGCATAAACAAGCCGCGTATATTCAGTAAGCCGGAGGATATGGCGGATTTGTATGGGTTTGTACGGGCGAATGCGCGGTACCTGGATGGGTACGAAGATGCGGCGGCAGTAGGGTATAAATTGAAGGATAGTCGTTGGGAAAAGAATCCTATTCTAAAAGTAGAGCAGGGGGAAAAGGTGAGCTGCTTTGTGCGGGCCAAGCCTGGTGAGAAAAATGCGGAGGTAGTGGTGCATCTAATTGAGTGGGGTGAAGGGCAGGCGTTTAAAATCAGGCTGCGCAATGACGCGTTTTTTAAGGATGGTAAGATCAGTGCGGCGTTGCTGAGACCGGTCGCGTATGAGGCAGGGATGCATGAGAAAGCTGAAAAAACAAAAGATTACTCATCTCTGTCACGCAAAACAGATTTGCAGACAGTAGAAAAAGATGGCTGGACAATAGTCGAGATCCCTCGGCTGGAGCCTTGGGGAATATTGATTGTATCCAACCAATAAAAAACCCCCGGTGTGAAACCGGGGGTTAATTAACTTATTATTATAAGCTTTGCCAGAGGGTGCGGGCGAGGTCGGCAAGAATGTGGAGGCCGGCGGAGTCGGAGATGCCGGTGTCGGGATTGACAAAGGCATTGGTACCGCGCTGGATCATCATAATCGTGCCGGTGCCATTGTTGGCGGTGACGTTGCCGTAGATAGTATCGCCAAAGGTAAGTTTGGTAATGTTGCCGGCGGTGCTGACGATGTCGGCGTCTTCACCGAGGTCGCCGTTAATTGTGACAAAGCCAAAGCGGGAACTGGAGGTAAGATCGCCAAGCAGGTCGCCGTAAATCTTGACCTGATTTATCATGCCGTCAGCAGAGAGAGAACCGCTGAGATTGCCGGGATTAGTTTCGGAACCTACATTGATGCCCAAAAGCATGCCGTCCACGTTAAAGTTGTTTATGTTCATGTCGGAGCCGGAGTTGAGACGGAGGACCATGCCGCGGCCGGTACCCTGAACAAGAATTGAATCGGAATCGATAGAACCGCCGGCTTCGATGGTCATAATCGAATTGGTGGAGCTGAGCGAAGCGGTAAGATCGCCGTCAACCGAGACACCCAATATTCGACCCATAGAGCCGGAAGAAGCGATTTGGCCGGCGAGGTTGCCACCGATATCGAGGCCCATGATCATGCCGGGGACGGTGATATCGACATCAGCGTTGCCGGTGACGTTCAAAGAACCAAAGCGAGGCATGAGTGAGCTGTTGGCAACAAAGGAGCTATCGAGCAGATTGCCGGTGACGTTCAAGCCGCCAAAGCTGGGGGCGGTAGCGTCAAGGCCGGTAACGTCGCCGGTGATGGTGGTGCGGCCCATCTGGCCGTTTGAACCATCAACATTGACGTCCAGGCCGTCAATGTCACCGGTAACCGTCATCTGCATTATAGTGCCGACGTCCAGGGAGGAGTCGGTGATGGAACCGTCAACGGTCAGGAAGAACAGGCCGGACAGGAAGGAAGAGTCATCGGTGGAGATGTCGGCCTGATCGAGATCGCCGTCGATGTTCATACGCAGGAACATGCCGGCGGTAATGGTACCGCTGAGGCCGCCGGTGTTAAAGGTGGAGATCATGCCCTCGGCACTGAAGCCACCCAGGGCACCTTCGGTGACGACGGAACGGATACCACCATCAACGGTGAGCGATTCGACGGAACCTTCAACCTCGACAGTGCCAAAGGCGGAGTCGATGGTAATGGCGCCGACGTCGGCGAGGCCGTTACCGGTTGCCTCTTTGACATTGATGTCGAGAGAGCCAATCAAAGAGGAGCCGGTGATGGTGATGCTGCTGATATTGGCGCCGGCTTCGACGGAGCCGTCAAAGGCGAGGACGGCGGTGCCGCTGCGGCCGAATTTGACCTCAATCAAGTCGCCATCGGAATCGGTGAATTCGTAAGTGGCGCCGCCGGATAGCGAAGTATTAGAGGCCTGAGTGGCCTGGGCACTGAGGGTAAACTGCATGCTGGGGGTGTCGGGGTCGTCGCTGCTAACGGTCATGGTGTTGGAATAAGTATTGGTGATGGTCGGGTCGAAGACGACATTAGCAGAGGCGGTGGCACCGGCGGCAAGGGTAAAGCCGTTGGCATCGACACCAGTGATGCTGAAGGCGGCGTTACTAAAGGCAATAGAACTTATGGTCAGAGTAGTGTTGCCGGTGTTGACGATGTTGATCGGATATAAGGAGGATTCACCGCCAGCACCGTCGTTGACAACCGGATCGAAGGTAAGGGTAGGATTGAGCGGATTGGCAACGGTGCCGTCGCTGGGAGTGAGGTCCACGACGAGGTTGGGTTCTACGCCGTTACCGGTAAGAGCGACAGTAACGGTGGTTTCGTCGGGATCGTTAGATGTTAAGGTCAAGGTGGCAGAGTGGGCACCGGTGGAAGTGGGCTCGAAATCTATCTGCAGAAGTTTCTGGCCGGCAGCGGCGATGGTGTAATCGTCAGAGGTTTTGTTGGCCAGGTTGGTAAAGAGCAGGGAGAAGGCGTCGGCGTCGGTACCGGAGATTACCGCAGAGGAAACCCGCAGAGAAGCAGAACCTTCATTGAGCACCAGGAAGGAGGCGGTAGTGGAATCGTCCACGAGGGTGTCAGCGAAGGCCAATGAGGTAATGGCGGTCGAATCGAGATCGACGACACTGATGTCTGGTTTCTGGGTGCTGACGGTGCCGGTGCCGCTAAGGGCCAATTCATAGGACGACTCGTCGGTATCGTTGCTGGCAAGGGTCAGAGTAGCATTTGAATATAACTGCACGGCGGCAGGGGTAAATGATACGGTAAACTGCTGGGTCGAACCCGGATCAACGTCGGCGGTGGCGGGAGTAACCTCAAAGACAGCGGCGTCGGTGCCGGTGATGGCGGCAGAGGAGATGCTCAAGGCGGAGCCGCCGGTATTAAGGACACTAAAGTAGTATGAGAGGCTGGAGCCGACAGGGGTGGCGCCAAAGGAGAGGTCGTCATCATTGACGCCGGCAATCTCTTCGACAACAACAATCTCAGGTTCGGAGCCGTCCAGGAGATAACCGGAACTGGTCATGATATTGTTGTTGTAAACCGGCTGAGGAACTTCCTGGGCCTTAGAAGCACTAATCAAGGGGGTGCTGACGCTGAGGCGGTAGTCGCCGGTGGTGCCCCAGCCGTTGACATCAATATAATAAGTTTCACCAGCGGTCAGGCCGGAACTTACGGTAAGGGTTTCGTTCTCACCGGCACCAGTGGCGTCGGTGGATTTGACGGTGGCAGAGTCATCGTCGAGCAGGCGGATAGAGACATTCAAGTCCGTAGCGGTATCAGCCGCCCAGACGGTGACGAAAGCGGTGCCGTCGGTATCGGCGGGGGCAACGAAGGTAAAGTAGTCGCGGTCGTCATCGTCATGGATGGACAGGCCGTCAAAGCTGAGAGTACCTTCATTCAGGATGAGCGGGAAGGCGGTCGAGACCTGATTGTTAGGCTCAGCGACGTCACCAACTTGCTCATTGCCGTAGGTGAGTTCGAGGCTATAACGGCCGGTGGTATCGTTTATACCATCAACCGAGATGAACAGGGTTTGCAGAGACTCGAGGCCATCAATCAAGAGGGTCTCGGAACCGTTGACACCGGTGCGATCGACGCTGCGGAGGAGAGTACCTGATTCGTCAAACAGATCCAGAGCGGCATCGAGGCCCTGGGAGCCGATCAGATAGGCTTCCAACTGAGTGCTACCTTCGGGAACGGTGAATTGATAGTAATCGATATCTCCGTTATGGATGGTAGGACTGGTGAGGGTAGTCTTAGTCGGTACCGAGGCGGTCGCGAGAGTGTTATTGGATTCGTAAGAGTCGGGCAGTTGGGCGTCGGTGAAGCTCAAGTTGAACTCGTAGGCACCGGTGCTGCCAGCCCAGGCGGTGACCTTGGCATAGTAGTTGGCACCGACGGTGCCAGTGTAGGTAATTGATTCGGTAGAGTCGGCGCCACCGATGTCGGAGCTACCTACCAGAGTACCGGAGGAATTGAACAACTGCAGGATCGCATCGAGGGTAGGATCGGGATCGATGGAGACGGTCATCTGTCCGGTAGAGATAGCGGGTACAGCGAACTGATAGTAATCAATATCGGTGCCGGTATGGATGTTGGCATCGTCAAAGCTGGTGGAAGCTTTGCCGAGATAGTAGGCGGTAGCGGTGGTTTCGTTGGTCTCATAGGCATCGCCGACGGTTCCAAGTCCCAGTTCCATATCGAGGGTATATTGACCGAATGATTCACCGATGGGCTTTACCAGAACGGTGTATTCGCGGCCGGGGGTGAGGCTAAAGGAAGCATAGATTTCCTCACCGCCGAAATCCGGGTCGGTATCGGCGCCGCCGATCTGAGTGCCGCTGCTGTTGTAAACGATCAGGGCGGCATTGAGGGTATCACTGGGAGTGACCATCAAACGAACAGAACCATCGGCCGTACTGGGGGTGGTAAAGCTGAAGTAGTCCAGGTCCTGATTGTTGTGCAGGGAAGCCGAGACGGTATCGATGAAGCCTTCTTCGTCGATGGTCAGTTCGGTGGCGGAGCCGGTGGTGTTATTGGGCTCGTATTCGTCGGGCAGAACGGAGACGCTGCGGACCTTAACGGGTTTTTCCGAAAAGACAATATTGTTGGTCTCAAGAGACTCGTCAACATCATCATAGGTATCAACCATCATGGCCAGATAGTATTCACCATCATCGAGGCCAGAGGCGGGAATGGTAAGACTCTTGAGAGACCAATTGGCAGAACCAGAGGAGAGTGAATTTACGTGACGGGTACCCAGGTAGGTATCGGTGGTAGTATCGATGCCATCCTTGTCGGTGGTCAGGTAGAAGTGGACATCAAAGGCAGCGGCGTCAACAGAACCGTAATTGGCCAATTCGTTGAAGGCATCGAAGCTCTGGCCGGCGGATACGGTAGGAACTCCGGAAAGGTTAAGGGCGACCAGATCGGCCAGGCCGGAGCCGACATTCACCTGGGTCTGAGCGAAATTGTTCATTTCGCTGCTTTCGGGAATATCGTTTTGGGGATCAATCACGGCGATGACATCAAAGTTGCCGTCGCGACCGAAAGGACTGGCGGCGGGTAAGGTCAGATCAAAAGTTCCTGATACTACGCCGCTGGCGGAGAGGTCAACCTGGGTCAGAGCAATCTGCTGCTCGGGCGAAGGTCCGTCTAAGGGGACCATGAAGAAACCAAGATCAACCGAGCCGGTAATATCTTCACTGGCCTGCAACTGGTATTGCAGGGAGAGGGTCTCACCCCAGGTGGCTTCTGCAGAATCACCGGAGAGCGAGAGCACAGACAGATCGGTCTGAACCGGTTCGGTAACGGAAATAGGATTACGTACTATGGCGATGTTGTTTTCATAGGTTTTTTCCTCAACGGTCTGGTCGGCGTTTACCTGCATAGCCAGGGTAAAGGATTGGCCGCTGAGAGCCTGGGGCAGAGTAAACTGGGTCGAAGAAGACTCAAAGATGCCAGCCGAGAGAGAACTTATAGTGGTGCTGCCTAACAAGGTAGAGGATTCGTCAATGACACCCTGAGAGGTCATATAGAAGTCGATATCGAAGGAACCGCTGGCGGAGCTGCCGGCGTTATAGACTTCGTAGAAGACGTCCAGGGGTTCACCGGCAACGCCTCCGGGCGGGGCCATGACAAAGGCGGCGATGAGGTCAACATTAACAACGTCACCAATGGTCATGGTGGTGGAGGAAACGAGAAGATTGTTCTCTTCGTTGGTCTCGGCGACGCTACCGGCGCTATCGACCTTCATGCCGATATAGAAGTCACCATCTTCACCGAAAGGATTTACTTCAGGCAGGGTCAAGGTAGTGGAACTCTGATTGGTATTGCCACTGGTCAGGGCGGTTACAGAACGAGTACCCAAGACCACGTCGCGGGAAGAGATAGAAGCGTTGTCACTGAGATAGAAGGTGACGGTGAACTGTCCGGCATCGGCGGTACCGATGTTGGCGACGGTGTTCTGAACTACAATGCTGTTGCCCCAGTCGCTGGTTTCAGCAAGAGAAATGGCATTGGGTTTGAGGTCGGGCATACCCTGAGTTATGATCTCGAGCGGGGCGGCGATAAGATTATTCATCTGCAACTGTCCGTCGGGCAGCTCATCTTCGGCGCTCTCGGCGATAAGGTCAGCGGGGTCGGCCACGGCCAAGAGATAGTAGTAACCTTCTTCACCCTCTTCGGGAAGAGTCAGATCGGTAGAGGCGGTATTGCTACCGGCGGCTGCCAACGAGCTTATGGTACGGGAGCCGAGTAAGGTATCGGTTTGCTCATCCCAAATGGTATCGAGGGAGAGATAATATTCGACGTCAAAAGAAGAGGCATCGGAATTACCCCAGTTCTCTACAAAGTCGGTGACGGTAATCGTCTGGTCAAAGTTACTGTTAAAGGGTACGTCCTGCCAGGCAATAGCAAGGTCGGGAGTACCGCTGATGGCCAAGGTAGATGTAATGACGTTGTTGTCCTCGTTGGTCTCAAGAACGACCTGGCCGCCGTCAATGTTGGCGATGAGGTAATAGTCACCATCACCGGAAGGCCGAGACGGAGGCAGGAAAACGTCTATGGGTAAAATGTTATCCTGACCGGGTTCGAGATTGAAGATCATTTGACTATTGAGATAGAAATCTTCCGAATCAAGAACGTTGTTATTACTGAGGAACAAGTCAACAAAGAACGGAGAGGCAGGAATATTGCCGGTATTACTTACAGTAACATCGATGGTAAACATCTCATCCCAGTCAGCCTGGGCGGGGGCATGGGTAAATGTACCAGCCAAGTCAATATCACCACCAGAGACAGAAATTGGATCGAGAGAAGTAATCAGATTATTATCTTCGTCTTCCTCGAAGTACATTTGATTGGAGTCCACCAGGGCCTTTAGGTAATACTGCTGGCCGGGGGTTACGTCGCCGTCCCAGAGGATGGTGTGGTATTCGGCATCAATGCTCTGCTGAGCAGGGACGTCAACCCACATGGAGCCGAGGAACTGACCCAGGAAGTAAGGATCGGTGTTGGCAGGATCGCTGAGGAAGAACTCGACCCGGACGCCGGTGGCATCTTCGTCGGAGGTGTTGGCGACCTGCAGGTTAAGGGCCATATCATTACCAATGGTAACTTCGGCAGGGGCGACGATAGATTCGGCAACCAGATCGATGGTTGATTCGGAGCCAACAGCAAAACGGCCGATGGCCAGGTTGTTATCTTCGAAATCTTCCTGGACAGCATTGTCGGGATCGATCTGGATAATCACATGATAAATATCACCATCACCATCAGCAGGCAGGGTGGTCTGGAGATGGCCTTCGACTTCGCCCAGGGCACTTAAGCCGGGCAGAGTGGTAGTGCCGGCGCTGTTGATCAGGAGGTCACTGTCGTCGAGGATGTCGTCGGCAGAGAGGTAGTAGTTGACATCAAAGGCACCGGCGTCGGCCATACCCATATTGCGGATACCAACGGAGACATCCAAATCATCACCCCATTGGAGCTCGGGCGGCAGCCAGAGCCAGGAGAAGGTAAGGTCGGGTTTGCCGACCGCTTCGGTGGTTATCTGCAGGGAAGCATATTTTTCATTATTATCGAAATTCTCATCAAAGCTGTCGCCTCCGGGGTTGATTACAGCGTGCAGATAGAACTGACCGCCAAAGCCAAAGGGAGAAGTTTCAGGTAAGTCAACAGTGACGCTTTGGGTGGTGGTGGAATTGGCGGCAATCAAGGCCAGGGGCTGACCGCTGAGAGGCATCATCATAGCACCGGGCTGGAGAGGATCACTACTATCGCTGAGCATTATATCCAGGTAGCAGTCGGTGGCATCGGCGCTTTGGAGATTTTTCAAGCGGATACTCAAATTGAGACTGTCGCCCCAGTGGGCAGAGGTAGGCGCGGTAATCGCATCGAGGGCCAGGTCAACGGGGGCAGAGACAACATCGGCCCAGACGGACAGGAAAGCATCCGACATGCCGGGATCATCAGAGAGGATGTGAATCTGACCCTGACTGTAACCCTGCAGGGCAGCGTGGAAGGTGACCTCAAAGGTGAGCGACTGCTGCGGATCAAGGGCAAAAGTAGCGGTGGGATCGACGGGGGTATCGCCCATAGAAATGGTATAATCGGGGTTGTCCGAATTGATACCATTAATGTTGAGGAGCCCCACGCCGGTATTGGCAATGGTAAAGGTCTGAGCAACAGCCTGACCTTGAAGGATAGGGCCGAACTCGATCATCATATCATAAGGATCGGTGGTGGAATCTGTGACTTCCAGCATACCGTGCTGAACTTCCAAACGAATGGGGATAAAGAAGAGATTATTCTGCTCGACCATTTCGTCGACCACCTCGGTGGAATCAATCTGCATCATGAGCATATAGGTGCCGTCGATATAAGTTGGATCAACAAAGTCAACGGCGGAAGGATCGGGCAGAGTCAAAGTTGTGGTGGTCTGATATTCCTGGTCGGCAGTTAACGAAGTAATGGTTTCGCTGCCGAGGAGATAAGCATCTTGCAAAATGGCATCGTGGTCGGCCAGGAAGAAACTGACCTGGAAGTTTTCGGCGTCCATATTGCCCTTGTTGCCCAGGGCGTAATCAATGTTGATGGTCTGGCCCCAGAACATGGGTCCGCCATACATCTGGTCGGTCGAGCCGGAATCGCCGGTGTCGGGGGCATAGGGAGCCATAAAGAAAGGTACGAGTTCGGCAGCGGCTACATCGGTGGTGAGCCAATCGCCCATGAAGTTGTTGTACTCGTCCATTTCCTCGACGGTGTTTTGGGCGTCAACTACGGCGACGATAAAGACTGTGCCGCTACCAAAGGTACCGGGATCGGTGGGGAGAGTGACACTGCTGAGTACAGGAGTGTTGGATTGGGCAGCCAAAGAAGTCACGGATTGGGTGGCGAGCAGGACGTCGCTGGGATCGATCTCGGGATCGCCGGTGAGGTAGTAATTAACCTCGAAGGCTCCGGCGTCACTGCCGCCGAAGTTTTCGATCATGCCAACCAGAGGCACATCAGCGCCCCAGATCACTTCGCCTTCGACATCGGTCTCAAACCAACCGCCCAGATCGGCAGGAGGTAAACCAATAAATATGGGTACCCAGTCAACGTTGTCCATTTCATCAAACTCGTTGATTACCTCAGAAGAGTCGGCCTGGGCCAGGATGTGCCATTCGCCCTGAGGATTGCCGTCGGGACTTTCGGCGGGTAAGGGAACATCAACCGTCTGATTGTAATGTTCGAAAGGCATCATATCGTGATCAATTTCAACCGAATACAAAGTGGTGTCGTCGAAACTGAGGGTGTTGTCTTTGGAAAGATAGTAGCTGACCATGAAAGGTTGACTGGTGGTGGCATTGCTGCTGTTATGAATTGTGGTTTCAATGGTGAGAGACTGGCCCCAATCGATGGGTGTCGGTTCGGGCCCGAACATAATCATGGGCCAGGCCATGAGGTTGGGCAGCTCGGGAGTGCCGATATAGAGATCGCGGGTCCAGGTGTTATTGAATTCGTCGTTTTCCTCAATCAAATTGTCGGGATCAACCAGAGCGATAATCTGGAGCATGGCATCGCCGTCCTGATCGTCGGGCAGGGTTATCTCGGCAGAGGCCATCTGCTGGACGCCGCTGGGCAGATCCGTCAGAGTAGTAGAAGCAAGCAGAGTGTCGGCAGGATCAAATTCCCAATCTTCAGAGAGATAGAAGGCCACATCAACAGAATCAATCGTCTGGGCGCCTAAATTATGGACAAAGGCGTCAACAGAAATAACCTGACCCCATTGGGCATCGTAGGGCATATTCATATCAAAAATGGCAAGGTCGTTGCCGGAAGCCATTATATTAAAGAAAGCAATGGCAAAGTTGTTATCGTAGAAGGCCTCTTCGGCGGATTTGTCGAAGTTGGCAACCGCGACCAGGTGATAGAAATCATAGGAGAGCTCTTCCGGAAGAGTGAGGGTGGTCATACTTTCGGTGAAGGCGTTGGAAGCAAGGGCGTCCATAGAAACTTCACCCAACAAAACTTCATCGGGGCCAAGATTGCCCTGTTCGTCCACGTCGATCATGGGATCGGAGGAGAGGAAGAAGCTCATGGTGAAGGGATCAGAGGTGGTATCACCCCAGTTTTCCACACCGAAACCAACGTCAATTGTCTGGGCAGCGCTTACCATCATGGGAGCGTTGACATAAGGCACGGCCAGGTCCACACCCTGGGCCATAACCGGAGTCTCGAGGAAGATATTAGTGACAAAGACATTATTGTTTTCGTTGGATTCCTCTACGACATTCTGGCTGTCAATAAAGGCGCCCAGGAATAGATTGTCGTTGGTGAAGGTGTCTTCGGGCGGGAAGTGGGCGTCTATAAAGACGTTAAAGTTATCCCAACCCTGCATGGCGTAGATTGTCATTTCGCCAATCAGGTATTCACCGGTGCCGTCAAAGTTGCCGTCCTCCGAGACATACAGACTCAGATCGAACGGCTGATCGACGGTGCCGCCCTGGTTGTTGGAAATGTTTACGTCAAGGCCCAGGAAGCCACCCCAGAATAAGGGCGGAGGCGGGACCATAACGGAATAGACCTGCAGGTCTATCTGGGAGGTGGGATCGGCTACGCCGGCACCGATGAAGATGTCCATATCGTCGAAGTTATCGTCTTCGTTGGTTTCGGGAATGACATTGGCACTATCGACGGAGAGGACCAGATAGTAGAGACCGTCGGGACGTTCTGCACCATCCGGCAGGGTGATAGTGACATCGTTGGCCAGCATAGCACCGGAAGCGATACCAGAGATCTGCATAGTGCCAACGACTTCATCAGTAGCATCAAAGTTATAGTCATCCGAAAGGGCGATCGTGACGTCGAAAGGACCGGCGTCGGTGTCACCGGCATTGAACAGATCAACAACAACGGAATACGACTGGGACCATTCGAAATTACCCTCTACATCGTCGTCGAAATCAATAATTTTCAGTTCCACACCCTCGGTCAGATTCGGAGTTGTGAATATGGGCAGAGGCATGACGGCAACATTGTTGTCCTCGTTGATCTCGGCGACGGCGTCACTACTATCTACAATTATAATTGCATAATAGGTACCGTCGGGCAGAGTGCCGGCCTGGGGAAGAGTTACGGGCAGGTCGTTGATGCTGTCCTGCCAGGGTCCCAAACCGGGAACCGCAATCGTACCCAAAAGCTCATCAGCAGCATCGTAAACATCATCGGCACTAAAGACTACCGTGATAGTGAAGGGACCGGCGTTGCCGTTACCTTCATTAAAAACGTCCACGGGCATTTCATAGCTATTGCCCCAGATAAGATCAAAGGGCGGGCTTTCGTTACTCTCTTCGTCAGGCTTGAGGTCAACGCCATCGGCGGCGCCACCGGAACCGATAAAGAGGGGCATGTACCAGAAGTTGTCCTGTTCACTGGGTTCAGGAATTACATCCTGACTGTCCACGTACATAATTACCTGATAGTTGCCGTTGGTACCTTCAGCAGGTAAGGTAACAGAGAGCGGCTCAGTCCAGGTTTGGCCGGAGGCTAAGGAGCCAATATTGAAAGTATAGAGTGAAATATCACCGGGGTCGAGCTGGCCGTCCTGGCTGAGGACAATGTCCACGTCGAAGGAAGAGGCATCGGCATTACCCCAGTTGCTAATACCGGCCTGCAGTTCCAAGGTGCCACCCCAAACGACAGCACCGGTGTTCTGGATGGAAAGCTGGGAGACCTGGAGTTCCGCGTCAGAGGTGGGTTCGCCGCCCTGACCGATATATCGCATCTTAACTTCGCTATTGTTGGTTTCATCTGTTTCGTCGATAGCAGCGGCGCTATCAACAACCATGATTATATTATAGTCGCCGTCGGGCAGGGTACCTTCGGCAGGAAAAGTTATCATTACATCATTAATAGATACGCCACCGGCGGACAGCGATGTAATGTCCAGGGTGCCGAGAACAGTATCAGATTGATCGTAGGCGGCATCACTGGAGAGGGCAATGGTAATAGTAAAGGCATTGGCGGCGGTGTCACCGGCGTTATAAACGTCGGCGGCGGCTTCGTAGGTCTGGCCCCATTGAGCGGGCGGGTCCATCACATTCAGATGAAATTCCAAAACCTGCAGATCAGTACCCGGCTCCAAATTCGAAGCAGAAGTAAAGTTGAGAGCCTGATAAACTATATTGTTGGTTTCATCAGCTTCCGTAACAGTATTAGCACTATCGATGACAACTATGATATTATAAGTGCCGTCAGGTAGTGTACCTTCGGCGGGCAAAGTAATATTAACATCATTGCCGGAACCGGTCATCGAGGCCAACGAGGTTATGTCCATATCGGCCAGGACAGTATCGCCGGCGTCAAAGGTTGCATCGGTACTGAAAGCCAAAGTGATGGTAAAGGGACCGGCATCAGTATCGCCCTGATTAAAGACGTCCAGGGGCATGGGATAAGTCTGACCCCAGATAAAATCCAACTCGGCAGGAATTTCCAGGGGATGAGTGGTCAGGTCAATACCGGCGACCGGTTCGGGGCCGGGACCAGGGCCGCCACCTTCACCGATATAAATGGGCATCTGCCAGGTATTGTCTTGTTCGTTAGGCTCGTCGATGACATGGCCACTATCAACTTCCATGAACAGGTAATAGTCGCCGTCAGTACCGGAGGCGGGTAAAGAAATACCAAAGTTATTCGGTTGGGTTGCACCGGCAGCCAGGGAGCTTACGGTGAAGCTATTTAAGACGGTATCGCCGCCATCGAGCATATCATCGGCGCTAAGATAGATGGTTACATCGAAGGGGCCGGCGTCGGTATCACCGGTATTTTGAACGTCCGCTTCGACCTGCAAAGTAGAGCCCCAGTTGATGGGGTCCGTGCCGGGCAGGTTGAAGTTCTGGGCAATCAGTTCTGTCTGGCCACCAGGTTCGCCGCCCTGACCAACATACATCGGCATAACCTGGGTATTGTTGGTTTCATCTGATTCGTCGACGGTAGAGGCAGTATCAACGGCCATGACGATATTATACTCGCCGTCAGGCAGGGTACCTTCGGCGGGCAGGGTGACCATTACATCATTAATCGACATGGCACCAGCGGCCAGAGAAGCTATATCAAACGTGTGTACTACCGTATCCGAAGGATCGAAAGTGGCATCACTGGAGAGTGCAATCGTGACGGTAAAGGCGCCGGCGGCGGTATCACCGGCATTATAAATGTCGGCGGCGGCTTCGTAGGTCTGGCCCCATTGGGCGGGCGGGTCCATTACATCCAAATGGAATTCCAAAACCTGCAAATCAATACCAGGTTCAAGATTCGCAGAGGATGTAAAGTTGAGAGCCTGGTAAACGGTATTGTTTGTTTCGTCGGCTTCATCGACCGTACCAGCGCTATCGATGACCACCATGATATTATAAGTACCGTCGGGTAAAGTGCCTTCGGCGGGCAGGGTGACGTTGACATCGTTGCCGGAATCTGCCATCGAAGCCAGCGAGGTAATATCCAGATCGGCCAAGACAGTATCGCCGGCGTCAAAGGTGGCGTCGGAACTTAAAACTAAAGTGATGGTAAAGGGACCGGCATCAGTATCGCCCTGATTAAAGACGTCCAGGGGCATGGGATAAGTCTGGCCCCAGACGAAGTCCAATTCAGCGGGGATATCCAGAGGATGGGTGGTCAGATCGATGCCCGCGACGGGCTCGGGGCCGGGACCGCCACCTGCGCCAATATAGAAGGGCATAGCGGTAACATTATCTTCTTCGCTGGGTTCAGCGATGACATGAGAGCTGTCCACTTCCATAATTAAATGATATTCGCCATCCGTACCGGAGGCGGGCAGGGTGATGTCAATATTGTTGGACGAGATAGTGTCCGCTCCGGCCAGGGAGCTGACGGTGAAACTGTGCAAAACAGTATCGCCACCATCGAGCAGGTTATCCTGACTCAAGTAGATGGATACGTCAAAGGAGCCAGCCTCGACGGGGCCGGCGTTGCGGACGTCGGCGTCGAGGTTAACAGTGGCGCCCCATTGAATTGGAGGATCGGTGTTAACAAGGAAATTGTCGATCTGGAGTTCTGGTTCGCTGCCGGGTCCACCTTCACCGATATAAATGGGCATCTGCCAGGTATTGTCCTGTTCGTTGGGCTCATCGATGACATGACCACTATCAACTTCCATGAACAGGTAATAGTCGCCGTCAGTACCGGAGGCGGGCAAGGTGATGTCAAAGGTATTCGGTTGAGTTACACCGGAAGCCAGGGAGCTTACGGTGAAGCTATGTAAGGCGGTATCGCCGCCATCGAGCATGTCGTCCTGGCTGAGATAGATGGTTACATCGAATGCGCCGGCGTCGGTATCACCGGTATTTTGTACGTCTGCTTCGACCTGCAAAGTAGCGCCCCAGTTTATGGGATCCGTACCGGGCAGGTTGAAGTTCTGGGCAATCAGTTCGGTTTGACCGCCGGGTTCGCCGCCCTGACCAACATACATCATCATATCATCAGTATTGTTGGTTTCGTCAGACTCATCGACGGCGTTAGCAGAATCAACGGCCATGACGATATTATACTCGCCGTCAGGTAAGGTACCTTCGGCAGGCAGGGTGACCATTACATCATTAATCGACATGGCACCAGCGGCTAGAGAAGCTACATCAAACGTGTGTACCACCGTATCCGAAGGATCGAAGGTGGCATCACTGGATAGGGCAATAGTGACGGTAAAGGCGCCGGCGGCGGTGTCACCGGAATTATAAATGTCGGCGGCGGCTTCATAGGTCTGGCCCCACTGGGCGGGTGGGTCCATCACATCCAGATGGAATTCCAAAACCTGCAGATCAATACCAGGTTCAAGATTAGCTGAGGAAGTAAAGTTGAGGGCCTGATAAACTATGTTGTTGCTTTCGTCTGCTTCATCGACAGTTCCAGCGCTATCGACAATAACTATGAGATTATAGGTGCCGTCGGGTACGGTACCTTCGGCGGGCAAAGTAACGTTGACATCATTGTCGGAACCGGTCATTGAGGCCAGCGAGGTTATATCCAGATCAGCCAGGACGGTATCGCCGGCGTCAAAGGTTGCGTCAGCACTGAAGGCCAAAGTGATGGTAAAGGGACCGGCGTCGGTGTCGCCCTGGTTAAAGGCGTCGAGCCAGAGCGGATAGGTCTGGCCCCAGACCATGTCCAGATTAGTAGGAAATTCCGGCGGGGTGGAGACCAGGTCAATACCGGCAACCGGTTCGGGACCGGGGCCGGGATCGCCACTTTCACCAATATATATGGGCATAGCGGAGACATTGTCCTCTTCGCTGGGTTCGTCGATGACATGGGCGCTGTCCACTTCCATGATTAAATGATATTCGCCATCCGTACCGGATCCGGGCAGGGTGACATCAATATTGTTGGACGAGATAGTATCCGATCCGGCCAGGGAGCTGATGGTGAAACTGTGCAAAACAGTATCGCCACCATCGAGCAGGTTATCCTGACTCAAGTAGATGGAGACATCAAAGGCACCGGCATCTACAGAGCCGGCGTTGCGGACGTTGGCGCCCAGGTTAATGGTAGCACCCCATTGATTCGGAGGAGTGCTGTTAAGAAGGAAATCGTCAACCTGCAGTTCAGCTTGGCCGCCGGGGCCACCTTCTCCTATATAAACAGGTATCTGCCCGGTATTGTCTTGTTCGTTGGGTTCATCAATGACATGGGCGCTGTCCACTTCCATGAACAGGTAATAATCACCATCGGTACCGGAGGCGGGTAAGGTGATGTCAAAGGTGTTTGGTTGAGTTACACCGGAAGCCAGGGAGTTGACGGTAAAGCTATGTAAGACGGTATCGCCACCATCGAGCATGTCGTCCTGGCTGAGATAGATGGTTACATCGAAGGGACCGGCGTCGGCGTCACCGGTATTTTGAACATCTGCTTCCACTTGCAAAGTAGCACCCCAGTTTAAGGGATCCGTACCGGGCAGATTAAAGTTCTGAGTAATTAGTTCGACCTCATTACCGGGTGTTCCGCCTGAGCCGATATTGACCATAATTTCAGAGGTATTGTTATCTTCATTAGCTTCGCTAACCGCGGCGGCGCTGTCGATGGCCATCAGGAGGTGATAATCACCGTCAGAAAGGGTACCTTCGGCGGGCAGGGTAAAGGTAATATCATTAAAAGAAGGGGTGCCGGAGGCCAGGGAAGCAATATCAAACGAATGTACCACCGTATCCGAGGGATCAAAAACGGCATCGTCGGAAAGGGCTAGCGAGACGGTAAAGGAGCCGGCATCAGTATCACCGGAATTTTTAATATCAGCAGCACCATCATAGGTCTGGCCCCACTGCAGGGGGGGCATTGTGTCCAGATCGAATTCCAGCACTTCAAGATCGATGCCGGGGGTGAGATTCGCAGTGGTAACAAAACTTATCTGCTGGAAGGCAATATTATTTGCTTCATCCGTTTCCTCTATTATCTCAGCGCTATCGGCAAAGACGATGAGATAGTAGTCGCCGTCCGAATATGTACCCGCTGCAGGTAAAGTCGCATTGACATCGTTGATCGAATCGGACTGGGCGGCCAGGGAAGAGACCTGCACCTCGGCGAGCAGGGTATCGCCTACATCATAAGTGTTATCAGTACTGAAGAACATGCTGAGGGTAAAGGCCCCGGCAGCGGTATCACCCTCATTAAAGGCGTCCAGGGCCATCGTATATTCCTGGCCCCAGACCATTTCCATATTAGCGGGAAATTCCGGAGGATCAGCCACCAGATCGACGCCCGCGGCAGGGCCACCAGACTGACTTATATTAATAGGTAGGGAAGCGACATTATCTCCTTCGTTGGGTTCGTCAATGACGTGGGCGCTGTCCACCTCCATAATCAAGTAATAATCGCCGTCCGTACCGGATCCGGGCAGGGTAACGTCAATATTATTGGACGAGACTGTATCCGCACCGGCCAGCGAGGTGATGGTGAAACTATCCAGGATGGTATCACCGCCATCGATGGCGTTATCCTGACTTAAATAAATGGAGACATTAAAGGAACTAGCGTCGAGGTCACCGGCGTTGCGCACATTGGCGTCAACATTCAGGGTGTCACCCCAGATAAGCGGAGGGGTTTCGTTAAGTTGGAAATGATCGACCTGTAATTCAGGATCGCCGCTGGGGCTTCCGGGGCCGACATAGAAGGGCACGGAAACGACATTGTCTGTCTCGTTTGGTTCGTCGATGACTTTGCCGCTGTCCACTTCCATGACCAGGTAATAGTCACCATCGGTACCGGATCCGGGCATGGTAACGTTAACATCATTGGCTGAGACAGCGCCTGCTCCGGCGAGCGAGGTGATGGTGAAAGTGTGTAAGACGGTATCGCCGCCATCGAGCTGGTCATCCTGGCTGAGATAGATGGTTACATCGAAGGGACCGGCGTCAGTGTCTCCGGCGTTTCTAACGTCCGCTGCGATACTAATTGTGTCGGACCAATTGACCGGAGGCGGGGTGTTGACCATAAAATCATCCGGCTGCAATTCGATATCGCCGGAAGGACCGCTGGAACCAATCATGATGGGAGTGGATATTTTATTATTGGTTTCTTCGAATTCGTCAACATCATTGAGGGCATCGGCCTTGACAGCTAAGTAATACTCACCGTCGGCCAAGCTTGAAGGTATGGTTATGTTATGCACCTGCATATCTTCGGCACCGGCGGCCAGGGAGCTCATGGTCCATTCGGCCAGGACCTCTTGAGTAGCAAAACCGGGATCGTCAGAGAAAACGATCTGCATGGTGAAGCCAGCCACAGGGTCAGCGCCAAAATTCTTAACGTTGGTGGTGATATCAACGGCGCCACCGGAGGTAAACTCCGTGCCACCCGGCCAGGTAAGGCTGGTAGGTTCCAGGTCGATATTCGCCGTGGGCGCGTCAACCTGGATGGCAAAGCCGACGGTATTGTTATTCTCATCCGTCTCGGATACCTGTGCGGTAGGATCGACGATCATACCCAGGTAATATTGACCAGGGGTTACGGAATCATCATCGGGGATGGTTACCATGGTATGAGCTTCGTCGTAGATGCCGGCATCAAGAGAGGTTATGCTGCGATTGGTCAACACCATATCAGAGAGGTCAATGGTAGAATCGGGGGAAAGAACGATGTCAACGAGAAAACCGCCGGCGGAATTGGCGGAGGGATTATACACTTCGTTAGTCACATCAAAAGGCTGGCCGAGGACAACGGGACTACCGGCCTGGAAATTGGTTATGGTCAGATCGGGATTGGGATCGGGAGGAGGACTGCCGGCATCGATGTGAACTACCAGGCTGGCAAAGTTGTTGGTTTCGTTATCTTCAGTGACGGCGTTGGCATCATCGATAATCATGAAGAGGTTATAATCACCGTCCACTCCATCGCTGGGTAGATCTACCATGCGATCGTTGATGGACAGGTTGGCGTCACCGGTCGAATCGAAGGGCAGGGAGGCAATGGGGAAGGTGTCCAGTACGGTATCGGTACCGGGTCCGTCCCAGGCCATGTCCTGACTGAGGGCGATGGTTACGTCGAACGAGCCGGCATCCGTGTCGCCGATGTTGATCACGTCGGCGGCCAGGTCCAGGGAATCTCCCCAGGTATAGGGACCGGGTGTGTCATTTTCAAACATATCCACGGTCAGGTCTGCGTTTAGCAGCAGTCTGGGTTCGAGCGGCTCGAGCGTAAAACGCGTGTGATTTTCCCGTTCAACTTTGCGTCGTAATTTTCTAAATAGTGACATCGTGTTTAACCTCTATGAAAAACTGTAAATCCCATTAAATCCCATGCAAAATGTTATCATTCAAGTTCATTCGTAATGCGTTTGTGTGTTTCAGTTTATGTTAGTCGCACTTCCGCCCAAGCCAGGGCCCCACAGCGCACTATGACTTGTTCTTTATCGACGGGGGAAAAGGGCTATTTCAGTATCTTCTTATGGGAAAAAATCGGTTCAGGTGGAAAAACTTCCTCCGCGGAAAGAATCTGCGGCTAGCGGGGACTGGTTCGAGTGGTGACGAAAGGAAGGTCAGATAAAATTAGGACTGAAGATATTGATAGGTAGGATTAAATATATCCCAAGACAAGATAAGGCAACTAAATTGCAGCGCAATAATTTGCCCCAAAAAATATAATGAACCGGAGGAATTTTTAATTACCAGCTGATTATAAAAAATCCGCCGATAATGTGGGTGCATGCTCGAAGAGGGTAAGGGCTTTTTCAGTCTGCAAAGATGTTGCGAATCCTGGTTTGCCGGATCAGTTTTACAGGTCCGAGCAGGCCTGAAGGTTGCAGAGGCCAATCGGCGGCATTAAATTTCTTATAGTGTTGATTAACGATGTTGATGTCGTGCATGATCTTCCAATTCACCCCGCGGAGGTCCAGGTCACGGATCCTGTTGGCGGCGAGATTCGTAACTTCAATCTCTATTGTGTTGCTGCCTTTCTTTAAGTACCGACCTACGAGTGCGCGCAGGGGTAAGGCGAAAAGTGTCGCTGCATTTTGGCCGTTGATCTTTACCCGGGCCGACTCCCGGAGATCACCAAGGTCGAGCAGATATTCTTCGCCGTCTAAATCGGGTAAGTTAAAGGTCAGCTTATAGCGGGCGGTGCCGGCGAAGGCCTGGGCCTTTTTATCAGGAGCGTTGGTCCAAGACAAAAGCGAAGTCGTACTGTAAGGCTTGGGTAGTTCCGGTCCGCCGTCGATAAATTCAATATCCCATTTACCATCGAGAGTTAATACTTCTTTTGAGGATTGCAGAGGAACATAAGCAGGGGCGTTTAACTCGGTTGGGCTTGCCTGGATGATGAACGATTGGCCGGGGGCGATATCGAGGTAAAGCCGGCTGCTATGCGCAATCGTCTTTGTAGGTAAAAGCACAGAAGTACCGGTCATCGGATCGTGCAGGACGGCTGAGGTAAAGGGGACGGCAAGATCGAGCGGGCCCTTAAAGGTATGGGCTGTGTGGTTGGTGATAAAATACCAGTAATCAGCGCCCGAGATGCGCCGGACATAGCGCAAGCCCTGATCGACAAGAGGCTCGCGTTTGACTTGGGCGTTACTAAGTGCTTCATCAATATCAGTAGTTATAGTAACTTTTTTTAAGCGCGCCTTGGCTGCGGCAAACTCGGTGCGACGGTCGGCGAAATTGGACCAACCGGGAACATCTGCAGGCAGGGATTGCTCGAAAATAATTACCGCACCCTGCTCGGCGAGATCCGCCAAGCTTTTCAGAGTTTCGGCCGGCATGAATTTGCAATGAGGAACAACAATAAGGCGATACTGGCCACCGGGTGCCTTGAGCTTACCCTTTTCGCAATGAAGCTGATACAACATTTGATCAGAAATAAAATCATAGGCATAGCCCGTTTCATCCAGCAGCTTTGCTACCTGGCCGATCCGCTGCTGGTCCATCCACTGGTTGTAGTGAACCGACAAATTTTTAAGCAGTCCCTGCGGCTCCATCCAGAGATCATGTATGGGCCAATATAAAAGTATGTCATTAGCGGGCTGGCCCGCCTGGAGAACAGACTGACAGCGGGCGAGGTAATTGTTCAGCAGAGGTATATCCCGCCATATGGAATTGCGCCAATCCACCTTGGTCGAGGCATAAAAAAACCAGCCGGGCCAGGGCGCATCCTGAGGAGAATAGCACGAACCGTGATAAAAGACATGGTTTATACCTGCCAGGAAGAACAGGTCCATTTGCAATTTAATCTGTCCGAGCGTTCCATGCCAATGCTCGCGCAGCCAGGTACAAGTTTCAGCGGATACGAGTTGTCTGCCGGGGGTGTGGGCAACGTGGGCCGCGGACGAAGCCATCCGGCATATACGCAAGTCCGAATCGGGCGGGCGCGAGAATCTTGACTCGCGGCGAAAGCCCGGTACCGCAAATTCAGCAGAACCGAACATCTCTGTTTCCGGGATGTCCGCGGTCGCATAGACATCAAGAAGGTTGGCAGGCGAACCGTGAGCCTGGTCTCGGGTGAGCATACCGCCGGAGCGGGCCCAGTCGGACCATATCTGGATAAATTCCCGATGAATCTCGGCCGCGGTCAGGCGATAGTCATACTTGATCCGGCTGGCGCGGTCCTGGTTTTCGTCCGAACCAAACAAAGTCTGAATATGTTCTGTGATGTCATAGCCCCGGCGTTTTTTAAATTCTTCGGGCAGTTCCGGTGACCAGTTGGCAAAGTACTCAAACGAGTCGTGATATTGGGCGCGGGGGCGCAAGGTGCCGTCTTTGAGGATCGGATCGAAACGTTTCAGATATGAAGTGATAGCTGCAGGGGAAAGGGGATTTAGCATATGGCCGGCACCTCCGGGGGCGGCGCGCTTGACCATCCGATCATAATTAATTTTCAACTTGCCTGTTTTTTCATCCAGGAAAGCCATGGCGTCCCATTGGTCCCGGGTTAAATCCGGACCCCCAAAACACCAACCGGTACCGGTGGTCATATCGACCTGCATTCCGAGTGAATCGGCCTTTTGTAATATATATTGCAACATCTCCAGCCATTTGTCAGAAAGAAAGGGCAGGTAACGGTCTTCGTATCCCTTGGCGCCGTAGATGGGCACGATGTGGACTGTGCCGATGCCGCCGTCTTTTAGCTGCTCGAGGTTCCAATCGATATTTTTTTTGTCCCAGGCACTACCGGGACACCACCAATAGGTTCCGGGCCGATGCTGTACCGTGATCTTAATGGGCCAATTACCCGAGTGAGAATCAGCCTGCACATAATGACCAAAACAGCCAAGAGCCGTCAGCCCCACAATGGCTATGCTGTACATTTTTTTGTATTTGTTTTTTAACATTGTCTCATTTACACCAATTAAAAGTATATTAACTCTACCAGAATTATATTACATATGCAAGGGAAAAGGTTTTATGCGGAGCTATTCCGAATCAATTGTCTATAACGCCGAAATGCTCCGGGTAGCGATACTTGACCTGATATAAAAGCCAAAGGGCCTGGACCGTAGCGTGCTGATTACTGGGTGGCTGAGGTGTAAAGAGCGGTCGTCGCGGTGATTGAAAACAATACCAACGATCATTCCAGCCGCCATCGGTAAGTTGGTTTTCGATAATCCTCTCTAGCCAACGGCGATTTATCTTTTCCGGAAAACCCGCCTTCATTACAAAGGCATTTTTTTGAAAATATATATCCACTACAGCTATGTTGTAAGGCAACTGCCCTGTTATTCTGTTACAGAGGTGCTCGATAAGATTGTTTAACTCTTCGTTGTCTCCCTGTCGGTCGCGCAAATGAATAAGAGCCCACAACTGATGCGTAAGCTGTCGTCCCTGCCAGATATCACCGTTGAAAAAATCTTTCATTTGCTTTTCCGTCAGCTCCGCTTTTTCCGGATCGAGGGCATATAATATCCACTTGTTGTCTATGTACTCGTTTTTGATAGTTTGATTTAGTTCTATCGCACTGATATTTTTATGCGGGTCTAAAAGTCGCTTCCAACACACCGGTGCCACTGGAGCCGCCATGAACTCGTAAACAATTCCGGACAATAGCGTATTTGATTTGATCTCGTCAGCATCCTGCAGCATTCTTAAAAGAGCTATATTTTTCTTTTTGAGAATGTCCGCCCGATGTTCTTTGGTCCATTCCAGTGCGCGGTCCAGAGAAACATCCAGACGTCGGGTGAATTCGTCATCACTCATCATTGAGACGTTATTATAATAGTACATAGCAGCGGCCGCCAAGACCATCGCTATTAGCAGCAACAGCAGTATCTTGCCGACTACCTTACGTTGACGGCGCGGTGGACGATTCGGGGTTTCACTTGTTTGTGGTTGGAGCAGTTGTTCATCAGTCACATTCATTTAGCACCTCTTTTTTCGCCGACATTTCCCATCTGAGTAGTAACCACAACTTTGATATACAACCGCCAATATTCTACTAAAATACTATGAGTAAGCAAGAAAATTTTAGAAAAGATTTTTTCACAAAAAATTCCTATATCTTTCAAACAGGTGCTTAGGCGACATAGAGCTGAAGATTAAATGTGCAGCGAAAGGCTAACTGCAGAACGTTGTGAATTTTCTGGCTTTTCCCAGGTCGATCAATTAGCATTATGTCAAAGTATCAATTTAATATAAAAATATCAAAGCTAAAGATTGTTCAATGGAAAGATCAAAGACGATTCTTAAAGTCATTTCAAAAAATATTTTTATCCTTTTTGCTTTGACGGCAGTATGCCTGTTGCTTTCGTGTCAGCAGAATCAGCGGCAGGTGATTGAAACCGGAACGTCGGATTTGGAGCGGGGTTTTATCGACCCGCCGCGAAAGGCCGGGGTGCGCTGCTGGTGGTGGTGGCTCAACAGCAATGTAACCAAAGAAGCCATTACCAGAGACCTTCAAGAAATGCACAAGAAGGGTTACAGCGGGGCGATGATTTTCGACGCCGGCGGTGCTGAACAGCGGGGTAACTCTCAGGTACCGGCAGGCCCCCTCTTTGCCAGCGCTAAATGGCGGGAATTGTACAAACATGCCCTGCTGGAAGGGAAGCGGCTGGGCCTGGAGTTAGGACTTTCAATCCAAAGCGGCTGGAACCTGGGTGGTCCGAATGTGACGCCGGATTTTGCCGCGAAGAAATTGACCTGGAACGAGATAAAAATCAAAGGCCCGGTGGAATACAAACAAGTCCTGCCCCAACCCAAAAGCAGGGATGGATATTATCGTGATATTTGTGTACTGGCTTATCCGGTCAAGTCGCAAGCAAAACCAAAGTCTATTGACAATTGGGCCTTAAAAATCGGCACCCGGGAAATGGGTGGGTCCGCTCCTGATTGTCGATTTCTGCTGAAAGATCATCCGGCGAGGCCCGGTGAAGAAGATGTGCAACTGAAAGATATTCAAAATATTTCCGATAAGATGGCCGACGATGGAACTCTTACCTGGAAGGTGCCCGCCGGTGAGTGGTTGGTACTGCGCTTTGGATACACAATTACCAGCGCCCATGTTTCTACTTACAGCGGACAGTGGAAAGGACATGTAATTGATTATTTAAGTCGTGACGCCTTTGATCGGTATTGGAAGGAAGTGGTGGTGGGACTGCTCGAGGAAGCGGGGCCCCTGGTGGGCACCGTCTTAAAACAACTGGAAACAGATAGTTGGGAGTGCGGCGGGATGAACTGGAGTCCGAATTTTGCCGCCGACTTTGAAAAATACCGGGGCTATGATCTGATCCCATATTTGCCGGTGATTGCCGGCAAAATCGTTCAAAGTCGTGATGTCAGTAACGCCTTCCTGGCTGATTTTAGAAAGACGCTGGGCGATTGTGTGGCGAATAATCACTATAAATTGTTTGCCGAACATGCCCATAAATATAACCTGCAGATACAACCAGAATCCGGCGGGCCGCATGCCGGACCTCTGGATGCTATTAAAAATCTGGGCTTCAGCGATATTGTCATGGGGGAATTCTGGGCGCCCTCACCGCATCGACCCAAACCGGAGAATCGCTTTTTTATCAAGCAATCTTCCTCGGTCGCTCATATATACGGTAAAAAACTGGTCGGCGCCGAGTCATTTACCACGATCGGCCCTCACTGGGATGACGTGCTCTGGCAGGCACAGAAACCCAGTCTGGATCACGAACTATGTTCCGGTTTGAATCTGGTATTCTTTCATACGTTCACCTGTTCTCCACCGGAAATGGGTCTGCCGGGTCAGGAATATTTTGCCGGCACGCACTTCAATCCCCAGGTTACCTGGTGGGAATATGCCGAGGCCTTTATCGATTACATCAATCGCTGCCAGTTTCTGGTGCAACAAGGCAAATTTGTCGCTGACGTGTTGTATTATTACGGCGACCACGTGCCCAACCTGGTGCGGCTCAAGGAGGCCGATCCGGCTGGGGCGCTACCGGGTTATGATTACGATGTAACAGACGAAAATATCCTACTGCAATTGAAAGTTGAGAACGGCAGGATAGTGGTACCAGGTGGTGTGCGTTATCGCCTGCTGGTACTGCCGAACCATAAGGTACTTTCGCTGGCCGCCTTGGAAAAGGTAAATCAACTTCTCCACCAGGGAGCCAGCATACTGGGGCCCAAACCGACAAGGCTGGTAAGTCTGGTGGGACAGGCTCAGGCTCAGAAAAGGTTTAAGCAACTGGCAGATGAACTTTGGGGTGAGGCTGAAACAGACGCAGGCCGGAGACAAATCGGCGCGGGACGATTGATATGGGGTAAGACCGCGCGCGAGGTACTTATAGGGGACGGCATTAAATGCGATTGCCAGATTAAAGCCGGCCCGGAAAGCGTGTTTGATTATATTCATTACACGATCGAAGACAGGGATGTTTATTTTGTATGCAATCAGACAGAGAAAACGGAAGATGTGCTTGGTAAATTCCGCATGGCGGGCAGAACACCGCAGCTTTGGGATCCCGTAACCGGTAAGATTCAGAAGGAGATTGCCTATACCTGTGCAAACGGATTAACCGAGATACCACTGCGTTTTGGCCCCTTTGGGTCCATGTTTGTCGTATTCACAGGCGATGCTGCGAAACCAGCGGCTAAAAATGTTGTTAATTATAAAAATTATTCACCCCTTGAAACGATAGCCGGGCCCTGGCAGGTTCGGTTCGATCCCAAGTGGGGTGGACCTGAAAAGGTTCTCTTTGAAAAACTGATCAACTGGACACAGCGAGCTGAGCCGGGGATAAAATTCTATTCCGGTAAGGCAACGTATGAGACAAGTTTTGTGTTTAAAGGAAAGATAAACCGGCGTAAGGAATACCTGCTCGATTTGGGCAAGGTGGTGGATGTCGGCATGGCCCAGGTAACATTAAATGGGAAGGATTTGGGAGTTATCTGGAGCAAGCCCTTTAGAGTGGATATTACGAATGTCTTAAAGAAGGGTAAAAATAGTCTGGAAATAAATGTAATAAATTCCTGGCGTAACCGGTTGGTAGGAGATCGTGACCTGCCTCCAAACAAGCGCTTTACCAAAACGAATGTTACCATTCGCCCTGAATGGAAGCTGCTGGATTCCGGCCTGTTGGGGCCGGTTCAGATTCTCGCCAGTGAATAAATTTACTATATTATAAGTTGCTTACTTTATATATTTAAAAGATAGCTTAAACAAAGGATATACATATGAATCACGTGGAACGCTTTCGGGCGCTGATGGACTTTCAGGAAGTGGATCGCCTGCCGCGCTGGGAATGGGCAATGTGGTGGGATAAGACGATCGACCGTTGGCACGGCGAAGGGCTGCCGAAGGACCTGACCGATATATTTGCAATTCATGAATATTTCGGCCTGGACCCCTATAAACAATACTGGTTCAGTACCACGGATCCGACCATCGAAGCGGTGCAACATCATGTGGAAGGCGTGGTCCACAATATGGATGACTACCTGAAACTAAAACCCAATCTCTATCCGGACCACTCTCGTGCCATAGCAGATATGAAGCAGTGGTTTGCCCGGCAGGTGGAAGGAGAAGCGGTGGTCTGGATCACGCTGGAAGGTTACTTCTGGTTTCCCCGGACGTTAATGGGTTTTACCGATCTGATGCTGGCCTATTATGATCAGCCGGAACTACTGCACCAGATCAATCAGGACCTGTTGGATTTCAATCTTGGTCTGTTGGAACAGATAGATGCACTGGGCCAGCCTACGTTCATGACGGTGGCGGAAGACATGTCATATAATAACGGCCCGATGATTGCACGTAACATAATGGATGACTTTATGTCGCCCTATTATGACAAGATGCTCACCCGGGCAAAAGAGATGGGCATGCTCACTATTGTCGATACGGACGGCGATGTGACGCTGCTGGTGCCCTGGCTGCTGGAAAATGGGATAGAGGGGGTGCTGCCTCTGGAGCGGCAGGCGGGGGTAGATGGGTTGGCCCTGCGGGAAGAATTTCCAAAATTAACCATGGTCGGTCACTATAACAAGATGGTGATGACCGAAGGTGAAGAGGCTATGCGCGGTGAGTTTGAAAGGCTGGTACCGCTGATGAAATCGGGTGGGTTTATCCCCAGCGTGGATCACCAGACCCCGCCGGGTGTGCCGCTGGAGAACTATCGTATTTTTCTGAAATTATTGGATGAGTTTACACGTGTCTAACAAATATTAAAAGGGAAGTGTATCAATGGAAAGTAAAAGTTTATCCAGACGGAACTTTATGAAGGCCGCTTTGGGTGGTCTGGGAATCTATACTATGGGCGGTTGTTCATTATCGACATTGGGTGGATTCAAAAAGAAGCAAAGACCCAATATTATTTTCCTGCTGACCGACGATCAGCGCTGGGACACGATGGGTTGTATGGGTAACAAGATTATCAAAACTCCTAACATGGATAAGATGGCCCATAACGGTGTTTTATTCACGAACGCTTTTGTGACCACTTCCATTTGCTGTACCAGCCGGGCCAGTATATTTTCCGGTCAATACGCCCGGCGGCATCATATCAATGATTTTAGCACCCCACTCTCTCAAGAAGCCCTGGACCAAACCTATCCGATGCAGTTGCGCAATGCCGGCTATCGAATCGGGTTCATCGGCAAATATGGTGTGGGGCCGGCAAAAGATTTCCCCGATAAACTTTACGATTATTGGCGTGGTATTCCCGGCCAGCCTACTTACGAGCACAAAGACGAGCAAGGCAACTATAAGCACCTGACCACAATTATGGGCGAGCAATCTCTGGAATTTTTACAGGGTTGTTCCCAGGATAAACCTTTCTGTCTATCGGTAAGTTTCAAGGCCCCCCACGTGCAGGACTCCGACCCCAGGCAGTTTATCTATGATCGTGCATACAAAGACCTCTATAAGGATGTAACTATTCCCCTGCCCAAAACAGCGACCTTCCAGGCCTTGGCATCGTTACCGCCGTTTCTAAAAGATGAACGGACCGAGACTCGGGTCCGTTGGCACCGCCGATTCGAAACTCCTCAAATGTTTCAGGATTCCGTGAAGGGTTATTACCGGTTGATTACCGGCGTTGATGTGGTAATCGGCAGGATCCGGGACGAACTCAAACGTCTGGGTCTCGACGATAATACGATTATCATATTGATTGGAGATAACGGTTTCTTCCTGTCCGAACACGAATGGGCCGGCAAATGGTACGGTCATGAGGAATCTATTCGTGTACCGCTGGTGATTTATGACCCCAGGCTGCCCAGTTCACGCCGGGGACAGGTGCGCAAAGAGATGGCTCTGAACATCGATATCGCCCCCACCATTCTTTCACTGGCAGGGGAAAAAATTCCCGAACGTATGCAGGGTCGCGATTTGACCACCTTAATCGAAGGCAAGCAAACCAATTGGCGCGAAGACTTCTTCTACGAACACCTCTTCGAGCATCACCCCAGGGGAATGGAGATGAACGCCATTCCCAAAACCGAAGGGGTAGTTACCAAGCGCTTCAAGTATCTGAGCTATCCCGAACAAAAACCGATATACGAACAACTCTTCGATCTGAAAAATGATCCCCACGAAGAGAAAAACCTGGCCCAGGATCCGAAATACCAAGACACCCTGATAAAACTGCGCCGGCGTTGCGATGAGTTCCGTCAGAGTTGCAAATAGTGATCTTTTATTTGGTATTTTGCGCCTTCTCCAGATGAGGCTCAGTTAGTAAGGACTTTATCAATACCACAGCGCAGCTTAATGTCGTAACCAGCGAGGAAGCCACCGCCGCCCACACCGCGCCCTTAAGACCATACTGCCCTACAAATTGCCAGCAGAGAATTACATTTACTAATAATCCCAGGGCCACCGTCGTCATGCGGCTCTTGAACTTTTGACAGGCCACTATCGCATCGCCCAGGATCATGCCGGTCAACAATATACAACCGGCCAGGATTACCAGGGTAAACAGACTCGCCTGCCGGGCGTATTCCTCACTGTAAAAAACTTTCAAAATAAAATCCCCCCGCCACCAGACCACGGCCAGCATTACCAGCATCACCAGCCAGGACCATCCCAAAACCCTTTTTAAGAGCTGGATAAATTCACTTTTGTCATGCGCGAAATATCTTGCCAGGCGCGGCAGTACCGCCTGGTTCACTCCATTTTGAACCGCCACCGCCCCAAAGACAAAATTCATCATCACCCCGAAATAGGCCACCGCCGAATCACCCAACCCCTGCGCCGAGGCGATAAAATACTTGGCCACCTGCTGATTCAGTATCGCCAGCGTCACGAATATCCCCAGGGGAAAACCATTACGCACCAACCACCAACTCATCTTCCAGTCAAATCGCAGATGAACACTTTCAAATTTTCTCGCCTGCACTCTATCGTAAAACCACACTCCCAATATTGTCACCACCAGCCAGCCCCCCAGGATCCAGACTATGTTCTTGTCCGCCCAGCAAATAACCACCGCCCAGATCAAAACCCCGCTGGTCTTTATAATCTGGGAGATGCTCCAGCATTTCATCTGCTCATGCTTTTGCAATACCCCTAGATAGACATCGGCCCAGCTTTCAGCCATACGGATCATGCCGGCCAAAACCAGCAGCAAACACTTTTCCTCTTCCCAGCGGTTTTGTATCACCAGCAGAAATCCCAAAAGAAAAATTGCAAAGACACCGTTACTGATAATGCGCGTGGCCAGACAATGGCCCGCACGGAGAAAATCTTTGGTATGGGTAACAAAGACCGAACGCAATTCCATATTAAACAGAAAAGAAATCGGCGTCACTACCGCCAGCACAAAATCCACCCGGCCGACCTGCCCAGAGGTAAAATGCTTGGCCAGAATAACAAATATTAAAAAACGACCACCTGCGTAAAATATGTTACCCATCATCGCCCAGGCTGTATTGACCGATAGCCTTCCCTGCCGGGGCATCTGTTCAGAATTAATGTCGTTCTCTAATTTCATATATTCAGATATTCAGTCAGCTTCATTTTGCAATGTTTCTATTTGCCGCCGGCAAGCTTTTCGATGACGTGGTAAAGTGCCTGAGTTCCCTGCCGACCCTGATCGGCGGCCTGAGCTCCATGTAAAAGCTCCCGGGCCAAAGCGGTGCCTAAAAGGGGCAATCTGCCCTTTTGAGCCAATTCCATAGTGAAGTTCAGGTCTTTGGATAACAGATCGATCATAAATCCAGGTGGGAAATCCCCTTTTATGATTTTGGGCCCCAGGTTCGCCAAAGCCCACGAGCCGCCCGCCCCGGATGAAACCACCTTAACCATAATCCCCGGATCCAACCCGGCTGTTTTCGCAAGGGCAATACCTTCACAACAGGCCAACATATGCAGGGCACAAAATAATTGGTTGCAGGCCTTGCAGGTCTGCCCCATACCGACATCTCCAACGTGTACGATATTCGAACCGAGCACTTCCAACAACGGCAGACACTTATTAAAGACTTCCTTGTCGCCGCCAACCATGATGGCCAACGTCCCCTGCTGAGCACCGACATCACCGCCGGATACGGGGGCGTCGAGATATGCAACTTTTTTTTCTTTTAGCTTTTGTGCGAAATCAACGGTAGCTCGCGGCGAGATGGTACTGTTGTCGATAACGATAAGTCCCGACCGGGCCGATTCGATAATACCGGCAGCACCGAAGATCACCTCCTCGACGTCGGGAGTATCGGTGACATTTATGAAAACCACCTCCACCCTCCCGGCAACCTCGGCGGAGTTGTTACAGACAACGGCCCCCTGAGCAGCCAAAGAATCACACTTGCTCGCAGTGCGATTAAAAATAAAAAGATCATGTCCGGCCTTGAGGAGGTTGCCGGCCATAGACTTACCCATAATACCGATACCAATGTAACCGAGTTTCATGATATGAGTCCTTTATTAATAGATAAGACCTCAAATACAGAAATTATGCTTCGTAGATAACTATATGCAAGGCTATATTTTATAATAAGATTTGGCAAGGCAATTCCTGTATTTTGCCCAGAGCAGTAAAAATAGTACTTTTCTTTATTATAGATTCCGGTATAATAAAAAACATAAAGATTTATTTGAAAGGATGTATCTGTGAATAACTATGAAAAATTTGCGGCAATTTCCAAAGGTAATAGACGTGATTTTCTTTCTACCCTGGGTTTGGCGTTGGGAGCAACGGCATTTCCCTGGAGTCAAATCGAAGCGGGTTTATTAGATCCGTCTATTCAACGAAAAAAACAAGGCGCTACCATCAGGGTGGTTTTTCTCTATCCGCCCTCGAAAACCTTTGCTGATAATCCGGACGGCTGGTGGAGTTGGCCGGGCAATGATTACGATGCGGAAGGACACCAACAAAAATATACCAAAGTGTTAAGGGAATTTGAAAAAAAGCACAATCTGAAACTCAAGATAGACAAGAAATCCGTCTCCGGTGCCAAGGATACCCAAAAGGTGATCCAGCAAATTCAAACCAATCGCCCCGATGGTCTGCTGTTAATCATGTTTTATAACGGCAGCCTGTCGCAGGCTAATTTATTGCTGAAAGCTTCCGAGGAATTAAATATCCCCACGGTCTTTTTTATCGGCTTGGGTGTCAAGCATGGGCCGGTAGATCACTATCGTCGTCCCGGAGTTTATTTTATCCAATCGCTCGATAATCTCAAGGCAATCGAGCTCGGCCTGAGAATGATCAATACCCGGAAACACTTAAGTCAGTCCCGTCTTTTGAGTATTACCGAAGCCAAAAATACATCTGAAAATACCGAGAGTTTTCTCGGCATAAAAGTCCGGAAGGTTCCTTTTGCGCGGTACGCTGAATTTTTCCACCAGGCAGACATAAATAAAAAGGCACATAAATTAATTAAAAGCCTCACCGACAATGCAATAGAAATACGGGGCGTAACAACAGAATCGCTGCAAAATGCCATGCGGGCTCATTTCGCTCTTAAAAAACTATTACAAAATGAAGATGCGGACGGATTAGCAATGAACTGCCTTAAACGCGGCATGCTCAAACCGTGTGTAAGTTTTTCTCTGCTTAATGACCAGTTAATCACCGCCACTTGTGAGAACGATTTGCCGGCCGCTTATACTCAAATGTTGGGACAATCATTAGTGCGCAGACCGGGTTTTCAGCATAATCCCTGTTTTGAGACGGAAAAAAACCATTATTACGCCTCCCATTGTACTTGCCCTACCAAAGTATATGGTCCGGACGGATCGCAATTGAAATACCTCCTGCGACGTTTTGCGCATACTAATGAAGGTAGTTGTGCTATTCAGGCGTTTTGGCAAAAGGATGATCCGGTCACGATGGTTCATTACTATCCCGGTGCAAAACCGAAATTGGATGTTTATGCCGGACGAGTCGTTCAATCTCATCCAATGCCTCCCGCAGCCGGGTGCACCACCAATGTGGAGATTGAGATCACTGATCGCCCCGATGCCTGTATGGTCAAGGGACATCACAACCTGCTCTTCTGTGGCGATTATGCCCGCCATTTTAGACTCTTCGCCCAATTGCACCGGATGGAACTTTCAGATTCTAATTACAAAGGTCCCTGGCCGATTTGAATCGGCAGATAACTATTTTTATCATCAACAAGCATGACCGCACAATTTCTCAATAGTATCCATGTATGCTTTAGACGATACAATTGTTGCTATCAGTTCTGCGCCCGGCTCGGCCGCCTGCGGCATCATCCGCCTCAGCGGCACCGAAGCGCTCAAATGCGCCGGCGAAATCTTTGAACCGGATGAGGCTGATTCTTTAAAAAATCCAGTGGGCGGTTCTGCAATTCCCGGTCGCTGCCTTCTTACCAATCCGCAAGGCGAAACTGACAATGATCAGCAGCACTCCATCACCTGTCCCGCCCGACTGTACTTCTTTCAAGGGCCCCACAGTTATACAACAGAAGACATGATTGAACTGCATCTGCCCGGTTCTGCGCCTCTATTACAAATGATTCTGGAATCACTGGTAAATTTCGGTGCCCGGCCCGGTCGCGCCGGAGAATTCACTGCGCGGGCCTTTTTTAACGGTCGAATCGACCTGACCGAAGCCGAAGCCGTCGCCGCCGTCATCAGCGCCCAAAGTGACGGAGAACTACGGGCCGCCGAGAGGTTGCTCGACGGTGAACTGCATCAGCGCTGCCTGGCACTTTCTGAGCGTCTTACGGAAATATTGGCACTGGTAGAAGCAGGGATAGATTTCAGTGAAGAGGATATCGAATTTGCCCCGCCGGCCCAGGTTCGTAAGCAAATTGCAGCAGTGAAAGATGATATTGAGCAACTTCTCCATCAGAGCCTGACCTGGAATGAGTTAAGGCATCTGCCCCAGGTCGCCCTGGCCGGCCCCGCCAACGCCGGTAAAAGCACCCTGGTCAACGCCCTTTCGGGTATCGACCGGAGCATCGTCAGCTCAATTGCGGGCACTACCAGAGACCTGCTTACTGTCCCTTTGTCCTTACCACAGGGTGAGTGTATGCTCATCGATACGGCTGGCCTGGGTCAGGTCGATGATCAGTTGGTGGAAAAAACGCAAAGCCTTTCCCAGCGCGCAATCGCTACCTGCGATTTATTATTGTGGGTGTATGATCTGGCCGAATCCGATTTAGATGGTTCCGCCCTACCGCCAGCTTCCTTAAAGCCTCCCGCCCAGGTCATAGCGGTAGCCAACAAACTGGATCTGGCGCCTGAAAGTACCATTAAAAACCTGACAAAATTAAAAGCCCCCCCTGGTTCATCCCCCGTCCTTCCCGTTAGCGCCCAGCGCGGTGATAATATCGAGAACCTTAAACAGTTAATCGCTCAGACTCTACACCTGGACCTGCCCCTACCGGATAAATGCCAAGATATGCCAGCGCCCCCCCACCCCTTCAGCCAAACAAATCAGGGAGCTATAGCCCTTACCGTCCGCCAACGGGCTTCTCTCTGTGCCGCCCAAAAATCAGCCAATCAAACCCTATCTATGCTTTTTGGGATAGAAAAGTCTCACCAGATTCCTGCTGAGCTGATTGCCCTGGAACTGAGAGAGTGCCTCGATAACCTCGGCCAAATCAGCGGTGAGGTAATAACAGAGGACATTCTGGGACGGATTTTCAGCCGATTTTGCATTGGGAAATAACTGATGACCTTCTATATTTCACCCAATCGCCTATGCCGACAATATGTTACAGATCACATTTGGGCGGCCCAATTCAAAGCCTGAAAATAGTCCAATAAAAAATTTGATCAAATCGTAAAATTTTTAAAAACTGTAAACTTTTTTATACAAATAGGTTAAATCGTATGTCAGTGTTATTAGGGCCGGTTGTACCGAAAAAATGACATTTTCCCCTTGCATCGACTGAAATATGTTGTATTATTATATTAGCTGTACTATATAAGAGAGACATTTTCCTCCTCCTTTGGGCGAGAGAGAGAGAGACGCAAACAGTTCTTTCTCTCGCTTTTTTTTAAACTCTAACTGGACATGAAACATCCACTTACTTGGTCACCCCCCACCTCCTCCCCCACTTTTTAGCGGTTGGCTTAACTATTTTTTCAGCTCTGCCAGCTTGCCGCTCAACAGGGTGATGTGACTCATTTCTTCTGCTATGATACCCCGAACTTTGGTCTCTCCGGCGGAAACCCCATCTACCAGCCCCAGATAAAAGACGATGGAGTCTTTCTCCATGCCGATTGCGGTACGGAGGATATCCGCGAGGGTTTCCCGGCCCGTGAGCTTCTCGGAAGGGTCGGTTTTGGTGTCAAAGACATGCCCGTCCGCCATGGCCTGCAAATACATCACGGCCTGGCCGTCCGGATCGGGTACACCGGCTCCGCGTTCCATCGTGCTCAATTCCGCCCGCATACCCGCAAATGTCTTTTCATGATCGTCTTCCATCCGGGCCAACTCATTCAGGAACTGCTTCACTTCGTTATCCGAAAAATTCCCAGCCGCGGTTCGATAATATTTGGCCCCGTTCCGTTCGATCTGCTCGGCCATCTCAAAGATATCATCTGCGTTAAAAGGTACTGCCATCATTTGTCTCCTTCCGCACCGGGCGGCGTAAAATTCTCAATCTAGCTCACAACTGATAATCAGTATATAATAGACCCCAATGGGCACAAAGTAAAAAACAAATGCCTGAAATAGGATTTTGGTCCCCGAGGACATATCTCTGCACACATCTTTTAACCATCTCTCAAAGCCAATTTTCCAGCTTCCTGTTTTCATCAGATCAGGTGTTTACGGTAATTTTGCCCAACCTGCAAAGACCACCGATTAAACTCCACATACTATTCTGCTGAATTTTTCTTGTTCCCCAGAAGATATCCTACGATAAAGGTAAGGATGGTGCCGATCGGAAACTGCCACGGCCAGGCCACCGTAATAAAGACAGGTTCGCCTTGAGGGGTATATCCTATAATTGTCATATTGATCAACACAATCAGGATCACAACCGGGCTAACACAGAGAATCTTGCGCAGGCAGAAGTGCCGGCTCCTAAGTGCCTGGATGATTAGAAATGCCCCGAAGAATAACACCAGCATCTGAGGAACCGCCTGATGCCAATTAAGTGCGAAAATGGTAAGCATCGATAGAGGAACAGCCCAGACCAGCCCCCCACCATCGCGCCGGGTGGGCAAAAAGGCCAGAAAGAAAGTGCCCAGCAGAGCGCCATAAGTATAGGCCGCCATGGCCAAAGCAAATTGGATTAAATCGGCATAGGAGCGGGCGATATAATCGCAGGATATGGCAAAAGCAATTAGCAGAATCCCCCACAGACAAACAATAACACGCGACGCCCGGACATAATGGCTGTCAGAAGCATGGGGTTTTAGATGGGGTTTATAGACGACCGAAACGGTAGCCTGAGATAGGGCCACCAAGAGAGAATCAAGCGTGGAGATGGCCGTTGCAAAAATGGCGGCCATAAGCAATCCGGAAAGTAGGCTGGGCATAACATCAACAATATAGACGGCAAATATTTTCATCGAGTCATCATCCACCACAACCTGCTCAGCGGGACTTAGCGGATTATATTGATAATAGATATAGATGCCGGCCCCGACGAATAACAAAAGATATGTCAAAACCTGGGAGAAACTCGAGTACAGCACTGCTTTGCGGGCGGCACTTTCGTTTTTGCAGGTAAATATCCTTTGGACCAGCAGTTGATCCGTCCCATGCGATGCCAAAGTCAAAAAACTAAACCCGAATAATCCACACCATAAGGTATAGGCCTCTTTTGGGTTGAAACTCAAATTGATCAGGTTCAATTTTCCGGCTTGCATCGATTCGGTGATGACAGTGGCCAAGCCGCCCTCAACAGAACGGCAGGCAAAAACCAAAGCGGCAACCGCCCCGACGGCAAACAGAACAAATTGTATTGCATCGGTCCAGATCACCGTGGTGATACCGCCGATAAGGGTCCAGGCAATGGAAACGATACCGATAACGAGAATGGAGTTTACAATATTCGTACCGGTAATGACCTGCAGAGCCTTGGCGGCAATATACACCCGGGCTCCTTGGGCGAGAATTCCACCGACGACAAATAAAAGGGTCGTAAGATTTTTTGTCTGCCCGCCTAACTGATACCCCATATAATCATAAGGCGAATAGATTTCACGTTTATAATAAACCGGGACGAAAAAATATCCTATGATGAAGCGGGCCAAAATTGTTCCCAGGGCCAACTGCATATAGGTCATGTCCCCCCCCTGCGAAAAGACGATGGCCGGGGCAACCAGAAAGGTTGCAGCAGAAAGCTCGGTGGCAATAATGGAACCGCACACCGCCGGCCAGGCTAGCTTGCGACCGCCCAGAAAAAAATCTTTCATGGAAGCCTGCTTCCCGGCCAGCAGCCCCCCCAGGATAGTGGTAAAAATCAGATAGCCAATAATAACCAGCCAGCTCTTATAGGTAAACTTCTGAGAAATTTCATTCAGAGAGGCATCCACCTGCCCTGCTTCGGGAGATTGGCTAACAAATTGTTCAGAAGATATCGAGTTGGGTTCAGTTAAATCACCAGCATAGGCAATACCGGCAAACAGAATCAAAAATATGAACAATTGTAAAAATAGAAGCTGTTTACTTGTTGACCGCAACCTCAGACAATCCCTTCTCTTATCTTGAAAAGCTTACAACAGTTTTTAAATGGTCGCTGTTTTGGTCACTGAGTACCAGAGCCTTTTCAAGTTGATCAAGATTAATCAATTTACTTATCAGCGGTGCAACATCAATCCTGCCCCTGGCAATCATATCCAGAGCGATAAAGTTATCCTCTGCGCTGGACCCATGCGTACCTATTACCCTGCACTGCTTATAATGTATTTGATTCGTATCCAGCATAACCTGACTCTTACCTTCAGGCAGTCCTCCAAAGAGGTTTATACAACCACACTTGGCTACACATTCCAGCGCTACCTGCTGAGCCGCCCCTGCCGAGCAGCAGACCATAACCTGATCAAAACCTTTCCCTTCGGTAATTTGACTTACCTGTTTTACAAATGTTTCACTGTTACCGCTGTTGATTGTACCTGCAATAAACTGCCCACAGATATCCTGGGCCTGTTTAAGCCTGGCATCGGCTATATCTGCGATATAAATTTCACTAATGCCATTATTTTTTGCTAATTGCCCCTGCAATATCCCTACCGGGCCGGCCCCCATGATGAGCATGTTCTGTCCGAGTTGAACTTCGGAAAGCTTCTGACCATTGATGCAGCACGCCAACAGCTCCGCCAGAGCAGCCTGCTCAAAGGATATATTATCAGAAAGAAAATTTATCGCCCCACACCGTATAGCCCGGTTGGGCACAGCCATATATTCCTGGTACCCCCCGTCATAATGGTACCCGAACGCCTTGAGATCGAGACACATACTCGGCTGTGCCCGTCGGCAGTAAAGACATTCACCGCAATTAATCACCGCACATACCGCCACCCTCTGACCGGATGCAAAACGATCTTTCAGTTCTGCGCCGACTTCTACGATAACACCTGCAATTTCATGTCCTAAAACACGAGGAAGCTGGAGAAGACGATGACCGTAATTGTAAATTTTCACATCCGTAGCACAAACAGCACAGGCTTTGATTTCTATCAGCAGACCGTCCTGGGGGCATTCAGGGACGGGGACTGTTTCCAGCGCAAGTTTTTTTATGTCCTGTAAAACCGCTCTTTTCATTGATTGGCTCAAAAGTGATTACTGTGGTATCGTGCTATATTCATCTATGAAGGCATCCAGACCTTTCTCGGTCAGGGGATGCTCAAACATAGCCTCAAAAATCGGAAAGGTAACCGCCACACTGTTAGCACCGGCAATGATCGATTCTATTACCTGTTCTACGTCCTTGATACTGGCGGCTATGAGATTAATTCTGTGCAGGCCAAAGGCATTTAACAATTGACGCATTTCCGCTATTTCCCCAATGCCGCTGGCGCCTGTCATCTTCGCTCTGCCGATGAAGGGACTTATAAAAGGTGAACCTGCCAGCCCGGCTAGTAAAGCTTGCGTCGGATTGTACATCAGGGTTGCATTTGTCCTGATGCCTTCAGGAACAAGTATTTTTACCGCTGCCAACCCGGCCCTGTTTGCAGCGATTTTGATTGCCAATAGCGGGTCTATACTATTCAACTTCCTGGCGCAAGTGCAAATCTCTTCAACTGTTCTGCCCACCGCCTGCACTGCGATCGGACCTTCAAAAAACTTCCTGATATCTTCTACCACCTGCCGGTATGATTTACCGCTCTGCGCGATTTTATTGGGATTGGTGGCAATTCCATCAACATAACCGGTACTCACGGCATCACGTAATTGCGCGGTATCGGCAGTATCAAGAAAAATGCGGTATTTCATCATCCATTCTTTATCATCCATCTTGACTTCCTTTACTATATATTATGTCGAAAATCTGAAAACCTTAATGATAACATGTATATATTGGTTCTGACAATAGGCAACCTCTAAGAATCCCCGGTAGGATGGGCTTTAGCCCATGCGGTTACTTTTAATCGCCGTTTAAACCTTCGAAATTCGGTTTTTTAGAGGTAGCCAATAACAAATTAATTTATCCCCTTTTTCTCTGCTCCTCGAAAAAACAGAGGCATTCATTATAAATTCGACTTCCCTTTTCGAGTTCACATATACTAACTAGAACAGATTCAACTCCGGACTCGGCGCTTATTTGCGCTAACTTCTTACTTGATTCATCATCCGCATCACGATAGTTCAGCGCCGCCGCCACTACCCGGCAAACCGGTGCCGTAGGAATATTATATTTTTCCAGCATCTTTGCCAACCCGATCAAACGCTCTTCCGGCCCCAGCTTTCGCAGCGGATCCCTTGCCACCCTTTTAACCGTATCAGCCAATTTGTAATTGGAAAAACGCCATTTTACCAACTCGTTGACATGTTCCTCGATTTCAGATCTGCTGAATCCATAACACTCCTGCATCAACGTTGATGCCGCCGCTAATAGTTCATCAAGACACTTTCGGATTTGGTTATTTTCCAACGCCTGATGAATATAGTCATACTCCTGCAAATACCCTAGGTAGGCCAACAAGGCATGGCCGGCGTTATTAGTGAATAGCTTGCGTTTATAATACGCTTCGATGTTGTCGCAGAATAAAAACTCATCAAGGTCCGGCTTTCTGCCAAGCCAACCTGTCTCATCTATGTAAAGAGTTTGACCATATTCAACTTGAATATCAAGATTGTCCCCTGCGCACCGGGCCATCCTTTCAACCGAACACGGAATACAGGTAAAATCTTTTTGCTTACCCCCCTTATCTTTCAAATAATCGCTTAAGATATCAGCGGCATGCAACATATTCTCGCACATCAATATATTAAGATGCTCTTTTCGCTCCTCCAGCCCCCCAGCGATATATTCTGCTATCGCCTCCAAATTATTTACACCTGCAGCCGTGGCTATGAAATCACTCTCACTGATTTCCCGGAAGATTATTTCCTTTTCTTTAAGACCCAGAACTTGAAAGTCACTGATTTCGTGTATCTCGTCATGCTTGCCGTATAGATAAACAGAATACTTGCCCTTATCTCGAAGCTTATTTACTAACTGCTCGTTAGCTTCTACAAAAGTGACCTTCCAATTTTTAGCAGCCGTTATATCCGCCACTAAACCCCTGCCTATAGCTCCGGCCCCGAATATCGTTATTTTATCTTTCACTTCTTCCTGCTAAACCAAGTCATAATTTCTATTTGATTATGTTCAACAAGGTAATCAATCAAGCGGTCTTTTTCAAATACTTTCACTGTAATCAATTATAAATCACTGGCATCTTGATAGATACAGCGTTATACTTTTTATATTCTATGGAGCTGCTTTTATATCAGGAAGATTTGGTAGAGGAGTATGATTATGGATAGACGGGAATTTATCAAAACGGTTGGTATCGGTGGTCTATTGGGAGGTATGGTCGGACAATCATTTGGCGCCTCTCGGAAGCGGCCCAACATTCTCTTTATGTTCGCCGACGACCAGGCTCAGCAGTGCACGGGCTTCGCGGGAAACAAGGTAATCCAGACCCCGAATCTAGATAAGCTCGCCTCAGGTGGTGTCTATTTTGATAATGCCTTCGTTACAACAGCAATCTGTTGCTCAAGCAGGGCAAGTATCCTTACCGGACAATATACCAGACGCCATGGCATTACAGATTTCTTCAAACCCCTCTCGGCCGAAGCCTTCGCCCAGAGCTATCCGGCGCTCTTGCGGAAATCAGGCTATCGTACGGGTTATCTGGGTAAGTTCGCTGTGGGTTGGCCCAAAGAAGATATCAAACATTTATCTTTGCCCGCCGACCAATTCGACTACTGGTACGGATTCCCGCAGACTATTGCCTACGAACAGAAGGTTGATGGTAAAAGCCGTTACCTCACCGAGCTGATGACGGAAAAAGCGATTGATTTTCTGCGCACCAATCAGGCTGATCAACCGTTTTGCCTGACTATCTCATTCAAAGAACCTCATGGCCCCTACAACTATTTTGATCCGAATTTTCCCAATCCCTATGATAAACTGAAAATCCCGTTTGCCAAGACCTGCACCAAAGACGCCTACGAGAAGATGCCCAAATTCATTCGCGACTCGCTCAACGGCACTGATAAACCCGCCTGGCTCGATAATCCCCAACAAGGCCAGCAACGTCTCAGGACTGTATATGGCTTGCTATCAAGGATGGACCTGGCGGTGGGACAAATCCTCTCCGAGCTGCGCCAACTCGGACTCGATGACAACACGATAATTATCTGGGCCTCCGATCATGGCTGTTTTCTCGGCGCCCATGGACTCAGTGGTAAATGGCTCATGTACGAGGAATCGATACGCATTCCTTTGATCATCCGCGATCCGCGCCCGGGTGGCAGCCGCTCCCGGCGCGTCGAACAAATGGCGCTGAATATCGACCTGGCCCCCACCATGCTGGATTTTGCCGGCCTGCCAATCCCCAACCGGATGCAGGGTAAGAGTCTCGCCCCCATAGTCGCCGGATCAAACCCCAACCTGCGGGACGATTGGTATTACGAACATTTCTACGAACACCACAATACTATCAGACCGTCCGAGGGTGTCCGAACCAAAAAATGGAAATATATCAGGTATCCCCAGGAAAATCCGGTGTATGAGCAGTTGTTTGATTTGGAAAAAGATCCTTACGAGCTAAACGACCTGGCTCATGTTCCCGATCACCAGGACATACTCAAGCGTCTCCGCCGGCGCTGCGACGATTACCGGCGCGAACTCATTTAGAACCAATCAAATATAAACCGTAAGTAACCATTGGAGCTTTGCAGTGACCAGCGCCCAGGAAAGAGCTCAACAATTCCTAAACCAAGAGAAGGCATTTCGACTGGGCGCCCTGCTCACCGAAGCCTCGCATCCCAAAACTCAACAATTATCTCAGACCGCCCAACAGGATCTACCCGCGGCAATCCGTATGCTCCAATCCGTGGACGCAGAAATTCCTCCAGCAGCTCACAACGTTTTTCAGCAGGAATCATTTAAGCATCTGGTTAAAGCCTTTTTAACCGCCCTGGAATCGGGCCGCAAAATTTACTTCACCGGCTGCGGGGCTACAGGCCGACTAAGCATTCTACTCGAAGCTGCGTGGCGCAATTTCTGGCAAGGATTCAAGCAAACTACTCCCAAGCAAGACACAAAGAATTTTGATCGTGAAGATTGCGTCTTTAGCGTTATGGCCGGAGGCGATTACGCCCTGATAAAATCAGTGGAAGGATTCGAGGATTTCACCAACTTCGGTCGCTATCAAATCCAACAGGCCGGGGTAAACCGTGACGACGTAGTGGTGGCAGTTACCGAAGGCGGCGAGACCTCGTTTGTTATTGGCACCGCCTGGCAGGGCTTGGAATCCGGTGCCCAGGTGTTCTTCGTATATAACAACCCCACCGATCTGTTATGCAAACACGTCCAACGCTCGCGTGAGATTATCAAAGAGCCACGTATCGTAAAGATCGATCTGACCACCGGCCCCATGGCTATTACCGGCTCAACCCGTATGCAGGCCACTACCATCGAGCTATTGGTAATCGCAGCAGCATTGGAGACTGCCTTACTTCAATTTTTGCAGAACCGCCTCTCATTTGCCCGGTGGGAGCAACTTAAATTTTGTTTACGTCCCGCTCAGGAATACCACCAACTCTTTCAGCAATTACTGGATGAGCTCACCACCGACACCTCGATAAAAACTTTAGCCCGCCTGACCCAGTTTGAAGAGACTATATACCGCAACTCGGGTTTGGTTACTTATCTAACCGATGCCTTTTTACTGGATGTCTTGACGGACACCACCGAACGTTCGCCCACGTTTATGCTCCCTCCCTTCCGTAAAAATGATGACAATATTTCTCCCCGCCCCTGGGCCTTTGTCAAAGATCCCTTTCGACCCACTCCGGTTGCCTGGTCTAACTTACTCCGCCGTCCTCCCAGAGGACTTACCTGGAAACAGGATGTATATAAAAAATTGGGAGCTCCCGGTGCTCTTCAACAACAACCTCCCCAACTCGACAATGAAGAGATTTACAAATTTCAGATCGGCAGCGAACCGGACCCAACCCGAACGGACACCCCCGACTCCGCCCTGGTAATAATATCGGTAGGAGAGGATACTTCCAAATTAATCCAGGTTGGTAGGGAAAAATTTTTGACCGGGTTTAACAAAACCGCATTAGTAACCATCGGCCCGGATACTACTCTGTCTTTCGATGGAGAACTATTTTCTTTCCCCTGCGACTTGCCTGCTTCCCCCTTGCGGTTATGGCATCACTTGGCGGTAAAACTTATTCTCAATACCATCTCAACCGCCACCATGGTACTAATGGACCGCGTTATCGGTAATACCATGGTTTGGCTCTCGCCCAGTAATAAAAAACTGATCGATCGCGGTACCCGCCTGATCGCCCTACACGCCGGCTGCAGCTACGAACAGGCCTGTATAATGTTACATAAAACTTTGGAAGAGGTTCAGCAGCACGCCCAAACAGGTGAAGACGTGCCCTCCCCCGTCGCCCAGGCCCTTAAGCGCCTGGGCTATCAGCACCCAAAATAATTACATGCTTACCGATAGCGAAAGGATAGCATATGAATAGACGCGATTTTCTCAAGATATTAGGCTTATCAGGTGCAGGCTGCGTCATATCAGGTCCTACTTCTTTGCTGGCTGGAGACTCAGACAAATTGCCGAACATCGTTTTTATCCTGGTTGACGATCTGGGCTGGTCGGACCTTGGTTGTTATGGCAACAAATTTATCGACACCCCGGCCATTGACAGCTTAGCTGCCTCCGGCATGCGTTTCACCTCCGCCTACACTGCTCCGGTATGTACACCGTCTCGGGGCCAGATACTCTCAGGCCAGTACTGTGCGCGAACAGGTTTATACAAAGTACCTTTCAAAGGCAATGACCGACCCTGGGCCCGGATAATACCACCCGAACCCTGGGGTGATCGACCCATCCATGCCAAACCTCTGGGCCTGTTACTCTTTGATGCCGGCTATCAGTGCATGTTGGTAGGCAAGGTGCATGTCCCCAAATTTTTTAGCGCCGGCTTCAACGGCAAATCAGATCCGAATAAGGCCCGCTCTGTACTTGGTAAGAAGTTTTATGAAAAGGTATCCCAATTCTCGACGACCAATCCGGGTAAGAAACTCGGCCCCATCACCCGCCAGACAATCGAATTCATCGCCACCAATAAGGACAAACCTTTCTTTTGTTATGTAGGCCACCATATTCCTCATATTCCTCTGCAGGCCCGAGCGGATCTTGTAGAAAAGTATGAGGCTAAATGGAAATCTCATCCGGGCAAGATCCATCCTCATTACGCCGCGATGTGTGAAGCCATGGATGATTCGGTCCGCCTGATTCTCGATACACTTGACAAGCTGAAACTAAGCGACAACACCATGGTAGTCTTCTTCTCGGATAACGGCGGCGTTGACAGGTGTTTCTATGATCGCAAAGGCGCGCAGATAACAGACCTCTCTCCGCTCAGAGGTGAAAAGGGAGGTGTTTATGAAGGTGGTATCCGTGTACCTTTAATCGTACGCTCACCCGGCAGGGTCAAACCGGATTCCGTATGCGACACCCCCGTGGTTTCCCCGGACTTCCTGCCCACCTTTGCCGAGGTTGCAGGTATTAAACTGCCCAAAGATCAGATTGTTGACGGTGAAAGCCTCATCCCCCTTCTGACCCAGCACGGCCACCTCAAACGCAAAGAGATATTCACTTACTTCCCGGACTACCATCACGATTTCCCCGGCGTAGCTGTGCGCCAGGGTGACTTCAAGCTGATCCGGTCCTCAGAGGATGGCCATCTTGAACTCTACAATCTCGCTACCGATATCGGCGAACAGAACAACCTGGCCCGGCAGTTACCGCAAAAAGCAGCTCAGTTAAATGATATCCTGCAAACCTGGCTGAAGAAGGTTGGCGCCAGAAGTGCAACACCCAATCCGAAATACGATCCCCAAAAACAACATCTTCTGGACCCTTCCGCCGAAAAGCAACGCCAAAGCTACTTACCCAAAGTTATGCAAAGAAAACCATAAACCCCCAAGGATAGCAAAAGCGAGAATTTAATAGGGCAAACATCTTTTGATGTCATCATAAACATATCCTTTAAAACGTTTACCGTTTCACTTTACCATTGATTTAAGCTCGTATTTTCCGGACTCCACCTTAAATACGGTTGTATCCTTTTCCCTGTGCAGTAAACTCACCCCTTCAGCTTCACCGGCTGCTAAGCCGCCTTCGGTTATATTCTTTCCGGGAACATATATCGTTGCCGTGGTGTTTACAGGTATGTTAACATCCATCGTCAGGACACCGTCCTTCTTGCTCCAGTTGCTGACAATAAGACCGTAAGGGCTCTCATATTCACACTTCACCCAATCAAGTGTCTTTGTGTAGGGTGCAACAATGAAACTCTTAAAGCCGGGCTCCTCCGGTCTAATTCCGCCCAGACTGCGGTAAAACCATGCCCCGATCGGACCGGCCAGAGAAGGCATCTGAACTCCCCCCCCCTGCCAGTTTTCCTTAAAGACGGTGTATTTTTTGTTGAAGATCATATCATACCAACTTGGGTAGCTTTCCTGGGTTGCGATCTTCCAGGCCGGATCCCCCAATCCCTCTTCGGTCAGAAGCGTAAGCAGGAAAGGTGTACCAATGAAACCTGTACTCAAATGATCATTATCCGCCTCAATCTGCTTGCTTAAATTTTGAATAACCCGGGCCCTGTCTTTTGCCCGCGGAATATTCAGTTTTAATGCCAGGATATATGCAGTCTGTGAGCCTTTTTCGTAAACGCCGCCTTTCTCATTATAGAACCTCTTATTGATTGCCTTGCGGATTTCTTCTTTACGGCCTGCAAAGTGGTCGGCATCCTTCTTCTTATTCAATAACAGAGCTGTCTTTTGCAGAATATCCGCGTACATCATATAGCCGCACGTTGAAGTGTAGGCAACTGTCGTACCGCCCGGCCTTCCGTGCCCCTCACTGGCAAGATCCATCCAGTCCCCCAGCCCCCATTCAATAACATTATTTTTAGCGATGGAATCCAGGTAACTGAAATAATGTTTCATGGCCTCGTAACTTTTCGCAAGAATCTTTTCATCACCGTAAAAGTTGTAGAGTTGCCACGGATTAAAAATTATCATCCCGCCCCACCAGGGGCCGTTAATGCCCGGTCCATCGAAGCAGCTTGGCACCACCGTAGGCACAAAGCCATTCTCCAAGATAGACTCGATATAGTCATCCTGCCATTTACTGTAGATATTATAAAGGTTAAAGTTGTAGGCCGATGTCTCAAAGTTACTCTGTACGTCCTGCGTCCAGCATACTTTTTCCCTGACCGGATCCATCGGCACCTGCACATTGTAGTTCCGGATGGTTCTCCGATTGACCTGCTGCAGATAGTTAAACCGTTCGTTGGAGCACGAGAAAGACCCCACCGATTGCAAATCCGAGACAACCTGCAGCCCCACCAGATCTGTCACCTCCGGCTTATAATCCAGGCCGTAAACATCTACATAACGATAGCCGTTAAAAGCAAAACGCGGTTCGTATATTTCCTCGCCCTTTCCCTTGCAGATATATTCACAGGTTTGATAGCGTCCGAGCGTATGCGAGTCTGCTCCGGGATATTTAATGACAATTTTCTGACCGGCTTTACCGCGTACCTTAATACGAGCCCACCCCGTGCTCTCTACCCCAATGTCAAATCGATATCCCTTTTCCTGTGCCTGTACACTCACCGCCGGAATACTCTTAATCACCCGAACCGGTGGCAGATACCTGTGCACCAGACGTCCGGCCGGCCCCTGGGCTTTTATGGCCCTCTTCCAGTCCTTGTCGTTATACCCTGCCCCGCTCCAATCCCCCAGTTCTTTGCGCGCGTCGTATGTTTCACCGCTCCGGATGGAATTAAAACGTATAGGCCCCGCCGTGGTGAATTTCCAGGACGCATCAGAAACAACTGCTTGCCTCGCCCCATCATCATACTCAAGCCGCAATTCACATCTCAATCGCGGCGTATCGATAAAGTCAAACGCATACTCACGCAGCAATGATGGAATAACCGGATTGAAATAACCGTTGGCCAGTATCACCCCCAGCACGTTTTCTCCTTTTTCTATCAGGCCGGTCACATCATAGACATCATAAGGCACACTTTTACTGAAATCATAGGGTGCTACCCTTAACAAATAATCATCGATCTTGCTGCCGTTCAGATAAGGTTCATACAATCCCAGACCTGAAATATATAGCATTGCCCTGCTTGGTTTTTTACCTTTCGCTTGAAACTCCTTGCGCATCCATACTGCCGGTGCCTCGGTAATCTCAGCCGTCATCTTACGTACTTCCTTGGCTCGCACCCGAATATCTTTACCGTCTTCCATCTTTTCTAATTCTAAACTATGCTCCTCAACCTTCTTTAGTTCTTTCTGATAATCATATAACTCAAGGTCCGACTTGATCCATTGCCCCTTCCAGTCATCTATCCTGACAAACCCCGTCCCCCAGAAATTCACCCCCGACCACTCCGACGCCTTGTCATCTTTATCCCACACCCTTACCTTCCAGAAGTATTGCTTGCAGGACTTTAAGGGTTCCCCCCCGTAACCAATATTGAGAGATTGCTCGGAAGTTACTTTGCCTGAATCCCAAATCTTGCCGATATTCTTATCGAGCTCTTCCCGCGAATCTGCCACCAGCACCCGATATGCCCTTTGCTTTTGGCCGCGCTGATTGGATTGACACCCCCAACTAAGCTGTGGCTTGGCTACATCTATACCCAGCGGATTCCTCAGGTATTCGCACCGCAGATCAGTTACCTCAATATTCTCTGCTTCGGACATACCTACCCAAAGGCCCATAATCGCAATTGTCAATATTACCCGCGCAGTATTAAATGTTTTCATTTTATTCTATATTCCTTTCGTTCAATCAACAACAATGGCATACGAATTATGTAGCGTTAAGCACTGTCGAACCCGCCCGCGGTGAGCCTGTCGAACCCGCCCGCGGTGAGCCTGTCGAACCGTGACCACCACTTATTCTGATATAGACAGTTGCAAACACCTCTCAATAACCATAATAGCACCTGACCCTTTTATCTCTTTATCTTTTTCGGTTTGCAAATGTGCTTCTTCTTATTGCTCACCGCCCCGCAATTCTTGCATTTATAATTCCCCGCTTTTTCCTTACTTTCTTTTTTCCCTTTAAGACACCCCATAATCTATCTCCAACTACAATAATGTCCATAGTCATGTAGGGTAGGCTCTACCTGTGGTGAGCTTGCCGAACCATACCCGCCGTTTATTCTGACTCCTGACTCCTTCTTTCCCTATCTCCTTATCTTCTGACTCCTTATCTCCTCTCTTCATATTTAGCCCCCAGACCACGGTGAGCTTTGTCGAACCGGCTACGTTCTGGGGGGTCTTTTATTTCGTTTTAATTACCTAATCCCCCGTCCTGGGTGGCCTCTTAGCCCCCGATGTAAATCAAGGGGTGCCATTCCCGTGAAGGGGCTTCTTGCCAGAGCGGAGATCCAGTATTTTATTTGTAGCTCGAACCGTGCCCGTCGTTTATTTAATCTTTGTTGATCCTGAACCCTGTGATCCGATACGGCTCCCGGCCCTGCTGGAAAACATTGATATTCAAATCCGCCTTACCCTTTTCTGTATCGATTAGATAATGAAGTATGTAGTTACACATTCCACTTTGGCGGGCTTGAGCTTCGTATGACATATACGCTCCGTTTTTAATCTCTCCTGTAAAACTGTATAAATTTTCTAGCATTTCCTTCAATTCCTCTTTAGACACTTGCACTTGAACTGCTTCGTCAAAAAAAGCATATAGATTATCACAGTCCTTAGCATTATAAAGTGGTTTGAATTTCTCAAACAGGGCCCTGCGCTCCTCTTGGGAATCTAATCCCGCCGGCAGTGGAGCTTTTTCTGGACTAGATTGAACATATTCTGTATAGGGGAGCCCTAAAATCAGAAATACGATCCCCAACAGATTCAATAAGCAAATACCTAAAATCACGTACAGAAGCTTGGATTTTGTTTTATTCGTCGCCTCCATTTATTTGCTTCCTTTATTATTAGTTTGGTAGGATTGGTTCTGCCTGTGGTGAGCTTGCCGAATCCGCCTGTGGTGAGCTTGTCGAACCAAACCCATGCAGTTCTTCTATCTACGCTTCACCCTTTTATGTGCCACGGCCATCCTGGCCGTGCTCTTGTTATCTTTATCATCTTACTTTCTTACCTACTTAAGTCTTGGGCCTTAAGTCTCTGGTCTCTTATCTTTTGCGTATTCCATATTTCCTATTACGGATTATCCACGAACCCCGTCTGCTATACATTTTCGCAATTCTCTTCGATTTCTTTTAGGATAAGGTCGTATTCTTCCGATCGGCGGCCTGTTGTCATAACATATCTCTTTGCCTCTTCAAATGCTTCATCCGATTCACCTTTTTCCCATAAACAGTGAAATAAACCAACTGACGATAATTCTGAGGTAGGATTTAATTGTACTGCCTTGTGATAACACGCTAATGCTTGATCAACACGGTTTAGATTATATAGCAAAATGCCACCTTTCACGAGATAACCAACAAAATTGTCAGGGAACTTTTCTATAAACAAAGAAAGCATTTTACACGCGCCCTCAAAGTCTCCGTTATCACGTAACGAAATTGCTTTTTCAAATATAGCATCCATGTCAGTAGTATTATTGTCTGTAATTTATGACATCCCTTATATGTGTAGTCCGGCCCAGCCTGCGGTGATCTTATCGAATCCCGCCTAACGATTATTCTGTCTCCTGATTGCTGACTCCTGACTCCTATTCATTGCGTATTAATAATCCTCGAACCTTTTACTCCGGCTGTCAACGCTCTATCCGATCGGACTGCTTGAACCACTTCTCATATTATAATTTCCCCTCTGCCAATATCAACCTGAATCTTCATCCCCTCTAACCCCCCAACCCGCCCCACTCCCCTT
>Ga0272442_10000470_pt1 | contig 64635 bp, 48 predicted proteins | sample SSMForm2O_FD_200262 | JGI IMG/M metagenome (GOLD analysis project Ga0272442, IMG submission 200262) | Marine sediment archaeal communities from Little Sippewissett salt marsh, Falmouth, MA, United States - SSM-Form-2O | ecosystem: Environmental > Aquatic > Marine > Wetlands > Sediment ...
TAGCGAACCATTTCGAGCCTCCTTGCCAATAGGTCTTGACCACCTATCTGTTGTCGGCAAAGAGGCTCTCTCCTGATTACTCAACCACACTCCCTGGGACAGTTACCGGATACAAGTGATGTTGCACCCGAGGCATGAAATATGGTATAAAGGAGTTGGCCGCGACGATGCACTGGGCTTCATCGGGGCCGGTGGGCGGGCGGGCTTTAGATCGCTCCGCCCTTTACAGTTGCGCTACGAGTGAGGAGCAAGCCGGGGTCGGAGGCTCTAGAACGGTGTGTGTGTCGGTTGGCGTTCAATGGAAAGGGGCTCTTCGTGCGCCATCTCTGCAGCCTCCGGCGCCGCTGGCGAGTCATTGTCTGCACGCTCGGCCTATATCCAGCAGGACGGAGAATCAACGCATTCCATCACCGACGTAAGCATTGCCCTGGGGCAGGCATCTTGCCCGTGTGGCCCAGGCATATAGCAAGAATCGTATTCCATCTGACACGAACGTAAGGAGGACAGTCATGGGTAGCAAGCTGGTGCATTTGTTGTCTCTATTCCTGGTCTCGGTTCTGGCGCTGGCCAGCGTGGCCCAGGCGGCCGATCCGAGTCTCATCGGCTGGTGGCCACTCGATGAAGAAGAGGGAGATATCGCTTTCGACTTCAGCGGCAATGCCAATGACGGCCTTGTCTCTGCCGATGTAAGCTGGGTGCCCGGTGGCGGCCAGTACGGCGGTGCGGCCCTCTGGGAAGGCCCGGACACGGCCCACATCGAGATCTCGGCCGCCAACATGTCCGCGTCGGCTGGAACCGTGATGATGTGGGCGAATCTTTCCGATCCCCAGCCCGCGCAAACACGCTACTTCTTCGGCCATACCACCCAACCTTCGTACAACAACCGCATCCAGCTCTATATGGACGGCACGACGGAACTCGACGTCGGTTTGGGCGGCGCGCACGCGGCGAGTACGGACATCGTGACGTTGCCACTAGCGACATGGCTGCACGTCGCTTTGACCTGGGACAACGGCAGCTACGTCCTGTATCAGGACGGCCTGGAAATCGACTCGGGAAGCTACAGCGGCTTGGCGGACATCCACGACATCGCCTGGCTCGGCAACGATGGCAACCCTGTCTCTCAGGGGACAGAGGCCTTCGGCGGTATGCTCGATGAGTGCCGGCTCTACAACCGCGCTCTGAGCCAGGAAGAGGTCGCGGTCGCGATGCGCACGGCGGCGTCGTTCGGAATCGCGGGCGATCCGAGTCCGGCCAACGAGGCGACCGACATCCCTCGCGCCGTGGCTTTGGGCTGGTCGGCCGGGGAATTCGCCAACACCCATGATGTCTACTTCGGCACGACGTTCAACGACGTCAATGACGCCAGTCGGGCCAATCCGATGGACGTGCTGGTCAGTCAGGACCAGGTCGAGTTGACGTACGATCCGGCCGGTCTGCTGGAATTCGGGCAGACCTACTACTGGCGGATCGATGCCGTCAACGCACCGCCGGACAGCACCATCTTCAAGGGCGAGGTTTGGAGCTTCACAGCCGAGCCCCTTTCGTACGCAATCGAGAACATCATTGCCAGCGACTCCGTCTCCGGAACAGCCGGCGGCGCCGAGAAGACCATCGACGGCTCCGGGCTCAACGAAAACGATGAGCATTCCGTCGACGCTACCGACATGTGGCTGGCCGTTGGCAACGGGGTCGATCCGGTGTCGATCCAGTACGAATTCGACCGAGCCTACAAGCTGCACGAAATGCTCGTGTGGAACTACAACATCCAGTTCGAACTGGTGCTCGGTTTCGGGATGAAGGACGTGACCATCGAGTACTCAATGGACGGCGTCGAGTGGATGGCCCTGGGCGACGTGGTATTCGCTCAGGCCGCGGCCGCGGTTGGCTACACGCCCAACACCACGGTGGATCTGGGCGGCGTCATCGCAAAACACGTTCGCCTGACCGCTGTTAGTGGTTACGGGATGATGGGCCAGTTCGGCCTCAGTGAAGTGCGGTTCTTCCAGATCCCCGTCTCGGCGCGCGAACCAGCGCCGGCCGACGGCGAGACTGGCGTGAACCCGAACACTCTGCTCAGTTGGCGTGCCGGCCGGGGAGCCGTCTCCCACGACGTATCGCTCGGCACGGACGCAGACGCTCTGGCGGTGGTCGACACCGTCGGCGAGAGCAGCTACGATCCGGGCGCCCTCGACTTGGGCACAACGTACTACTGGAAGATCGATGAGGTCAACGAAGCGGCGACGCCGTCTACAATTGAAGGTGACGTCTGGAGCTTCTCCACGCAGGAGTACTTCATCGTAGACGACTTCGAGAGCTACGACGACGAAGACAACACGATCTTCGACACGTGGCTCGACGGTTTCATCAACGAGACCGGCTCGACGGTCGGCTACTTCAACGCGCCGTTCGCCGAGCAGACGATCGTCAATAGCGGCGGTCAGTCGATGCCTCTGGAATACGCTAACGACAGCGCGCCGTTCTACTCTGAGGCCGAGCTTGACCTGGGCTCGGCGGATTGGACCGCCAACGGCGCCGATACGCTGAAGCTGTCCGTCTACGGCGAGGCGCCGGCCTTCCAAGAGACGGCCGACGGAGATATCTTCATGAACGCCATCGGCACCGACATCTGGGGCAACACCGATGAGCTCCGCTTCGCCTCCAAGAGCCTCACCGGCGATGGCTCGATCACCGCTCGCGTCGATGCGCTGGACGGCTCGCCCAGCACGTGGGCAAAGGGTGGTGTGATGGTCCGCCAGGGCACCGAGGGTGGCGCCATCAACACGTTCATGGCCCTGACCGGCGGCGACGGCGGCGGCGCCACGTTCCAGCAGCGCATGGCAGCCGACGGGGCATCGGTGTCGCAGCACACCTATGCGGACGGGCCTCTTGCTCCGCCATACTGGGTGCGGGTGACACGTGAGGGCAACACGTTCAAGGCGTTCACCTCCCCCGACGGCGATACCTGGACCGAGCGTGGTGACACTGTCACGCTGGCCATGACGGACCCGGTCCTGATCGGCCTGGCCTTGACCAGCCACAACGCCGCCCAGGCCACCAGCGCCGCGTTCTCGAACATCAGCACGACGGGCAACGTGACCGGCCAGTGGACCGTCGCCGACATCGGCATGGCCCAGCCCACAGGCGGAAACGCACCCGAGGATCTGTATGTGGCCGTCGAGGACACCAGCGGCAATGTGGCCGTCGTGACCAGCGACAACGGTACGGCCCGTCCCGGGTGGAACGACTGGGTGATTCCGTTTGGCGACCTGAGCGGTGTGAACCTGAGCAGGGTAGCGATGATGTACATCGGCGTCGGCGATCGGGACAACCCCAGCGCCGGGGGCGCCGGCATGGTCTTCGTCGACGATATCCTGGTCGGTCACCAGGCTGCTGCCGAGGAGACCGATTAGTACGCGCTAGTCCCCTGGGGCTGCCCAGGGCCACGTATCATGACCGTATGCACCGGGACCCGCTCCGATACAGGGGCGGGCCCCGGTCCTTTCATACTCTTGAGCCCTCCTGCCCGGGCCATTGCGATCCGGGCGCCATCGGGGCTGCCACACCCACGATCCGTCCCACTGGCGGCCCTGCGTCCGAGATCACACCTTATCGGACAATCCTCAGGGCGAAAAGCCCGGTGGCCCGGCGTGTCGGCGGGACCGTAGAGTCCGGTTGTAGCGATTGTGCGTCCTTAACGGACACCTATCATAAGCACAACACAATACTACAAACAGATATACTAATGGCCACCAAATATAAGGCGGGACGCCGCAGCAGAACGGTAATTCCTTAAGTCGTTCTAATAAAGGATTTTATGAGACGTCCCCCGGGGCAGAAGCGGTGATTTTCCCATAACAAGCGCCCCATAATTGTTGACTGGGGGAACACGATTTGCTAGTATTGGCGGTTCATGGCAAAAACGACGAAGAAAACCGGAAAGAAACGCACGAAACGTAGCTCTTCAAAGGTCGCCTCAGTCAGAACCAAGAAGCCTTTCAGCAACTACCGACAGGCTATGGCCTATCTGTTCGAGAAGACGGACTACGAAAAAGAGCAGCGGGTGCGCTACAATGTGACCACGTTCAGCCTGGAACGGATGAAAAGCCTCCTTTCCCTGCTGGGTGATCCCCAAACCAAGATTAGCACGGTGCATATCGCCGGGACAAAGGGCAAGGGGTCCACGGCCACGATGCTGGCGAGAATGCTGGAATCCAACGGCTATTCCGTCGGCCTCTACACCTCTCCGCACTTGGTCCACCTTCACGAGCGCATAGTGGTTAATTCTGAGATGATTTGCGACAGCGACATGCTGAAGCTGGTCAACCGTATCCACGCCTCTGTAGAGAAGCTGGCCAAGACGGATGCTCCCACGTTCTTCGAGATCATGACGGCGCTGGCGTTCATGCACTTCGCCGACCGGAACGTCGATATCGGCGTGATCGAGACGGGTCTGGGCGGGCGTTTGGACAGCACGAACGTTATCGAGCCGGAGGTGGTGGGCATCACGAGCCTGAGCATTGACCACAAGCTCCAACTCGGGGACACGCTCGGCAGCATCGCCCTGGAGAAAGCCGGCGTCCTGAAGAAAGGCATCCCGGCCGTGACCGTGCAGCAGGACCCGTCCGCTATGTCGGTCCTGAAGGAGCAGGCCCTGGCGATCAAGGCGCCGCTGAGCATCACAGGGACGGACATCGACTTTTCCTATCGCTTCGAGACCTCGCGGGAGCACGGGCCGCACACCCGAATTTGCCTGTCCACTTCGACGAGCAAGTTCGAGCACCTGCGCGTCCCGCTGCACGGGCGACACCAGGCGATCAACTGCGGCCTGGCCCTGGCTCTGCTGGACAAGCTGAGATCGGCCGGGTATGAGATCGACGTGGACAAAGCCGCCGACGGGCTGCACAAGGTCACGCTCGCCGGCCGGATGGAGATCATCTGCGAGGATCCCCGGATCATGATCGACGGCGCGCACAACGCCGCCAGCATCCGTGCGCTGATCCACGCGATCGGTCAGAACATTCCCTACGATTCGATGGTCGTCGTCTTCGGCTGCAACTCGGACAAGGACGTCGTTGGCATGCTCACCCAGCTTCAGTACGGAGCGGACAAGGTGATCTTCACGCGCAGCAGCTCGACCAAAGCCGTCTCGCCGCAAGACCTGGCGGACATGTACACCGAAATCTGCGGCAAGATGTACCAGACGTCCAGCAGCCTGGGGGAAGCCCTGCAACTGGCCCGCAGCGCGGTCGGTCGCGAAGACCTGATCTGCATCACGGGGAGTTTCTACCTGATCGGCCAGGCCAAGATGCGCTTCCAGGAAAACGTGGCCCTGGCCGCGTCCTGAACCCGCCCAGTTTAGGGTTGACGCCCCTTTTTCCTGCCCTTTTAATCTCTTTCCTAACTCACCGCTTTCGGCCCGAGGCCGCGGCTGAGATGTGAACGTGTGCCCGCATGACCGTTATGAGATGACGATGGTTCGCGCCGACGAGTGAGGTCGACACCGCAGAGGCCGGGCGGTACGAGCAAGGTGGAGTCTGAAGAAGGAGTCGTCGATGGCTGAGAAGGGTAACTACATCGCGGTGGACCTGGGGGCGGAAAGCGGCAGGGTGATGCTGGGAACCGTTGCCGGCCAGAAGCTGGATCTCGAGGAGGTACACCGTTTCAGCAATGGGCCGGTGGAACAAGAGGGATCGTTGCGGTGGGGCTACGACCGGCTTCTCAGCGAGATCAAAACGGGCATTGGCCAGGCGGCGCGAAAGGCAGGCGGCGCGGTACTCGGCATCGGCGTCGATACCTGGGGTGTTGACTTCGGCCTGCTTGACGGGAACGGCCAACTCATCGAGCCCCCCTACCACTACCGCGACAGCCGCACCAACGGCATGATGGACAAGGCCTTCGAGCTGATGCCCAAACGCGACGTCTATCAGCACACCGGCATTCAGTTCATGCAACTCAACTCGCTCTACCAACTGCTCGCGATGCGCCTGGCCAATTCGGATGTCCTGGCGAAGGCCGAGAAGCTGATCTTCGTGGCCGACCTGTTCACCTTCCATCTCTGTGGCAAGGCGTTGGGCGAATACACGCTGGCCAGCACGTCCCAGATGATGGACATGACGACCAATCAATGGTCCGAGGCGATCTTCGAGCAGTTGGGTCTTCCGATGAACATCATGCCTAAGATCGTCATGCCCGGGACCGTGATCGGATCGCTGACGGATGAGGTGGCGAAGGAAATCGGCTGCGCGAAAATCCCCGTTATCGCGGTCGGCTCGCACGATACGGCCTCGGCCGTGCTGGGCGTGCCGGGCGCGGGGCGCAACTGGGCGTACCTGTCGTCCGGGACGTGGAGCCTGATGGGCGTGGAGATTCCCAAAGCGATCGTTAACGACAAGAGCTTCGCCTATGAGTTCACCAATGAAGGCGGCGTGGAGAATACCATCCGCTTGCTGAAGAACATCATGGGCCTCTGGCTCGTTCAGGAGTGCAAGAGGCAATGGCAGCGCGAAGGGCAGGATCTCTCCTACGGCGAATTGACGGAGATGGCGGCCAAGGCCGAGCCTTTCTTCGGACATGTCGATTGCGATTGCAGCGACTTCCTCGCACCGGGTGATATGCCGTCCCGCATCAACAAACACCTGTCCGACACCGGGCAGAAACCCACCGACGATAAGGGCCAGATGGTGCGTCTCGTCCTCGAGAGCCTGGCCTGCAAGTACCGTCGCACGCTCGAAGCCATCGAAGATGTCACGGGCGAGACGATCGACGTACTGCACATCGTCGGCGGCGGAATCCAGAACGAACTGCTGTGTCAGTTCGCCGCCAATGCGATCGGCAAGAAAGTCGTCACCGGCCCCATTGAGGCGACCGCCAGCGGCAATATCCTCATGCAGGCCAAAGCCACCGGCCAGATCCAGAGTATCGACGAGGCGCGCCAGATCGTGCGCCATTCGTTCGAGATGAAGGAATATCAGCCCCAGGACGCGGCGCTCTGGACGCAGAAGTACGAACAGTATGAGAAGCGTTGACACCAGAGGATTGAAGACCGAAGCCCGGCCTGCAACGGCCGTGGCGATTGAGGAGAAACACACTTGACCGAGCAGCTTGAGCAACAGTTAGACAGTTTCGATGCGGGCCAGCGCGAGCAGGCGTTGGCGACGCTTTGCGAGCAGGCGAACTCAGGGTACATCCAGCTTCCGGAGCCGAACGGCTTCGTCAACCTCCACTGCCACACGTTCTTCTCGTACAATGCCTATGGGTATTCGCCCAGCAAATTCGCGTGGCTGGCGCGCAAGGCGGGTCTGGCCGTGGTGGGGACCGTGGATTTCGACGTCCTGGACGCTTTGGACGAATTCCGCCAGGCGTGCAAGCTTCTGGGCCTGAAGGGCTGCTCGGGATTGGAGACGCGCGTGTTCGTCCCCGAGTTCGCCACACGCGTGATCAACTCGCCGGGCGAGCCCGGCATTTCCTATCACATGGGCGTCGGCTTCCCCAGTGCGGCTGTCCCGGAAAATCAGACGGCGTTCCTGGACCGTCTGAAGGAAATGGCCCAGCAAAGAAACCGTGGCCTCATGCAGCGCGTCAACGAGTACCTCAGTCCCGTGGAGCTGGACTACGAGGGCGACCTGCTGCCCCTGACGCCGGCCGGTAACGCGACCGAACGGCACATGTGTTCGGCGTACGCCCGCAAGGCCGTCGAGCTGTTCGGTGAAGGTGACAAGCTCGCTGCGTTCTGGACGGAGAAGCTGGGCGTCGACGCGGCACCGCTGGGCCTGCCCGAAGGACGCGACCTGATGAACACGATCCGGGCCAAGACCATGAAGCGCGGCGGCGTCGGCTACGTGCAACCCGACAAGGGATCGTTCCCCATGATGGCGGATACGAATCGGTTCATCCTGGCCAGCGGCGGCATGCCCGTGCACACCTGGCTGGATGGCACCAGCGATGGCGAGCAAGCCATCGAAGAGCTGCTCGACGTGGCGATGAGCACGGGGGCGGTGGCGATCAACGTCATTCCGGATCGCAACTATACCGCCGGCCAGCAGGACCAGAAGGTCAAGAACCTGTATCAAGTGATCGAGGTGGCTCAGAAGCGCGATCTCGTGATCGTGGGCGGCACGGAGATGAACAGTCCGGGCCAGAAGTTCGTCGACGACTTCAGCTCGGACGAGCTGGCCCCCCTGCTGCCGGTCTTCGCGAAGGGGGCCCACATCGTCTACGCCCATTCGGTGCTCCAACAGCAGTGCGACCTTGGATATACCAGCGATTGGGCTGGGCGCGAATTCAAGACGGTGGCCGAGCGCAACGACTTCTTCGAGGAACTGGGCAAGTCGATGCAGCCGGACCAGGAGGCGAACCTGGCGGGTCTGACGGAAACGGCGACGCCCGAAGAGGTGCTGGAGCAGGCCAACTCGTAACGGCTCGGCTGTGGGATCTCGCAAAAACGGTCGCAGGGCCCCTTTGTCACAACCCAGAATTCAGACACAGATGAAAGTGTGAACCATGGATATACCCACGTCCCAGCGCGCCGTGCAACTGATCGGACCCGATCAACTCGTCCTCAACACATCCAAGGATGTGTTCCAGCCGGGGCCGCACCAAATCCTGGCCAGGATCGAGGTCGTCGGACTGTGCTTCTCCGACTTGAAGCTGCTCAAGCAGTTCACCGGACACGTCCGCAAGGGCCCCGTCGTCGAGGGCCTTGACCCCGCGATACTCGAGGAGATACCAAGCTACGTCCCAAACGACGCGCCCACGGTTCCGGGACACGAGACCGTGGTGCGCATCGTGAAGGTGGGCCCGGAAGTAAAGGCACACAGACCAGGCGAGCGCTACCTGGTGCAAACCGACTACCGCTGGCTGCACACCGCCAGCTCCAACGCCGCTTTTGGCTACAACTTCGAAGGCGCGCTACAGGAATACGTCCTGATGGACGAGCGGGTCATCACCGCCCCGGACGGCGAATCGATGCTCATCCCGGCCGGGGAGGAATTCTCGGGGTCCGCCATCGCTCTGGCCGAGCCCTGGGCGTGCGTCGAAGACGCGTACGTCTCGCCGGAGCGCACCAAGATCAGGGCTGATGGAAAAGCGCTACTGGTCAACGATGCCGGTGTAGGCGGCGATGCCCTGGTCAATCTGTTCGCTCAATACGGCGAGCCGAAGGCGATCTACCCCAAGTCGGTCGACGTGGATGAACTCGCGGAATCGGTGATCCCCAGAATCGAGCGGGAAGCGATCGCCACGCTGCCCGACGAAGGGTTCGACGATATCATCTACTTCGGGTCTGATCCCGACGTGGTCGAGGCCCTGTTTCCCAAGCTCGCGGCGCGCGGCCTGCTGAACATCGTGCTGTGCGGCCAGACGCTGGGCCGCGACATCACCCTGCCCGTGGGACGCACGCACTACGGCGGCATCCGCATCGTCGGCACGACCGGCTCGGACCCGGCCGAGTCCATGCAGCACATCCCGGCAACGGGCGAGATCCGCCTCGGCGACAAGATCAATATCGTCGGCGCCGGCGGACCCATGGGCATGATGCACGTGGTGCGCAACATCTGCCAGGGCGTCGAAGATGTTCGCGTCTACGCCGGCGACGTCGACGATGCGCGCCTGGCGATGCTCTCAAAGATCGCCCAGCCCATGGCGGATAAGCTGGGCGTCGCCTACCACCCATACAACGCCAAGACGGACACGATCGACGTGGCCTTCGATTACATCGCGATCATGGCGCCGGTGCCTCCGCTGGTGGCCGCGGCCGTCAAGCAGGCCGGCCCCAACGGCATCATCAACATCTTCGCAGGCATACCGGCCACGGTCAGCGGCCAGATCGACCTGGACACCTACATCGAGAAACGGCTGTACTTCGTCGCCACCAGTGGCTCGACACTCGACGATATGAAGCGCATGCTGGAGAAGGTTGAGAACGGCCAACTCGACACCAACGTCAGTGTCGCCGCCATCTCGGGCATTGAAGGCGCGATCGACGGCATCCGCGCCGTTGAGAACCGCGCCGTCGCGGGCAAGATCGTGGTCTATCCGGCCTGCAAAGGACTCGAACTGATCCGCCTGGAAGAACTCGCCGAGAAGATGCCCGAGGTCGCCGCCTGCCTGACCGATGGGCTCTGGACCACGGAGGCCGAAAAGAAGCTGCTTGAGACACGCGCGACCGGCTAGATGCCGGGATGCGGCGCTGTCCGTTGTCAACGGTTCCTACAACTGGGAAAGGGCAAGAAATGAAGCGAAACCAGTGCCGCCCCGTACGTCGATTCCTTCACCACTCCGGCGGTGGGAGGTTCGTCATTCTGCTGGTCTGTGCTGTCCTGTTGCTGACAATTGCCGGCGCCGAGGCCGCGGACTTCGATGGCCTGGAGATGAACCTGGGCAGCCTGCCGCGACTTTCCGATGCCCAAACGCGCTCCATCAGCCCGGAGAACTTCACCGGCGAGAAGGGCAAAGGGGGCATGGCCACCGAAGGGACGGGCGCCAACGCCGCCCGCGAGCTGGGCCAGAAATGGAAGGTCTCGCCGTCCGTGCGGATCAAACCCGGCGAAACCTTCGTCATGGCCAACATCCGAGCAGCCGGCGCGATCCAGCATATCTGGATGACACCGACCGGCAACAACCGCCTGAACATCTTCCGCATCTATTGGGACGACGAGAAGACCCCTTCCGTCGAATGCCCGGCCGGCGACTTCTTCGCCTGCGGAATGGGACAGTACACGCAGGTGACATCGCAGGCCGTGTGCGTCAATCCGGGCAGCGGCTTCAACTGCTACTGGATGATGCCCTTCCGCAAAGGCTGCAAGGTCACGATGACCAACATCGACGCCAAGCCGATGACGCTCTACTACCAGATCGACTACACCGTGACCCACATCCCCGACGACGTGGCGTACTTCCACGCGCAGTTTCGCCGCGTCAACCCCCTGCCCGACAAGCAGGACTACACCATCGTCGAAGGCATCAAGGGCCGGGGCCATTACGTCGGCACATACATGGTCTGGGGCTCCAACAGCCCGGGCTGGTGGGGCGAGGGCGAGATCAAGTTCTTCATGGATGGCGACGAGGAGTTCCCCACGATCTGCGGCACGGGCACCGAGGACTACTTCTGCGGCTCCTATGGTTTCCAGAAGCCGGGCACGAGCGATTATCAGATCTTCAACACGCCCTACGCGGGAATGCCCCAGGTGATCCTGTCTGAGAAGCAGCCGCGGTTCGGCCTCTACCGCTGGCACATCATGGACCCGATTCGCTTCCAGAAGGATCTGCGTGTGACCATTCAGGCGCTGGGATGGCAGAGCGAGGGGCGGTATCTGCCATTGCAGGACGATCTGTCATCCGTGGCCTACTGGTATCAGACCGAGCCCCATGCCGCCTTCCCGAAACTCCCCACCAAGGAAGACCTGCTCCACACCGAACCGTAGCGACGTTGCGACGACAGGCCGGAGCAATCTTCACCTTCAGCCAAGAGGACAGATATGAGTGACGCCAAGACAATCGAACAAGCCTATGAGATGGCCCGCCAGCGCTATGCCGAGTTGGGCGTAGACGCGGCAAAGGCCATGGACCGCCTGAGCAAGATCGCGATCTCTCTGCACTGCTGGCAGGGAGACGACGTCGGTGGATTCGAGAACCCCGAGACCGGGCTCGACGGAGGCATCGCCGTGACGGGCAGCTATCCGGGCAAGGCCCGCACGCCCGATGAGCTGCGTAGCGACCTGGACAAGACGCTGAGCCTGATCCCGGGCAAGCACCGCCTGAACCTCCACGCGATCTATCTCGACACCGACCGCAAGATCGAGCGCAACGCCATCGAGCCCGAGCATTTTGCGAGCTGGGTGCAGTGGGCCAAGGACGGTGGCCTGGGCATGGACTTCAACGGGACCTACTTCTCGCACCCCAAGGCCGACTCAGGGTTCACCCTGTCCAGTGCCGACGAAGGCGTTCGCCAGTTCTGGATCGAACACGGCATCTGCTGTCGAAAGATCGGGGCCTATATGGGCAAGGAGCTGGGCACACCCTGCGTGACCAACGTCTGGGTTCCCGACGGCTACAAAGACATTCCCATCGACCGCCTGGGACCGCGGCAGCGCCTGGCCGATTCGCTCGATCAGATCTTCGCCGAAAAGATCGACCCGAAGGTTCATCTCGACGCGGTCGAGTCCAAGCTCTTCGGCATCGGCGCCGAAAGCTGCACCATCGGCTCGCACGAGTTCTACATGGGCTACGCCATGTCCCGAAAGACGCTGCTCTGTCTCGACGCCGGCCACTTCCATCCCACCGAAGTGATCTCCGAGAAGATCTCGTCCGTGCTGATGTTCGTACCGGAACTGCTCCTGCACGTCAGCCGGCCCGTGCGCTGGGACAGCGACCACGTCGTGATCCTCGACGACGAGTTGCGGGCCATCGCGCAAGAACTGGTCCGCAACGACTTCCTCGGCAAGGTCCACATCGGCCTGGACTTCTTCGACGCCAGCATCAATCGCATCGCCGCCTGGGTCATCGGCACCCGCTGCATGATCAAAGCCCTGCTGCTGGCCCTGCTCGAACCGACCGACATGCTCCGCCAGGCCGAGGCCGACGGTGACTTCACGTCGCGACTGGCGATGCTGGAGGAAACGAAAACGTTGCCCTTTGGTGCGGTTTGGGACTACTATTGTATGAAATCCGACGTCCCCGTCGGCGGAACCTGGCTGGCCGAGGCCAAGACCTACGAGAAAACGGTCCTCAGCCGGCGTGCCTAGAACTGGTCTCAAAACTGATTTCGCCGCGAAATCGGGCGAGAAGTCCGTGGGCAAGGCGGCAGGTGGAAAAGGCTCGCAGGCGTGCTGGTGCACGTCGAGAACCTTTTTCGCCGACAACGCAGACCCACGCTCCTTCGCAGCCGATTGCAGCCGGAAGCCGTTTTGAAACCAGTTCGAGAACCTGAAACGGATTGTCGTTGTCGCGAGGGAAGAAAGCATGGAAACAGAACAACAGTCCCAACAAACGCAATCTGGAGGAGAGTTCGAGCGCGAGCCAGTGCCGAAGCACGCCCTGCTCGGCTTCAAGAGCTTCATTGGCATGTACGCCGGCGAGCACACGGCCGGGACCGAGCTAATGATCGGGCCGCTGTTTGTAGCGGCAGGCGTCAGCGCCTACGACGTCGTCCTCGGCCTGATCGCGGGAAACGTGCTGGCCGTACTGAGCTGGATGCTCATGTGCGCACCCATCGCCACGCGCGCAAGACTGACGCTCTATTATCAGCTCGAGAAGATCTGCGGGCGAAAGCTGGTGACTCTCTACAATCTGGCCAACGGCGTGATGTTCTGCTTTCTGGCCGGAGCCATGGTGACGGTCTCGGCCACGGCACTGGGCGTCTGGTTCGATTTCCGGATGCCCGGCCTGAATGACTGGTTCCCGAATAGCGCCGGCTGGGTGCTCGCCGTGCTGGCGTGCGGCGCGATGATCTCGGTCGTGGCCGCCTACGGTTACAGGATCGTCTCCAGGGTTGCCAACATCGCGGCCCCCTGGATGGTGCTCGTGTTCATCGCATTCGGACTGATCGGGCTGCGGCAGTTCATCGACGCCACGGGCACGGAGGTGAACAGTCTCTCGGATGTCTGGACGCTGGCCAAGACGCACATCTGGCAAGGAGGCGACCCCCAGCCGGGACGGGTCAAATTCACTTTCTGGCACGTGACGTTTTTCGCCTGGTTCTGCAACATGGCGATGCACATCGGGATGTCCGATCTGTCCGTCCTGCGTTTTGCCAAGAAATCATGGTACGGCGTGGCCAGCGGGACCGGCATGTTCCTCGGGCATTTCTTGGCCTGGCTGGCGGCGTCGATTCTCTATGCCTTCCAAATCCACCAGGACTCGGGCAACACCAGCGTCCTGCCGGGACCGCTGGCGTATCAGGCTGCCGGGCTGGCGGGTCTGATCTGTGTGATCATCGCCGGCTGGACAACGGCCAATCCGACCATCTACCGGGCCGGCCTGGCGTTCCAGGCGATCATCCCCAAGTCCTCGCGATTCCGCGTGACGCTGATTACCGGCGGCATCGCCACGGTCGCGGCCATGTTCCCGGCCCTTGCCATGAGACTGCTGGACTTCGTAGCGCTGTACGGACTGGTCCTGATGCCGATGGGTGCCGTGGTCTTTGTGGATTTCTGGCTGATCCCGAAGCTCGGCCTGCGAAGCTCCTATGCCGAACACAGCGGACGCCATATCAACTGGGCCGCCGGAGCCGCGTGGATTGTGACGCTGGCCATCTGTCTAACCATCGTCTTCATCGTCGGCAACTGGGTGCTGTATTTCATTGCCCTGCCGGGCTGGTTCATCGCATCCATCATATACATCGCACTAAGCCATATTCACCAGAAACAGGGCCCGCTCTCGGCGGCACAGGGATAGGAGGCACCATATGCGTACTACCACCATCCTGGCAATCGTTTCATTGCTTTCGCTGGTCGCGTTGATACTGCCACCGATCCTGTTCCTGGCCGGCAGTATGGCGATAACCACGACCAAATGGCTCATGCTCCTGGCCACCATCGTGTGGTTCGTCACGGCCGCGCCGTGGATGTGGAAAGACAACAACCAGCAGAGCGAGGCCAACTGAGCCCGCTTTCGTCAGCATTGCCGGATGAAGAGGTACGTTGGTGAATGTACCACGACGAGAATTCCTGAGGTGGCTTGGCCTGGGCGCCGCCAGCGCGACACTACCCGGCTGCGCGACGAGCCCCCAGAAAGCGACGAGGCGCAAGCCGAATATCCTTTTCATCCTGATCGACGACATGGGCTGGTCCGACCTGGCGTGCTACGGCAGCGCCTTCCACGAAACGCCCAACATCGATCGCCTGGCCCGCCAGGGCATGCGCTTCACCGATGCCTATGCCGCTTGCCCCGTCTGCTCGCCGACGCGGGCCAGCATCATGTCGGGGCAATACCCGGCCCACGTCGGCGTCATCGATTTCATCACCGGACACTGGCGACCCTATGAGAAGCTGCGCGTCCCAACCAACCGGACCCAGTATCTGCCCCTGGAAGTCGTCACGCTGGCCGAATCCCTCCAGGCCGCTGGCTACACGACCGGTCACATCGGCAAGTGGCACCTCGGCGGAAAGCAGCACAGCCCCGAGAAGCAGGGCTTCGATCACGCCTCACAAGGCGGCCCGAATCAGAAGGACAAACGCGTCACGACATACACCGAGCAAGCGCTTTCGTTCATCGAGCAGAACCGGGACAAGCCCTTCTTCCTGCACCTCTCGCACAACACCGTCCACATCCGGCTGGAAGCACCGCAGGATCTGGTCGAGAAGTACCAGAACAAGCCAAAGCCACCGACGGGAGTCAACAATCCGATCTACGCCGCCATGGTCGAGCACCTCGATACTAGCGTGGGTCGCATTCTCAGCAAGCTCGACGACCTTGGCCTGGCCGACGATACCATCGTCGTGTTCTTCTCCGACAACGGCGGGCTGCGCCAGATCTACACGGGCAACGGTCCGATCGTGGCCAGCAACGCCCCCCTGCGCGACGAGAAGGGCACGGTCTACGAAGGAGGCATCCGCGTCCCCCTGATCGTCCGCTGGCCCGGCGTGGTCGAGCCCGCCAGCGAGTGCTACGTCCCGGTCACCAGCGTCGATTTCTACCCAACGTTCCTGGAGATCACCGGCGGCCGCAAGCCCGCCGGCCAACCTCTCGACGGCCGGAGCCTGATGCCCTTGCTGCGCCAAAGAGGCCGATTCAAGGATCGCGCCATCTACTGGCACTACCCCGTCTACCACCACTCCACCCCGGCCGGCGCCATCCGCGAAGGCGACTGGAAGCTGATCGAGTTCTTCACAGACGGTAAGCTCGAACTCTACAACCTCAAAGACGACATCGGCGAACAGAAGAATCTCACCGCCCTCTTCCCCCGACGAACGGCCACCCTCCGCCGCAAGCTCGCCGCCTGGCGCAAGTCCGTCGACGCCGCCATGCCCGAGCCTAACCCGGACTTCGACCCCGCCCGTCGCCACGAATGGGGCCGCCATCCCGACCGCCGCTAGCGCCACCCTAACAGAATACCCCGACCCTTCGCCGCCCACAGCAAGAACGCCGTGGACACGGCACACAGAATGTGCTATGAGTGGTCCCTTCGAATCGCATTTCGCAAGAGAACGAAGGGAACCCATTCAGATGAACAAGGCACTGGCAGACCTTATCAAGATCTCGAACGTAACAGGCAAGGACCCCGCACTCGTCCTGGGCGGCGGAGGCAACACCTCGGTCAAGACCGCCGACGGCAAGTATATGTACATCAAGGCCAGCGGTACCGCGCTGAAAGACATGGACGCCCAGCGCGGCTGGCGCCGGCTCCAAATCGACGCCGTCCTGTCCATCCTCAAGGACAGGGCCATCCCGAAACTGGACCCTATCAAGCGGGAAACGGAAGTCGTCAATCGCCTGCTGCTCTCCTGCGACGACAACGTCACCAGCGGCGCCCGGCCTTCCGTCGAGTCGCATCTGCACGCCCTGCTCGACACCCACGTCATTCACCTGCACCCCCTCGTGGTAGCCGCCTACGTCAACGCCAAGAACGGTCGGCCGGCCCTCGAGAAACAACTGGCCAAAGGCGGCATCGTCCCCCTGTGGGTCCCTTACACCGATCCCGGCTACCTGCTCGCCAAGCGCATCGCCCGGCTGGTGGACGAATACGAACAGCAGCACGGCCGCCGCCCCAGCGTCCTCTTCCTCGAAAAGCACGGGCTCTTCGTCACCGCCAACAGCGCCAACGCCGCCGTGCGCCGCGTCCGCCAGGTCATCAAGCTCTGCACCGACGGAGTCAAGGCCCCGCGCCCGGGACGTGCCAAGCTCCCCTCGGCCGAGTCCGTCACCGCCGCCAAGCTGGGCATCCGCAAGGCCCTCTTCGACGCGGCCGGTCAGTACTTCCCCGTCAGCTACTACCCACATCTTGAAGCCGTAGCGCCCTTCATGGCCCACAGAGAGGCCAAGAAGCTCCTGGCAACCCCCGCCCTGAATCCTGACGAACTGGTCTACGCCAACGGCACAGCCATGTGGATCGACGCCCTCAAGCCCACACCCCTGGCGCGAAAGCTGCAATCGCTCGCCCAGCGCGGCCAGAAACTCCCTGCCGCATTCGTCGTCAAAGGATTGGGCCTGTTCGTCGCAGCTGAGAAAAGCCTGGCCGACCTGATCGCCGACATCACCGACACATCGCTGAAGATCCGCATGTACGCCGCCCGCATGGGAGGCGTCCTGGCCCTGACCAAACGCGAGCAGGACTTCATCAACACCTGGGAATCCGAAGCGTTCCGCAAGAAGCTCCTCAGTGGCGAGGGCCCGGGCGAGCTGACCAATCGCATCGCCGTCGTTACCGGCGCCGGCAGTGGCCTGGGCAAGAGCATTGCGATGGGCCTGGCGCGCGCCGGCGCCATGGTGGCCCTCGCAGACATCGATGAGAAAGCCGCGTTGCAGACGGCGCAGCAAATCGCCGAAAAGCATCCGGCCGCACAAACAATGGTCCTGCCCTGCAACGTCACCAGCGAAAGCAACGTCGACAAAGCCTTCGAGGCCCTGCTCGCCCACTGGGGCGGACTCGACATCCTCGTCAACGCCGCCGGCCTGGCCCCCCCCTTCGCCCTCGTCGACATGCCCGTCGATCAATGGCGCATGGCGCTCGAGGTCAACCTCACGGGCTACTTCCTCATGGCCCGCGCCGCCGCCCGCATCATGATCGCACAGGACATGGGAGGCAGCATCGTCAACCTCAGCTCAAAATCGGGCCTCGACGCCAGCAAGAACAACACCGCCTACAACGCTACCAAGGCAGGCGAACTGCACATGGCCCGCGGTTGGGCGCTCGAACTCGGCGACCGCGGCATACGCGTCAACTGCGTCGCCCCGGGCAACGTCTTCGAGGGTTCCAAAATATGGAACCCCGAGTATATGAAAGTCTGCGCCAAAAAGTACGGGATCAAGCCCGACGAAGTCATCCCCTACTACGTCAACAAGACCGCCCTCAAACGCGAGATCAAAGGGCAGGACATCGCCGACGCCATCGTCTTCCTCTGCTCCGACAAGGCACGCACAATCACCGGGCAAGTCCTCGTCGCCGATTCCGGACAAGTCATGGTCCGATGACCACGCGGCCCACGGGACATCGATGAAGACACGACGTCCGAAAAGATCGTCATTTCTCTCTATTTTTCCCAAAGTTTCTTCTTGACTTTGACTCTGGAAGAGATTAGTAAGAAGGGCAGTCGCTCACATGGTCCTCACGTATGGAGGAGGCCATCCCTAAAGCGTAGGTGGATCAGGCCACAGGGCCATGTGTTCAAGGAGGAGAGCCTCTGATTGGAGACGGAGGCATGGTTGTAGGCGCAATATGCTTATGGACAGCAGGAGCACTGTCGACACCCGGACCCGCATCGAATCAAGCGACGTCCCCGTCAGGCAGCCCCAGAGGCCCTGGGGGTTCGGATCATCCGGCCCTCGACCACAAGGGACCGGGCGGCGTGTCGATATCCCGCCAAGGCCGTCGCATGCTCCCGCACAATCGCATTGGGCGTTCCCTGCGCCACTCAACGCAGGCGTCCGGCCCACGCGGAATCTCCCCCTCGCTCGATCCCGAGCGACGTATTCGCTCTCTCTCTCATTTATCTCTCACTCTCTGGTGCATAGCCCCCCGCTCAGGGTGGCTGGGGGGTTATGCACCGCTCCAACAGGCACAGAGCGAGCCAAATGAGATGACCAATACAGTCAACGATTCGGAAAGGGATCAGAAACGCCAGTGCACCGAGGACCGAACGCAGTGTCGACCTCCCGCCTTGGCGACCCACAGGATGCGTCCTGTGCTTACATAGCCCCGCACCGTGGCAATCCAGGGGCCCACAGGAGGTGCTTTCACAACGGAGTGTCTGTGCCTTCTGCCGTTCTCAACAACTGTTGATGACTGCTTTAGTGGCCTCTGGGTTGCCTGTTTTCATTCCCCATCACGCCGCCGGACAGGACAGTCAATCTCACGGCGCCGTGTCCATCGGTCGTAGCCAACTGGTAGCCGGTGCCTCGAAACCCTTCGATGCATCGTCCAGAATCAGGACCCAATCGTTGCCCTTGCCATGCACAGGCGGCTTGAACTCGCGCGTCCCCTTCTTGTCGTAGACGCCGATTTCCTCGCTCGTCCCATGACGCGGATCGAACCACCACGCCTTGACCTTCTCGCCCGAGAGCTTCTCCAGGTTCGCTGTCACCGGATTGCCCAGCGGCGTGTAGATGAAAGCATAACTGCCCCCCGAATCACGCGTCGCGCTGACGTACCCATCGCCCTCGCCGATCTCCGAGGCGATCACCGACGGATCGGGAATCCGCGTCAGATACGGCCGAGACAGCATCAGATTCTTCACGTGCAGCATATCACGGGCACCCCACAAATCGAGCGATTCGTGCCAGTAGCGGTGAGCCCAGGAAACGGGCGTCCGCCCTGGGGCATACATCTGCCAGATATTGTGGCAGCCGTACGTGTGCCCGCACCCGCCCGCGAAGACGTGCCAGTAAGCCAGCCGGCGGATGTGCCAATCCGCCGAGAAGCCGAACTTCATCGGATCGAAGTTGATCGGATGATCCTCGTAGAGAGGCTCGCCGTCCAGAACGGGCTTCGTGGGCTTCCGCTTGTAGTCCTTCGCGATGTTCTCCCAGCTCCCTCGGTCCTTGTGCCCCGTCTGGTGCATGTTGAAATCGAGCCAGTCCTCGTTGTGGAAATACTCCGACGAGGTCCGTCCCCCCGTCGGGTGGAACGTCATCAGATGCCGCCCGCCATCGCCGGCTTTCAAGCCCCGCGCCATCGCCCGCACGATCTCCTTGTGGGTGTCGTTCTCCACCGGCCGGTCGCCGCCTACGATCCAGATGATATTCGCGGCGTCCTTGTACCGCCGCCCCAGCCACCGACCGTACACCTCCGCATTATCCGGGTTGAAAACCACCGGGCCCTTCCCCCACTTCTTGTTCCACTTGTCCCCCCACGTCGGCAGCATGCCGATGAACATGCCATAGGACTCCGCTTTCTTCACGATATAGTCCACGTGGTCCCAGTAGTCGTTCTCCGGGCCCTCCTTGACATCGGGCCGCGTCGGATCATTGTCGATCAGTGGACGATGCCCGTACGGGTTCGGCTCGTTCAGCCCGTCCAGCTCAGCCAGCGCAACCGCCTGGATCACGGTGAAGCCGTTCCGTCTCCGATTCTCCAGATACCGAACGGCCTCCTCACGGTCCAACCGGTGAAACAGCTCCCACGCCGTATCGCCCAGGTAGAAGAACGGAACCCCGTTCTCATGGACCAGAAATCGCCCGTTCTCGGAGACCCTCAGTGGTCCGTTCTCGAACTGGACGACCCTGACCACGACGCGACCACCCCACGCACTGGCCGAGGCGAAAAGCACCAGCAACAACACCCAGACCCAACACATCCTGCGATTGTACGGTTTGTCTGTGAAACGACCCATTTCCCACTCCTTTCCTTGTGATTACCAGGCCGCCACCACCCCCCTCAGCGGCCCGAAAGACGCATTCTACTGCCCCGGCCCATCCGCGCCAAATGCCACGCTCCGACACCACGCACCTCTGCACACGCTCCCCCCAAAAAGCGGTTGTCTCACCCAGCCAAACCTGATATAGTAGCGGCCTTTGACGCACCTAGGGGGGCCCCCTGCTCTACTGAATCGGGGGCCGTGGAACTAAAAAGAGTGCCTAACGAAATGAATCGTCGCACCGAAAGTGAGCGTTTCTGCGGCTGGCAAGGAAGGCCAAGCACGCCATCCGAGGATGGTCGATGCAGCCTGACGCCGTCCAGACGCAGAATAAGCCGCTTGAATGCACAGTCATTTTGTTGGGTGCTCTAAGATTAGAGGAGTCGCCGGTATGCAGTACGCTATCGAGGATACGCGCAAAAAGCCCGTACCCAAGATCGAGGAACTCATCAGCCAGAAGCTCATCAGTCTCGACGACGCCAAGGACTGGCTGCGGACCATCTACGAGATTCGCTACTTCGAGGAAAAGGTCTTCGAGCTGCTGGGCCAGAACATCATCAAAGGGGCCTCCCACCTCTATGCCGGCGAAGAGGCCGTCGCCACCGGCGCCATCGCCGCCATCAAGCGGGGTGACGTCATCGGCTCGACCCACCGCGGCCATGGCCACTGCGGCGCCGTCGGCAACAAGTATGCCGATACCGACGAGGCCCGTCAGAACCACTGGAACGCCATGATGGCCGAGCTGATGGGCCGCGAGACGGGCTACTGCAAAGGTCGCGGCGGCTCCATGCACATCGCCGAAGTCGAGACGCAGAACAACCTCGGATCAACCGGCATCGTCGGTGGCAACCAACCCCCCGCTGTCGGCGCCGCCCTGGCCGAGAAGTGCAAGAAGAGTGGCAACGTCGTCCTGTCCTTCTTCGGAGACGGAGCCACCAACACCGGCACCTTCCACGAGTCCATGAACATGGCCTCGACCCTCAAGGTCCCCCTCGTGGCGATCATCGAGAACAACCTCTACGGCATGAGCGTGCCCTTCTCCGGCAGCGATATTGACGGCACCCTCTGCGCCAGCAACATCGAAGACATTGCCATCCGGGCCGCCGCCTACGACGTGCCCGCCATGATCGTCGATGGCCAGGACCCGGCCGCCGTCTTCCTCGCCGTCAGCGAAGCGGCCGAGCGGGCCCGCAAGACCAACCAGATGACCATCATCGAGGCCAAGACCTATCGCTGGTACGGCCACAGCCGCAGCGACCCCCGCGCCTATCGAACCAAGGCCGAGGAGAAGGCTTGGCACGATCGCGACCCCATCACGGTCTGGCGAAACAAGCTCGTCTCCGAAGGCCTGTGTACCGAAGCGGAGCTGGACGCCATCAAAGACGGCGCCTTCAACTCCATCGAGACGGCCACCCAGTTCGGCCTCGACAGCCCCTGGCCCAACGCCGCTGACGTCGACAAGGACGTCTACGTAACCGAAACCTATCCCGCCGACGTGATCGCCGCCGACAAGGCAACCTCCACCAAGGTCGCCGAGGCCACCGTCGTCTTCGAAGAAGCCCTGGCCGCCTCGGCCGCCCAGACCAAAAAAGAGCGAACCGAAGAGGCCAGCAACAAGATCAAGTCGCAGTTCGGCATGAGCGCGATGACCATCGGGCAGGCCGTCGTGGCCGCCCAGGGCGAAGAAATGCGGCGCGACGAAAGCGTTTTCATCTTTGGCGAGGACGTCGGCCTCTACGGCGGCGCCTACCAGGCCACGCGCGGCCTCCTGGCCGAATTCGGCACCGACCGCGTCATCGACACCGCCATCTCCGAGGCCGCCATCGCTGGCGCCGGCGTCGGTGCGGCCCTGCGGGGCATGCGGCCGATCGCCGAGATCATGTACGTCGATTTCCTGACTATCGCCATGGACCAGCTCGTCCACGTCGGGGCCTACAACCGCTACATGTTCGGCGGCAAAGCCAAGGTCCCCATGGTCCTCCGCACCGAAGGTGGCGTCGGACGCTGTATCGCCGCCCACCATTCCGAATCACTCGAAGCCTGGCTCATGCATGCTCCGGGCCTCTACGTGGTCATGCCCTCGACCCCCTACGACGCCAAGGGCCTGCTCAAAGCGGCCATCCGCAGCGACAACCCCGTCGTCTTCATCGAGCACAAAGCCACCTACGGCCAGGTCGGCCCCGTCCCGGACGACGACTACATCATCCCGCTCGGCGTCGCCGACATCAAACGACCCGGCGCCGACGCGACCATCGTCACCTACAGCCGCATGACCATGATCGCCCTCGAAGCGGCCAAGGTCCTCGCCGATCAGCACGGCATCGACGCCGAGGTCATCGACGTCCGCACCGTCAAGCCGCTCGACATGGATACCATCGCCGCGTCGGTCAAGAAGACCGGCCGACTCATCACCGTCAGCGAAGGCTTCTGCTGGTGCGGTGCCGGAAGAGAAATCGCCGGCCAGTACATGGAATACGACTTCGGAGACGGCACCCGAGGGTTCGACTACCTCGACGGCCGCCCCATCAACCTGGCCGCCAAGGATGTGCCCCCGCCGATGAGCGAGCCGCTCGAAGCCGCCAGCATCCCCAGCGTCGAACGCATCGTCGACGCAGTGAAGCAATCCGTCGGACAGTAGCCAAAAAACCAAACAACCTTGTTGGACCAAAGAACGAGGATAACTTAAATGCCCAAAGAAATCAGACTGCCGCAGCTCGGCCAAACGATGGAGGAAGGAACCGTCGTCAACTGCCTCGTCAAGGTCGGTGACGAAGTCAACAGAGGCGACGTCATATTCGAAATCGAGACCGACAAGGCCACTCTGGAAATGGAGTCCCCCGCCGCCGGCTTCGTCAAACACATCCTGGCCCAAATTGACCAGACCCTGCTCATCAATGCGCCGATGATGGTCCTGGGCGACAAAGACGAGGACGTCCCCCAGAGCTTCGTCGATTCCCTGCTCGGCGTCGAGTCCACCCCTGCGGCAGCCGCCGCAACGCCTGCGGCCGAAGCAGCCCCCGCGGCAGAGCCCGCACCGGAGCCACCGAAGCCAACCGGCAGAATCATGGCCTCGCCCCGCGCCAAGAAGCTGGCCACCGAACTGGGCGTGGACCTCGCAACCATCGCCGGCACCGGACCGGCCGGCAAGATCACCGAAGTCGACATCCGCAAGGCCGCCGAAGGCAAACCCGCGCCGGCCGCGGCACCGGCACCCGCCGCCAAACCGGCCCCGGCGCCAAAGCCCGCCGCGACCGTTCCCACCGTCCCGGCCGACCAGGCCGCCCTGGGAACTACCGTTCCGGTAAATCGCCTCCAGCGCATCACCGCCGAACGCATGTTGAAATCCAAGCAGGAAATTCCCTGCTTCTATCTCACGGTCAAGGCCGACGTCACCGCCCTCGTCGCGCGGCGCACCGAACTCAACGCCGCCGGAGACGTCAAAGTCTCGTTCAACGATTTCATCATCAAGGCCGTCGCCACCGCCCTGGAGAAGTTCCCCGTAATGACGGGCCAGCTCGCCGGCGACGCCATCAAGCTCGCCGACGCCATCCACGTCGGCCTCGCCATCGCCGTCACCGACGGACTCGTCGCACCGCTCGTCAAGGACGTCAACAAGAACGACCTCAAGCAGGTCGCCCGCGACAGCCAGGCCCTCGTCGAAAGGGCCCGCAGCGACAAGCTCGATCTCTCCGACCTCGAGGGCGGCTGCATCACCGTCAGCAACCTCGGCGCCTTCGGCATCGAGTCGTTCATCCCCATCGTCGTCCCCGGCCAGTGCTCCATCCTCGGCATCGGACAGATCGCCGACACCTGCGTCCCCGACAGCGGCAACATCCTCGTCCGCAAGATGATGAACATGACACTGTCCGTCGACCACAAGGTCGCCAACGGAGCCTACGCCGCACAGTTCCTCGACTACACAAGAAAACTCCTGGAAGACCCATCGTCACTGACCTGATCGATATGAAGACACGTACCACACCGACTGCGGCGCCTGGGAAGTGCCTTTGAGAGTAGACGTAGCATTCGTATAAGGAGAGCCCGCATGGCTAAAAGAGCCGAAGCCACTCAGTTGCCCATCATCCGCAAAGCCACGCCGCGCGTCCCGGTCATCGGCGTGTTCGCCACCAGCGATCCGCGCATCGATGAGGACAGCCGCACCCGCTGTCAGAACATCGCCAAGATGGCAGCCGATACCATCAGCGGCAGCGTGGTCATGCCGGACAAGACGGCCGTGCCCGTAGTCTACTCCAACGTCCTCGTCGACGGCGAAGCCCAGGCCGACATCGTCGCCCAGCAATTTCGCAACGCCGGCGTCAACATCCTCGTCTGCGTCCCCGACACCTGGGCCTTCCCGCAACTGACGACCATCTCCCTGCTCCAGCAGTTCCCGCCCGAGACCCCCTTCAACATCACCTGCGGCAACAGCGGCCCCCGCCCCGGCGTCGTCTACGCCCACGCCACCAGCGGCGCCCTGAGCCAATACGGCCGGATGGTCGCCCTCAACGTCGGCACCTGGCCCGACACCGGACTCGAACCCGAAATGACCGAGCAGACCGCCACCAGCCTGATCGACTGGTGCTACGCCGCCGTAACCACCGTCGCCCTGCGCGGCCGCCGCGTCGTCGTCTTCGGCCACGACTCCATGGGCATGGAAACCGCACTCGCCCACATCCTGCCCACGCGAAACGTCTTCGGTCTCGAAATCACCCGCCTCGACATGAAGCTCCTCGCCGACATGCTCGCCAAGAAAGCCTACAAGGAAAAGGAACTCAAAGACCTGCGCGGCTGGATCGACCGTTACGTCGGCAAGCGACTCGAACTGAGCACCGACGAAGACAGCGAACGCTTCAACATGTCACTGGCCATGTACCTGATCATCCGCGACCTCATGGCCGACCTCAACGCCGTCGGCGGTGGCTTCATGAGTCAACTCGAATGGGGCAGCGACAGTCGCGGACTACCCCTGCCCGTCGCCGACGCCATGGAATCCTTCTTCAACAGCACCTTCGACCACAACGGCACCAAGGCCCCCGTCCCCTACGCCACCGAAGCCGACGTCCAGGGCCTGCTCACCATGCTCTTCATGACCTATCTCAGCGGGGGCAACCCGCCGCTGTTCATGGACTTCCGCAAGGTCTGGGAGGCCTGGGAAATCCAGGCCCTGGCCACCAAGCTCGGCGTCAAAAAAATCGACAAGAAGGCCGACTGGTACACCAAAGGCCTCGTCGACGGCGACAACTCCGGCAGCGCCTCATTCGACTGGGCCGCCGCACCCGGCGCCACCGTCAAGCAGATCATGGACCGCGTCAGCATGCCCCTGGCCGACGACGGTTACTTCCCCGGCGGCGGCAACTCCGTCACCTTCATGACCCCGCCCGGAATCGACGGCATCGCCGGCCGCATGGCCTACAGCAGCGCCTCCGGCCGCTTCAGCCTCATCTGGGACGAAGCCCACACCACCGCCGTACCCGAAGAGCTCGGCAAGGCCATGTGCGACCTGACCACACCCACCTGGCCCCACACCTTCGTCGTCCCCAAGTACGCCAGCATGCTTGAGTACAAGCAGTACCCGCCGGCCAACCACCTGCACATGACCTGGAACCTCCCCGTCTCGCGCCTGCAACACTGGATGGACCTCACCGGCGTGCTCAGCGTCACCCCCTGGGCCGCCCGACCCAAGTTCGTCGAAGGCAGCGACCGGCCCCAACCGCTCATCCACCTCATCAACGGAGGCGAAAACGCCTACAAAATGCTCTGATCATAGAGCCAGACAAAGCGCGTGACATAAGATAGCACGGTATAGGAGCAGGCAGTGTCTGTCGCCCGACGAGATTTCCTGAAACAGGTCCTCGCAGGCGGCGCGTTAGCAACTCTTTCGCATGTGAACGCTGTCGCCAGAGATGCGGGCAGGCTACCCCAGTGCAAAGTCCGCACGCTAACGCGTGGCCCTGACAATCACTTCTTTGGCTACTATGGCATCTGTCCCTGGAGCCACTCCGGAGAATATCTGCTTTCGCTCGAGAGCCCGTTCCAGGATCATTTCCCCAACCGCGACGAACCCGCGGCCATCGGCCTGGTTGACACGCAATCCGGCACATTCGAAAAAATCTCCGAGACCCATGCCTGGAACCTCCAGCAAGGAGCCATGCTCCACTGGAACCCTCTAAACCACAACGAAATCATCTACAACGACCGTCAAGACAACCAGATCGTCTCCGTGGTGATGAATATCCAGAGCGGCAACAAGCGAATCCTGCCGGCTGCCATCAACGGTCTGAGCCGTGACGGAAAGTACGCCCTGAGCCTGTCCTATGGCCGCCTGGGGCGCCTCCGCAAAACGGTCGCCTACCAGGGAATCGAGGACCCCACGGCCGGCGTCCCCCATCCCGACAACGACGGCGTCTTCGTCATGGACATGCGAACAGGCCAGCGCCAACTCGCCGTCTCCGTCCTCGATTTCTACACGCTCATCAAGGACCGACATCCCGAAATTGCAGACCGCCACCTCTGGTGCAACCACACCGTCTTCAACAAGACCGACACCCGATTCTTCTTCCTGGGCCGCTCCATGCAAGATGGCCGCCTGGAAACCGGCATGTTCACCGCAGACCGCAACGGCGACAATCTCCGCGAAGTCATCCCCTACGGTAGTAGCGTCTCCCACTTCGATTGGCGAAACGACAGAGAGATTGTCGCGACCTTCAAGTACAAAGGCAAAGGCCGCCGTCACGTCCTCTTCACCGACGGCAAACAAGACTACCGCGTCCTCGGCGACGGCATGCTGGATTTCGACGGCCACTGCACCTTCGCACCCGATGGCAACTGGCTCGCCACCGACAGGAAGCACGGACTGAACCAATCGCTGCTCCTCTACAACGTCGAAACCAGTCAGGGCACGACCCCCGTCACCCTCGACATGAAACTCAAACGCAACATCTCTGGCCACCTCCGCTGCGACTTTCACCCCCGCTGGAACCGCACCGGCAACGCCATCTGCTTCGACGCCATCGAACCCGAGACCGCAACCCGTCAACTCCACATCGCCCACCTCAACTTCGCCTGACCCCGCGATCCCAACGCCGTGAAATACCCCGCCTGCAACCTCGCCAAAGGCTCATCCGGCCACCGCAAGCTCCCCCCGAGCAAGATCCCAACCATCGCTCGCGCTCGCTATTCGGCCCTGCCCGCGACGCTCGTAGGACTGCACCGGCAACGCGCATACAAGCTCCCTGCGTGACCGTTTCTACCGCCCGGCCACGAGATCACCGAAGGGCCCCAGCAGCCCGTACTTGTTCTGCCACGTCGTGTACATAATGCCGACCGACTTCGGCGTCTCGTCCAGAACCGCCAGCCAACCGCGCGGGTTCTCCAGCGTATCACCGTCGTAGTAGGCGCCCGCCAAAATCTCGAAACCCTGCCCCGAGAAGAACCCCAGGCTCTCGCGACGCTTCGCGTAATACCAGCAGACGATCACGAGGTCCTTGGGCACATGCCGCCACGAACCGGTGAAGTCCCCTTCGACCAGATAGTAGTTGTCGTGTGCATTGTGATTGGGGTCGAGCATGTCTGACCAAATAAAGACCTGCGCCTGCGGATTCACCCCGCGAATGATCTCCACCTGCCTCGTGATACAATCGCCCAGGATCTCCGCCATACTCAGCCCCCGCCCCTTGCACGCCTCGCAGGCCCCGCCGGCCCGGATCTCGTCCATGCTCAGCAGGTATTTGTCCGTCCCCAGGTGCTCGTGCATCAGCCGCGCCTGCTGCTTCCAAATCTCATACACCTCCGGCTCGGACATACAGGCCGTGACCTGCCCGCGATTGATTCCGATCCCATGATAGTAGCTCACGAGCAGCCGGTCGCCATCCCCGATGCGCCCCCCGGGCAGAATCGCGATCGTCGGCGGCTCATGGTCGAACCGCATGTTCAGCCGCGCGTCTTCGATGCGCGCGAAGTCCCGCCCCTCTTCGTACCTCTGCCCACTCGATGCGTCCCTCACCGTCACCGGCGTCCCCGGCCGCCGCAACACGTTCAGCAGCGGCACCTCCTCGATCGCCAAATCATCGATCCAAAACCGCCCCGTCTTCCCGCCCCACGCGCCGGCGTAGATTCGCACGGTATCGTAATGCAGGCTATTGAACCCCATCACCACGCGACACCAATCCGTCGTTGAGGCGATTCTCGGGTCGTACGGCGCCAGGTTCCGACCGTCCTGACTCAACACCTGCACGCGAAGGGCGCCGCCCGGTTCGAGAGCGTCTGTCTTGACCCAGCAACTCAGCCGGTAGCAGCGATGCGGCCGGACCTTCACCTCCTGCATCACCCGCGCATGCCCATGCTCATAGCGCCCGAAGTTCTCAAAGCGCAGCGAAGCAGCACCACTCCTGAAGACCTCCGTATCGACAAACGAAACCTCCCCCGGCCGGTCGTGAAAACCAAACCCGGTTAGTCGGTTCCCGTCATACTCCTCGAAACCGCCATTGGCAATCCGCACCGACGCATCCACAACCGCACGACCCTTCCCATCGGCCACCACAAACGGCACATCCCGAACCGGAATCCCCGCCGCCAGATTCCGATTATGCGACAGGACCGAACCCCCATACCCCACACTGAAAATGTTCGGAATGATCTCGACCCCGCGCTCGCGGCAAAAGTCCTTGATCTTGCCAAGCCTCTCCAAATACGCCGGCCGCTGTTGATCGAGCCGATCCAACCCGGCCGAAAGCACCATCCCATTCAGACCATGCTCCGCCGCCGTCTCCACAATCCCCTGAATCTCCGCCACCTCCGCATCACCCCGCAGCGACCGCGACACAAACACCCACCGATACGGATAGACCTTCCCCTCACAAACAGAACCAACCAAAACAACCACCGCCACCAAACCAACCCGCCGCGCCTTCCCCAACATCAAAAAGCCCTCCCACAAAGTAGGTGACCGTCACCGAACGTCTCTCAAGCCTCTCCGCAGAAACAACCTACCCACCAACCCCAAACCCGTCAATCCCATCCTTCGTCAAACCAACCGCCTCCAATGTAGGGGCAGACCCCGGTGTCATTCCCGCGGAGGCGGGAACCCAGGAAACACGGGCCTGCACTTTCTCCCCCCGAACCGCAATCGCCCCCTATGCCCGCCCGAATCATCCCAACTATCACGCCCGCCTGCCGCAGTCTGCCGATTGCCATGCCCGCGCGACCATGGTATACTGGTTCGTGAAATCGAGACAAGTTCACGCTGAGAAGGAGACTGCGGAGGGAAGTCCCATGAATACCTATTCTTGCACCGCTTTTGCCCGGCACCGATGCCTCCTGGCCCTCATCCTGCTCGCTGGCTCCGCGGCACACGCGGCTGACTTCGCCGGCGGCACCGGCGACCCCAACGATCCCTACCAAATCGCCACGGCCGCCCAGCTCACGTCCATCGGCGCCGATCCGACCTTGCTGGACAAGCACTATGTCCTCCTCAACGACCTCGACCTCGACCCGAACCTGCCCGGCGGCCGCGTCTTCGACCGCGCCGTCATTGGCCGCGCAGGCCAGCGCCTGGAAGATTTCAAGGGCCACTTCTCCGGCGACGGCCATATCATCCGCAACCTCGTCATCGTCAGTGAAGACAACCATCCCGTCGGCCTGTTCCATGACGTGGGACGCGGCGCGAAGATCGACCAGCTCGGCATCGAGAACGCCAGCATCGACGCAAAGCATGCCGTGGGAGTCCTCGCCGGAGAGAACGCCGGCAGCATCACCGCCTGCTACGCCACCGGCCTCGTCAAGTGCTTTCCGCCACCCCGAGAGCCGGGCACCCGCGACGCCGCCGAAGTCGACGAGGGATACGAAGAGATGATGAAGCAACTGCGCGAGATCTACGGCGACCGATACAAGCAGCTGTTCGATCCGAACCAGCGGCCCCAGCCCGTCCATGTCCCCGCCACCGCAGGCGGACTCGTCGGGGCCAACTACGGCCGCATCGAGTCCTGCTACGCCGCCGTCGCCGTGCGGACCCCCAGCGAGGACCCCAATGCCGTCGACGCCGGCGGCCTGGTGGGCGCCAACGCGGGCGCCGTCTTCGCCAGCTATGCCGTAGGCCCCGTCACCGAGGCAGCGGGGGGATTGGTCGGACGCGACGTCGTTCTCAGTCCCCCTGGTCCCTCGCACACGGGCCGTGCCTATCTGTCCTTCTGGGACACCGAAACCAGTGGCGCCGACACCAGCGCCCTCGGTACCGCCAAGACAACCGTGCAGATGATGGCCCGCCAAACCTATCAAGGCTGGGACTACGGCGGCCACTGGACCATCAAGGATGCAGAGGACTACCCACGTCTGAGCTGGGAACAGCGCACCGGCGCGCCGATCCCTCCCTTCAATACCTACGTCGACGGAAGCGGCCGGCCCCACGACCCCTTCCGTCTACGAACGGCCGAGCAACTCGCCAAAATCGGCCGGTTCCGTGCGACCTGGGACAAGCACTTCGTCCTCGCCAACGACATCGACATGAGCGCCATCGATCCCAACGATCTGGCCATCATCGGCACCATCTACCTGCCCTTCACCGGCACCTTTGACGGCCGCGGCCACACGATCGCCAACTTCACCTATCGTTCGCCCGGCCAACACAGTGTTGGCCTGTTCGGTCTCGTGGGCCATCGACGCTTCGATCAGATCCCCCGCGTGGGCCTCATCGAGAACGTCAGGATGCAGCGCGCATCAGTCTCCGGACGTAGTAACGTTGGACTGCTTGTAGGCCAGAACTGGGGGACGATGCGCACCTGTCACGTCGACGGGACCGTGATAGGAACAAGATCGCACATCGGTGGTCTAACGGGATTCAGCGCTGGACCTATCACGTCATGCACGTCGTCCGGTTCCATCTCGGGTGACGACCGCGTCGGCGGTCTGGTCGGATCGTACCTTGGCGGCATCGCAACCATTGAGAACTGTGGCTCCTCTTGCATGGTCGTAGGCCGGGAATCCGTCGGTGGCTTGGCCGGTAGCGCCAGCGGCAGCATACGCAACTCTTACGCCACGGGTAACGTGCGCGGGCACAGCGACGTGGGCGGGCTCGTGGGCCAGGCGGGCGCAAGACTCTGGGCTTGCTACGCCGGCGGTGACGTCACGGGCACAGAGGACGTCGGAGGACTCGCGGGACAGTCTTTCGCCTCGATCGTGGCCTGCTACGCCTCGGGAACGGTCGTCGGGAAAAAACGCGCCGGAGGCCTCGTCGGCTTCAACTTCGAAGGCATAGTCGCCTGCTATTCAAGCGGCAAAGTCACGGCGCCCGAAGCGGCCGGTGGCTTGGTCGGCTCCCGACGTTTCCGTATGGGAGACAAATGGGGAGTCGGCACGGACCGCCTGTGCTTCTGGGATCGCCAGACCAGCGGCATGGCCACCAGTGATGGCGGCCTCGGCAAGACGACGGCCCAGCTCATGCAGACCGCCACGTTTGAAGGTTGGGGCATCGATGACGTCTGGGTCTTGCACGAAGGCACCAGCTATCCTCGCCTCGCCTGGCAGAACCTGCCCGGAGAACCCATTCGCGACGACCCGCAGCGCTACGCCGCCGGCACGGGCCGACCCGACGACCCATTCCAGATCCACACCATCGAGCAACTCTGCGCCATCGGCAACCACCCCGGAGATTTCGACGCCCACTTCATACTCACCCAGGACCTCGACGCCGCCGACCTCGATCCCAACACCTTCCTGCCCATCGGCTGCGAAGGACTCCCGTTTCTCGGCAGCTTCGACGGCCAAGGCCACACCATCTCGAATCTGACGATCGCACGTCCTCATGAGGACTACGTCGCCCTGTTCGGCCACGCGGGACGCGTCGACGATAGCATCGAGACGTCCCCCACCCGTCTAGCCAATCTCCACCTGAGGCAGATAACCGTACACGGCCAAAGCAAGACGGGCGGCTTGGTCGGCATGTTTGGCAAAGGCGCCATCACCGACTGCTCTGTCACAGGACGCATCACAGGCGAAGGAGCCGTCGGGGGCCTTGCCGGCGTATCGTATGGGAACGTCACCCGCTGCACGGCCAACGCCGAACTCACCGCAGGCAGTCACGCTGGCGTCCTGATCGGCAACAACGCCGGCACCGTCGAATCGTGCGCCGCCACCGGAACGCTTACCGGCAGAAACCGCCTGGGCGGACTGATCGGCGTCAACGCCGACGCCAGCCGTGAACGGCGTGACTCAGACGACGTGCACGCCGACGCGCGGGTGTCCCGGTCCCGGGCCGACTGCACCGTGACCGGCGAGAACAGCATTGGCGGTCTCATAGGCTACTGCGGCGGTGATAGCTGGATCGAGTCTTGCTACGCCCGCGGAACGGTCAAGGGCCAGGAATCCGTGGGCGGCCTTCTTGGCGCGTTCGCACGGACTAACATCACCAACAGCTACGCCGCAACCGTCGTCTCCGGAACCGAGCGGACCGGCGGCTTCATCGGCAGAAACTATGACCACACCCGACGGTCGCGCAAAGACTACGTCCCCGGCGTCATCTCCGCCTGCTTCTGGGACGCGACCCTCTCCGGCCTCGACCGAGCCGTCGGAGACAGCCCCGATCCCACCGGCCTGACCGCCCTGCCCACCGCCCAAATGCAGACCCCCACCCCCTTCCGCAACGCCGCCTGGAACTTTGACAAAACCTGGAACATCCCCCCAGACCAAAACTACCCCCGCCTCCACTGGGAGGACCAGTAGGCCGCTGCTACACTCTCTCGCCCGAAAGGCCTGCGGTCCCTACTGTCAACGCCGCCCGCCCTCAGTCGGCGAACACCTCGGCCAGCGTATCCAGCAGAACCCGGCTCGTCTTCCTCGGTAGCGTCCCGACCTTCTTGACCAGGCGCTGCTTGTCGACCGTCCGGAGTTGATCGACAGCCGCCAACCCAGGCTTGCCTTGCACCTTCGTTGCCACCCGGAACGGATACGCCTTCCCCCTAGTCAACGGCACCACGATCACCGTGCGCAGGTGTTTGTTCAGTTCGTCGGGAGACACGATCACGGCCGGCCGCGTCTTCTTGATCTCGCAGCCCACTGTCGGATCGAGGTTGACCAGCCAGACCTCGAACCGTTTCATTCCCACGCCCCCTCGAAGTCGCCCAGCGTACCGTCCCAATCGCCCAGCCTATCCTCACCCGACTCGTGGCACGCCTTGGCCGCAACGTCCCAACCCACCCGCGACGCCCGAGCGGACGACAGGATCACCTTCCCGTCCTTGACCTCCAAGTCGATCTCTTCTTTGAGCCCCGCTTGCTCGATCACCGCCTTCGGCAGACGAACCCCCTTCGAATTCCCGATACGGATCAAGGTAACCAGCATAGCCCCACCTTTCGTACCTAAAATACCCCACACATGACGTAATTACAATATAATCACACCTGGCGTCCTCCGCAACAGAAAAATCCCCGCAATTCCCTGGAACAACCGCACTCCGGCAAGCGTCTAGTATATAGACACCTAACATAAGGGAAGGCGAATGACCCTGACGCCCTCAAGACCACCTACCCCTCGCCCGCCAACCGCCCCCACCGCTTCCTGTCCAAACGCGCCCGGCCCGTGTCGCGGCGGCGCCAAAGGACCCCCAGAAAGCCCGATCTACCCGTCTACTCTCCCACCCATCCACCTACCTGCCCTGTCATCATCCGCGCCAAACAAACCCAATTTGCCGACGCCGAAAGACACTGTAAAAACCTGCCTTGTAGTGGCTTACATCGAACTCAGCCCCTACCCGGGCCGGAACAAACAAACCCAATCAAACCCAATCTCGCCCCCGACCCTCGCTTCCTCCGATTCCGTGGGTCTTGACGCCGCCCTCGCGGCCGGTAGAGTAGACGGCGTAGAAAAGGCCAAAATGGCCCACGCACCGAACCAGCAAGAGGAGAGAATCATGTCTATGGACCGCCGCACGTTTTTGACCCGTTCGCTCGCCGCCGGAGCGGCCCTGAGCTTCCCCGCCGTCGCCACCGCCCAGCGCGATAAGACCTACCGCACCGCCCTGATCGGCAGCGGCTGGTGGGGCACCAACATCCTCCGCGAGGCCGTCGCCTGCGGCCGCTGCAAACCCGTCGCCCTGGTAGACGTCGATCGCCAGCAGCTCGCCACCTGCGCGGCCGAGGTTGCCAAGTGGACTTCCGATGTGCCCAAGCACTACGAGGACTACCGCGAGATGATCGCCCGCGAGAAGCCCGACATCGCCATCGTCGCCACCCCCGACCACTGGCACCCGCTGTGCATGATCGAGGCCGTCCGCTCGGGCGCCCACGTCTACGTCGAAAAGCCCATCGGCCACACCATCATGGAAGGCCGCGCCATGGTCAACGCCGCCCGCGCCGCCAACCGCGTCGTCCAGGTCGGTACGCACCGGCGCGTCTCGCCGCACAACGTCTCCGGCATGAAGTTCCTCCGCGCAGGCAACGCCGGCAAGATCGGCATGGTCCGCTCCTTCGTCCTCTACGGCGGTGGCGGCCCCGAAAGGCCCAAGAAAAACATCGAACCACCGAAGGAGCTGAACTGGGACTTCTGGTGCGGCCCCGGCCCCCTACGGTCCTACTGCGGCGACCCCGACAACCCCCGGCGCGGCGGCATCCACCCCCGAAGCTGGCGTAGCTGGCTCGACTACGCCAACGGCACCCTCGCCGACTGGGGCATCCACTGGCTCGATCAGGTCCTCTGGATCATGGAGCGAAAATGGCCCAAGACCGTCCACTGCACCGGCGGCCGCCCCATCCTGGGCGAGCCAATCCTCACCGACGAAGTCCAGACCACCGACGCCCCCGACCACCAGGTCGCCAGCTACCAGTTCGAGGACTTCACGGCCACCTGGGAGCACCGCCGCTTCGGTGGCAACCCCACCGAGAAAACCGAGAACGTCGGCTGCTGGTTCTACGGCACCAAGGGCACCTTCCACATGGGCTGGCGGCGCGGCTGGACCTTCTACCCCTCCGGCCGAGGTCAGCAGGAAATCCACGAAGACCCGCAGCTCAACCAGCCGGACTCCCAGAACATCAAGGAGCTCTGGGCCGACTTCCTCAAGGCCATAGAGACCGGTGAACGCCCCGCCTGCGACATTGAGACCATCCACTACTCGACCAACATGAGCCTGCTCGGCATGCTCTCCTACAAGCTCGGCCGCAGCGTCACCTGGGACGGTCAGAAGGAAACCTGCCTCGGCGATCCGCAAGCCAACGCCCTGCTGCGCCGCGACTACCGAGGCCCCTGGACCTACCCCGGCGCATAGCTTGGCCGGCCGGCGATTGAGCCAGGGGAGAAAACGACGTGCGAAAACACGCAGAGAGGGAGCAGACCGAGAACCGCAGGCGACGTCTCGGCGCAGCGTCGCCGACGTCCACGGGCCGAGGGGATTACCAGCCCTGCTTCGTGAAGACAACCGGGATGGTTTGCAGCAGGATGTAGATGTTCAGAAGCAGGGACCGCTTCTGAATGTAAAGATAGTCGTATTTGACTTTGTGGGCCGGCTTCAAATCGTAGAAGCTGCGAACCTGGGCAAGCCCGGTCAAGCCGGGCTTGACCGTCAGGCGAATGCCCTGCAAGGCCTTGTGCCGCTGCACGAAGAACGGTCGCTCCGGACGCGGACCGACCAGGCTCATGTGGCCGCAGAGGATGTTATACAGTTGCGGCAGCTCATCCAGCCGCGTCCGACGCAGGATGCGTCCGACACGCGTCACGCGCTCGTCATCCTTGGACGCCAAGACCGGACCAACGTGCCGCTCGGCGTCCTCGATCATCGTGCGGAACTTGTACAATCCGAAGATGCGCCCGCGCCGACCCACCCGCTCCTGCCGGTACAGCACGGGACCGCGCGACGTCAGCTTGATCAGCGCCGTGGTCACGACCATGGCGGGAAGCGCGAAGATCAGGATGCAAAGGGCACCGGCCACGTCAAGAAGACGGATCAGAGACTCCACCATTTTCGAAGACCGAGCCACCGCAAACGTAGCGGAGTTGAAGTGCAGCGGCTCGTCGGCCCTTCTCGGGCCGGGCTCAGCGCGCGCACGAAACTCGATGATATTGGATTCTGATACCTCAGGCGCTGTTTTTAGTGCGGTTGTCATCTCGCGAAGCTGTACCCCCGTAACACGGACCCTGTTCCCGGTAATGGTTTCCCACGCCGATCACTATGGGAATTCAAGCCGTGTTCATACTCAGCCCCGCGATCCTCACGCGGCGACCCGCCACCGTCGGGCGAGAACACACACCCCATAGCGTATTATAGGAGTAACATCGGTCAGGACAAGGCAAAATCATTAGCGGTACACGGTGATATCCACTCGTTTCTGACGGAAGAATGGGGAGAGAACGGCTCCCTCTTGGGTGGTTACTTGGGGAAAGAGAGGGTATCGGGCAGGTTTCGTGCCGGCTGGGAGCGTCCTATAAGAGGGGGCGTGTGGCTACTGCAACCCGGTCGAACGGTGGGTGTCCTGGCGATTCAGGCATCCGTGAGCATCGGCGAGGGGGCCGGCTTTGGATGCAGGGGGATGGCCTTGCCGTCGAGAATGCAGTGGCACATGGTCACGAACTGGCCGGCGACCTTCTGCCAGGTGTAGTGCTGTTGGACCAGGTCGCGGCCTCGGCGGCCCATGGCGTCACGTTGGGAGACCGACATCCCCAGCAATTCGCGGAGGGCCTCGTTCAGAGCCGCCTTCGTCGGGACAACATACCGGCCCACATCCGTCGTCTCCAGTTGCTGCCAGGGCGTGCCCGTGGTGGTTATGACCGGCGTCTGGCAGGCCAACGCTTCGGGCACCACGATGCCGAAGTTTTCCGAGTACGAGGGCAAGACGAAGACATCGGCCCGCGAGAGGAGGGCTCGCTTCCTTGGTCCCTGAACCATTCCCGTTACGCGGACATGCGGCTGAAGGTCATGTCTTTCGATCATCGCCTCGACGGTCTGGCGATAGCCGCGGTAACTCGGGCCGGCCACGACGAGAATCGCGTCGCGATGCGCGGGCGATTTGACGAAATCAGCCCAGAGAGGAATCAGTAGGTCGAGCCCCTTCTCGGGACTGAGTCGCGACATAAAGAGGACGACCGGTCGATCTTTCAACTCAGGCCAGGACTCGTCGGCTTCGGAAGGATCGCAGGCGCCGAGTACCTCAGCGTCGACCCCCCCAGGAATAACGGCTACTGGGCCGCGATAACCTACCCGGCGCAAGCTTTCGACTTCCTTCGTCGAGGCCGCCTGGAGACAGGCCGCTCGCTCCATGATAGACTTGACGATGAACTTGATGTATAGTTTCTTCTTCTGCGACCGCAAGTACCCACGTTGGAGACTCCAAGCCTCCAGCCCGCCAGCCGGTCTAAGAACATAAGGAACGCCTTTGTCACAAGCCTTTCGGCTGGCCGCATAGGTTGGGTGCAGCCACAACTCGCTGATATCGATCACATCAAGTGCATGGGCTTCCGCGGCCAGCCCGCGGGCAAGATCCTTGGAGTGGCGCCATGAACGCGGCCAATCGCGCTTACACAGGTGCAGGCCATCGACAGGGGCCACATCTTCGCCACCGCTGCTCTCCTCATCGGGAGCCCAGTAGGAGACGTTATGTCCCATGCCAGCAAGGGCACGGCCTCGCTCCTTAACGAATGTTACCGGTCCGCCAAATCGATCCTGCCAGTACGATACGATGAACGCTATGTTCATTGTCTCTGTTCCAAACGTAGGTTAGGTTGCCTCGCTAAGACCCTCGCTCTGCCTACCGGATCGTGCCGGCGCAAGACGGGAATGGGCGAGATCATCTCAATGAACACCACGGCGCCATTTCGCACAGATTCGTATCAATGGCAGGTCTCGCTTCTTCCGGAAGGCCCTTCGGCCCTCGTCACGGGATTGGACACTATTGACATCCGTACCGGCTGACGTCTCGCTCGGCCCTGCGGTAACCTACAGCACCGGCTGTCGATGGCTGAGGTTCCATCCCGTGAGGTCACGAAAGTTATATCGGCCGGTACGAGACAAATCCTTTAACGTCAGACCCGCCTATCCACATCTTCCTGCCGGCGTCAACGATGTCGGAGCAATCCCTTGGCAGAAGCCCTCCCGCCTCCAAAAGGTTCCCCGCTGCGGTCCGGCGATCTAAGCGTCAGCAAGCGTCGGCGAGGGGGCCGGCTTGGGATGCAGGGGGATGGCCTTGCCGTCGAGAATACAGTCGCACATGGTCAGGAATTGGCCAGCGACCTTCTGCCAGGTGTAGTGCTGTTGGACCAGGTCGCGGCCTCGCCGACCCATGGCGTCACGCTGGGACGACGACATCTCCAGGAGTTCGCGGAGGGCCTCGGTGAGCTGATCCCTTGTCGGCGAGACGTACCGCCCCGCGTCGGTGGTCTGCAACTGCTGCCAGGGCGTGCCCGTAGTCGTTACGACCGGCGTCTGACAGGCCAACGCCTCGGGCACCACGATGCCAAAGTTCTCCGAATACGAGGGCAACACGAAGACATCGGCACGCGAGAGGAGGGCACGCTTCCTTGGTCCCTGAACCATCCCCGTTACGCGGACATGCGGCTGAAGGTCATGCTTTCCGATCATCGCCTCGACAGTTTCGCGATAGCCCCGGTGACTGGGGCCGGCCACGACAAGAAGCGCGTCGCGATGCGCCGGCGACTTGACGATATCCGCCCATAGGGGAATCAGCAAATCGAGCCCCTTCTCGGGACTGAGTCGCGACATGAAGAGCACCACGGGCCGGTCCTTCAGCTCAGGCCAGTATTCGTCGCATTCGGATAGATCGCAGGCGTTGAGCGTGTCGGCATCGACGCCTCCAGGGATGATGGCCACCGGGCCGCGATAGCCGGCACTGCGCAAGCTCTCGACTTCCTGCATCGAAGCGGCCTGGAGACAGGCGGCCCGCTCCATGATCGGCTTGGCGATGAGTTCGAGGTATATCTTCTTCTTCAGCGGGCGCAGATATCCGCGGCGCAGACGCCAGGGCTCGAGCCCACCGGTCGGCCTAAGCACGTAGGGGACGTCGTGGGCCCTGGCTATTCGGCTTGCGGCATACGTCGGGTGCAACCACAACCCGCTGATGTCGATCACATCAAACGAACCAGCCGAGGCGGACAGTTCGCGGACGAGTTCCTTCGAGCGACGCCACGATCGCGGCCAGTCGCGACGATACCGGCGCAAGTCCTCGGTGGGAACTGCCTCTTCCCGACTGTCGCCATCGTCCGGCGCCCAGTAGGAGACGTGATGCCCCATGTCGGTGAGGGCGCGGCCGCGCTCCTTGGCGAATGTGACCGGGCCGCCGAACCGATTCTGCCAATATGACAAGACGAATGCGATGTTCACGCATCTGGTCCTAAATGGGGTCCTTGCGCGTTTCCCAAGGTCTGCGACCTCGCCATTTCTGCTGAAGGATGAACGACCTCAGATAGCTGCCATCCAGGAAACGACAAACGCGTGTTTTGGCCTGGGCGATCTTCACTTGAAACGGATGGATTCCGTACTCTCTCCAGAGCTGCCTTCTCTCAGGGGCGTAGCAGTCCGGGTGGGCGACGCCTTTGGAATTCGGCTGCTCTCTTATCAGGCCAAGCAGGACGTTGGCTCTTACGTACCGACACCCGTCTCTGAATAGGCGGTAGTAGAGATCCGTATCCATGACATAGGGCAGATCTTCGCGCAAACCGCCGATTTTTCGCAGTCTCTCGGTGCGGACGAATATGGCCTGCTGGCAGATGAACATACTCCAGAACCTGGGGGCCATAGCAAACCAGGAGGGCGGCGAACTGACTTTGAAGATGCGGCCGTCGACGGAACTCCGCGCGCGGCCGCCAACGATCATGTCGACCTTCGGATATCGGTTGTGCAGTTTGGCGACTTGGTGCAGTGCGCCGGGGAAGAGCACGTCGTCCGAATTGATCCAGTTGAAGCGTTCGCCCGTCGCTTTGGCCAATCCCTTGTTGATCGCTTCGGACTGGCCACTATCTTTCTCGCTGACCCAATAGGCCAGATGCGATTCATAGCTTTTGATGATCTCAACGCTGCCGTCGGTACTGCCCCCGTCGATGATGATGAACTCGAGATTGGGGTAGTCCTGTTTGAGGATGGACTCGATGGCCTCGGTCAGGTATTGGGCCTGGTTATACGACGGCATGGCAATGCTGATTTTGGGATAGCGCTGGCTCAATGTTGTCCTCGCACGGGCTGGGGTGCTTGCGGGGGCGTGACGGAGCGTTTGGACGCGGGCACGGCTGCCCCTATCGGCTTCTGTCATGTCGGCACGGCGATCTCGGACCACTAGCACGCCTCCCAGGGTCGGCGGCCCTGCCATTTTCTGTGGAGAATGAAGGATCGCAGATAGCTTCCGTCGAGTAGCCGGCAGATCCTGGTTTTGGCGCGTCCGGCCGTCATGCGAATGGGATGGATGTCGTACTCGCTGAGGACGCCCAGTTTCTCGGCCGCGAAATGCTCCTTGCGGGCGATGCCCTTGGCCTCGGCATGTTCCCGTATGACGCCGATCAACGCGTGTGTACGCACGTAGCGACAGCCACTTTGGAAGATGCGATAGTACAACTCGGCATCCATGATCGATGACAGATCCTCCCGCACGCCGCCAAGACGCCTGACCGTCTCGGTCGCCATGAAAACCGACTGCTGATGAAGGAAGAAGCTCCAATTCCTGGGCGACATCGAGCGCTGCCTGGGTGGGACGGTGATTCTGGTAATGATGCCCTCGGCGTCACTCTTGGCCCCATATCCGACGAACAGATCTGCCTCCGGATGCCTAGCATGGACTTCGGCAATTCGCTGCAAGGCACCGGGGAAAAGCACGTCATCCGAGTTTATCCAATTGAAGAGCGTCCCGGTCGCCCTGCGGAGGCCCTTGTTGATGGCCTCTGACTGTCCGGAATCCTTCTCGCTGACCCAATAGGCCAGATGGGACTCATAGCGTTTGATGATATCGACGCTGCCGTCGGTGCTGCCGCCGTCGATGATGATGTACTCGAGACTCGGATAGTCCTGCCCAAGCACCGACTCGATTGTCTCGGGCAGGTACTTCGCCTGGTTGTACGAAGGCGTTACGATGGTGATCTTTGGAAGGTCTTCACTCACCTGCATGCTCGTAGGCTGTTAGCAGCTCTTGCCCATACGCGTTCCAGTTCCATCGCGATTTCGTCGCGGCGGCACAGTTGCTCTGCAAGCATTGCCAGAGGTCACGGTCTTCAAGCAGTCTCCTGATGGCCGCGACCAATGCTTCAACGTCATCCGGCGGGATGATCAGGCCGGTCTTCTCGTGTTGGACCAACTCCCTGTTCGATTCGACGTCGGTCGTGATTACCGGGACTCCGGCGTAGAGGGTCTCTATCGTTGATATCTGCGGGTTGATCCGCAAGGACCGGAACGGCTGGACAACCAGCAGCGAGCGGCTCAGAAGCACGGGCAGGGAGACCGGCGGTTGATACGGGAAGACGTGCAGATCAACGTTGGCGATGGTCCGAGCCAGATCGCGCATTTCGTCTTCGTATCGCTCGCCCGGGCGAACCGCGAACACAAAGCGCCGATTCGGGTATTCGGGGGCCAGGTGCCGGTAGGCCTGTACGCCCAAGTCCGCGCCGTTGGCATGAGTGGCATTGCGCCAGAACAGAACCGTGTCCCTTGGCGTTGGGCCTGCCACCTCGGACATGGGCTTGACGATTCCGGGATGGAGGGCGGTCACGGCCCGCCCATTCGCCAAGGGCGACCAGCCGGCAGCGACGTATTCGGTCACCGGCAGGAAATGGGTGACGCGTCTGAACGCGAATTTCCACATGGCGTTGCGGGCGGCCGATCGGTATGCGGGCGGCCGCTGAATCGGGGTGTAGAATCCCGTAAACGGCGCTCCCATCAACTTGAGCAGGCAGAGCAGCCATCCGGTTTGCTTGCCACCGAAGAAGTGGACGACGTCGAATCGCCGCTTCCTCGTCAGGGCCAGTAGTTGGAGAACCTGCCTAGCCGCTTTTGCGGGGTACACTTTGTGGGCAGGCCAGGAACGGGTAGCGTGTTGCACGAGCGTGACATCCACCGCATCGGGCAACTCTTGAGGCAAGCCGTCGGCGTCAGGCGGTCTGGTCGTGATCAATGTGACGTCGTGGCCGGCTTCTGCGAGGATCCTGGCGGCCATCAGGGCAATTTGAACGTGTCCGGAGACCGCCTGGCGGTATTGATTGCGGACGAATGCGCCGGTTACGAATACGCCGACGCGTCTGGCACTGGGCACGGTCATTCAGCCTTTCCGCAGAAGGGTGTAGCCTCGTGAGGCCCATCGCCAGAGCCCAATTGCGGCCAGGCGCTCCACCGGTCCCCAGAGAGGGACCAGCCCATCGGGCACTCGATTGAGCACGGACTGGGAGAACACCAGGACGCCGGCTTCGTTGAGTACGTCGCATCCCGCATCGCGAGCGGCGCGTTCAATCTGTGCGAAGGAGAGCCTGACGTTGCTGCGACGTTTTGCGAAGGGTCGGCGGCGGTTGACGAACTCCACCAGAATCCGTCCGCCGCGTCGGGCCACACGGATCATTTCACGGACCATCGTCAGGGCGTATTCCTGCGACTCGGTCTGATTGGTGACGCGAATGGCGAAGACGAAGTCAAAGGTTTCATCTGCGAAGCTGAGGTTTGCGCCGTCGGCCTGCTTGAAGGTGATGTTGTCGAGGCCTGCGCACTTGCGACCGGCCAGCGCGATCATATCGGGTGAGGGATCGGTCGCGACAACGTCAAAGCCCTCTCGCGCCAAAGCCTGCGAGAACCTCGCGGTGCCACAGCCGATCTCCAGGACTCGGGACGGCGGGACAAGGTGCTTCGTTGCGCATCTGAGCCGGCGAAACTCGAGGTCAGAGAAGAGGCGTCCCTGCGGTGTGACAAAACGACGTTCGTCGTAGTCATAAGCCGTGTCACCGCGATAAGCGGTAGCTGTCACGTCGTGAGAACTGCCTGTTGGTTGACTCATAGCCATTGGGATGACATCATGCATCCGGCGCTAACGGTCTTCAGATCGTGCCGTTGCGCCAACCTCGACTTTGTGTCTGCCCCTGCCTCTTCGTCTTCGAGTCAGTTGACTTAGCTTGACGAACGGCTTGCGCCAGAAGAAGCGTAGCGACGGTCTGAGACCATTCGATGCAAAGGCATGGAGGATTTCGCGATTGCCACAGACGATTCCGCGAATCGTATTCGCCTTGCCCCCGACGCGCATTCGCACCAGCGGCCTTGGGACGTAGGCGATGCGAATTCCATGTCGTTCGATGAAACGGAGCATCAACTCGAAATCGCCGGCGATCCGGTAGAAGGAATTGAAGCTGCCGAGTTTCTCAAACAAGAACCGCCGACAGAAGAACGTGGGATGTGGGGGCACCCACCCGTTGTAGAAATTGCCAGGCCGGTATTCGCCTGCTTTCCAGTATCGCAGCACTCTGCTAACATCGTGGCGGGGAACATAGACAAGGTCTCCGTATGCCGCATCGTATTGTCCCCCCTGGACGGCCGCGACGATGTCAGAGATGACGTTATCATCGGCGTATATGTCGTCGGCATTGAGAAAACCGACCACCTGCCCCGTCGCCAAGCGGATGCCCTTGTTCATCGCATCGTAGATGCCCTCGTCGGGCTCAGAGATGATCGTGTCGATGCGATCCCGGTACTTGGCGAGGATATCGACCGTTCCATCGGTGGACTTGCCATCAACGATGACATGCTCGAGATCGCTGTGGGTCTGGCTCATGACACTGCGGACCGTATCCTCAACCGTGTCGACATTGTTGAAACAGACTGTAACGATCGAGACTTTCATGAGTTCGTGCTCAAGCTATTCCGTGCAGGAGGACTGTTGCGCATCACTAGCGGAACGCCTGCATTCTACGAAGACGCTGGGACATCGCTTGGGGAAGTGAGCGGGGAGAATCCTGTCGCAGAGCCAGAAGAACGGAAAGGTCCAGAAGAGAAACCGAGGGACCGGTACGTAGTGATTGCCGCGGAATCGGGCGACTTCGAGATGGGCCGAACGACAGTAGCGTTGGACCGCTGACGGTGTATACCATCGCGATGTCACGTTGCGCGTGAGGCTCTTGCCTCTGGCGTTTACCAAGCAGGCGAAGGGGAGGAGAACGCTTGTGAGGCAGGGAAAGGTGAGGATGAGCCGACTGTGTCCGGCCAGTCTCGACGCGACTTCCCGGATGGCGAGGCCGGGATTTGATAGACGTCCGAGGACGTTGATCATGATGACGTAGTCGTAGGATTGCAGGTCGACATCGATGTCGAACACCGACATGACGCGAAACTCAGGGGCGCGCGAGGGATCGCACTGCCGGAACCGCGCGCGGGCGACGTCGATCATCTCGGCGGCAATATCGGTGGCCGTGACGTTCGCTCCCCAGCGTGCGAGCGCTTCGGTAATCCGTCCGGTGCCGCAACCTATCTCCAGTACGCTCTTGCCCTGCCAATCGTCGCAGAGACTCTTGAGCCTGTCCAGTTGTCTGCGGTGTCCCCAGTTGCCCGCGATCCCTGCGAACCGTACGCTATCATACTCGGCGGCACTCTTCGTATAGAGGAGATAGTCTGCCTTGCTAGACGTGACACGTTGCGTTAGCATGCTTCTTTTCCTCTAGCAAGCGTTCGTACAGGGTGATCAGTCGACTCGCTGATGTGCGTAGAGAGAAGTCCTGTGCCCTCTCCAGCGCGGCCTGTCCCATTGCCCTTCGTGTCTCGAGGTCGTCCACGGCGAATCGGAGAGCGTCAGCAAGATGCTCGGCGGAGAAACCTTTGGCAAGTATCCCTGCCCGGCCGTGGTCGAGCAGCTCGGCACACCCTCCGAGCGGAGTGGAAACGATACACTTGCCCATGGCCATCGCCTCCAGCGCCACCATGGGGTAGTCGGACGGGCCGCGGCTGGTCTTCCAGGGAATGACGAGAATGTCCGACTCCGCATGAAGGTCTTCGATGCGGTCAACCATGCCCAGCCATCGCACGTGCCTGTCGATCCCCAGCTTGCGGACCAAGTCGCATGCTGCCTGGTGGCTGGCGGCATACTCTTCGATTTTACTTTGGTTTTCTACGGCCGCGGCGAGGAAGACAGACGTCCCTGTGTCGATCAGGTTCCTCACAGCATGCAAGAGCTCTATCAGGCCCTTTTCTCTGGAGCTATTGCCGACGAACAGGAGTCTGACTGCACGGCTCTCGGCGGGAAAGAAACGCGCGGGGTCACTGGGACTTCGCGGCTGGAAGCGCTGCGTGTCAACGCACATGGGGACAGATTCGACTATCTCCGACCGGACACCCGCGTTGGTGATCGATTGACGAACGTTTTCCGTAACCGCAATGACCCTGTCCAAGCGATCGAAGAGCGCGCGGGCAATCGACGGTCTATCCCACCAGCGGCTGTAGGCTCCTCCCTTGGCACCAAGCGGGCAATATAGCGAGTGGATTCGCACACATCTGCGGGCGTCGGCCGTGAACGGTAGGACGGCGTATGGATAGGTTCCGGAATGGGAATGGACGACGTCAAATCGATTCCGTTGCAGCGTCTCTCTGAGCCCACGGCGCAATACGCGGATGGCACCCAGACCGCGTCGGCTCAACCCACCGCCGACCTGTGGCAAGGACTTGATATGAGCTGTGAAGGGTAGGTCATCCAAGCTCTTCAGACTCCCCTGGGAGACGGCTGTCAGCAGCTCGACATGAGCGCCCTGTTTCTGCAGTTCGGAAGCCAGGGATACGCAGTTGACGGCGCAACCGCCCACCAAAGCGCCAGAGGGGCCGAGCAGCAACCGAGGCAGAAGGTAGCAGACCCTCAGGCTCATGCCAATTTGGCCTCCATCGGCTTGGGATGGAGCAGTATGGAGTAGCCGTCTGGAACGCCATGACAGACAGCCGCGAACTTCCGGACGACTGCATCCCACGTATGGTTCCGCTTCACAAGGGTTCTGCCCCGCTGGCCCATGGCTTCGCGCTGGGATGGAGACATGTTCAGCGCGTCAGAGATCGCCCAGGTCAATTCGTCTGGTTCGGGTTTGCCCCATCGTGCGGCGCCAACTTCCTCGAGGTGGCGCCATGGAGTCCCTGTGGTCGTGATGACAATCACAGGCCCGCCGAAACGGTCTGACAGATAGGAGAGGACAACGGCGACATTCACGCGAGCACCTCGAGCCGGCATGGATGGCGTTCAGACGTCTGGATCGCCGTTCGGGCTTCGTGACCGGCATTGTCACGCGCCTGTCTTAGAACAGCACCGTAGACAATGCACAGCAGCCAGCTGGCAGGGTAGAACTCCAGAACGTTGCCTCCGAGCGAAACCACCAGGGCAGCAGGAATCATCATGATGGCCACTGGATTCATGCCCTGGCATCTATGCTGCCAGGCCTTCTTGAACAACAGGACATTGAAGGCGAGAAAGCAGAGGAGAAATATCAATCCCGCCTGGGACAAGAGAGAGACATACAGCGAATCCGATATGAACAGCGCGTTGGCGCCGCCGAATTCGGCAGCGCCCAACCTTGAGAAAGTCACTGCTGCGTTGCTGCCCAGCCCCATGTCTCTACCGATCAACATTTCCTTGACACCGGATGAATCGGCAAACGTACTGAGGATGCCCAACCTTGTTTGAACCGTTCTGAATATGCCCGACCGCCCCGTCAGCCACGTGAGGTTATAGAACGCCGCCGCGGGAGCAAGAAGAAGTGCAGGGACGATCGCGGCCTTGGCGTAGGGGTGGTCTCTTTTCAAGACGAGGACATAGGCGGCCAGTATCGTGGCGAGCGTCAGGGCACCGGCTCCTGAGCCCGTCACGTACACAAAGCACGCACTGACAAGTGCAAGTCCCAGTGTCATTCTTCTGGGGCGTCCATGGCAATGGACATCCCACCCGACGGTCAAGCACACGATAAAGCAGATGAAGACAGCCAGGCTCCAAGGTTTCCCAAACGTCCCGAAGGGCCTGCCCGCGAGTTGGAAGAACGTGTGGCCACTGATGGGCGAGCCAATGAGAACCTGAAGCGTAGCCGCACAACACTCCAATATGAAGATGGACAGCAGCACACGCAGCATTCTCTTCATGAACGCCATATCAAGGTAGCTGTAGGCAACGAATACAAGCAGGAGCGGTGACAGACTCCGTAGACCTATCAGCGCAAGAAACGGTTTGCCCCGCGCCGACGTGACCAGCGCCGCGATCAGCGCAAGCGAGAACATCACCCAGATGAGTGGTTTCGCCAAGATGGGGCGGCCACGTACGACGTCCAGCGCGAACAACAATAGAATCGTTGCCAGCAGGATGTCTTTGGTCGCCTTTATGACCATCTGCGACTCATTATTCACGACGTGATTGAACGCCGGCACCACTTCCAGCCATTCCTGCAAACCGAAGATCGGGGTCAGGACAAACGCCAGAATGAGAAGATGTGAAATGGCTTTTCCTATCGTCATCACGGGACCCAGGCCAGATTGGTCTGCCGTTTCTTCTTGAGAAGATAGAATCCATCGCCTTGGGCAAGATGGATGATCGCGCGCGCTGAACGCAGGAGCGTCACAGAGGCCAGCGTTAGCAGCCTGCTATTGTGTCGACAGTATCTGCTGCGTATGATCTGTCCCTCTTGCCTGGCAACATGTCGTATCGTCGATGTCTTGGAGTCGGGGTGTATGCGAAATCCCGTGAAGTACTCTCGCAGGAATTGGAACCGTGCCCCTGCCAGGGCCAGTCTCAGGATCAAGTCCGTGTCCATGGCGAATCTGAAACTCGTGTCGACCCCGCCCACCCGATCGTGGAGGCCCTTCTTCCAGAACGCGGCCGGTTGATTGATGCCGAATCCGCCATACAGCAAGCCGCACTTGGACAGATACGGGATATATGGGGTCAGTCTTCTATCACCGATGACATGGTCGCTCTCATCGATGAGATATCGATTGCCATAGAGGATGTCGATACCTGGCGCCTCCATGAAAGCACGGCCCGCACGAAGCAGCGTGCCGGGCAGGTAGACATCGTCTGAATTCAGCCAGGCGACTATCTTTCCCGTCGCCCGCTCGAATCCTTTTCGGATGGCATGTGCTTGCCCGTCGTCTTTCTCTGTGACCCAATGGGCAAGCTGAGGCCCGTACTTGCGGATGATATCGGCACTGCCGTCGGTACTGCCCCCATCGATGATGATGTACTCAAGAGCAGGATAGCCCTGATTCAGAACGCTTCGAATGGTTCTCTCAAGGAACTGGCCCTGATTGTACGATGGGGTAACCACGGAGATCGTGGGCCAATCCCTATCGGTTTCAGAGTCCAAGCGTTGCGGGGGGCCCAGAGCCGACACGAAATCCTCGATCTGTTCTGAAGTGAAGCTTTTCACGTCCAGGCTTCCTGCATACGCCATGTGTCAGTACGAGCCCTTCCCCTTCGCATCGCGGAGGAAGAGGGAGTCACACTGCAAGACACGACCGGTTTGGGGGTTTCTGACGATGTGCTCGGTTCCCATGTAGGTGAAGCCCATCCGGCGGAGCCGATCGTAGATCGCGTCGAACAGCACTTGGTCTTGGTAGAGAGGCACAAAGGTGGTTTCCATGATGAGGACTGAGGCTCGGGAGAACATCTGCTGGCCACCGGAGATGACTTTGTCCTCGGTACCCTGGACATCGACCTTGATCAATATGTCGTCGTCGATTTCAAGATCGCGTGCCACCTCGTCCAGACGACGGATCTCGATCGTTTCGACATGCGTCTTGGCGGTATGGGGAAAGGCGGTTCTGTGCAAGTCCCCCATGGGGAGAAGGGAGGAACTTTCGGGAGCGTCACTGCGATGAATCTGCGTCCGGCCGGTGGTGTCGCCCAGGGCAAAGTCAAACGCCTGGAAACCTGAGACGCCTGCCATGTTCTGCTCAAGCCGCTTACAACAGTCGGCGAGCGGCTCGAACGAGTAGACCCGGGCCCGGGGGAGCGCCTGGTGAATCAGGGCAGCGAACTGCCCCGTGTTGGCACCCACGTCCAGAACGGTGCGAATGTTCCAGTCCTCCAGCCAGGCAAACGGCCTGTAGCGCGGTATCCGTCGAACATCCAATCCGCAAGAACGGCAGAGCCCTCTGACTGTTTCCTTGACGCGTGTCAGCATCGACAAGCTGTCTCCTGGATACTCGATTCGTCAATCTTTACGCCTGCTGACACTGCTTCGTCGCCTGGCTGCCCGAACCGCATACCGGTGAGTCGTATGGACGCGCTGTCCTCACATGGCATGTGTCTGCCCTGACACCGGATCTTCGCGCACATGACGCTCTACTACCCGCCATTTCCGGCCCTGGTCGCGGGACTTCGGGCTCTCGGCACCATAGAACGCATTGATACATCGGGCGATCTCGTCGACTTGTTCGGCTTTCAGTTCGTAGAACAATGGAAGCCGAAGCAGACAGTCGCCATAGCGTTCGGCGTTGGGCAGGTCTCTTCCGTCGTGACGCGAGCTGTAGTAGGGACTTCTGTGCAGAGGGAGGTAGTGGAATACGGCCAGGATTCCTTGCTGCTTCAATCGATCAATCAAGCGCGTCCTTTCCTCCAAACCGCCGCACAGAATGTAGAACATGTGCGCGTTGTTGGTTGCATAAGGCGGCACCGCAGGAAGCCTGATACACCCTCGCGTTTCAAGGTGGGCAAGCCTCTCGTAATAGCGGTTCCAGAGCCATGCGCGCCTGGCCTGAATGTCCTCGAGACGTTCAAGCTGAGCATACAGGAACGCGGCAATGATGTCCGAAGGCAGAAACGACGATCCGATATCCACCCACCCGTACTTGTTGACTTCACCGCGAAAGAACGACGAGCGATTGGTCCCTTTCTCGCGGACGATCTCCGCTCGCTGTATGAACTGCTCATCATTGACGGCAAGGAGTCCACCTTCTCCCGATATCACATTCTTTGTCTCATGGAAGGAGAAGGCCGCCAGATTGCCCAAAGCGCCAAGCGGCTTGCCCTTGTAGAAGGACTCAATGGCTTGAGCGGCATCCTCCATAACGAAGAGACCATGCCTCCCGGCGATGTCGAGGATGCAATCCATATCGCATGCCATTCCCGCGTAGTGCATGGGGACGATGGCCTTCGTCCGGGGCGTGATGAGTTCCTCAAGCGCGCGTGCGTCGATGTTTGGAGTCGCATTCTCACTGTCGGCGAAGACGATCTTCGCGCCGCGGAGGACGAAGGCATTGGCCGTCGAGACGAACGTATAACTCGGGACAATCACCTCATCACCCGGTCCGATGTCAAACAAGATGGCTCCCATCTCAAGCGCATCGGTGCAGGACGTAGTCAGGAAGACCTTTCGGTAGGTATAACGACGTTGAAAGAACTCATGGCAGCGTTCTGTGAAGAGTCCGTCCCCGGAGATCTTTCCCGAGGCCACGGCCTGGACAATGTATTCCGTCTCTTTGCCGGAGAGGTAAGGCTTGTTGAAGGGTATTCTCATCGCATTCATAAGGGGCGTCTTCTGGTGCCTCCACAGGTGATGTCTGTCCTTGTTATGTAGGGCGCGATTCGCCGCGCTCGGTAGATCCTTTGAATCGGGCACGGAAGCGGGAAAGCGGCAGCCCTGATGCCCCCGTTTCATCGTCAAGGATCTCGGTTATCTTCAGAGGACCCCGGCCGCAGACCACAACAGGCTTGGCGTCTTCAAGGAAGATAACCTTGCCCGGCGTTCTGCTGGCTATCTGTACATCCGGCAGGGTTTGCGCATCTTGAATACGAACGACCCTTCCATCAATCATGGTGGCGGCCCCTTTGTAGGGGTAGCCCATCGCGTCAATACATCTTTTGATGTGCGCGGCCGGGCAGGTCCAATCCAGGAAGTAGTCTTCCTCATCCCGCCATAGGCTGTAGCTGGCCATGGTTTCGTCCTGGGGCCTCGCCGGCAGATCGTCGCCGCTGCTGAGAGATGCACCGATCGTGGCTGCGAGAGCCTCGTAGTTGCCTCGCAGGATCTCGATCGCCTCTTGAATCTTCATGGGGTACGAGATCGTTGATGAGGACTGGGCGATGATGTCGCCGCGATCATATTCGGCTGCCGCGAATAGAGCTGTCACGCCGATCTCTCTGTCGCCATTGATCAGCGCCGTGACCAACGGGTTGAATCCACGATAGCGAGGAAGCATGGAGTCGTGAAAGACAATGACACGCGCCATGTCCGTGTGAATGAGCCACCGCCAGGACACAGCAATGGCAAAATCGGTTTGAATCACATGATCCTTGTCTCTATCGAGGAACCGCACGCCACTGCCCTAGCAGAGCTTTGCGATCTCATCGAAGTAGTCCTCCGCAATGCCCTGATCACGTGCGGCGATAACCGTATCAACGAGCCCGGGGAAATGGGACAGAAAGAACTTGATGACGGCATAGCCCTTTTCCGTCATTCCCAATAGTGTGACTTTTCGCACTCCCTACCCCTTCGTCCCGGGCAATGGTCAGGAACAGACAGACCACTACCTCACACGCTGTTCAGCGATTGACAAGGAGCCGACAATCTGTGTCCATTTCATCCACGTTTGTCATGGTGTACCACATTGACTGGCGCATGTGATGCGAAGAGTTCGAGAAATGAGCGCACCTGCACGTCGGGATGGCACAACTGCAGGCCAAGCGTCCGACACGCGGCACGCATGGCCTGGGCACTTTCGTCATCCATCTCGAGCAGCCTGAGCAGCCCGGCAGCCATGTCGCCGGCGTCTTTCAGTTTGGCTCGATAGCCGGTGCGACCTGTATGCACCAAGTCCAGTGCCACTCCCATTTCGAACGCCACCACCGGCGTACCACACAGAATAGACTCATTGATCATCATCGGGCCAGAATCCTCAATCGAGGCGTTCAGAAACACGTCAGCCGCCTGGTATGCAGACGCAAGTTTCAGATCGCCTTTCAGGAATCCGAGGTGCCGATGTTCGAAAGGGAATCCGAACTCACCGTCACCGCCTTGGGATCCGGCGGTTGCAATGAGAACACTACGGCGCAGTGCAAGATTCCCTTGCAGCATCTCGTACAGTCGTTCAAGGGCTTCCTTTAGATAGCGGAGGCCCTTGCGTTCATCATGGAGATTATGTGCTCCAAAGAAGACGATCTTCCGATCCGCCGGCAATCCAAGTGCAGATCTCGCCTGTCGCTTGTCGACAGGCTTGAACACGTCTACGTCCATCCCCAACTCGATCTGCTTGATGGCACGTTTTGAGAAGACGGTGCTTGCCATAGCCTGATGCTTGAGCCATGAGGCGGGTACGACGGCTGTGATATCCGCGGCAGACAGACTGCGGTACTTCTCCTGAAATTGCCGATGTGAAATGTCTCGGGTCTTACTGCCATACTTCAGTTGAGGGCATTGGCCGCAGCATCGTGTGTATCCCTTGCACTCGAAGGCGTAGTGGCATCCGCCGGTCAGTGGCGCCATGTCCATCATGTACCAGTAAAGAGGCGCATTCGTAGCGGCACTCAACTGGCACATCATCTTTGCGGTGAAAAAGTGTGATACCCAGTGTGCGACAACGACGTCGGGCTTGAAAGGCAAGATGCTTGTCAGCCTTTCTACGGGGAAGTACGCTCCCTTTTCGACGACAAAGTACCTGGAAGGGCGATGTCGACGCCTGGCGAATCGGACCCTGAGTCCAGCGAAAAACCAACGAATCCAGTCTTTGGCAGTGAGATATGAAGAAAGATCGATGACGCTCAGATCGTCAGATCGCTTCTTGAGCACCGCCATGACTGAGTCGACGTCCGCTGCCTTCAGGTGACAATGCAGTCGGTAGCTGGCGTCAAACCCTCCCCCTCTGCCTCCCCTGTCTCGTGTCGAAAGATGCAGAACCTTCATCTCTAGGCCGTCCCCAGGAATCGCACACTATGCGAGCTGCTGATTGACGTAGTGAAGCGCTTCCATATAGCCTTTAATCACCGTATGGATGTTCACCTCATTGCGAATGATGTCCACAGACCTGCGCCCCATTTCCAGCGATTGCTCGGGGTGATCGAAGAACCAAATGATCTTCTCCAGCAGATCGTCTTCGTTGCTATCACGGAAGTACCGACCGTTTACGCCTTCCCGCACGAGCACCTTTTCCGTACCATCACACACCGAACACAGAATAGGCCGGCCGAAGCACATGGCCTCGTTGATGGACAGCCCCCCCATTCCAGCAAGCACATAGAGGGAGGAAGCCAAATAGTACTGCCCCAACAACCGTGGGTCGTACACACCGCCTAGAAAAGTCACTGCCGCGTCAAGGTGCAGCTCCTGGACGAGTTTCTTCAGCGCTGCTTCTTCAGGGCCGGTGCCGATGATCAGCAACTCCGCCTTCGGAAAGCGCTGCCTGGAACGCGCGAAGGCCCTTACGAGCATGTCAACACGCTTCCAGGCGACCAGACGCCCAACGTGCAGCAATCGGTAAGAATTGTGCGGCAGAATAGGTGGTACAGTCGCCAATGACTCCCGGGCACGGAAAAGCAAGTCCGTATCGGGGGAATTGCGCGTGACAAAGATCTTCTCACGATCGACGCCGTAGCTGGCCCATATCTCGTGGGCTTCCACGTAGTTCACGTGGGCATCTGGAAGACAGAACGCCCGCCTGGTGATGGTGAGCAACGAGTGTCTGATGAGTCTCGCGACTCCTGTTTGGAGTAGCAGACGATTGACGCAAGAAGGAAGCCTGGAGAATCCTGCGGCGTTCTTGCCTATTGCTCTGCGTGCATCTGGATAGGGAAGCAGTCGAAACGGTATCGATTTGAGAATCAGTTTGCAGTGGAGCTTCTTCATGGTTCTCCGCAGAGAACCATCGAACAGAAAGGCTCGAAGGTAGCACCCGGTGACAATGACGACATCCGGCCGCTCGCGCCGCAAGACACCTGCCAGGCCCTTGAAGGTTGAGAACAAGCCCAGTTTCCTCGTTTCCTCCAACTCGACGACCGGAAAGTCGATGCCGTCACGTGTCTGATAGACGCCCTCTCCAATATGGCTGCCCTTGGTCGCCGGGGCTACGACTGCCAGTTCAACACCAGGCTCTCTGTTGAGTCGCGACAGCACCAGATTGTAGTAGTGGGTCAGGCCATTGAAGACGAAGAGAACCCTCACGGCATAGTCCTCGACCGCACCGTTTTATCAGGCTTGACAAACGACAAACAACAGAGTTGATGCCGGCTATCCCTATCTACCGGGACGGGGGGGCATATCCTGGAACCACACGTCCAGTATTCCCCGGAGAAGAACTGCCAATAATGCTGCTCTTGGATCCTCATGTCGGTGTCGCGCAGCCATGCGTCCACCTCGTTCCGAGAGAAGGCTTGGGTGGTGAAAGGCAACTCGGTGTCAACAGAGGAATCAGGCAGTTCATAGACATTTCGAACGTACTGTCGTTCATTGTAGGGAAACGTCATCAGCAAGTGCCCCCCCGGGTTCAGGAGGGAGAACATGGATTTGACAGCGGCACGGTGTTCCTTGATGTGCTCCAAGACACTCACGCATGTGATTACGTCAAATGTCTGATGCAATCGAGTATCCGTGATATCGTCATCAATCACGTGGTAGTGACGATTGACCATGCCGTTGGGCCAGTAATCCCGGACATTGTCTACGGCCGTTACCAGAAAGCCGCAATTGCGCATGAGATGGGGCAATGCGGTCGTTCCGGTGCCCACATCCAATACGGTTTTCGGCCATAGGAGAGTGAGCTGGCTGAACACGAAGGAATACTCAATCGGCCTTTCATTGATTGCACGGAACCGTTGGGAATCGTATTCCCTCTTACACCGGAACCGTGGATAGAGAAGGCCGATCCTCTTGGCGTACGCTTTGACGGACGCTTTTATGCTCATTTCTCACACCTATGCACGGATGATAGCAGTTCAGGCCAGTATCCTCTTCTTCTGCGCAAAACGGAGATTCATCATGACGGCGTCGGCGAAGAACTTGGCGGCCCAATTGGGGAAGCCGTCTGGTGCGTATCCCTTGAACAGGGGATAGCTGCCCACAATGGCTTGGTGGATCGGTGGAAAGAGTGTGTGAATATTCTGCGTCCGCTTTATTCTCCCGACAACCATGGACATATCTCCTGAAGTAATCCCTAACACCTCAGAAGACCGTGGTTCGTTCGCAGGCCAATGCGCCGCACGCACTTCTTCACTACCATATCTTCGGCCAGACCATCGCTTTGATCAACATGCGTCCGGTGCGAAACAGGGGTCTGTAGAGGAAACAAGCGAAGACCCCGGCGACTGCATAAGAGATAAGTGTCGCCACTACCGCCCCCATTCCCCCGTAGGTGGGGATGAGAAGAAGATTCAGAGCCACGTTCAGAACGCACCCAGCAGCACTCATCGCGAGAGATGCCCTGGTCCAATTCATTGCCGTGAAGAAGGCGGCTCGGGCCACCCCGAGATTAATGGGGAGCCCTGCCCATATGAGCAAGGTCAACATTGGACCGGCTCTCTCGTAGGCCCCACCAAATAGTAGATCGACAATCGCGTTCGCAAGAAACGTTGTCGGGATCGCAACCGCATAGGCGAGCAACGCCATCGCATTGTAGGTCCTTTGCAGGCGCGCGTAGAAAAGCTCCTCGCTGGTTTGCCTAGCCTCGACAATGCTCGGGAGCGTGGACATCATCAGAGCCATGGGGATGAAATACCATGCCTCGCCCAGCCGAACGGCGGCCGAATATATGCCTACCTCCTCATCACTCGCGATTCCACCGAGCATGACCTGATCGATGCGCCGGTAGACGGAACCGAGCATACCGGAGAAGATCAAGGGCCAACTGTCGTGCAACAGGCTCTTTGCACGTGCCAATCGGAAGCGCCAGAGACGAAAGCTGCCTCCTGCGCGATGATAGACCACCAGAAGCCCAAGGGATGCCAACGCTATCTCCAAGGTCCCCGCGCAGGCAAACATCACGAGAGGAGCCTTGTATACGACAAGCAGGACTTTTGTCACAGCGATCACAATGAAGGCCACGTTCTTGGCCAACACGGTGAATTTGGACATCAGTTGCGACTGAAACCAGAAATCAATGGCATCAAAGGCCGAGAATACGGATCCGGTGGCAATGACCGCCACCAGATACGCCATCGCGCGGTCGTGCGGCCTGATGACAACACAGACCGATATGGCCATGATCAGGGCTGCGCCGCCGCCACAGAGCCTTAGGCCAAAGGCTGACCCCAGTATTTCGTTCTTGGAGGAGGGCGTGAGAACAACATCACGAACAACGATATTGGTAAGCCCGAGGGTGGCCAGTGACGAGAAGAGAGCCACTAGTGCAATGGCGTAGTTGTAGAGCCCAAACCGCTCCGGTCCAAGATAGCGCGCAACCCAAACACCGACAAACAACCCGACCCCCATACGGAAGACCCTACCTGCAAAGAGCCATCCCGTGTTGCGGAGTATGCCCTGAAGGACATGTCTTCCGGCGAAATGGGCAACCAACGCATCTGGGAGCATCCGACTAAATACTGGGAGGCTCATCTATAGCTTACTCTTTACGGTGTCTTCGCCAGTCGGGCAAGGGCGCGTGCGCTGGGCAACGTGTCTTCAAACGCGTTGGACCGGATTGGCGGATTCGACCGGCTGCTCGCCGGCCTGGATGCGTTTACGCCGGACGGCCCAGACGGGTCTGGTATGCTCGTCGCGTCTTGCGGGTTCGGCCGGTGGCATGCTGGCACCAAGCACCGGCAACCGCCGCATGGCCTCCCGTTCGCGATATTCACGAGCGTACTCGCGCCCGAAGGCCACGAACACCATGCACACGAAGGCAATGATGCCAGAGAGCATGGCCTTGACCACTGTTCGCCTGGCCTTGCGGCGTTCCGGAGGCGCTGCTGCGTCAAGAATCTGGATCGTGGGCATGCTCTTGGCCTCTTCGATCTTGGCGATCTCCAGTTCGCGCATCAGCAGTTCGTAGAGCACTTCCTGGACCTGCTCTTCCCGGCTGGGAATATCCTGACGACCAAGGTTGGCTTCCATGTCCTTTAGCCGGGTCTCCAGGAAGATCCGCTTGCTCGTGCTTTGACCGGCCGAGAGTTTCTTGTTCAGGTGATCCAGTTGTTCGACGTACGCATTGGCGATCTGCGCGGCCCGATTTGGATCTCTGTCCTCTACGGTGACATAGAGAATGCTGTCATCAGAGACGTTAAGACTGGTGCGGCCCTGCAACAACGCCCTGGCACGATGGCGGGACGAACCGACCTCGTACACGCGCGTCAGGTCAAAGCGGTCGATAATAGCATCGCTGGCCGCCCGGCTCCGGAGAATTCCCACGTACATGTCGACCACACTGGAAACGTCCATGACCTTGCGTAGCAGGGAAGCTCCGGCCCCCCCCATCAATCCGACCCCCAAACTAGCATCGCCCGCCGTGGTCTCCATAGGAGGGACGACCGACGCGGTTGCCACAAAGACCGGCGGCGACAGGTACGAGATGAGTCCCACGGTCAGCGCGGTGGCGAAACAAACTAGGCCAATCATCCATCGATACTTGGCGAGTACGCGCAGGTGGTCGAAAAGATTCAGTTCATCCGGGGGGATTTTGCCTCGGATCGGGGAAGTCCGCTGGGATTCAGGCGTTTCCATGGTCATATCCGATAACTCCCTGACGCTCTCTCTTGGTGCTTGACGCCCTGCGGGCAGACTCCGTCCTCGTCGGCTGACAACCACCGACGGGATACTGGTTCATGCGTCTTTCGGTCGGTCGCCCTCGCAACGACCGCCCGCTCGGCGATGCGTTCCCGAGCCCGGCAAAAAAGGCAAGGCTAACGGTCGTCAACCATTGACTGCCCTCATGCCCAGGTATTATCGCTCGCACGTCTCCGATGCACTTCGGCATTGCATTCGAGATCCACCCCCCCGTCGCCTTATGATCTGCGTGCCAACCATGTTCCCAGCCCCGTCTCAATCGTTTCTAGAGGGCAAGTACGACACCCGCGGCGACGGCGATCTGGAAGACAATCTGGGTGATGTCCTTGGTGGTCTTGAACCAAAGGAGACGGTCGAGCTTCCTCGGCACGACAACCGTATCACCGGGTTCCAACTCCAGATTCATAAACCCACCGAAGAACCACTGGTTGTGTTCACTGTTCCAGAAGATCAGCTTGCCGCTGTCCTGCTGCTTGCTGATCACCGAACCATCGGCCTTGATCACGCTCAACTGCTTCTTGTCAGCCTCCTGCGTTATCCCTCCGACTCTCCGGAGATAGTAACTGACGGTTCCTTTTTCCTCGTAGAGCAGGGATGTCTCGTTAAAGACCTCCCCAACGACATGTACCACACCGGGCCTCTCGGGGATCGTCAGCGTGTCGCCATTCTCCAATTCGATGTCGTACCGGGATTGTCTGAATTCGCCGAGAGCGGCCAGCTTGACCACGACGCGTCCGGTGATCTCACTGGCCCTGAGTTTCGCGAGAAGCTCCCGCTTGGCATCGAGAGCGGCCTGCTGACCCTGAACGGTCTGAGCGTCCATAGCACCGCCAATCGTCTCCTCGGCGCTGGCCAGCGCCGATTCCTCGACCTGCTTGATTAGTTGATCCAGCCGACTACGCTGGACTTCCTTGGCGCTTTCCCGGGTGAACACCGCGCCCTTCAGATAGGCGCGCTCGGTATAGCCACCAGCCCGTTCGATCAGGGAACTGAGAATCTCCCCGCGACGGACGGGGTACGTGCCCGGGAAGCGCACCTCCCCCAAGATGTCGGCCGTCCGATCGAATTCGAGATCGGGTATCGGTCGAATCACCAGATGATCGTAGTCATGCAACAGGATATTGTGTGCGGGATCACCGCTCAGGGCTCGCGCCAGTTCGATGTCGATTTTTTCGGTTGTCATCCCCTCCTGGTTGATATGGCGACGGGTGATCTCCGCTGTACGATTGTAGGCATTCTTCCGGAGCCCTCCAGCCGCGTCGACGAGATCGGTTATGCGCATCCCGGGGACCAGCCTGTACTGATTCGGATCGAACACCATGCCAGAGACGGTGGCCACCTGGAGGTTCCGCTCGTCCCAGCAGAAGACGCGGATGGTGTCGTACTGATCCAGGGCCATATTCCCGGCCTCGTCTCCGGAGAGCACCTTGCCTACGTTGAACGGCACCACGATCGGGTGGAGATCCGGAGGGACAAGACGCTCGATCTCGCCACGTTCTGTGTTGGGCTGAGGTTGAAGGACGTCATAGGATGTGAGGATATCGCGCAATCGCATACCCGGTTGCCAAGCGTATTTTCCGGGCCGAACGACGTGGCCTTCGAGGTAGACCACCTTCTCCTCTCGCGAGGCGATGGGAAACACCTTGATGATATCACCGTCCTGAACGATCGTCTCAGCAACTGAACCAAGCTGTCTGGCCTGGCCGCTCTCGGATATGTCGAAATCGACGACGATGCGTCTGCGGTGATCCTCCACTCTTTCGACCTGCACCCGCTGGAGCCATCCTGCGAAGGTTGGTCCACCCGCCAGGCCCAGCACGTCGCGCAAGGGCATTGACTCGCTCATCTCGTATATGGCCGGCCGCTTGACGTTCCCCGCCACTGCGACAACCGGTCCAATCAGAGGAACGAAGACCGTATCCCCGTCCTGCAGCCTGACGTCTTTGCCCCTGTCGCCGCGCAAGAGGAAGTCATAGAGATCGATCTCAACGGTGTCGCCGGCGCTTCGCAGGAGCCGGACGCGTCTGAGACTTCCGTTCTTAGACGGCCCTCCGGCGGCGAAGAGGGCGTTGATCGCGGTGGACAGGGAGCTGAGCGTATAGCTGCCGGGCGTGGACACCTCGCCTCCCACGAAGGCCTGGATGGTCCGCAGTCTGTCCATGGCGATGGACATCTTGAACTCGGGGTACTTGCGGGACAGCTCGCGCTGCAAATGGACCTCGAGTTGGCTGAGCGTCATCCCCCAGACCTTGAGCGCTCCAACCTCCGGCAGAGTGATCTGGCCGCTCCGGTCGACCCGCAACGTGTGCTGGGCATCCACTCGACCCCACAGGGTCAGCGTGAACCTGTCCCCCGGGCCAACGACGTAATCCGGCCCAACAGGAATGTTGGTTACTGGAGCGAACGTACTGACCGGCTGGCGGAAGATGTCGTATCCGAACTGGGTCAGATCGAGAGACACATCGCAGGCGTCGGGAAGGACCTCTCCGGAGAGGAGCAGCTCGATCAAGGAGGGTTCCTCCTCAACCTCGACTTCTTCCTCCAGATCTTCAGGCGTTACATCGTTGGGCTCGTTGGGCTCACGGGGCTCATTCGGATCCTCAAGGGCGTGCATCTCCAGGACTGACTCGAGCCGGGAATCAAGATCTTCGTTCGGCTCAGCAGGCAATCGCCTCAGTCCCGCGGCGCGGAGTCTCTGCGCTTCCGTGAGCGATTGAGCCTCGACCCTGGGAACGTTTGAAGACAGAAGGCATGCCAATGCCGCTATGACAAGGACGCCTCGGACCATCCAACCGGCCCACAGGATCTCCGTCGAGCGCACTGCCCGAGACGAAGCCTGCACTCCCGCCGTATCGTCAGAACCGTCAGCATCTCGTTCCTTCAAAGGCATACGGGACTCCATTCCACACTTCCTTGCGTATTCGACCGGCCGACTCGCGCCACATCGTTGGCCCCGGCGAGGTCATCCATTGCCAGCGTGATGCCGATCAACACATCGCAGGCAGACCGGCCTGTCCAGACCAGCCAAATTCCATGCCTTTCCGCTCGGCTTTCGGCCGATATTACAGACTAAGTGTAGGCTGTCAAGGCATTTCCAGCTCTGTCGGCACCGTCGCTGACAACCACACGTACGCCTATTCCGGCAGCGTCGCGCAGACGGCCACCGAATTAACGCCACTCCACGGATCTTTATCGGACAGATCACGCGCAAATCTTTACACGTCCCGTCAACTTCGCCTCCCGTCCGATAGACGTTGGCCTTGACCGGCTGAGCAAGATGCCTTAACCTCTGCTCCTTTCGTGGGGACCATTCTTAGAACCTGTGGCGTATTGAGGCCATGCGACGGATTGCAGCGTCTCTTATCTTGCTGATCTCTCTGGCCCCGTCGGGCGTCGCCCAGATTTCGACGAACGTGCCGCTGGACCACTGGAGCTACGTTGCCGTTGACAAACTGGCGAATTACGGGCTGATCGATAGCGCCATGTTAGGCATGAAACCCATCTCTCGCCGGGAGATGGCCCGGCACACGGCGCAGGCGATGTATGGCCTCCGCCATATGAGCGATCCGCCCAGCCTCTTACCAAGCATTGTCGAAAGACTGCAACGGGAGTTCAAAGGCGAACTGATTCGAATGGGGATTCTCGACGGCGTGTACGGCGAGTCCTTCGTCAAACCTGTTGAAGATCCGTACATCAGGTATCTTTACGCTGACGAGAGACCCGAATTGGAAAATATACGGGGCGACGAGTTCGAGCGTCGATCGAACTACCGCGCCGGGTTTGCCTCGCGAGGCCAGTTCGCCAACGTGGTGGCCTTCTATTTGCACCCAGAGTACCAGGACGGTCCCGTGGAGTCGGACGGCGACGTCGAATTGATCGAGGCGTATGGCAAGGTGGCGATGGGCCCGATCGAGATCCAGGGGGGCAAGGACTCGCTCTGGTGGGGCCCGGGCCACCACGGTTCGGTTCTGATGAGCAACAACGCGCAGCCATTGAGAATGGTGAAGATCACGAACCCTCAGCCTATGGAGCTTCCCTGGGTGCTTCGCTATCTCGGGCCGTTTCGGGCAGAGTGGTTCCTGAGCGAACTCGAAGATAACCGCGCCGTCCCAAAAGCCAAGCTCTCCGCCATCCGGCTGAACTTCAAGCCGCACGTGCGTTGGGAGTTCGGCCTGTCGCGTGCTATCATGTTTGGGGGAAGAGGGGTGCCAAGCGTTGCTCTGTCTGACTATGTCAAAGCATTCCTGGCCAGAAGCGAACAAATCGAGAACAACCAGTTGGCCGGATTCGACACTTCGATCCTTCTGCCTCTGGACGAAATCCCCTATGGCAAGCATCTGCCCATGCGCTCGGTGAAGCTCTACCTCGACGCGGCAGGCGAGGACGAAGCGGGCGGCCTACCCAGCAATTGGGGGGTCCTCTACGGCCTGCAACTCAACGATATCCTGAAGACGGGCCGGACCGACCTGCGCTTTGAATACTTCGACAACCATGTTAAGGGCAAACCGAACGTCTTCTACAATCACAGCCTCTACACATCCGGATACACGTACAAAAGCAGAGTCATCGGGCACCATGTGGGCACTGACTCCCGCGACGTTTTCGTCCAACTGTCACACTATCTTTCTGACGACCTCATCCTTGATCTGACGTACGACCACCAGACTCATGACTTGTCCGCGGACAGCCATCCCACCATCGACATTCTCGAGTGCGGCCTGACTTTGTTCGGCTCCGAAGACTGGCAGATCAGGGCCGGCTACCGGCACGAGGATGCCAGTGGGGCGGGATACCGAGATAATCACGTCGCCCAGTTTCAGTTGATCCGTGAGTTCTGAGGGGTGTGCTCCGGCACGGTGCGTCGACGTCATTGGGCCGGTGCGAATGCGACCAGGTTGAGCACCGAACACAAACAGGGTATGCCAAGTGTCGTTCAGAAAAAGGCGTGACAAGCAAGCGGCCGTCTCTGAGGCCGCGAAGGCGGGTGCAGACGGCCCGCCTTGGAGGTCGCTGTTTCGGTGAATCAGGCGGTAATAGCCCTCCAGCTCTGGTTGAGTTCTTCGAGCATGTCAATGACTTCCTGAATCATCTGCGGGTCGCGCTGGGTGTTCGCCTGGCTGAGGTGCCGGCCCATGAAGAGGTACAGCTTCCGCAGGTTCTCCGAAACCTCACCGCCCGCTTCCATGTCAAGCACGGCGTTCAACTCGTTGATGATGTCTTGTGCCCGATTGATGTACTGGCCCTTCGCTACGTAGTCTTCGGCTTGCAGTTCCCGAATGGCCAGTTTCAAGAATTTGATCGCACCATCATAGAGCATTACGATCAATCGGCCCTTGCTCTGCGTGCCAACGGCCGCGTCCTGGTATGCCCCAATTCTGCTCATTGTTGTTACCTCGGATAGGATGTGAGACGTCGGGCCATGGTCTCGGGGCGTCTGTCCCCTCTCCGGCGCCATCCGTGATGCGGCTGGTCCTGTGGCTTTCACCGCCTGGACCGTGCGCGTCTTGCCTGGCTCCGATCATCTCATTCGATCAATGTCTCAAACAAGCGTTGCCGAGACTCTTATCTCAGCAACGTCAGCGCCATCTGAGGGATGGAGTTGGCCTGGGCAAGCATCGACGTACCGGCTTGTGCCAACACCTGGTTGCGCGTCAGTTCGGCCATTTCGGTGGCCACGTCGACGTCAGAAATACGAGACTCCGATGCCGACATGTTCTCGGCCTCGACGTCAAGCAGGGCCACCGTGTTCTCCAACCGGTTCATCTTGGCCCCGAAGTCGGCGCGGGCAGTCGTGGCCAGTTGGATGGCACTGTCCAATGTCGTCAGAGCAGCGATGGCACTGTTGGCGGTGGCGATGTTGGCGTTGTTGATCGCCAGGCCGGTGGTGGTCATGATCTTGCCCACGATGCTGATCGTATCCGTCTGCCCACCAAAATGAACGGAGACAGCTGCGGAATTGTCGAGCATGGTAATGCCGTTGAATTGGGTCGCGCTGGCGACACGATTGATCTCGAGGGCTATCTCGTCGAACTCGTTGTCCATAATGGTTCGCTGCGCCGTCGAATAGACACCGGTGGCAGCCTGCTCGGCCAACTGCTTCATTCGCACAAGCAGATCGTCTAGCGTTTGCATCGCCCCTTCCATTGTCTGGAGGAGACTAATGCCGTCCTGGGCATTGCGCGAGCCCTGGCGCAGCGCCGCGATATCAGCCCGCATCAACTCACGCACGGCCAAGCCTGCGGCATCGTCTTTTGCACTGTTGATACGCATGCCGGACGACAACCTCTCGACCGACGTCCCGAGCGCATCGTAGCTCCGCCCCAGGTTACGAGCGGCATTGATCGACATGATGTTGTTTTTGATCGTCAACACGGTTCTGACTCCTCAAGGAACGACACAGCTCTGTCCCCTTCCCGGAACACATCACGACTGTCACATGGCCAGGAAGCATATCCGTATGTCCTGTATTGTCGATACAAAGTACCCCGACTTGAGGCCCGATTTGTGAGAATAAACGACGATCGCG
>Ga0272442_10000471_pt1 | contig 64581 bp, 50 predicted proteins | sample SSMForm2O_FD_200262 | JGI IMG/M metagenome (GOLD analysis project Ga0272442, IMG submission 200262) | Marine sediment archaeal communities from Little Sippewissett salt marsh, Falmouth, MA, United States - SSM-Form-2O | ecosystem: Environmental > Aquatic > Marine > Wetlands > Sediment ...
TGCCGTCGCAGTTGTTGTCCAGGCCGTCACAGACCTCGGCCTCGGGCGTGCCTGGCACGGCGTCGCACACCGTGGGACCCGCAGGGGTGCCGGCGTCGCACACGTACACCCCGGCCGCCTGGCAGATCCCCTGACCCACGGTGCACGGCGTGCCCTTGTTGGCCCACTGCGCGTCCTCGTCCACGCTGCCGTCGCAGTTGTTGTCCAGGCCGTCACAGACCTCGGCCTCGGGCGTGCCTGGCACGGCGTCGCACACCGTGGGACCCGCAGGGGTGCCGGCGTCGCACACGTACACCCCGGCCGCCTGGCAGATGCCCTGGCCCACGGTGCACGGCGTGCCCCTGTTGGCCCAGGTCGCGCCCTCGTCCACGCTGCCGTCGCAGTTGTTGTCCAGGCCGTCGCAGACCTCGGCCTCGGGCGTGCCCTCCACCGCGTTGCATACCGTGGGGTTGGCCGGAGCGCCCGCGTCGCAGACGAACACGCCGGACGCGGTGCAGATGCCCTGACCCAGGGTACACGGGGTGCCCTTGTTGGCCCAGGATGCGCCTTCGTCCACGCTACCGTCGCAGTTGTTGTCCAGACCGTCGCAGACCTCGGCCTCGGGCGTGCCCTCCACCGCGTTGCATACCGTGGGGTTGGCCGGAGCGCCCGCGTCGCAGACGAACACGCCGGACGCGGTGCAGATGCCCTGACCCAAGGTACACGGGGTGCCCTTGTTGGCCCAGGATGCGCCTTCGTCCACGCTACCGTCGCAGTTGTTGTCCAGGCCGTCGCAGACCTCGGCCTCGGGCGTGCCCTCCACCGCGTTGCACACCGTGGGGTTGGCCGGAGCGCCCGAATCACACACGTACACGCCCGTGGCGGTGCAGATCCCCTGTCCCACGGTGCACGGCGTGCCCTTGTTGGCCCAGGTCGCGCCCTCGTCCACGCTGCCATCGCAGTTGTTGTCCAGGCTGTCGCAGACCTCGGCCTCGGGCGTGCCTGCCACGGCGTCGCACACCGTCGGCCCCGACGGAGTACCGGCGTCGCACACGTACACGCCGGCCGCCTGGCAGATGCCCTGGCCCACGGTGCACGGCGTGCCCTTGTTGGCCCAGGTCGCGCCCTCGTCCACGCTGCCGTCGCAGTTGTTGTCCAGCCCGTCGCAAACCTCGGGCTCCGAGGCCGCAGCCACGGCGTTGCACTCCGTGCCCAGCTCGTCGGCCCTGCACTCGTAGAAGCCGAAGCGCTGACAGATGCCGCTGCCGGCCGAGCAGCTGTCGTACAGGTTTCCGTAGTCCTCGTCGACGAAGGTGTCGCAGTCGTCGTCCTTGCCGTTGCACAGCTCGGCCTCGGGGATCTGGCCCACGCACTGCAGGTCGTCTATCCCGCCGACACAGTCCATCACGCCGTCACAGCTCCCGAAGCCGTTGGTGTTGACGCAGGCGTCGCCGCGGCCCGGCAGGTCGTCGATCAGCGAGTTGCAGTCGTCGTCGATGCCGTTGCACACCTCGGCCGCCGGCGAGCGAGCGTCGCAGGCGCTCCAGCCGTCGGCCCGGCAGACCTGTTGCCCGTAGCAGGTGCCCTCCGGGTTGCTGTCCACGCAGGGCCGGGTGTTCCCGTCGTGTTCCAGCAGACAGGTGCAGGAGCCGAACTCGGGCACGCACTGCATGTCTCCGCCGCCCTGGTCCTGACAGGTGTACTCGGCCGGGCAGTCGCCCGCCGGTGCGCCGTGCAGGTTCCCGTCCGAGCAGTCCCGCCCGCAGAACTTGCCGCCATCAAGGTCGAGGCAGCGGTCGCCCGGTGTGGGGCACTGGTCGTCGGTGAGGCAGGGGGTGCAGAGGTCGCTGGTGATCGGCAGGCACAGCAGCGGCCCGGCCTGGTAGAACCCGTCCGCGCAGGCCACGACCTCGCAGCGCGGCGTGCCGGCGTTGTCCACGCAACCCGCCGTCGCGTTGGGGAAGGCACCAACACAGGTCACACCGCAGGCGCCGCAGTGCTCGTCGTCGAGGTACAAACCGCTGCCCGCGTCGATGAAGCCCTCGTCCACCTCACCGTTGCAGTCGTTGTCCTGGTAATCGCACAGCTCCGGCTCGGGCGTGGGAGCATTGCACCACCAGTCCACGCCGCTGCCGGGATCGCTGCAGATCCAGTTTCCGGTGCAGGTCCCCACGCCGACCACGGTCGCCTCGCAGGGCGCAGCCGGCTCGACGAGGTCGTTGTCCACCCGGCCGTCGCAGTCGTCGTCGGCGCCGTTGCACGACTCGGCTTCCGGCGGATTGACCGGGCAGGTGTACTCGCAGCCGTTGCCGGTCTGACCGTCGGCGTTGCCGAACCCGTCGTCGCAGGCGCCCATCTGGCAGCCACCCGAGACGCAGAGCGCCACCGCGTTGTCGTACGCGCAGGCGGTGATGCAGTCCCCGCAATGGCTCGGATCGTTCTGCTTGTCGAAGATCTCGTCGATGTTACCGTCGCAGTTGTCGTCGAGGTCGTTGCACGACTCCGCCTCCGGCGGCATCACCGGGCAGGTGTACTCGCAGCCGTTGCCCAGCTGCCCGTCGGCGTTGGAGAAGCCGTCGCGGCACGCACCCATGGTGCAGTTCCCGTCCACGCACAGCGGGTACGCGTTGTCGTAGCTGCACACCGTGGTGCAGTCGCCGCAGTGGTTCGGGTCGTTCTGGGTATTGAAGCCCTCGTCCACCTCGCCGTCGCAGTTGTCGTCGACCTGGTTACAGATCTCAACCTCGGGCGGGTTCACCGGGCACTGGTACTCGCAGCCATCCGTGTCGCCGTTGGCGTTGTCGCGGTAGCCCGCGTTGCAGGTGCCCATCTGGCACTCGCCGGCCACACACAGCGGTAGCGCGTGGTCGTAGCTGCAGACCGTGGTGCAGTCACCGCAGTGGTTCGGGTCGTTCTGCGTGTCGAAGGCCTCGTCCACATGTCCGTCGCAGTTGTCATCGACCTGGTTGCACTCCTCGGCCTTCGGAGGCACTACCGGGCAGACGTACTCGCAGCCGTCATCGTCGTCGGCGTTGTTGTCGCGGAACCCCGTGAGGCAGGCGCCCATGTGGCAGTCGCCGGAGACGCAAAGCGCGAGGGCGTTATCGTACTCGCAGACGCGCTCGCAGAGGCCGCAGTTGTTCACGTCGTTCTGCTTGTCGATGCCCTCGTCCACGTTGCCGTCGCAGTTGTCGTCGATCTCGTTGCAGACCTCCGGCGTCGGCGGATCGACCGGGCAGGTGTACTCGCAGCCCACCGTGCCGGGATCGAGGTCGTTGGTGCCGGGTTGGCACTCCCGTCCGGATCCGGCGAGACCGAGATGCTGGCTCTCGGCGGCGTAAAGATCGGTCAGGAGCTCTATGGCACCGCTGTCGGGCCCGATCTCGCCCGGGTCGTAGGTCACATCGAAGCTGATCACGCCCGTCCCGTCGGCCAGCACCAGCGGCAGGGTCGTCGGTACGCCGTCCAGCGATGGCGGCCCCATGGTGAAGTCGTCGCTGCTGCCCGCCGTCTTGCTGACGGCCTCCACCGTCAGGAGTCCGGCGCCGCCGTTGCGCACCTCCACGCGCAGCGTGGCGCTCTCGTCGAGGAAGTACAGCTCGCCGAAGTCGAGCAACGGCCACGGCGTCACCGCCAGGCTCGGCGCGTCCACCGCCGCCACCACTGGCACCGAGACCACCGCATTCGCCGGATCGTTGCTCGCGATCTGCACCGCGTCTTCAATCGCGGCGACCCGGTCGATCTGTACCGAGACGAAGAGCTTGGCCGATTCGCTCGGCGCCAGCGCCGGCAGCTCCGATGGCGCAAAGCTCAACCCCGGGTCACCGTCGCGCAGCGAGATGTCGCCGAACTCGAGCAGATCGCCGCCCAGGTTCTGCACCACCAGCTCCTGCTGCGACCACTCGTCGAGAAACAGCTGGCCGAAATCGAGCGCGTCCGGCGTGACCAGGATCGTCGGCGGTGCGATGGCGCTGCCGAGCAGCCGCACCTCGAGGCGCGGCAGATCGGAGTCGTTGCTCGTCACCACCAGGCGATCCTCGGAGAGGCCGGTGCCGGTGGGCGTGAAGCTCACGGTCACCGTGGTCGACGCCAACGGCGCCAGGCTCCACGGCGCCACGCCGTCCGTCGTGATGGCGAATGCGCCGGTGCCGCCGTCGAGCGCGATCGCGTCGATGGTCAGCAGATCGCCGCCCACGTTGGTCAATACCACGGGCGCCTCGTACGTCTCGCCGCTGTAGCCCAGGCCGAAGTCGAGCGGATCCGGCTCGGCGACCAAATCGGGCACCACGCCGGTGCCGGTCACCGGGATCAGGCGCGTCTCTCCTCCGTCAGCATCGCTGTTGTTTCCGATCACGAGGTAGTTCTGGACGGCGTTCGGCGACGTCGGCTTGAAGCGCACCGTCACGCGCACCAGGTCAGGCACCACGCCGGCCGCATCCTGGCACAGCTCGTCGACGCAGCTGAACTCTCCGCCGAAGCGGGACTCGCAGGAGTCGGTGGGCGCCGGCGGCGGCGAGCCCTCGGCCTCGGCGTCGGCCTCGGCGTCGGCCTCGGCGTCGGCATCGGCGTCGGCGTCCGAGTCGGCATCGCCGCCCCCGTCCACACAGGCCGAGTCGAACACGAACAGCGCGGCCGGCGGCAGGGGCTCGACCGTAGCCTCGATCTCGCTGCTCGACGGGCTGATCCGTACCTCGTCGACTACCAGAACCGAGTCGCCGCTGCCCACGTTCTTGAGAAACAGGTCGAACACCGCCTCGCCGCCCACCGGCACTGCGCCGAAGTCGATCACCGTCACGTCGGGCTCGTCGTCGCGCCACTCGTCGACTACGGCCAGATCGCTGGACCCCTTGTAGTGGGAGAACATCGGCACCCGCAGGATCGCCTCATCCGGATCCGGGTCGTCGCTGCCGATGATCAGCAGCCCGAAGTCGGCCAGCGAGTCGTCCTGGGTATAGGTCACGGTTACCTCGCGCGCCTCGCCCGGGCCCACCTCGAGCGGCAACTCGCCGGTGAAGCTCTCCGAGAACAGCGCGCCCTCGCCCTGCTCGATCTGCATCGACTGCACGCGCAGCACTGCATCCCCCACGTTGGTGATCCACAGGTTGCGCTCCACCGACAGGCCCACGCGCGCCGCGCCGAAGTCGAGCTGCAACGGATCGATCATGATGTCGGCCACGGGCGACTCCGCGTCGGCGTCGGCTGCGTCGTCCTCGGCGTCGGGCTCGGTCTCGGACGGGCGCAGAACGCAAACCGTGTCCACGCACATCTCCCAGGGATCGCAATCGTCGTCGCTGTGACAGCTGAACTCGGCGAGCACGCAGACGCCGCCGTCGCAGTACTCCCAGCTATCGCAGTCCTCGTCGGAGGTGCAGACACCGTCGTACTTTCCACCGCTCGTGGTGGAGTCGTCGCAGCCCATGAGGAACCACGGGGTGAGAACCAGAATTCCCATCGCCAGGGTATGGCGCTGTGCCATTTCAGCTACCTCCTGCCGGCCGTGCCGTGCGGAAACAGGCCGGTCTTCTACACCTTCTTGACGCCACGCGTCAAGGCGTCAGCTGCGGTGTTGCGCCCAGTTGATCTGGATGATCCGCGTCACATCCGAGGGTGGATGCGAGATTTGGTTTGAGTTTCACGGCTGGCGGCAGCGGCTAGCGAATCGCCGTGAAGTCGCGCTGGATCGCCTCGGAGTCGTAGCGCAGCAGGCCTCGGTAGTAGCGCACCCACCACTCGCGCATGCCCGGGAGCTCCTGCGCGGTGAGCGCCATGTCGTAGGAGCGGCTGCCGGTTGACTCGCCGGTGACGTGGTCGCGCAGCTGCAGCGCGCCCCCGTCCCACAGCGTGTACGTGCTCTGGCCAAAGGTCCACGAGCCGAGGTTGACGTACTCCTTGCCGTCGAGCTCGGCGGGCTCGGGCACGCGGCGGTCTCCCTCGCGCCAGTGCAGTCCGGGCTCGCCGCTCACGCGGCCCGTGGGCGGCCGGCTCAGGCCGGCGACCACGCCCGGCTGGTGCGAGTGGCCCACGATCAGCCGGCGCTGCGGGATGCGCGCCAGCAGGTTGAGCGCCGGGATCAGCATCGCGTGGTTGTCGCCCCACTGGCTGCGCGCCCAGTAGTCGTGGTGCGCGGCCCAGCGCCGCAGCCGATAGGGTCGGCCGAGGCCGGCCTGGAGCTGCGCGTACAGCCGCGCCGCCATGGTCAGGCGGTAGAACACCCAGTGCGCGAAGCGATTGGTCGGATTGTCGAACTCGGCAAAGGGCAGTCGGATGAACTGGCCAGTGAGCTGCTCCACGGCCTTGTGCGCCTTGAGCGAGAAGTTGCCCTTGCCGTCGAGCGGCCCGCCGCCGAAGTGCACGTCGAGCTGGTGGCCGTGGATCACCAGCGCCTCGGTGTCGAGGGCCAGTGCCTGGCAGGTGCGGACCTGCGGGAGCAACGCGTCGATGAAGTCGCGGCGGTCGTGGTTGCCGAGCACGAGGTACGTCGGCCGCTCGGCGGCGAGCGCGGCGAGGCGGGCCACCACCCGGGGGTGGGCGCGGACGATGGCGTCGGCCCGGTCGGTCTGCCAGCCGTCGAGGATGTCGCCGGCAAGGACCACCGCGTCCATGTCGGCCGTATCGCCGTCGAGGAAGGCCAGCAGGGAAGCGTCGCGGCCGCGGGCCAGGTCACGCCGGCCGCCGTCGCCGAGGTGCAGGTCGGAGAGCAGCAGGTACCGGCCGGAAGCGGGGAGGGTGATCTCGGGGACGATGACGTTCATGTCGGGCGGACGCTAGCATCGAGGGGTGGGAAGGGGCAAGTTGACACGGGCGTTGGCCCGGGACACGATCCGGAAACGACGAGAGGAGCACACCGTCACGACTTCTGACCGGCCGATCCTCTGTGCGCCGACCCGCGTGTGGCGCTGCTACCGCGGCGGCCTGCTGCTGGAGCGTCTGCTCGGCGAGGCCGCACCCGCGGACGGCGACAGGCCCGAGGCCTGGCTGGCGTCGACCACGCGCGCGATCAACGGGCCGCACTCGCAGGGCCCGGACGAGGGCCTCTCGCGGGTGCGCGGCGAGCGCTGCGAACCCGGGCCGTTGCTGGCCGATGTGCTGCCCGGCGGTGCGCACCCCGGCGTGCTGTGCAAGCTGCTCGACACGGCGATGCGCCTGCCGATCCAGTGTCACCCGGATCGCGCCATGGCGCGCGCGCACTTCGACAGCGAGCACGGCAAGAGCGAGGTGTGGCTGGTGCTGGGCACGCGGGAGATCGACGGCCGGGCGCCGCACCTGCTGCTCGGCTTCGGGTCGGGAGCAACCCGCGAGGATTTTGGCGAGGCCGTGCAGCGCCAGGACGTGGCCGCGATGCAGGCGATGCTGCATCGCGTGCCGGTCGCGGCGGGCGACGCCTTCCTGGTGCCGGGTCGCCTGCCGCACGCCATCGGGCCGGGCGTGCTGATGCTCGAGGTGCAGGAGCCCACCGACTGGGTGGTGCAGCCCGAGCGAATGGTGGGCGAGGTCGAGCTCGCTGACTCGGACATGTGGGGTCCGCTGGCCCCGGAGGTGGCGCTCGACGTGTTCGACTTCGAAGCTCGGGGCGGCGTGGAGGCGGTCCTCGGCCGAACGCGCCTGCGCTGGGAGGAGGCGCGCCGCGAGGAGGGCGGGGCGGTCGAGCGGCTGGTAGGATCCTGGGGCGAGGTGCGCTTCACGATCGAGCGGGTGACGGTTCTCCGGACTCTGGAGCTGCCTCCGGCGATCGGGAATCGCATGGCCGTGGTGCTGCAGGCCAGGGGCGGGGTGCTGGAGCACCGCGGCCGCGCACTGGAGCTGCGGCCCGGCGACAGCCTGGTCCTGCCGGACGGTGTGGGGCCGCTGCGGCTGCGGGCCCGAGAGGCACCGCTGGTCGTGGTGCTGGCCGCGGCCGTCTAGACCGCGCAGGTTGGCGTCACGCTGCCGTAGCTCCAGTCCGTGTCGGTGATGGCTCGCGCCGCGGCGCGGTATTGGCACCGCCGTGCGGCGGCGTCCAGATGATCGCGCCGTCCGACACACCTGCGGCCGGGTGCCGCTCGCGGAGGGGCGGACAAGCGGGATCAGATCTTGCGGGGTTCTCTCTGTCTCGGGTTCCGCTGTCGCTGGTGTTGCAGGTGCTGGCGATCAGGCCAGCCAGGATCGTCGGGCAGATCTCGGGCGATCTCTGTCTCAGGTATCGGTGTCGGTGTCCGAGTCGGTGTCGCTGTCCGAGTCCGTGTCCGTGTCGCTGTCCGAGTCGGTGTCGGTGTCACTGTCCGAGTCCGAGTCGGTGTCGCTGTCCGAGTCCGTGTCCGTGTCGCTGTCCGTGTCCGAGTCGGTGTCGCTGTCGGTGTCCGTGTCCGAGTCGCTGTCGGAATCGGTGTCCGTGTCCGAGTCCGTGTCCGAGTCGCCGCCGCAGTTGCAGTGGCTCCATCCGGAGCCGTCCTCCTCGCAGACCTTGACCCCATGCTCGGAGGGGAAGCAGAAGCAGTCCGCGATCTCGCCCGGCTCGCAGCTCTCCTCGCCCGAATCCTGCTCGCAGGCCAGGCCGAGCGCGAAGGCGAGTACGGCAATGGCCGACACGATCTGGACCTTGCGGATCATGGTCGCCTCCTGCATACCGTCTGAAGCCGGTATACCCTATTGCGGGTCAGGGGAAAAGGCCTGGGCCATCGAGGCCGGCCGGAATCCCGCATCGGATTTCTGAGGCTGCCAGACACGCTTGACACCCCAGGCGCGGCTCCGGACTGGCAGGCTAACAGAAAATATTCCGTAATGTCGGAAGGAGGATCCGGGAGCCGGGTCGGCATCGGTCCTGGCCCTGGGCTTGCATTTCGCCAGGGCTGCGATAGTTTTTACTCTGGAGGATGCCATGAGACCTCTTGCTCTCGGTACTGGCCTCTGCCTCTTGCTGGCCTTGCTGACCGGTAGCGCGCTGACCAGCGGTTGTGGAACCGGCGAGGGCGTTGGCGATGCGGACACGGACGCTGACACCGACGCGGATACCGATGCAGATACCGATGCTGATACCGACGCCGATACCGACACGGATGTTGACACGGACGCTGATACCGATGCGGATACCGATGTCGACACGGACGCGGACACGGACGCGGACAGCGACGCGGACACGGACGCGGACAGCGACACGGACTCGGACACCGACGCCGATACCGACACGGACACCGATGCAGATCCAGAGGCGCTCTGCATTGCCACTGACGGCGCCTGGGATCCCTTCGCCTGCGGGCACTACTGGTGCGGCAAGCCCAACGACTGCGATGCGATCATCCCGGGCTGCGACTGTGGCGAGGACAGCATCTTCGAACCGCTGATCGGCTGCGTCACCGCTCGCGAGTGCGGGGCCTGCCCGGACCCGGACGATCCGCGCGTGGGGTACGTGTCCCAGGATCCCGAGGAGTGCAAGCTGATCGACTTCGACTGCGCCGAGGGCGCCGAGCCCTTCAGCGACGAGTGCGGCTGCGGCTGCATCGCGCCCGAGGAGATGTATCTGTGCCAGGAGACCGGCGGCATCTGGGACGTCAACTCCTGCGGCCATTACGAGTGCGGCGAGCCGCCGCTGTGCCGCGCGATCATCCCGGGCTGCGACTGCGGCGAGGACAGCATCTTCGAGTCGGGCATCGGCTGCGTTGTCTCGCGCGAGTGCTGGACCGACTGCCCGGACCCGGACGATCCGCGGGTGCACTATGTCGGCGATCCCGAGGAGTGTGCGGTGATCGACTTCGAGTGCATGCCGGGCCAGGAGTTCTTCAACGATCTCGAGTGCGGCTGCGGCTGCATCGACTCCGAGGAGCAGTTTCTCTGCGAGCGAACCGGCGGCGAGTGGGATCCCTTCTCCTGCGGCCATTACGAGTGCAGTGAGCCGCCGGTCTGCGCGGCGATCATTCCCGGCTGCAACTGCGGTCCGGGCCGCAACTTCGAGATCGGCATCGGCTGCGTGCTCTCGCCCGACTGCGGCGCCTGCCCGGATCCCGATGACCCCCGCGTGCATTACGTGTCGCGCGATCCGCTGGAGTGCGCGCGCATCGACTTCATCTGCGAGGAGGGCCAGGAGATGTTCTCGGACGAGTGCGGCTGCGGCTGCATCGATCCCGAGGACAAGTTCCTCTGCGAGATCACCGGCGGCCGTTGGGACGCGGGCGCCTGCGGTCACTACCACTGCGGCGTGCCCAACGACTGCGAGGCGCTGATTCCGGGCTGCGACTGCGGGACCGAGGCGAACTTCGTCGACCGGCTGGGCTGCCTCGACGATCCGGGTTGCTGAAGAGGACATCTGCCCGGATCCCCGCGATCCGCGCGTGCCCCACGTATCGCAGGATCCAGAGAAGTGCGCCGCGATCCGCTTCACCTGCGAGGACGGGCAGGAGATGTTCCCGGACGAATGCGGCTGAGGCTGCATCGACCGGTAGATCGCGCCAGGGCTCCCGGCCCTCCTGCTCTGCTCAGGCCACGTACACCGTCTTGATGTTGACGAACTCCTTGATCCCGTGGTGCGACAGCTCGCGGCCGAAGCCCGACTCCTTGATCCCACCGAAGGGCAGTCGCGGATCCGACTTGACGAAGCTGTTGACGAAGCATGCCCCGGCCTCGAGCCGGTCCCGCGCGATGACCTCACCGCGAGCCGCGTCCCGGGTGAACACCGCGGCGCCGAGCCCGAAAACGGTGTCGTTGGCCGCGCGGATGGCCTCCTCCTCGTCGGCGACGGGGATCACGGCGGCCACCGGACCGAACAGCTCCTCGTCGTACGCCGGCAGGCCCGGCTTCACATCGGTGAGCACGGTGGGCGGATAGTACGCGCCCGGCCCCTCGGGCGGCTCGCCGCCGAGCAGCACGCGCGCGCCGCCGTCGATCGAGGCCCGCACCTGGATCTGCAGCTCGTCGCGCAGGTCCTCGCGGGCCTGCGGCCCGACCGTGGTCTGCGGATCGAGCGGATCGCCGAGCTTCGCGGCCTTCATCTGCTCGACGAGGCGGCGTTCGAACTCCTCGCGCACCGCCTCGACCACGACGAAGCGCTTGGCCGCGATGCAGCTCTGACCGCTGTTGATCAGCCGGCTCGCGGCGCAGGCGGCGGCCGTCAGCTCGAGATCCGCGTCCTCGAGCACAAGGTACGGATCGCTGCCGCCGAGCTCGAGCACGCACTTCTTCAGCGCCTGCCCGGCCTTGCGGGCCACGGCCTTGCCCGCCGGTGTGCTGCCGGTGAGCGTGACCGCCCTGACCTGCGGGCTCTCGATCACCGCCTGGACCTGGCCGCTGCCGATGAGCAGGGTGCAGAAGACGTGCTCGGGAAAGCCGGCGTCGCGGAATACCTGCTCGATCGCCAGCGCCGAGCCGGGTACGTTGCTCGCGTGCTTGAGCACGCCCGTGTTGCCCGCCATCAGCGCGGGTGCGGCGAAGCGGAACACCTGCCACAGCGGGAAGTTCCAGGGCATGACCGCCAGGATCACGCCCAGCGGAAGGTGCGCGGCGTAGCTCTTGCCGGCCTCGGTCTCCACCGGCTCGTCGGCGAGGAAGGCCTCAGCGTGATCGGCGTAGAAGTCACAGACCCAGGCGCATTTCTCCGCCTCGGCCACGCCGCCCGCGATCGGCTTCCCCATCTCCACGGCCATCAGCTCGGCGTACTGGTCCTTGCGCTCGCGCAGGATCTCGGCCGCGCGGTGCATCGGTCCGGCGCGGTGGGAGAAGTCGGTCTCGCGCCACCTGAGGAAAGCCTGGTGCGCCAGCTCGAGGCGGCGCGACACCTCGTCCGGTGTCATCTCCTCATGGGTCCGGACCCGCTCGCCCGTGGCCGGGTTGATCACCTCGATCGTCATGCCTCGCCTCCTTGCTGGCCTGGTGAACCCTAGCAATCGGAGTCGGTTGCGATCAAGCGGGCGTCTTGGGTATTCTGGAGCCGCACGATGCTAGAGGGGGCGAGAGAGCCCGGATGTCAGAGAAAGACGCCTTCTGGCCCACGCGCGACGAGCTGAACGCGATCCGCGCCGAGGCGATGGAGTTCTCAGGCATCGGTCTGTACCGCTACCGCTTCGACGGCACGATCATCTTCGCCGATCGCGGCGCGCTGCGGATAGCCGGCGTGGAGGGGCGGTTCCCCGATCCGCTCGAGGTGGTGGGCAAGCGGCTCGCCGAGCTGTTCGAGTACATCGAGCCCCAGGGCGCGGTGCGCGCGGCGGTGAAGGCGCACGGCTCGGTCCGCGGTCTGGAATACCGCTTCCGCACGCTGGACGGGGAGGATCGCTGGGCTCTGCACGACGCGTACCTCGTCCGCGATCCAGAAAGCGGCGAGGAGGTGATCCAGTCGATCATCCGGGATCTCACGCCGCGCAAGCGCGCCGAGGAGGCGCTGCGCCGGAGCGAGGAGCAGTACCGGCTGATGGCCGAGAACGTCACCGACGTGATCCTGACCGCGGACCTGGAGCTCCGCGTCACCTACGTCAGCCCGTCGATCGAGACGATCGCGGGCTACGAGCCCGAGGACGTGCTGGGCCGGACCGCCGACATCTTCCTGACCCCGGCTTCCCTCGAGGTCGCCGCCCGGGCGCTGGTCCACGAGTTGGCCCGGGACCAGGACTCCGAGGATCTGAATCGAGCGCGGACCTTCGAGCTCGAGAGCCGGCACCAGGATGGCACCACGAGGCCGATCGAGCTGATGGTGACCTTCCTGCGCGACGATGAGGGGCAACCCCGGGGGCTCCTCGGCGTTGCTCGCGACGTCAGCGATCGCAAGACGGCGGAGGACGAACGCCGCCGCTTCGAGGCCCAGGTGCAGCACGCCCAGAAGCTGGAGAGTCTCGGCGTGATGGCCAGCGGCATCGCTCACGACTTCAACAACCTGCTGGCCGGCATGCTGGGCAACGCCGGGCTGGCGTTGATGAAGCTGCCCGAGGATGCCGAGGCGCGAGCCAACGTGAAGGGCATCGAGACCGCCGCCGAGCGTGCCGCGGATCTATGCCGTCAGCTGCTGGCCTATGCCGGCAAGGCGCAGCTATCGATGCGGAGCATCGCGCTGAACCAGGAGCTCGAGGCGATGGTCCAGCTGCTCGAGGTCTCGCTGTCCAGGAAGGCCTCGCTCGAGCTCGACCTCGATCCGGACCTGCCGCTGGTCCGGGCCGATCCGGTCCAGCTCCAGCAGGTGGTGATGAATCTGGTGATCAACGCATCCGAGGCCATCGGTGATCAGTCCGGCACCATCACGATGTCGACCGGAACGGTGACCTGCAGTCGCGAGGATCTGAGCCAGACCTATCTCGACGACAGTCTGCCCGAGGGTGAGTACGCGTACATCGATGTCGCGGACACGGGCAAGGGCATGGACGAGGAGACCGTCTCCCGGATCTTCGAGCCGTTCTACACCACCAAGTTCAGCGGGCGGGGGCTCGGCCTGGCCGCGGTGCTCGGCATCGTCCGCGGACATCGCGGTGCGCTAATGGTCGTCAGCCAGCCCAATGCGGGAACCACTTTCCGGGTGCTGTTCCCGTTGCGCCAGGTCGCCGAAGCCCAGGAGCAGGTCGAGCCGGAGACGGCCGACGGCTGGCAGGGCAGCGGCGTGGTGCTCGTGGCCGACGCCGAGGTCGTGGTACGCAACGTGGCCCGGCGGATGCTCGAGGCCCTCGGCTTCGAAGTGCAGCTCGTCGAAAACGGTCGGGAGGCGGTGCGGCAGTTCGAGGAGCAGCCGGATCGCTTCGTCGCGGCTCTGCTCGAGCTGACCATGCCCGAGCTGGACGGTCGCGAGGTCTTCGAGGCGCTCCGGCGCCTGCGCCCCGACCTGCCGGTGCTGTTCTCGAGTGGCTACAGAGAGGACGATATCGAGATCGGCATTGACCGTGACCGGCGGGTGGGCTTCGTCGGCAAGCCGTACCATCCGGACACGCTGCGCCAGAAGCTCAGGCAGATCCTCGAGGAGTGAGTTCGACTCCAGGAGGCCACAGTGTTTTGACGCCTTGCGTTATGGAGGGAGGAGTCTTTCAAACCCGCTGCCTTTTGCACACGGCGCGTGTCAGCTCGTCGAGCCGGACCTCCTCGAGTTTCCCCATAAGTTCCAGGGCCCTGTCTACCTCCGTCCCCTTCAGCTCCCAGCGGACCTTGCGCTCCACGGTCTCGGCCATGCGCGCCTGGCCGGGTGCGCCAAAGGGCACGTCCTGCTGCGCGGAGAGGCGCTGCCCGCTCGCAAGCTCCAGGGTCACCCGGGCCGGAAAGACCATGCGGAAGCGAGCCAGGTCCGCGTCGGCCAGGGTCGCGGCCGGGCCGCGTCGCACCAGGCGCTGCGCGAGCTTCAGCAGCCGGCCCGGGTGCTCGAGCAGCAGCGCGCCGAACCGCGGATCGTTGCGGCGCGCGCCGCCGAGGTGCGGCGCCAGGCCCAGGGCCAGGCGCAGGGCGTCGAGCGGGCCGAGGCCGGGCAGCGGACTGCGTCCGCCAAAGGCCGCGTCAAAGCACTGCACCGTGTCGAAGGTCATCGGCCAGGCATGCGCCAGCGTGATCCGGCTTGCCAGCGAGCGGATCGCATTGGCGTTCTGCTCGAGGAAGTCGGCGGACAGCTCGGCCGCGGTGAGCCGGCCCGCGAGGATGGCGATCGCCGCGGACAGGGGAATCGAGAAGTTGATCGCCACGGGCGCTAGCTCGCCGTGCCTGGCGGCCTCGGCCGACAGGTTGTCCATGCCCACGGTGAGCAGGCCGGCCTCCACCTCCACCTGCCCGACCTCGTCGGGTCGCAGGGATCGCCCTGCAGCCTCCCGGTAGCGGCGCAGCACCTCGAGCAGCGCGTCGAGCGTCGTGTCGAGGTACGCGCAGCCCGGGTACTGCTTGACCGCGATCGTGTCCGTGACCCAGACCCGGCCCAGCCCCGCGAGCATGCCGGGCAGCGGGACAAAGGCGAAGTGCTGCCAGAACCCGTGGCGCGGATGCTCGATGATGTCCAGCGCGCCGGTGAGGCCCTCCCGCGCGAGCTGGGCCGCGCGGATCCCGGCGATGGTGGGCAGCGCCGCGGTGAGCGCCTTGCTCGTGGGGCCCATGAAGCCGGGCCACAGGGTGTACGGCGGCTGGTACAGGGCCACGGCCAGGGCGTGGGCCGTCTGCCCTCGCGACAGGCCGAGCAACCGGGAGGCCAGCGCGGCGCCGCCCGCGGCGTGGATGAAGCTCCAGGCCTGGCCGTTCTGCGGGCCGAGCACGCAGCTCGCGCCGAGCCGGCCCTCGATCTCGTTGGCGATCACCTGGGACAGGATCAGCTCGCGGGTGGTCAGATCCTCGGCCTCGCACAGCGCCCAGGCGCCGAGCACGGCCGAATGACCGGTGTGCCCCATCAGCAGGTAGTCGTCGTAGTCCAGCACCATCGAGTACGCGCTGCTCTGCAGCAAGGCGTCCTCGAGCGGGCGCTTTTCATTGTGCGGCAGCACCGTGCAGGGGCCGCTGCGCGGCCGACGAGCCACTGCGGCGCGGACCGCTGCGCCAGCCTCGGTGCCTGCGCCGGCGTGTACTGCCGCGACCACGCTCATCAGCTGCCAGCGGGCGCGCTGGAGCACGCGCTGGGGCAGGTCCTCGTAGGACACCGCCGCGATCCAGTTGGCGAGTCGCTGAAGCTCGGTGGCGTGGGCGGTCATCCCGGCTCCGTCAGTGATAGTGCTCCTGCACCATCCTGGGATCGAAGTACATCGCTGCGTAGTGATACGCGAACTCGGGCATGCTCAGCGGGAGGTAGTAGTTCGCGTCCAGCATCAGCTGCACCTGCTCGGGCGGAAGCTGCTCGAACAGCCAGCCGGACCAGGCCCGGGACGCGCGATAGTCCTCGAGCCGGACCAGCAGGATCGCGTACTCGGGGTTGACCTGGTAGCGCCCCACGAGGTGCACGTCGGTCCGGTCCCGCGCCGGGAGCGGGGGGCCGTGCTGGGCCCTGGTGCCGGCGCCGACCACGCTGCTCCACGCGGCGAGCGCCTCCTCGTCCCAGCCCATCTGCTGGCGCACCGCACCGGTGTGGGCGATGTGGCCGTTCACCGCCAGGTAGAGCCAGCCGTCGAGGCAGAACCGGCCGCGCGGCACGCCCATCATCCTCTGCTCCAGAAAGAGCGCCGGGCCCGAGACCCACGAGAAGGGGTGATCCTTGTACCCCAGGACCACGGCCTCGAACCAGCGCTTCCGGTCCCCGGCGTCGTGCTGGAGCACCTCGGCCATCCAGCGATGGACCTTGACGTCGCCGTTCCACGGCCCGGTCCGCTCCAGGGTGTCGCTGGCCCGGATCAGCACCAGCAGCGCAAGCGGGACCGCAACCAGCAGCGGGAGGCCGAGGCGGAGCATCTTCTCGAGGCCGCAAACCCGGCGCTGGAACCAGCGGGCCAGGAGGTAGACTGCCAGGCCGAGCTGGAGTGTCATCGCGGGGAGCGCGATCCGCCAGTGGTACGGCCTGAGAATCCCGAGGCCGGCGCCCAGCCCGAGCAGGAACAGCAGGCAGAGCAGGGTGAAGACGGAGAGCCAGGCCGCGCCGGCGCGCAGATCGGCGTCAGCCTGCTGCCCGGCGCCTTCGGCCCCGGGCGGCCGCGCCAGGAAGACCCAGGTCAGGACGGCCACGGGCGCGAGCAGCAGCAGCGGGCCGACCGGGAAGGGCTCCAGCTCGATGAAGGCCTGCCACGAGGCCACGACCGGGGCGAGGGGAGACCCGGCCTGCGCACCCACGCCCACGGTTTCTGCAACCCAGCTCAGATCGCCGTGCTCGAGCAGGATATCTGCGAGGTGGATCGCCTCGGGAACCGAGAACAGCGCGCCGATGGCGAGGCTCTCGAGCACGATCCGTCGATCCCCCTTGCGCCACACGCGATGGGCCACGAGCAGCAGACCGGGCGCGTAGCACACGGCCAGCGGGTGGAGCATCGCGGCCACGGGCAGCGCGCCGAAGCCGAGGTACAGCATGCGGCGGCTATCGGCCAGCAGGATCCCCGCGACCGCGACGCTGACCAGCACGCACAGGTCGGGCGCGAGGTACGTCTCGTCGCCGATGCTCATCATGCCGAAGGGCTCGCAGGTGAAGCCCAGGGTCAGGGCCGCGGCCAGCGCCGCGAGCATCTCGGGCCACGGGAGGGCGAGATCTCCTCGCCCCTCGTTCTTGGCGTGTTGCCCGAAGGTCCGTCGCAGGCCGCCGTACAGCACGAGCGCCATCAGCGCCTGGACCACCAGACGCCGTTGCACGGCCGCCTGCAGGCCGGACGCGCCGACGACGAAGGGCACGTAGAGCCAGGCCAGGGCCGGCCCGAACTGGCGCAGCCACGGCGCGGAAGCGGGCCAGAGCAGCTCGTACCAGGTCTGCTGGGAGTGGCCCGAGAAAGCCAGGATCCAGTCGGTGGTCCAGGCGTGAGCCCGCAGGAAGGGATCGACATTGTCGAAGAACAGGGGCTGATGAACCATCAGCTCCCAGCGCCACGACACTCCGGCGAGCAGCAGCACCAGTGCGACGAGCAGGTCCGGGAGCCATACCTTCAAGCGGTCAGACAACGCGCTCCACCTGTCCTTGCGATCAACGGCCGGCCCGGTGCCTACGCATACCACCGACGACCACGAAGAGGGAAGGGGTCAGGCCTTGACACTTGACACTTGAAACGTGCGATAGTGCCCGACGCAACGCACGAGCTGGACACCGAACAAGGTCGATCGGCTGGCGGCCGGCTCGAATGTCTCGGGGCGCGGATGGCAGTGGAGGCCACATGAGACGAACCCGGCGGATGGGCGCGCTGATCGTGGCGTTGCTGATCACCACGGGCGGCTGCGAGTCTGAGCTCGGCGATCTCTCGATCCGCTCGGGGGAGCGGGTCGCCGCGGCCGTGGTGCTCCCGACCGACGCGGGCCCGGGCCTGCGCGGCGCGGCCGAGGACCTGGCCCAGGCGATGCAGCGGATCACGGGCGCGGCCGAGCCCGGGCCGGTCGTCGCGGGCAGCCTGGATCAGGCGCGCGATCGCCCCTTCGTGGCCGTGACCGTCGATCCCGCGCTCGATCTCGGCGAGCAGGGGTACCGTCTTCGTCGGCTGCGGTACTGGAACGAGCGCGGTGTGGGCGTGGTCGCCAGCCACGAGATTGGCGCGATGTACGGTCTGTACCACGTTGCCGCGGACCTGGGCGTGCGCTACCACCACCCCGAGGAGACCTTTTTCCCCTACGATCCCGGCGCCAGGCTGCCCTACGCGTACGACGACAGCATCAACCAGCCGCGCTTCGAGTTGCGCGGCTTCCACGAGCACACCCAGCACCCCACGGTGATGTGCGACTACCTGCTGCGTCCGGAGGAGCCGGGCTTCCGCGAGCGCCTGTCGACCTACCTGCGCTGGTTGGCGCGCAATCGCCAGAACCTGTTCACCTTCCAGATGCTGAAGAGCGTGAACCTCGACGCCTGGTTCCCGTACATCGACGACGTTGCGACCGAGGCGAGGACCCTGGGCGTTCACTTCGGGCCCGTGGTCAGCTTCGCCGACCAGCAGCAGAACGGGTTCAAGCTGCTCGTCGAGGACTCGATCGACCCGGAGAGGGTGCAGATCGAACACGGGCTCGATCGTTTCGTCGACGCGGGCTTCGACTTCGTGGGATTGCAGATCGGCAGCAGCGAGTTCACCAAGCCGGACGACGAGCTGACAGTCGAGCGGATGAACGCGGCGGCCACGTACCTCGCGGCGCGGGGCGTGATGTCCTACGCCTGGATCCACATCACCTGCTCGGTGCACGACGACCAGGGCGGGTACTTCTTCCACCTGCCGCTGCGGGCCGACGCCGCCCTGGGCGCGGCCGCCCACACCACGATGTTCTACACCCTGGAGCACCCGGCTCCGGTATACGACTGCGAGGACTTCACCCACCAGATCGACTTCATGGAGCAGGCCAGCGGCACCCGCGACATGATCTTCTTCCCGGAGACCGCGTGGTGGCTCGGCTTCGATAACAACGTGCCGCTGGTGCTGCCGCTCACCGGCTGGTCGCGGGAGTACGACATCGAGCAGGTGCTGCCGCGCTTCGACGTCAAGGGCCACCTGACCTTCACCTCGGGGCGCGAGTGGACGTACTGGCAGTACGATCACTATCTCACGCGCGTGACCTGGGACGAGGGCTTTCGGTGGTTCGACTACCTCGAGTGGATCAAGCCGATGTACGGGAGATCGGGGGAGGAGGTCGTCGAGGTCGTCCGCGGCTGGACAGCGCTGCAAGAGCAGCACTTCTACGACGAGAACCCGCTGATCTACTTCTACCTCGCCGGCGAGCTGCCCCAGGACGAGATCGGCGCGGCCGCCGGCATCCTGGCCCGCCGGCCCAAGCTGAACTTCAACGAGCTGGTGCGCTTCGACGACGCGCGTTTCGCCCAATGGCAGACGGACGATTTCGATATGCTGGGGCGGATGCGCGGAGAGTACCAGGCGCTGCTCGATCGTCTGCACTCATGGGACGATGACAAAAGCAGTCCGGATCAGGCGCTGTCGTGGAAGCTGTACCGCGAGCTGTATTCCGGGTACCTGGTGTACCTGCGCCGCATAGAGCACGCGATCAAGCTCTACGCGGGCGTGGCCGCGGTGCGAACCTGGGAGCAGGAGAAGCGGGCCGCGGCCGAGTCAGACCCGCCGCGCGAGCCGGACGCGCAGCTCCGGGAAGGCGCCCTGGCCCAGGCCGAGGCGAGGCTGGCCGAAGCGCGGGCCATCTCGGCCGACGTGATCGAGGTCTTCCAGGCCGCCGAGGCCGACTACCGCTACCCGATCGAGCTGCTCGGCCGGCTCAAGCCCGAGAGTCCGACGGTCTATCCCTACGGGTACATCGAGCAGACCAGCACGGGCTACTTCTGGACCCGCCGCGACGACCAGCTGGCCGCGCTGATCGCACGCAGCTTCCAGACCGCCGCGGAGGAGTGGACCGAGGTGCCCGAGTTCCTGTTCTATACCGACCGCGACCAGATGGATCTGACCCAGCCGGACAGTCCGCTGGCCGATCAGGCGATCACCGGATTCATGCCGCGGCTGCTGTTCGGGCTCTCAGACCTCGACGAGACGGCGGGCAGGATGACGCTGGTGGTGGCCCAGGACGGCAACGAGAACTGGCTCCCTGACCCGCTGTCCGAGAACGCCTTCGATCTCGAGTCGTCCGGTGACGGCCGCTTCAGGGCCACCACCGAGGTGTACACCATCGACGTCATCGACAGCACGGGCAGCCTGATGGGTCAGCTCAGCGTGATCGACGCGACCTTCGATCTGTTGCCGCAGATCGAGAGCGGAGCGGTCACGGACCTGGTCGAGGGTTCGCTGTCGGGGATGATCGCGAGCGAGGCGCTGGTGGAGATGGTCGTCTCGGTCGGTGGGATCGACGCCGGGGGCGCGACCGAGCTGATCAAGGCGGTGTACGACGTGCCCAAGCGCGAGAGCCTGCCGGCCGCGCTGCCCTTCGCGATCGCGATGACGTTCCTATCGGACGGGACATAGATACACCGCAGGCCACAGTCGGTTCCGTTGACAGCAACCGTGGCAGACTCTATGGGTAAGCCTTGGTCGTGCGGGCGATTGGCGGTCGCGGCGGCTCAGGAAATGTGAAGGCCCGGAGGTGTCCGATGAAGAAGGTCGTGGTCGTGGGATGCGGGGCGTACATGGACAGCGGGTACGGTTGCCCTGGAGAGTGGCGCTGTCTCAAGGCCGCGGCGCTCGGTGAAGGGAACTTCGACGAGCCGGTCCAGGTCGTGTCATTCGTCAAGTGCGAATGCCCCGGCCGCTCACTGGCGCCCAACGTTGGCATGGCGATGAAGCTCTCGGGAATCGAGCCCGACGAGATCCGTCTGTCGGGCTGTCTGGTCAATGCCAAGCCGGCATGCCCGTACGCCAGCGCCGAGGATCTGGCGACTATCGTCGAGAAGAAGACCGGCATCGAGGTCAAGCTGGGCACGCACGAGTACCACTGAGTCAGGACTGCCGTAGCACGATGTGCTTTCGGTCCTGGCTCTTGAGCTTCTCCGCTACAATCTTGTCCATGTTGTTGTGGACGGCTTCGATGGCGGCGTCGAGATCTTCCATTTTGATCACGACACAGACGAATTTTTTAACCAGCCTGGTAAGATTCGGCCCGAATTTCTTGCCCACCAGGACATCGATACCCTTCAAGACGGCGGACGTGGCCTTGGCCTTCTCCGGGTCTCCGTGCTTGATCGACTCGTCCCCTGCAAACCCGACGTTCTCTCGCTTCTCGACGAGCTCGTTGCTGCCGCCGGAGAAGGTATGGACATGGAAATACCTCGCCATGCCTACGTGATCGTCGTTCAGCGTCTTTTCGTCATCCGTGCCGAAGGCTACCAGCAGCGTGTTCTCGCTCTCCTTGCTCTCCACTTCATCCTCCAGTGTGCTTTGCCCGTCTCGCCAGCTGTTCCAGGCCCTTCCGTATCCGCTCGCCGATTCTCCACGCCGCCGCCGCCGGCAAGGGACCGAGCTCGTCGCGAAGCTCTCTGGTGTCGAAGGTGAAGGTCTCGCCGGCGATGGCGTGATCGTAGCGTAGTTCGATCTCGGGGTGGCCCGCGATCAGGGTCAGCAGCGTCTGCGGAATGTCCCCGAGAGGCTTCATGTCGATGTGGCCGGGTCGGAAGGTCGCCCTCACCCGGGTGCCCTCTCCGGGCGAGGACTCGACGATCATCGTTCCGCCGGTCGCCTTCGCCGACTCGGAGAGCATCGAAAGCCCCAGGCCGACGCTCCGGGTCTTGCGGGTGGTGAAGAAGGGATCCGTGGCGCGCTGCAGCGTCTGGGCATCCATGCCCCTGCCATCGTCCTTGAAATCCAGGGTGAGCAGGTCTCGTTCTGGATCCTCGTCGATGCGCACCTCGATCCTGTGAGCCCCGGCGTCAATGGAATTCTCCATGATATCAAGCATATGCAGGGATAGGTCTTCCATGGTGTCCTACCTGATGATCCCCCTGCCGTCCTGCTCCCTCAAGGCCATCCTGAGCTCATCGATGCTCGCCGTCTCGACGGAGAAGACGGTGCAGCACCGTCCGACCTCTTCCACCTTGTGGGCGTCGGACGACTGGATCAACGGCAGAGACGGGTCGTACCGGTTGATGGCTTCTGCGTGCGAGAGATCAGGGGATATCTCCAGGGCGTCGAGGGCCAGGTCGTCCGGCACGAAGCCCAGCTGGCTGATCAGGCTGAAGCTCTCCCTGTCGATGTGGGCGGCGACGGCCAGACCTCCCAGCGAGCGGATCGTGTCCACGATCTGATCCACTCCGAGCGTCGTGGACCCGATCAGGAGCTTCTGGTTGAAGCCCAGAACCTCGTCGTCGGCATTGGCCACGACCTGCAGGCCGAATGTCTTCTCGTCGTTCTCGCCGGGGAGGTTGCGGTACACGATTTCCTGAAGCGAACGAGCTGATTGCAGGGTATCGAAGAGCCCCAGGATGTGAACCTCCTCCGAGGAGGACACCTCCATGCCAGGGAGAACGCAAACCCCGCGTCCGCGCGCCGCCTCCAGCGCGGCTTCGGCGTTCTCCGCCGAGTTGTGGTCGCAGATGCCCACGACGTCGACACCGAGAGCCGTGGCCTGCTTCACCACGGCCAGGGGCGACAGCTTCACCTGGGCACAGGGGGAGAGACAGGTGTGGACGTGCAGGTCGGCCTTGAGTCCTTTCAGCATCGCGGGTCTTCGACTATTCCAGCAGCCGGTACAGCCGACCGGAGAGGCTGAAGGCCGACTCGTCCGTGCCCAGGACGGCCACGTTCTCCTCGTCGGCCTTGCGCAGGGTCTCCTCGTCGGGCCGGCGGCCGTTCACCACGACTATTCCGGCCAGCTCCTTGAGCCTGGCCACAGCCAGGATGTTCTGATGCGTCTGCATGGTGATCCAGAGGTTTCCCGGTTCCCCGTGGCCCATCACGTTGCTGAGCAGATCGCAGGTGTACCCTCCGCTGACCTCGACATCGTCGGTGCCCTTCGACGTGAGGAGCTCGAGCCCGAGGCTCTCGGCAACTTCGGTGAGGGTCATCATTTCTTTCCTCGCTTTGCTTTGCTCGACGTGCGCGCCTTGCCGCCGCCGATCTCTGCGAACTCGTCCATGTACCCGGAGATCTCCTTCCACATCTCCTGGATCCTCCTGGGAACGTTGAAGATGCAGTCGGACGGCTGCGCGTCCCCCTTGACCACGTCCTCGGCAAAGGCCAGACACGTCGGGGCGCCGCAGATACCACAGTCGATCTTGGGCAGGGATTCGTAGATCTTTTGCTTCTTCTTTCGCTTCTTGATCGCCTGACCCAGATCATTGTCGAGCGCCTGGAGCGGACGGGACTCGTACTTGTGCTGCATGTGGAAGTACTTCTGTCGGTACCGCTCACGGATCTCCCGCTTGTCCCGGCAGGCTTCGATGTTCTCCTGCTCCAGCGTCTCCAGCAATCGCAGTATCTTGTTGTAGGAGATGTAGCGGTTCTCCACGGTCAGCGAGCCCCCCACGCACCCCTGGGGGCAGGAATAGGGCACGACGAGGTCGATGTTCTGCAGCTTGCCCCGTTCGATGTCGTCGAAGGTCTTGATGATCTCGGAGATCCCGGAGACATCCAGGACGTTGTTCAGTCTCAGCGTGCGGTGCATTCCGCCAGCCACGGCCCATCCGATGCCCAGGACGCAGATGCTCTCCAGGCTCTTGCGATAGCTGCCCTGGTCCACACCCTCCAGCGCCGAGAGCAGCGGTCCGTAGATGTCCGAGATCGAGATCGTCCCGTCCAGATGGCACTCTTCATCGCTGGCGGGTTGCTTGATGGCGATCATCTTGACCGGACAGGGTGTGATGTAGAACGTCCCGATCTCGTCCGGCTCCAGACCGAGCTCCTCCGACTTCTGCTCCTTGATCTCCTTGGCGGCGAGTCTCTTGGGCAGCGTGATCGGAATGATATTGTCGACGAGTTGAGGGTACTTCACCTGGATCAGCCTGACGACGGCGGGGCAGGCGTTGAAGATCAGCGGCCTGGGGCCGTTGTACTCCTCGAGAAACTGCTCGATGGCCAGGCTGGTGTCCCCGCAGACGTTGGCCAGCTCGAAGGCGTCGTCGAAGCCGAGCTTCTTCAGGCCGGCCAGGATCCTGTCCGGCAGGATTGAACGGCCGAACTGGGCGTACAGAGCTGGGGACGGGAGGGCCACGGTGTGCTTGAACCGGTCCAGCTCGCCGAAGGGATCGGTCGGTGCCACGATGGCACCGTTCGGGCAGGCGGTGACGCACTCTCCGCAGTCGATGCACTTCTCTTCCAGGATGACGGCCTTTCCGTTGCGGATGCGTATCGCCTGGGTCGGACAGGCCCGCAGGCATTTCATCCGGCCGTCGCATTTTTCCGTCTCCACGCGGACGGAGTGAAAGTACTGGCTCACGTCTTTTCTCCTCGGTTCAGGTGGATCACGATGTTGTACGAGGTACCTTGGCCCACTCTGGACTTCAGCTCGAACCGATCCGCGTTCTTCTTGATGTTGGGCAGACCCATTCCGGCGCCGAACCCCATCTCGCGCATTTCATCCGTGGCGGTGGAGTAGCCCTCCTGCATCGCCAGCTCGATGTTCTCGATGCCCGGCCCTTCGTCCTTCAGCGAGATCCGGATCAGCTCGGGATTGAGCCTGAGGACCAGCTCCCCCTTGCGGGCGTACATCACCACATTCATCTCGGCCTCGTACGAGGCGATCGCCGCGCGCCGGATGATTGCCGGGTCGACGCCGAGCTCCCGGAGGATCTCCTTGAGCTCGACGGATACGTTGCCGGCCTTGTTGAAATCACCTCCCGTGATTCCGAAGGAGTGCTTGAAATCGTGACCGTAAGGCATGATCAATCCGCTCCGCTAGCGATCCCCGATCCCGAGAATCCCCTGGCGATAGAGCAGCCCGCAGGCCCTGTACATCAGGAAATCGGTCGATAGAATGGGTATCTTCTTTTTCTCGGCGAACTGTATGCCCTCCTTGGCGGGTCTTCGGCCTCGCACGTACACGACAGCCTTGGCTTCGATGATGTCGGCGATTCGCAGGGACTGGGTGCTGGCCAAGCCCGTCAGCAGGACGATTCCCGGCTTGCCGAATGCCAGGACATCGCTCATCAGATCGGACGCACCGGCGAAGCTGAACTCCTCGTCAAGCTGCTGCTCGCCGGAGATCACCTCTGCTTCGAGAATATCTGCTAGCTCCCTCAAGGTCATGCCAGACCACCCGCTCTCCGTATGTACGGACCACCGCTGGAAATCGAGCTACGCGAACTGCCAGCTGATGGAATCATCCCTGCCCCTGGCTTGTCAACGATGCAGTCACCGATGGCAGGCTGGGAGTGTGGCGTTTTCCAACAACCCGGATCCGGGGGCGTGGAGGAATTCGACAGCTCGGCCCGTCCGAAGGACCTGGCGTGGGTGGAGTAATCGGGGAATCATCCGTCAATAGTAAATTAAAACAATGCGTTATCCCTGGAAGCCGGAGTCGATCGCCGATTGGCCCGGGGATTGCTCTAGCCTATCAGCGGACAATGTGAAGGAGGTCGTCATGGGAGATACAAACGTAGATGCAGAGAAGACAGTTGGTGGGCGGACCAGAGATCGCTGTACCTGGCGGGCGTCCGGTGCGGTGTCCCTGCAGACGTGCGAGTCACGTCCCGAGGACTGCGAGGGATGCCCGGTGTACGCCGCGCTGGACAAGGTGGCCGCGCATCGGCAGAAGCAGTTCTTCAGCAGGGACTACTTCGATCAGTGCTCGGTCGACGCCTGCGCGGTTTCGGGTCAGAACTGTCCATTTGCCGGACCCTGCATGGCCAACTGGTCACGCACGAACGGCCCGGCGCTTCGAACGCTGACCCTGATGGGGGTCGGCGGCCTGTCCATCGGCACCAACGCCTCCCTGGTCCAGCAGATCAGCCGCCGCGTCGGCCTGCATGCGGATCTGGTGAGCCGGCTGTTCGAGCTTCGAGGCCTCGGTAAGCTGGGCCCGGATGAAAAGCTCGGGCCGATCGACCTGGACCTGCGCACCACGGAGGAGCAGTTCGCGCTGGTGGCCTCGGCGTCGTTCCTCGACTGCCTCGATTCGCTCGATCTGAACGCCTTCGCCGAGTCGATGTTCGAGGGTGCGCTGCTCGGCCATGGGCTCCTGGAGTCGTTCTCCGGGGCACGAACCGCAGAAGAGCTGTGGAACGCCTTCTGGGCCGTGCAGGGCCTGGCGATCCTCGACGTGATCTCGGCTTTTGACGTGAACGTGCTCCGGAAACTGCACGAGGCCATCACGACCCTGAGATACGACTCGATGACCATGGCATGGACGGCCGTCGTGGTTCAACGAATCCTGCAGCCGCACACGCACAGTCCCGTTGGTCTGCCGTCCGAGACGATCGAGCGTGCAGCCACGCTGGTCGGCTTCGCCGGGGGATTGCTCGGAAAGGTGCACGAGGGGCTGTCAGTCACTCCCGCAGAACTGGCCGCGGCCCTGATCGTGGCCCGTACGCTCGGGGCCGTCACGGAGGATGCAGCGATGCCCGTCGGTCGCGTGCTGATGGACACGATGCTGCGGTCGGCCGACGCCGGCTCGCTGGACGCGCCTCGGATGCGGCCGGTGCTGGCCGGGCTCGCGGTTTCCGGATTGAAGCTGACGCTCGGAGACCGCTCGTCGATCTCGAAGGCGGTGCTGAGCGCGTTCCAGAAGAAGTTCAAGAAGACGGGCGATATGCGCGTCGATCCGTTCTCGTTGATGGCGGTTCTGGGAGCAGACAACCTGGTGCGTGACGCCGAGCAGTTCGAGATGCTGGCCAGCGTGCAGGTTGAGAGGGAAGAGGCGCTGGATCCGGCGCTGCTCGGCTGCGAGATGCCGGCGGAGCTGTTCTACGGGCGCGGACACTCCTGGGTCAAGCCCTCCGGGGAGAATGTCGTCCGCATCGGGCTCGATGATCTGGCCGCTCACCTGGTCGGCGGCGTCGACGCGGTCGAGATGCCCGAGCCGGGGCAGCCCCTGCGACAGGGAAAACCGGCGCTGCGGCTGATTCGCGGCGGGGAGGCTGTGGACCTGCGCTCCCCGCTGGATGGCGAGGTGGCGGCGATCAACCAGTCGGTTGTCGACGCACCCGAAGTTCTCTCCGACAGGCCGTACGAGGAGGGCTGGCTGATAGAGATTCGTCCGCGGATGTCCGAGAAGAACCTCACCGGGCTGATGTTCGGCGAGACCGCACGCAGGTGGCAGAGGAATGAGGCGGAGCGCCTTGGCCAGATGTTCGGCGGCAAGATGGCAACCGCCGCGGACGGCGCCACACTCGCCCACGACGCTCTGTCCGGCATTCCCGGTGTTCGCTGGTCCAAGGTGCTGCGCAAGTTCTTCAAAGACGGCTCGTAGCGGATCTGGTAGGCCGCCCGCCAGGGGCCAGGAGGGCAGGGCGCGACGTGTCCATCCGACTCAAGCTGACGATTGGCTTCATCGTTGTCGTCCTCCTGGCCAACGCCATATTGATTGCTGCAACGGTCCAGTACTTTGCCAGCCGGCTGATGCGGGAGGTCCAGACCCGAGTGCGGATGGACCTCGATTTTGCGCACAAGGTCTACCACGACCATGCAACACGGATCTCTCATCTGCTGGAGGCGATCGCCGTGCGCCGAACTCTCGACGCCCCGCTGGAACGGGAGGTGCAGGGGGATCTGGGAAAGGTGCTGCAGAGGGTGCGGCAGGAGCAAGGCATCGACATACTCACCCTGGTTGGTCCGGACGGCGCTGTGATCTACCGGGCGCACAATCCGGGTCGAAGCGGCGACGATCTGTCCGGCATCCCCATCGTCGCTGGGGTGCTGCAGGAGAAGAAGCCGGCCACTGGGGTCGTGGTTCTGTCTGCAGACCTGCTCGAACGAGACGGAGAAGCGCTGGCCCAACGCGCGCGAATTCGGGTCCAGGGAATGTCACAGGATCGCCCCGGAGAAGAGCCTGTCTCATCTGACGGCATGATCATCGGAGCGGCCGTTCCCTTCGTTTCCCTGCGTGGCGACGGGGAGATCCTCGGCGTGCTGTTCGGCGCCGAGCTCCTGAACCGGCGGTGCGAGACGGTCGACAAGATCAAGAAGGAGATATTCCAAGACCAGAAATACCAGGGCAGGGACGTTGGCACCGCTACCGTTTTCTTGGGCGATCTGCGCATCTGCACGAACGTACGGGACACCAGCGGCGCTCGGGCGATCGGCACCCGTCTCGACCGCCATATCAGCCGGCAGGTTCTCGAACGAGGACGGATCTGGTCTGGCCGGGCGTTCGTGGTGAACGACTGGTACATCACGGCGTACGAGCCGATCCGGAACCCGTCCGGACGGATCATCGGCGCCCTGTACGTCGGTCTGCTCGAGGAACCCTTCGCCCGTCCGCAGAAGGTGATGATCCGCTTCTTCTTGCTGATGGTTCTCGTCACCACCATCGCCAGCCTGACTCTGCTCTACCTGCTGGCCAGAACAATACTCGGACCGATCGATCGGATCGTGGCCATGTCGCGCAAGGTCATCGACGGCGACATGACCGCGCGGGTCGGGATCGCTCCTCCGGGAGAGATGGGCGTGCTGTGCAGGGCGATCGATCACATGGCCGATGCCGTGGCTCAGCGGGAGCAACTCCTGCACGATTCCACCCGGCAGCAGATCGGACAGAGCGAGAAGCTGGCCTCGATCGGCCGGCTCACCGCCGGGATTGCGCACGAGATCAACAATCCGCTTACCGGCGTGCTGACCTATGCGCATATGCTCCGGAAGAGCGGTGGACAGAACGAGCAGCAGCAGGAGGATCTGGAGGTTATCATCCGGGAGACCACCCGTGTGCGCGAGATCGTACGCGGCCTGCTGGATTTCTCCCGCCAGTCTCCATCGTCCATGGAGACGCTGGACGTGAACGACGTCATTCGACAGACCCTGATGCTGCTACGCAGCCAGAAGGAATTCAAGAGTATCACCATCGAGGAGCGGATGACACAGAACGTGCCTCCCATCCGGGGGGACAGGAACCAGCTGCAACAGGTGTTTCTCAACCTGGCGCTCAACGCCTGCGAGGCAATGTCTGGGGGGGGCACGCTATCGGTCACGACCTCGGTCGAGGATCAGAACGTCATGATTTCCGTTGGCGACAACGGGTGTGGGATCAAGCCGGAAGACCTGGAAAGGATCTTCGATCCCTTCTTCACGACCAAGCCCGTGGGCAAGGGAACCGGATTGGGTTTGAGCGTGAGCTACGGGATCATCGAGCAGCACGGCGGACGATTCGAGGTCGAGAGCGAGGTGGGCCGGGGAAGCACGTTTACGGTGGCTCTGTCTGCCGAAGAGGATTGAACGAGACGGGAGGAATCGTGAGCGCACCGGCACAGGAAGACGCTCCGGCAAACCCGCGGGTCCTGGTGATCGACGACGAGGTGGTGGTTTGCGCCAGCTGCAGACGGATCCTCTCGGGCGAAGGCTACCAGGTGGATTGCCGGCAGGATCCGGGAGAAGGCCTTCAGGCTGCGGCGGGCGGAGGCTACGACGTGATCCTGCTCGACATCGTGATGCCGGAGATCGATGGCCTCGAGCTGCTCAAGAAGATCAAGAACGCGGGGATCGACTCCGAGGTGGTGATCATCACGGGCTACGGAACGGTCGAGACGGCGGTCGAGGCCATGAAGCTGGGCGCGGCCGATTATCTCGGCAAGCCATTCACGCCGGACGAGCTGGTGGTCGTCTTGCGGAAGGTGCTCGAGTGCTCCGCCATGTTTCGCGAGAATATGGCGCTGCGCCGTGAGCTGCGGCTGCACCAGGGATTCGAGGGCATCATCGGTGAAAGCCGGTGCATGGAGAAGGTCTTCTCGGTCGTCAAGCGGGTCGCCCCGACAGACGGCACGGTGCTGATCTCCGGTGAGAGCGGCACGGGCAAGGACATGGTGGCGCACGCGATTCACCGACTCAGCACGCGCAGGGGCCAGCCCTTTCTGGCCTGCGACTGCGGATCCCTGGCACCGGCGCTGCTGGAGAGCGAGCTGTTCGGCCACGTGAAGGGATCTTTCTCGGGAGCGATCGCCACGAAGAAGGGCCTCTTCGAGGTGGCGGACCGGGGAACCCTCTTTCTGGACGAGGTTGCCAACACCAGCCTGGAGACTCAGGCCAAGCTGCTCCGGGCGATCGAGACCAGGAAGATCAGGAAAGTGGGTGACACCGCCGAGCGCGAGGTGGATATCCGGCTGATCGCGGCCACCAACCGGAATCTGGCAAAAAGGGTCAGCGAAGGGAAGTTCCGCGAAGATCTGTGGTACCGCCTGAACGTCGTTCCGATCTATCTGCCCCCGTTGAAGGAACGTACTGGCGATGTTCCCAAGCTGGCGATGATCTTTCTGGAGCGTTTCCGCGAAAAGAACGAAGTGACGGCCCAGGGCTTCACGCCCGATGCGATGCGGATTCTCGAGCGCTATCGGTGGCCCGGAAACGTGCGCGAGCTGAAGAACATCGTCGAGCGGCTGGCCATCCTGTGCGACGCCGAGAGGGTCGGACCCCGGCACATTCCGCCGGAGCTCCGCCAGACCGAGCTGGACCACGCGTTTTCCGAGCTGCCCCATAGCTGGGAGGAGTTCAAGGAGCTCAAGCAGCAGGCGCGCGAGGCCGCGGTAAACGATCTGGAACGTCGCTTTTTAGTCGATGCCTTGCAGCGCTCGGGAGGCAACGTGACCCGGGCCGCCGGCGACATCGGCATGCAGCGCAGCAACTTCCACGCCCTGATGCGCAAGCACGGATTGAGCATGGGGGACGCCTGACCGCAGTCTTCTAGCGGTGTGCTGGCCTCGTACTCCGTATACCTCACTCGTACACAAGACGAGCAAGAACCGGGCTCGGGCTCTTCACTGCGAATCGACGGGAAGGGAATGTTCACGGCCGTTTGGGTCGGATCGCCCCGCAGCTGTGGAACCGACCCGTGTGCTGGCATGGATGCTGCAGAAACCAACGTATGAGAGCGAGAGGCCCAGGCCGGATGAAAGGAGAACTGACATGAGCACGCAACCTGCGGTTCTGGTGGTCGACGACGAGAAGGTGGTCTGCAGCGGCTGCGACCGCATTCTGAGCGACGAAGGCTTTCAGGTGGAGACCAGCACGGATGTGCGGCGTGGCTTGAAGATGGCGGAGACGAAGGACTACGACGCCATCCTGCTCGACCTTCGCATGGAAGGGATGGACGGCCTGGAATTCCTGGAGCGACTGCGCGGCAAGAAGCCGGACGTACCGGTGATCATCATCACCGGCTACCCGAGTCCGGAAAGCCTGGAACGCTCGATGCGGATGGGCGTTTCGGACTACATTCCCAAACCTTTCACCCCCGAGGAGATCTCGAAGTCGGTCAGAATGGCGGCCGGGTGGCAGCCGCCCGTGGACGAATCCCTGCCGGCCGAGGTGGCCGAGAAACCGGCGGCTGAAGAAGCCCACGTAGAGGCCGTCAGGCAGATCACCTGGAGGTTGGTGCCGGGAGCGCCCCATTTCCTGGACGAGGCGTGGCTGCGACAGTGCGAGGACGGCCAGGTCAGCCTGGGGGCCTTCCTGCCGAGGCTGCTCGGAACGCAGATCGGCGCCGTGGCGCTGCCACGGCCGGGTGACGCGATCCGCCGCGGCCTGCCCCTGGCCGCACTGACCATGGGAGGCGAGGGGAGCTGGACCCTTCCCTCGCCGATTTCCGGAACCGTGACAGCGGTCAACCAGGCTCTGGCCCAGCACCCCGACTTCCTGTGGAGGGAGCCCTTCCGTGGCGGCTGGATCGCCCGCGTCCAGCCCGACCGGCTGGGTGAGGAGCTCGCCTCGCTGAGGACCCGCAGGGTGGTACTGGCCTGCGATGACCAGAGCCGCGCTGCCAGGCTTGCGACCCGACTCGCCAATCTCGGTTGCGATGTGCACATCCGCGGCACCGCGCTTGCCGACCGCGAGCTCGGCGATCCAGGTGTTCTGATGGTGGACGCTTCCTCGTGCCAGGAGGACGGCGTTCGGCTGGTCGAGCGTGTGAAACTGGGATTCCCCGAGCGGAAGGTCATCGTTCTGGGAGACGGCAGGTCGACCTCTGAGGCGGCCTATCGCGCCAGCCGGGTTTTCTACTATGCGGTGGAACCGTTCGAGGACATGGAGATCGCCGACATTCTCTTCGACGCCTTCCGGGCGTTCGAGGCACCGGACGAGGAGCAGACGGACGAGAGACTCCTGCCGGAGACCCTGAGCAGCGTGCGCATCATCAACCGCAGGGGCCAGCGAGTGTCCCTGCTGTCCGAGGGGCGTCTGCTCTCGCGAAACCAGGGTCTGGGGCTCCGGCTGATCGACAAGATCCTCAAGGGATTCTATCCCATCCAGACCACGCGGACGGCCAGGCCGACCGGCCTGGATCGGAGGGAAATCCTGCGGGAGGCCGGTGAGTGCGACCTGCTCCTGGTCCTTCGGGCCGAGGATCAGGGCCGGGTGCCCGGCAGCGTGGCGCTCGAGCTGCGAGACGAGGGGGCCGCCACGAGGACGACCACGATCACCGTACAACCGGGAACGTCGAAGGATTCGCCCCTGGCTTTCGATGTACGCACCACCGAGGCCATGGCGAACTTCGTTCTGGAAATGATGGCGTAGCCAGAAAGTCCTGCCCCCGTATTGCCTGTGCAGTCATTTTCCTGCGACCAGTTGCATTGGGCGGTTGACTTCTCTATCCTAGGCCGTGGAATGAGTCCCGAAGCCTCACTTCCTGTCCGAATTTTGGTGATCGACGATGAGGAGATCATGCTCCAGTCGTGCGTGGAAGTTCTCACGCGGCGCGGATATGAAGTGGACACCGAGCAGGATCCCTTCGATGGAAGAGACCGGGCGCTTCGGGGGCGCTACGACATCGTTCTGCTGGACGTCCGCATGCCCAACCTGGACGGGATGGAGATCCTGTCGGCCATCAGGGAGCACCGGTCTGATCTCGAGGTGATCATCATGACCGGGTACTCGACCATCGACTCGGCGGTCAAGGCGATGAGGCTCGGTGCCTTCGACTACGTATCGAAGCCGTTCACGCCGAACGAGCTGCTGGAGCGGACGCAAGGAGCGCTGGATCACCTGAAGCGCAGCAGGGCCGAGGCCGATGTCGATGGGTCTGGCGCGCCGGAGCGGAAGCTGATCGGGGGCTCGGAAGCGATGACCCGCGTGTATACCCTGATCGGCAAGGTTGCGCAGTCCGACGCAACGGTGCTGATTGTAGGGGAGAGCGGGACGGGAAAGGAGCTTGCCGCGACAGAGATCCACGCGCTCAGCAAACGCCAGGACAGATCGCTGGTTTCCCTGGATTGCTCCGCGCTGGCCCCTGGGCTGCTGGAGAGCGAGCTGTTCGGCCACGTCAAGGGCTCCTTCACCGGTGCGGTGACGGCCAAGCCCGGCCTGTTCGAGATCGCAGATCAGGGCACGCTCTTCCTCGACGAGGTCTCCAACCTCAGCATGGATACGCAGGGAAAGCTCCTGCGCGTGCTGGAGACCGGGGAGATCAGGAGAGTCGGCGGCGTGGATCCGAGGAAGGTGAATATCAGGCTCATCGCTGCGACCAACCGCGAGCTTTCGGACAATGTGGAGGAGGGCAGCTTCCGTCAAGACCTGTACTACCGGCTCAACGTGATTCCGGTTCGTCTGCCCCCGTTGCGGGAGAGGCACTCGGACATCTCACAGCTCCTGCGCCATTTCCTGGGTGTGTACCGGCGGGCCGGTCGTCCCGACTCCCGGGGGCCGAGCCAGATCTCCTCCGGGGCGTTGGAGAAGCTGATGCACTACACGTGGCCGGGCAACGTGCGGGAGTTGAGGAATCTCGTGGAGCGCTTAGTGGTGACCACCGAGGAAGACACGATCCGGGTGGAGCATCTCCCGGAGTACATCACTCAAGGCGTACCCATGGAGGCCAATCGAGTGCCGCGCACGAACGAGGAGCTGAAGGCGGCGAAGAAGAGCATGCGCGAGCGGATGAACTATCAGATCGAGCGGTCCTTCGTGATCGATGCGCTGCAGCGAAACAGCTGGAACGTCAGCCGAGCGGCAAGGGAAACTGGAATGCTCAGGCCGAACTTCCACGCTTTGATGCGCAAGTACGGCATCAGGGGAGGAGGCTGAGATGGGCGAGATGTACAGATCTTATACACTGTGTATTTTTCTTACATGGCAGCCGGTTGAGTAGATCATTGGTCTTTTCCGGGTCGACTTGTATGTACTCTTCATACAGTTCATTCGGCTCCAGCTAGCTCGCCAGGTCAGCTAAAACCTGAAAAGCACACCGATAGCGGCGTGGTACGGGATGCGCGACTCCCATGGCACGGAAACTGCTACACCGGCATGATGGAAGTGAAACATCGGCCTCGGGCGCCCTGTTCATAGAACTCGGTTAATCCTCGGCATTGGGGAGAGAATCATGACTGCTCATCAAAAGAGTGTCGTGGTGGTCGGAGATACGGAATCGGACTGGACCGACAGTATCCGAGTCCTGAACAAGGCCGGCATCCTGGTGCAGTTCCTGGAAACGGGTGCCTCCCCCGAAGAGGTCGCCCGGAGTGCCCGGCCGGATGGCACGATCCTGGTCGTTGATCTCTCCGGGGATCCGGCAAAGGGAATGGAGCTGGTTTCCGCGTGCCGCCGCCTGGTCGAGCACGCACCGATGGTCGTCGTCTCGGACGATTCCTCCGTGGGATTCGCCAGGCGGATACGCAGTGCCGGTGTGTTCTATCAGGCAGTCGCTCCGGTGAGTCCGGAGGAGATGCTGAGCATCCTTCACGACGCATTCCGTTACCAGGGTCAGAAGCGATCCAGCGCGAGCATCTGCAAGGACAAGAAGAAGATCATCATCATCGACGACGACGTGGACTTTCTGGCATCGACCACATCGCTCTTGAATACCCAGGGCTATGTCGTATTGAACGCCAGGAGCGGAAAGGACGCCCTGACCAAGGTCCTTTCCGAGCAGCCGGATCTGATCGTACTCGATGTGATGATGGAACATACCTCATCGGGCTACGAGGTCAATCAAGCCATCAAGTACAAGAGAGAGTACCAGGCCGTCCGGAACACGCCGATCCTGATGGTCTCCGCGATAACCCTCGATCCGGTCACTCGTTTCAGCACGGCCGGTGAGATGGAGATGGTCACGCCGGACGGCTATATGACCAAGCCGCTCGACATACCCATGTTCCTGTCAACGGTCCGATCGCTGCTGGGCGATTCGCAGGAGCAGCAAGAGAGCCAGGGTCAGCGGGACGCATCATGACGCAGGAAGAACGAGCCAGGGTGATCGGGGAGAAACCCAAAACCGACAACCCCGAATCCGCCGAGCGGTCGTCGGCCGCTGCGCAGACGAGAGATGTTCTGGTCATCGATGACGAGGAGATCATGCTGCGCTCGTGCCGCCAGGTGCTGGAGAAGGGCGGCTACGAGGTGGAGACCTTCAACAACGGGAAGGACGGCATCGATCGGTTTGCCGAGAAGCGTCCGCCGCTGGTGATCGTCGACCTCAAGATGCCCGAGGTCGACGGATTCAAGGTGATCGACCGGATTCAGGAGATCGACAAGGACACGATCATCATCGTCATCACGGGATATGCAACCGTCGCCACCGCCGTGGACGCGATGAGGGCCGGGGCCTATGATTTCTTGCCGAAGCCATTCACGCCCGACGAGCTGCGCCTGATCATCGACCGCGCGTACGAGCGATGGTACCTCGTCAGCGAGGCACAGCGGCTCCGCCGGGAGAAGGAGGAGACCGAGCGCAGGTTCTTGCGCTTCGTGACTCACCAGCTCAAGTCGCCGCTGGTCGCCGTGAAGCAGTGCCTGGACACGCTGGAGTACATCTCGGGTGACGAGCTGTCCGAAGGGGCGACCGAGTGGATCTCCCGCGCGCAGGCCCGGATCGACGAGATGTCTGACATCATGACGGACTGGCTGACCCTCGAGAGGATCGAGAAGGGGACGCTGTGCGATGCCGGAGCCTCCATCAATCTGGCGGACATCGTTCACCAGGTGATCGCCCGCAGGTCTCAGCAGGCCGAATCCGCCGGGGTGACCATCGAGGCCGACGTGCCCGAGGTGCTGCCCGAGCTACCCTGTAATGAGGTATGCATCACGACCCTTCTCTGCAATTTGCTGAACAACGCGATCAAGTACAACCGCAGGGAAGGCAACGTGCGCATCCGAGTATCCGACAGCGAGGAGAGCGTCAAGATCGAAATCGCGGATACCGGCATCGGTATCCCAGAAGACCGTATCTCGCAGATATTCCTGGAGTTCTACCGGGTGAAGAACGATGCGGACATGCAGGTGTCCGGAACCGGCCTCGGGCTGGCCATCTGCAAGGCGATCGTCTCCGAGCTCGGAGGTTCGATCAAGCTGAGTAGCGAGGAGAACAAGGGCAGCACCTTCACGGTCTGTCTGCCCAAGCTAATGACCAAACCGTAGGAGTGGAACATGGAGAAGAAGGTTGTTGTGGTTGGTGGCAGTGCGGCAGGAATCACGGCGGGAATCACCGCGAGAAGGCACTACCCGGAGGCCGAGATCACGATCATCCGCAAGGAGGACAAGGTGCTGGTCCCGTGCGGGATCCCCTACATCTTCGGCACCGTCGGAACGCCGGAGAAGAACCTGATCCCGGATGCGATCCTGGAGAAGAACGACATCCATCTCGTCAAGGATGGCGTTGAGTCGATCGACAGGGACAACAAGGTCGTCGTCACCGGCTCCGGAAGCAAGATAGGCTACGACAAGCTGGTTCTCGCTACCGGCTCACTGCCGATCGTCCTGCCGCTGCCCGGCGTCGAGAAGAAGAACGTCTTCACGGTGCAGAAGGACTCCGCCTATCTCCAATCGCTCTCCGAAGCGCTGGAAAAGGCCTCCGATCTGGTCGTGATCGGCGGCGGCTTCATCGGCGTAGAGTTCGCCGACGAATGCAAGAAGAAAAGCAAGGACCTGAATGTCACCATCGTCGAGCTCTTGTCGCACTGCCTCCAGCTGGCCTGCGACGAGGAGTTCTGCTTGCGGGCAGAGGAGCGGCTCGTGGAGCGGGGTGTGAAGATCCTGCCCGAGGAGAAGGCCGAGGCCATCCTCGGTGGCGATGCGGTCGAGCAGGTCAAGCTCGCCAGCGGCAAGACGCTGAAGGCCGACGTCGTGATCCTCGGCGTGGGTGTCGTGCCGAACTCCCAACTCGCCGCCGACGCGGGCTTGAAGATCGGAGCCAGGAAGTCGATACACGTCGATCAGTACATGAGGACCAGCGACAAGGACATCTTCGCCTGCGGGGACTGCTGCGAGAAGTTCTCCTCGTTCACCAAGGAGCCGTCGGGGCTTCGTCTGGCCTCCATCGCGGCCATCGAGGCCAGGATCGCGGGCGCCAATCTGTTCGAGCTGAACCGAAGCAACAAGGGCGTGATCGGTATTTTCTCGACCGCGGTGAACGGCCTGACCGTGGGAACCGCCGGCCTGACCGAGAACGCCGCGAGGAAGGCCGGATACGACGTGGTCGCCGAGGTGGCATCCGGACCCGACCGACATCCCGGAGGCATGCCGGGATGCTCGGATCTTTACGTCAAGCTGATATTCGAGAGGAAGAGCGGCAAGATCGTGGGAGGGCAGGTTTCGGGCGGCGTGAGCGGCGGTGAGCTTCTCAACGCGATCAGCGCCGCAATCACTGCAGGGATGACGGCCGATGATGTGGCCACCTTCCAGATGGGAACGCATCCCGCCCTGACGGCGTCCCCCATCGCGTACCAGCTCGTCAACGCTGCGGAGAGTGCGATCAAGCACATCCGGAAGCCGAAGATCCTGATCGTCGAGGACGATAGTGATTTCGTCGGGGCGATCAAGGCGGTGCTGGCCAGCCAGCCGTACGGCGTGGACGTGGCCAACAACCGGCTGGACGCGATGAAGAAGATCGAGGCGGAAAAGCCGGACCTGCTGCTGCTCGACATCATGCTGGACGAGGTGGATGACGGATTCACGATCTGCCGGGAGCTGAAGACCGATCCGGAGTACTGGTCGATTCCGATCCTGGCGATGTCCGCCATCGCCAAGGAGGCCGGGGTGGAGCCGGGGCTGGGCGAGCACTTCAAGGCGGATGATTTCCTGGCCAAGCCCATTAAGGCAGCGGAATTGTTAGAAAAAATCAAGAAGCACTTGTACGCCACTCAGTAGCGCTGCAATCCAGCCAGGCAACGCGCCGGGAGAGGGATGCTCGAGAACATCTTCAAGAACATCTCCCTTCGGATCAAGGTGTTGGTTGCCTTCATCGTGATCGTGATCGGCGGCACGGCCATCTCCACCCTCATCGGATCGCGGATAATCACCGGTGCATTGCTCGACCAGGTGCACAACAGGGTGCAGCACGGCCTCGAGGCGGCGCGGCTGGTGTACACGGACAGGCTGGATTGTGTCAGAAGGGTGGTCGAGCAGGCCTCTTTGACCCAGAGGCTCGTGGACGCGGTCGGCTGTCCGGGGACGGCTGACAAGCTGCCGGGATTGATGTCGCTGCTGATAGAGGAGAGCGGTCTCGATTTCATGAGCTACGTGGATCGTGGGTGCGGGTTCGTGAGCCACGGCGCCGGTGAGAGCGACTTCTCGTCCTCCAGGGACTGCTCGACCTTCCCGGAGCCGATCAGGAGCGCCATGCTCGGAAATTCCGTTTCGAGCACGGAGATCGTGGATCATGAGTTCCTGCTGGAGGAGTGCCCCGATCTGGCCCGGAGGGCCCAGATAGAGATTGTACCGGTTTCGGACACGACCCCGGGCACGGCGCGGGCGGTCGACTCCGGATTGGTGCTCATCACCGCCGTCCCGGTGCGGAACGGGGACGAGATCATCGGGGTCATCTACGGGGGGATTCTTCTCAATCGCAGGTACGAGATCGTAGACCGAGTCAAGCAGATCGTCTATGGCGGGGAAAAGTACCAGGGTCGGGATGTTGGAACCGTTACGATCTTCATGCGGGATGTAGGGGTATCGACAAATGTGACGACCCGGCCAGGCAAGCGGGCGGTTGGGACAAGGGTCTCGGACGAGGTCGTGCAGGCGGTTCTCGACCGGGGAGAGCAATGGTACGAGCGGGCTCTTGTGGTCGACGACTGGTATGTCACAGCGTACGAGCCGATCCGCAACAACTCGGGCAGCATCATCGGCATCCTCTACGTGGGAATGCTGGAGAAGGCATTCCTCGCAGCTCGCACGCAGATGATGTTGACCTTTCTGGTCGTTGCGGTGATCGGCATCATGGTCGTACTGATCCTGACCTATATCTTCACGCGCAGCATGATCCTCCCGCTCGAAGAGATGGTCACCGCGACCAAGAGGATAGCCGAAGGGGATCTGGATCAGGCTGTCAAGGTGCATTCCAGGGACGAGATCGGCTACCTGGCGGTCAACTTCAACAAGATGCTTGCCAGCTTGAGGTCCATGAAGGGGCAGCTTCAGGATTGGGCTCATACATTGGAGGAGAAGGTAGAGGCGCGTACCGAAGAGCTGATGGTGGTACAGGCGCAGATGGCGCAGACAGAGAAGCTGGCCTCGCTTGGCCGGCTATCCGCCGGCGTGGCGCACGAGATCAACAACCCGCTCGGTGGCATCATGACCTTCAGCATGACAGCCCTCGAGGACTGCGGTACCGACCACCCGATGCACGAGACCCTGGAGACCATCGCCAAGCAGGCCATGCGCTGCCGGGAGATAGTCAAGGGACTGCTCGACTTCGCGCGACAGTCCGAGACCTCTGCGTCCCTGGTGGAGACCAACCCGGTCGTCGACAACACGCTCTCTCTGCTCGAGAAGCAGGCGATGTTCCATAATATCGAGACCTTACGGAATCTACAGCAAGACCTCCCCCTCGTCTTCATCGACCCCTATCAGCTGCAGCAGGTAATCATGAACATCGTATTGAATGCCGTCGATGCGATGGAGGAGAGCGGTAGGCTGACCGTGGAGACCGAGAGAGATGAGGAGGCGGGAGAGGTTCTCATACGTATCAGCGATACCGGGAAGGGGATTCCCGATGAAGTCATGCCGTACATCTTCGAGCCATTCTACACGACCAAGGAGGTGGGGCAGGGCACCGGTCTGGGACTGGCTATCGTACACGGCGTCATCAACCGCGCCGGCGGCAGGATTGACGTTACGAGTTCGAAGAGCGGCACCACCTTCACGGTCAGATTGACAGCAGCACCGTCACCGTACGGCAAGCCTGGCCGATCAGATCCGCGCTAGCTCGTCTTCCAGCATTATCTTGCAATAATAGCACAACTGCGTGGACTTGGCATCGATGCGCGCCATGTCTAGCGAGGCGGTCATCACGCAGGAGGGATCGTCGCAGTGGGTGAGGCCGAAAGTGTGGCCGAGTTCGTGGATGCCCTCCTTGATCACTCGGCTGATGAAGACGGAGCGATCGCGGGGGCGGTCATCTCGGATCGGCGCGATGCCCAGACGGTACGTCGATACCAGTGCGGCTCGCCCGGGGAGCATCGCCTCGCCGAACACGTAACGCAGGATCGGCGTGAAGAGGTCGACGGCAGTCACTCCAAGCTGGCGGAACGAGCTTTGACCGGAGGCATCCAGGTGCTCGAGGATCCGTGTAGCGTGGTACTGGTGCCTCGTGGTATCCAGGGCGCCGTCAGGCAGACGCCGGAAATCGGCGATCCGGCATTCGAATGGTAGTACCCGCGTGATCTCCGATGCCAGCCGGCGCAGGAGATCTTCGTCCGTGATCTCCAGAGGGACAATCTCGACCATCCGGCGGGTCATGGTCGGCGGTTCCGCTCGGTCACTCCCGCGAAAGCCCGTATTTCTTGATCTTGGCGTACAGTGTTCCTCTGTCGATCTTCAGTATCTGGGCCGTCCGGCTCACGTTCCAGTCGTACTGCTCGAGCTTTTTGGCGATGTAGCTCTTCTCCCAGGAATCGAGTGATTCGTCGGACGGCCCTTCGCCGGATCCCTGCAGCGCGATGGGCAGATCCTCCAACACGATCCGTTTCTGCTTGCCGACCACCAGCGCGCGCTCTATGGCGTTCTCCAGCTCGCGGACGTTGCCGGGCCAGTCGTGGTTCACCAGAAGCTGCATCGCCTGAGGGGAAATCGAGCCGGTCCTCTTGTTCAGACGCACGCGCAGCATCTCCAGGAAATGCTGCGCCAGAGCCGGGACGTCTTCCCGGCGTTCCCGTAGCGGCGGGATGTGGATCTGGACGACGTTCAGTCGGTAGTACAGATCCCTCCGGAAGCTTCCCTCCTCGACGGCCTGCTCCAGATCTCGGTTGGTGGCCGCGAGCGCCCTGAAGTCCGCCTCCACATCCTTGAGCCCCCCGACTCTCCGGAACTTGCGTTCCTGGAGCACCCTGAGCAGATCAATCTGCATCTTCGGACTCGCGTCCCCTATCTCGTCCAGAAAGAGCGTTCCTCCGGAGGCGATCTCCAGCAGGCCGTTCTTGGAGCTGTCGGCTCCGGTAAAGGCGCCCCGCTCGTGTCCGAACAGCTCGCTCTCCACGAGGGATTCCGTGAACGCGCCGAAGTTCACGCCCACGAAGAGTCCTTCCGCCCGTGAGCTCCTGTCATGGATCATGCGCGCCAGCACCTCCTTGCCGGTGCCGCTCTCGCCCGATATCAACACGACGGAGTCGGTTGCGGATACGTCCTCCACCAGCTCGAAGACCTTCAGCATGGCCGGCGACTGGCCGATCATCGGCCCGAAGCTGCCGCACGATTTCACCTGGTGCTTGAGCAGCTCGTGCTCCCGGTGCAGATGCTGGTTCTTGATGATCCGCTCGACGAGCATTCCGATCTCGAGGGGGTCGAAGGGTTTGACCACGTAGTCGATGGCGCCGAGCTTGATTGCCTGGACGGCGGAGCCGATCGAGGCGTACGCGGTCATCATGACCACGGAGGCTTCGGGATCGTCCTCCACGACTTGCTTCAACATCTCCAGGCCGTCCATTCCAGGCATCTTGATATCCACGATCAGTAGATCGAACGACCGGGTCTTCAGCATCTCCAGAGCCGACCCGGCGTTCTCGGCCACCTCCACCTGGTATCCGTCGCGTCTCAGCAGATCGCCGAGCGAGACGCGAATCGAAAGCTCGTCGTCCACGACAAGTATGGTGGCTCTCTTGCGCATCGTTCAGACCTCTTCCGGTGGCCGCCCGGGCGATGACTCGGAGGCGGCGGGCAGGGTGATGGTAAACGTGGTCCCCTCTCCCTTTTTGCTCAGTACCTCCATGGTTCCGTCATGCTGGCGGACGATTCCATAGCTAACGCTCAAGCCCAGACCGGTTCCCTTGCCGACCGGCTTGGTCGTGAAGAACGGGTCGAAAATCAGCTCCAGGTGATCATCCTCGATGCCGCATCCGGTATCCGAGATGGCGATCAACACCTTCCCGTCTTCCGCGGCGGTGGAGATGGACAGCGTGCCGCCCTTGGGCATGGCCTCGCAGGCGTTGAGCAAGAGGTTGACCAGCACCTGCTGGCACTGGTTGGTGTCTCCTTGAACCGCGGGCAGGTTTTTGGCGAGCCTCTCCTCGATGGCGATGTTCTCGAATCCTTTATGGCTGCGCAGGAGCTTCAGACCCTGCCGGATCAACTGGTTGATGTCCAGGCGCTTCATCTCGGGGGAAGACTCGTGGGCGAAATCCAGCAGCCCTCCGATGATCTCGCGCATCCGGGTTGTCTCTTTGCACATGATGTCGAGATAGTCCTTACCCTTCGGGCTGAGGTCCTCCTCGTCCTGCAGGAGGTGCTCGAAGGTCAGCAGACCGGTCAGCGGGTTGTTGATCTCGTGGGCGATCCCGGCCGCCATCCGTCCCACGGAAGCCAGTTTCTCGCTCTGGCCGATCTGACGGCGGGTCGCCTGCTTGAGGGCCTCCTCCCTCTGCGCCACGGCGTCGGCCATCTTGTCGATCGCACGGCAGAGCAGACCCATCTCGCCGGGGGGCCGCATCTTCACCCGGGCCGAGAGGTCGCCGGCCACCACCCTGTTGGACATCGAGAGGATACGCCCGATGGGGCGCAGCACGATCCTGGTTGCGAGCACGAGCAGCACCAGGATGGCGATGGTCGTGAGCGCTACGGCGCCGATGAAGATGCCCACGGCGAGTCTACGGGTGTAGATGAACGGAGCCTCCAGAACACCGATGCCCAGGGCACCGATGACCTTCCCCGCGGGATCCCTGATCGGCTCGTACGCGGTGATGTACCAGTCGTCGACCACGTAGGCGCGGCCGGCCCAGATCTTGTCTCTCTCGAGCATCTTGTCGTGGACCGCGGCACTCAGCAGGGTGCCGACGGCCCGGGAACCGTCGTCCCTCTTCATGCTGGTGGAGATGCGCAGATCTCCCTGGAAGATGGTTACCGCACCGATGTCCTTTCCCTGGTAGGTTTCATTCTGGTACAGATCCTGCTTGATCTCGTCAACGATCTCGTAGCTTCGATTCAGCAGCCTGGCCCCGTACAGGTACCCGGAGATCTCCCTGCCTTTTTGCAGGTCGACGAGGGGAACGGCAGACCCGACGATCATGCCGTCCCGGGGCACCGGAGAATGCGCCTCCTCGAATGACGCCCGGCGCGCCAGATCTGCCCCTTCCTCCATCAGCTCCGCGTACGGTACGATCGCCGTTCCCCGGAAGCAGGCCCTCTCTCGCAGAGCCCGGGCGATGATCGGGTTGTGCGAGATATCGTCTCCCTTCTGGCCCGGATTGTGTTCGCGGTACACGACCCGACCGTCCTGGTCCAGCAAGGAGAGCATGTCCAGCTCTCCTGTCTGCCGGATGTTCTGCAGGAGCCTGTGCAGGTCGTCCGGGTCCCAGCTCTCGAGCGGAATCGGGACCGAGCGTCGCGCCGAGGTGCCTCGCAGCAGGAGACAGAAGCCACTGATATGTCTTCTGAACACGTTCCGCGCGGAGTTCAGATCCAGACGTACGCGGGTCTGGACCTCCTCGATGATGACCTCGCTGATGCCAAAGAGGGTGAGCAGGGCCAGCCCCGCATTGGCCAGAAGGATGATTGCGATGAATCCGACGGTGAGTCGGAACCATATCGTTCTTTTCCAGCTCATCACGACTCAGTACCCCGTAGCATTTCCTTCCGATCCGTGAAAGGAAAATCCATTGCTATTGGTTTTATTTGCGGGTGACGAGGCGGAGCGACAAATCGGTCCGTGCTATTGAACCAGCACCGCATCCTGGTTGCATACGTCTCGACAGATGCCGCACTTGATGCAAAGATCGGTATTGATCTTGTGGGGCTTCAGCTTTTCTCCCTCGATGGCGTTCTGCGGGCAGTTCCTGGCGCACAGCATGCACCCGTTGCAGAGGCTCTCGTCGATGGAGTAGGTGATCAGGTTCCTGCATACGCCGGCCGGGCATTTCTTGTCCCGGACGTGGGCCTCGTACTCCTCCCGGAAGTACCGCAGCGTGCTCAGCACGGGGTTGGGCGCCGACCCTCCCAGGGCGCAGAGCGAGCAGCTGGCCACCGTTCTGCAGGTCTCCTCCAGCAGATCGAGCGCTCCCTCGTCGGCCTGGCCGTTGCAGACGTCGTTGAGGATGGCGCCGATCTGCGTCAGGCCCTCGCGGCACGGCAGACACTTGCCGCAGGACTCGCCGATGAGAAAGTCGATGAAGTAGCGGGCGATGTCCACCATGCAGTCTGTCTCGTCCATGACGATCATGCCGCCCGAGCCCATCATCGAGCCGACCCGGGTGAGCTGGTCGAAATCGACGGCCAGATCGAGCAAGTTCTCCGGGATCACGCCGCCCGACGGTCCGCCGGTCTGCACCGCCTTGAACTTCTTGCCGTTGGGGATTCCGCCGCCGATGTCGAAGATGATCTCCCGCAGGGTGATCCCCATCGGGACTTCCACCAGGCCGGTGTTGTGCACCTTGCCCACGAGCGAGAAGACCTTGGTGCCCTTGCTGCCGCCCCAGGGGTTGTCGGTCACGTCACCGGTGCCGATGGAGGTGAACCACTTGGCGCCGCGCAGGAAGATCGGGGGCACGTTGGCGAAGGTCTCCACGTTGTTCAGGCTCGTGGGACGGTCCCACAGCCCATGCTCCACGGTGTGGATGTACTTGGCCCTCGGCTCGCCGGGCCGCCCTTCCATCGAGGTCATCAGGGCTGTGGATTCGCCGCAGACGAAGGCACCGGCTCCTCGGTGTATCGTGACGTCGAAGTTGAAACCCCGGCCGAAGATGTCGTCGCCCAGAACGCCGTACTCGTGTGCGTCGACGATGGCCTTCTCCAGGCGCTCACGGGCCAGGGGGTACTCGTGGCGGATGTACACGTACCCCCTGCTGGCCCCGATGGCGTAGGCGGCGAGCGCCATGCCCTCGAGCACCGAGTGGGGATCCCCCTCGATGATGCTACGATCCATGTACGCGCCGGGATCGCCCTCGTCAGCGTTGCAGACGACGTACTTGGGCTCTCCGGGCGCCTCGCGGCAGCTCTTCCACTTGATTCCGGTGGGGAAGCCGCCGCCCCCGCGCCCGCGCAGCCCGGAGGCGATCATCTCCTTGACGGCCTCCTCGGGCTTCATCTCGGTGAGCACCTTGGCCAGGGCCTTGTACCCGTCCCGGGCGATGTACTCCTCGATCTCCTCCGGGTCGATCAGGCCGCGGTTGCGCAGGGCGAGCAGCCGCTGCTTCTGGAAGAAGCCGATCTCGCTCATCGTGGGCGCGACGGCTTTCTCGGCCGGCGGGGTGTACATCAGGCGCTCTACCGGCCGGCCCTTGAGCATGTGCTCCTCGACCAGCTGAGGGACGTCCTTCTCCTTGAGGAACTGGTAGAAGATCTCGTCCGGCTGGACCACCATCACCGGGCCCTGGGCGCAGAAGCCGTTGCACCCGGTCATCACCACGGCCACCTCGTCGGAGAGCCCGTGCTTCTCCAGCTCCCGCTCCAGCGCCTCCTTGATCTTGTACGACCCGCTCGATACGCAGCCGGTCCCGGCGCACAGCATCAGATGCATGCGGTAGCCGGCCAGCACTCCGGTTTCTCTCGACTTCTCGGCTGCGGCCTTGCTCGGTGTCGTATTCATAGCGTCTGCTCGCTCCCCACGGCCAGGGCAAATTCCTCGACGATGTTGCCCTTGATGACGTGTTCCTCGAAGATCTTCTTTACCTTCTTCTCGTCGAGATCGACGTACTTCACCGGTGCCTGTTCGATGATCTCGATGGTCATCATCGGCTCGCGGCTGCACAGGCCCGCACAGCCGGAGGTGGTGACCATGATGTCGCTGGCGCTGGACTCGTCCACGCAGCGCATGATCTCGGCCATGATGTTCCTCGCCCCGGCCGAGATGCCGCAGGTACCCATGTGCACGGTGATCTTGACCCGACCCGCCCCTTCCCTAAGGGACATGGTCTTCCTCTGCTTCTCCACGATCTTGTCGAGGTCTTCGATTTTCAGCCTAGGCATCGATTACCTCCATCAAGGCTATTATGATGTCAGTTCCGCTTTTCTGCGCCTGTCCAGGATCTTGCTCACCTTGACCGAAGAGGTGTCGCCGAATACCTCTCCGCCCACGGTCACCACCGGCGCCAGGCCGCAGCATCCCAGACAGCGCACCGATTCAACGCTGTACAGCATGTCCTGGGTCGCCTCGCCCTCCTTGGCCACGCCCAGATCGCGCATGATGTTGTCGAGGATGCGCGTTCCGCCCTTGACGTGGCAGGCCGTGCCGGTGCATACGCAAACGGGGTATTTCCCGCGCGGCTCCAGGGTGAAGCCCTTGTAGAACGTCGTGATGTGAAAGATACGGTTCATCGGCACGTCCAGCTGATCGGAGATCCGGTGGGCGGCGTGCTGGGGGATGTAGCGAAAATGCTCCTGCACGTCCTGGAGCATCTCGATCAGGTAGCTCTCGTCATGCTTCCAGTGATCGACGATCTCATCAACCTTGGCTTCCTGTGCTTCCATCACGATCCCTTCCGCAATTCCGACACCGCCTCGAGCTTGAAGAACTCCCTGCCGAGGCTGGCGAAATCCTCGTTTCCGATCTTCTCGGTGAACTTGGGCGAGAGCGGGTCGATGCCTTTTGGCTCGAGGCTGCGGGACAGGCTCGCCGACTGCTCCCCCATCCAGGACTCCACCTCGTCCCGGCTCACCAGGCTGCGGGCCTGGGAGTAGAAATCGTTCGGCTGGAGCGCGTAGAGCCAGCCCCGGCCGTAGCAGTCCTCGTTGATCAGCGAGGGGTCATCCTGAGCCGTCGGGTTGCAGCGCTCCACGGTGCCCGAGATCGGGAAGCGCAGGGTCATCGTGCGGCCGTCGCCGGCCACGGTCACGGCCGGATCGCCAGCCTTGACCGCGTCGCCGGGCTTGACGTTCAGGGTCAGCCGGTGGATGTTCCCGAACAGCTTCTGGGCGAAGTCGTCCATGCCCATGCGCACGTAGCCCTCGAGGAACTTGACCCAGGTGTGTCCCCGGGAGTAGAAGCGGTCCTCCACCACGTCGAAGGCCCCGACCTGCTTGGGTCGGCGACGCAGCCCGGGGGCGAGCGCCAGCAGCGGGTGCGTGCCCAGCTCCTCGAACAGGCGCTGGTCCACCTCGCATTCGGAGCAGCGGAAGTCGTTGGGACAGATCTTGTAGTCGATCAGCCCCATCCGTGCATAGCGGCACAGGCGCTGGTCCGCGGCCAGCTCCCGGCGCCAGCGCTCGGTGGTCTGGGCCTCCATGTCGATTGCGCCGGTGGGGCAGACATAGGTGCATGCCCCGCAGGCGATGCAGGCGTCGGGGTTCACGGACCAGGGGGTTCCGATCACCCGCTGGTTGCCGCGTCCAATGAAGCCCAGTGCGGATGCGCCCACGTACTCGTCGCAGACGCGAACGCACAGCCCGCACAGCACGCAGTCGCTCGTCTGATCGACGGTCTTGAAACGCGATTGCTCGACGCCCAGCGAGGACGCGATCTCCCGAACCTTCTTGACCTCCGGGCATCGAGCCAGCAGCAGCTCGGCCATCAGCTTGCGGTTCTGGATCACGTCGTCGGTGTCTGTGCGAATCTCGAGACCCTCGGCGGCGGGAAAATTGCAGGAGGTCACCAGCCGGGTGCGCTTACCCCGCTTCACCTCCACGATGCACATCCGGCAGACGCCGTAGGGCTCCAGCCCGTCCATGTGGCAGAGCGTCGGAACCTCGATGCCCAGCGAGCGAATCGCCCCGAGGATCGGCGAGCGCGCCTCGGCCTTCACATCCCTGCCGTCTACCTTCATGCTCACTTCTGCCATTGACTCACTCCGCCCGTCTTCGGCGTTCCCTTATCCCTCTTGTGGTTTCTGCTCTTCCTCGCAGAAGGCCTGCACCAGGAAGGCGGAGATGTCGTCGATCTCCAGCGCATCACCGGCGGCGTTCTGCAGGGTTGCCATGCAGATCGGACACATCGTGGCCACCTTGCTCCCGTTGGCGTCCTTGAGCTGCTGCACCCGTTTTTCCCCGATCTGGTGAGCCATCGAGGGGAACAGCGACTCGATCGGCCCTCCACAGCAATGGGTCAGGGTCCGGTTGTCCTTGGGCTCCTTCACCGTGTAACCCGCTCGCTGCAGCAGCATCCGGGGCTCGTCGATCACGTCCTCATACCGCGCATACACGCAGGAGTCGTGAACCGTGATCGACCCCTCGACACCGTTGACCGGTCGAAGCGTGTCCCGGGCAGCGAGCACCTCCAGATAGCTCTTCACCTCGATATCGAAGTCGTCGATGATCGTCGGGTACACCGAACGCAGCACGTTCGTGGTGTGGGGATCGATGGTGATCAGGGAGCGGACGCCCTGCTCCTTCAGCATCTCGTGGACCCGCTTTGCGTGCGCTGCGAAGGTAGCGTCCGCACCCATGTCGAAGGCCAGGGCGCCGGCGTAGAGCTCCTTCTTGTACAGGTAGCCGAATTCCACTCCCGCCTGCTGCAGCAGCCGGGCGATGTCCCGGATGATCTTTCTGAAGCGCTTGTGGTCGGCTCTCTTGGGTCGGAACATGATCGAGGATACGTTGATCATCTTGTTGAAGAACCGACCCATGCCGACGAACTTGCCCAGGAAGGAGTCCTCCATCTTGCCCATGCGGTTGACGGCCGCGAGCATGTAGGGCAGCAGCTGGTACATCGATCCGGTGTACAGGACCGTCTCGCCGCCTTCGGGAATCTCGAGGTCCTTGGACCACTTGATGGCCTTCCTACGCGAAATCGGGAACACCGATTTCCTCTTCCTCAAGTTGTCCATCATGATGCCGATCACGGGGCCGGTGGGAAGGGGCATGAAAACCCTCCTTTGCTACAGCTTGTACACTTCCTTGCTGATGTAGGTGCGCAGGGACCTCACGTTCTCGGCGATGTGCACATCGGCCGTGCAGTTGGCCTCGCACATCTTGCACAGCAGGCACTGGTAGATCGTGTCCGTGTGCTCGAGCACCTTGTCCTCCAGACCCAGAAGAGCGTAGCGGAAGAGCTTGCGGGGAAGCAGCTCGATCTCCATCGGGCACACGGCGCTGCAGACACCGCAGTTCATGCAAGCCGTGGCGTTGAACTCCTCGGAGGTCTTCAACTTCTCGATGAACGCCGGATTCACCTTGGCCATCGCCGCCACCCTTCTACTTTTCGACCAGCGAATACTGGTAGTAATCTTCCTCGTTCGGCTCGGGACTCTCCTCGATGTACCCGTACTTCCGGGCCGCCATGACCCAGTACATCGCCTCGTGCACGGGAGCGCCAATGGTCTCGGCGATCTCCGGTACTGTCTTGGGGCCGTCACGCAGGGCGATCAGCACCCGGTCGCGCACGATCATCTCCTCCCGCATCACCTCACGAGGATCTCGTGTCTGCTCATGCATGGATGGCCTCCATCGCGTCGATCATCGCCCGGATCTGGCTGTCGGTGTACCCCTTGACCCCGAGCGCGTCCTTGGGGCATGCGGGCACGCAGCAACCGCAGCCCTTGCACAGCGCCGCGTTGATCCCGGCGATCTCCTTGTCTCCGGAGCGGGTCTTCTCGATCGCGGAATAGGGGCAGGATCCGACGCATTCGTCGCACCATGTGCACGCCTCGGGATCCACCGCGGCGATCAACGGTTCCAGCTCCACGTAGCCCTTCTTCAGCAGGGAGGCGCTCTTGGCGGTGGCGGCGAGCGCCGAGGCCACGCTCTCCGCGGAGTTGCGGGGAGCCTGGGCCGCGCCGGCGATGAACACCCCGTCGATGACCGTCTCCACCGGCCGCAGCTTGGGATGGATCTCCTTGAAGAAGCCGTCCAGCGAGACCGGCAGCTTGAGCACATCGTTCAAGGGCTTGTTCGAGCGTGGCTCCATGCCGGTGACCAGAACCACCAGATCGCTCTCGATCTCGAGTTCCTCGTTGTAGGTCAGAACGTCCTTGACCTGGATCCGTAGTTTTCCATTGGGCTTGTCCACCTGGGGGGGCGATTCCGTGTCGAACTTGATGAACACCGCCCCTCTCTGGCGGGCGTCCTCGTAGAGCAGCTCGAACTTGCCGTACGTGCGGATGTCCCGGAAGAGATGGAACTGGTGCAGCCCGGGATCCATCTCGTGGGCAATGGACGAGGCGTGTATCGCTGCGTTGCAGCAGTACCTCGAGCAGTACTCGTGCGCATTCTCCCCGGGCTCCTGCCGGCTGCCCACGCAGTAGATGTAGCTCACGTTCTTCACCGGCTGGCCCTTGTAGGTCAGCTCGCCCTTGCAGCCATCGAGCCACTGCTTGAAATCGGGCAGGGTCAGCACGCCGTCGGTGCCGTACGCCAACTCGCCGTCCGCGGGTCGGTACGGTGTGAAGCCCGTGGTCACGATGATCGAGCCCACATTCAGCGAGACCTTCTCGCCCTTGACCGCGAGCTTGACGTTGAAGTCGCCCACGCTGCCGGACTTCTCCACCAGTTCCGCCTCGGTGTAGATCTGGATGTTCTCGCGGCTCTCGATCTGCTTGGCCAGCCCCTCGATCAGCTCGTTCCCGCGCCGATCGTGGGGGTACATCCGGCCCATATCGGCCACCCAGCCGCCGATCTTGTCCTTCTTCTCGGCCACGAAGACGCTGAGGCCCAGATCGGAGAGCCCCAGGGCCGCACGCAGCCCGGAGATGCCCGCTCCGACCACCAGCGCCCTGGGTACCGTCTCGATCCTGGTTTTCTCCAGGGGCCGAGTCAATCGCGCATTGGCGATCCCCGCCTTGACCATGTGCACCGCTTTTGCCGTGGCCTGGTCGGGCAGGTCGGTGTGGGCCCACGAGCACTGCTCCCGCAGGTTGACCTGGACGTAGAGGTAGGGATTCAGACCCGCCCGCTCGGCCACACCGCGGAAGGTGAACAGGTGCAGCGTGGGTGAGCACGAGGCCACCACCATCGCGTCGAGGTTCTTCTCCCGGATGTCGTCGATCATCTCCTGCTGGGCCGCATCGGAGCAGGCGAACATGGTGGTCTTCGCCACTGTCACGCCGTCTTCGTGCTCGATGGCGTCCCGCACGCGCTCGCAGTTCACGTAGTCGGAGATGTTACCGCCGCAGTAGCAGATATAGACGCCGATTCGCCTCTCGCTCATCGCTTCACCCTCTCGACGTGGGCGGCGGCCAGCGCCGCGGCAGCTCCGGAATGGAGGATGGTGTCTGGGATGTCCATCGCCGCGGCCGACGAGCCGGCGACGTACACCCCCTCGATGCTGGTGTTGGCCGGGCTGTGATCCTCGTCGACCTCTTTGACATAGTGATGGGCGTCGGGCTCCAGCTCGCCGCTGGAGAAGAGGCTCATGGCGTCCTGGTTGGGGAGCAGGCCCACGGAGAGCACCACCATGTCGTGCTCTGCCTGGGCCATCTTCCCCCCGCCGGCGATGTCCTCGTAGTGCAGGGTCAGGTTCCCGTTGTCTGCCGGCTCCACCCGGCCCACCTTGCCCTTGACGAAGTAGACGCCCATCTGCTTGGCCTGCTGGTAGAACTCCTCGAATCCCTTGCCAAAGGCGCGGATGTCGATGAAGTAGATCGTCACATCGGCCAGGGGCAGGGCTCCCATGATCAGCTGGGCCTGCTTGACGGTGTACATGCAGCAGACCCGCGAGCAGAGCGGGTTGCCCACCTGGCAGTCGCGCGAGCCCGTGCAGAGGACATAGGCGATGTTGTCGGGGATCTTTCCGTCGGACGGCCGCAGCACGGTGTTGTACGGCCGGGTCGGCGAGAGCAGCCGGTCCATCTGCATCGCAGTGATCACGTTCGGATAACGGCCGTACCCGTACTGGACCTTGCTCACGGGATCGAAGAGATCGAAGCCGGTCGAGACCACGACCGACCCGACCTCCAGCTCCTGCTTCTCGTCACGCATGCCGAAGTCAATGGCGTCGGCCGGGCAGGCGGTGACGCATTGATGGCATTCGGAGCACCCGCCGCAATCGATACAGCGGGCAGTGCTCTCGCGGGCGGCCTGCTCGTCGAACCCGAGCTCTACCTCGCCGAAGTCGCCGACTCGCTCGTTCACGGGGCGGGTGCGTCGCTCGGCGAGGGGAAGCGGAGTGTACTGCCCCTGGCGTTCGAGCACGCTCTGCTTGTCCACGGCGGGGAGGCCCGGGACGGATTTCGGGATCATCTCCTCCCCTGCAAGGAAGCGCCGGATACTGCCCGCGGCCCGGATGCCGGTGCCGATGGCCTCCACCACCGAGCTCGAGCCGGAGACCGCATCGCCGCCGGCGAAGATCCCGGGCAGGCGCGTCTCCAGCGTCCGCGGATCCACAGCGAGTGTGTCCGAGCGGGTTGTGCGGAGTCCGTCGCCGCCTTGCGGCAGAGCATCGAGGTTCGCCTCCTGGCCGACGGCCATGATCGCCAGGTCCACGTCCATGCCGTCGAGCACGGCCACGGGCTTGCCGGGTCTCGTGCGGCCGCTGGCATCCCGTTCCCCGGGCTCCAGGCCGGCGCTCTCCACCCGGACCAGCTGCCCGTCTTTGCCGATCAACTTCTTGGGAGTCTTGAAGAACTGGATCTCGACGCCCTCCTCGATGGCGTCTGCGATGGCCGACGCCACGCCGGTCATCTCCGCCTGACCGCGCCGGAACTGCACCACGACCTGCTTGGCTCCGAGCCGGCGGGCCGTGCGGGCGCAGTCGAGGGCGACGCTGTACCGGCCGCCGCCGACGACCAGCACGGTCTTGCCGGACAGATCCAGCCGTTCACCGAAGGCGAATTTTCCGAGGAACTCGATGGCCCCGGTCACGCCCTTGAGATCCGCCCCGGCGATATCGGGTATCCTGTCCCGCGGGGTGCCGCAGGCCAGGAACACGGCCTGGAATCCCTTCTTCCGCAGCGCCGCGGGATCGTCCACCCGCTCGCCGATTCGGAGCTCCACGCCCATTGCGGTCACGTTGGCGATGTCGCGCGCGAGCACCTCCCGCGGCAGTCTGAAGGGCGGGATCAGCCGGAGCATGCCGCCCGGCTCGTTCTCGGCCTCGAACACGGTCACCGGGTAGCCGAGGCGCGCCAGGTGGTACGCCGCGGTCAGTCCGGCCGGGCCGGAGCCGATGATTGCCACGCGCTCCGCGAGCTTCTTCTCGGCCGGGCCGTGCTTCGGCTGCGGGTTCTTCTCGTAGTAGTGATCCGCGGCGAAGCGCTTGAGCTTGCGGATCGGAAGCGAACCCTCCAGCTCGCCTCGGGTGCATGCTTTCTCGCAGGGCGCATAGCACACCCGACCGAGGACGCCCGGGAAGGGAACCGCCTCCAGGATGAGCTCCAGGGCCTCGTCGAACAGGCCGCTGCGGATCAGGGAGACGTACCCGTGAGCCTTCACCCCTGCCGGGCAGGCCTGCGTGCAGGGCGAGGTGCCGTGACGCTCCACCACCGCCTTCTTGGGAACCGCCTGCGGGAAGGGGATGTACACCGCCCGTCGGGCCACCATGCCGTAGTTGAACTGGTCGGGCACGGCCACCGTGCAGGCCAGCTCACACTTCTGGCAGCCAGTGCACTGGTTGAAGTTGGTGTAGGTAGCCTTCTTGTCGAGGCTCACCCGGAATGTTCCCTGCGGCGTCTTGCGGATGTCCTCCACCTCGGTGTACGTCAGGCTGGTCACCTGCGGATGGTGGAAGGTGGCGGCCATCTTGGGGGTGGCGATGCAGCTGGCGCAGTCCAGGGTGGGGAACACCTTGCTCAGCAGGATCATCTTGCCGCCGATGGTGGGCTCCTTCTCCGCGAGGAGTACAGAGTAGCCCATGTCGCCGAGCGTGAGTGCGGACTCCATGCCCGCGGTGCCCCCTCCCACAACCAGGACGTCGTAGTCCATGTCAACTCGCTCCCCTTGCTGGTCCGAGCTCCTTGAGGGCCTCGAAGAAGGTGTTCATGTGCTTTGCATAGGACTCGGCGCATACCGAGCAGACGGCCGCCATCTTCAGACGCTCCGGCTTGATGTCGTTCTTCTTGAGCAGCTCCAGCGACTGGCCCACGATCTTGCCCGTGCGGTCCGTGCAGTCGGGCACGAAGGGACAATCGGTCCCGTCGGCCGCGATGAACACGCCGTCGAAGCCGTGCTGGAGGGCGTACAGGATCCACCCCGGCTTCACGCCGCTGGAGCAGGGTAGCGGGATGGCGATGGCGGACGGCGGGTAGTGCATGTGCGAGCTACCCGCCAGGTCGATGCCGATGTCCGAGATGGAACCGGTGGAGAAGACCAGAATCCGCGGGATGAAATCACCACCGGCCGAGCCGCCCGATTCTCCCATTACTTGCCTCTCTTGACGAAGATGCGCGAAAAGCCGGAATCCTCGACCGTGCCGAGGTACTCGTGGCCGATCTTCTTGGCCCAGCGGGGAACGTCCTTCTTGGTGCTCGCGTCAGCCGAGAGCAGCTCCATCACGCCATCCATCGGCACCGCGGTGATGGCGCGCTTGGCCTCGAGCAGGGGGCCCGGGCAGGCCGTTCCTCTGGCGTCTACAACCTTGTCAGCGTTCAGGGCTTTGAGTTCTTCCTCGGTCATGATTTCTCCTTTGTAGCGGATTGCCGTTTCCGCGGGGTATCCGCGGAAACACATTCCGGTCATGTCAACAGAAGGTTAGAACCGAATCCGCCTCGGCTGCCTCGTCGACGAAGGTTGCCACGCCTCCGCACTCGACGCCGTCGATCAGATCCTCTTCCTTGCAGCCGACGATGGGGAAGGCCGCTGAGCAGGCGACCAGCTCGGCGCCTCCGTCCCGCAGGACGTTGATGAACTCCTGGAGCGACTTGGGAGCGCCTTCGAGCGTGATCTTGTCCGCGCCGCCCTTGCGCACGATGTTCAATCCGCTCATGGTGAAAAACAGAAACAGCTTCATGTCCATGGCCAATGCGCCTGCGCCCAGCATGAATGGGGGGAAGGCCTTCTGGGGCTCGTCCGATCCGCAGAATATCACCATCTTCTTGGCCATTGTCTAGCTCCTTTCCTGAAATGTTGGCTACACAGGGGCACTCGCCCCGGTTTCAGTTCTTTGCTACGCAGCTAGGCGTGACGGATTATCTGCCTCCGGTGGGGAAGGCCATCTCATCGCAACGCCAGCATCCCTGCTTCCTCAGGTCCCAGTCGGGATCGGCCTCCTTATCGCAGAGCCAGCCGTTTCCGTCCTTGTCCTTGACGAACTTGAGGGGTCTTGCGGGGCTGTGGGGAATGAAATCGGGAACTCTTGGTTCCTGCTCTTCTCCCATCATCCGGTTCCTTCCTCTTCCCCCTCGCTCACGAGTGCTGCATGCGCCCTGCACGATGCGTGCCAGGTACGCCGGAGTGGATCTGAATCAAGTTGAGTGCATATGGCGAGCGGTTCGACTGCAGATGCTGGTTGCCGAGTTTGAATGGTTGGTTGCAAAACCGCGACCTCGCTGGTTCGGGAGTCGCGTTTTCACGACCCCTCGGCGTGACTTCCCTTCACCTGCCCCCGTCCGGGAAGGAGATATCTTCACAGCGCCAGCATCCCTGCTCTTCCAGATCCCCGTTGGGATCGACGTCCATATCACAGAGCCAGCCCTTGCCTTCCTTGTCCCTGACGAACTTCAGCGGTCGCGCGGCCTTGTGGGGAACGTAGCCTGGTTTTTTCGGCTCGTTCCCATCGGGCATGGTCTAGCTCCTGGACTCCCAGCGGCTCCCGATGCTCATGACGATGGACTGGAATTTCTTCATGCTATCCAGGTAGCGTTTGAAGAAGTACTGGGATATCCGGGAGTGGATCGCATATCCCAAGTGCGGATCATCTTCGAAGATCTTGTTCAACGAAGTGTTGTCGATCCTGAGGAGCTTCGTGTCCTTCATGCACTGCGCGGTGCAGAAGTATGAGCCCAGGGCTCGGGAAAAGAACGAGCCGAACATGGAGCCTTCGGCCAGCTCTTCGATCAAGATGGTTGCAGAGCCTCTTCCCGGGAGGCGGAGCGCGACGCCTCCCTCCAGTACGACGTAGAAGTACTCTGCCTCGCATCCCTTTCCATAGATTACTGCCCCAGCCTCTAGTTCTATGACCTCGATTGCACTGCTGAGGGCGTCGATCTGTTCGGGATCGAGGAATTCGAAGACGTGCTGCTCATGCTTTTTTTCGATTGCCATGTCACATCCCGCGAGGCAGTTCATCGATATGCACGACTAGTGCTTTTCGCAGCCCTGTGCACGATGCGTGCCATGCGGAAATGAAGCGGGTATCACGGAGGAGGGGAATTGGCGATGGGATATCGCACCCTTGGGGGGCTTGGTATTATGGGGCCTGGGCAGGGATGCAGATCCGCGACTCACCGGCCCGCCAGGTCGCGATTTCGCGACCCGTGGTCACTCGGGCGAGGAAATACCGTCGGGGTCGGACATGCGGATGCCCAGACGCTTCATCTTTCTGAACAGCGTAGACTTGTGGATCCCGAGCGTCTTCGCTGTGGCGAGCCGGTTCCCGCCGTGTTTCTCCAGGGCCACCAGGATGGTCCTTCTCTCGCAATCCTTCAGGCTCTCCTGCGGAGCCACTGCTCGATCCTCTGCCATCAGCCACGCGGGCAGGTGCTCCGCGCCGATCAGCGGACCGTTGCTAAGCACGAAGCCGTGCTCGATGATGTTCTCCAGCTCCCGGATGTTGCCCGGATAATCGTGAGCCATCAGGATGCGCAGCGCTTCGGGCGTGAGGCCCTCGATCGGCTTGTCGCGCAGGATGCACAGCCGCTGGATGAAGTGCCGGACGAGCGGCAGCACGTCTTCCAGGTGCTCCCTGAGAGGAGGCAGATTGATCTCGATGACGCGGATGCGATAGTACAGGTCGCTGCGGAAGTCGCCGCTTGCCACCATCGAGGTTAGATCCTGGTTTGTCGCGGCCACGATCCGGGCGTTGGTCTCGAGCACCCGGGTGCCTCCGAGGGGCTCGTAGGTCTTGTTCTGGAGCACCCGCAGGAGCTTGGCCTGCGTGGGATGGGGCAGATCGCCCACCTCGTCCAGGAACAGGGTACCGTCTTGCGCCCGGTCGAAACGGCCGGGCTTGGACCGGTCCGCCCCGGTGAATGCCCCCCGCTCGTATCCGAACAGCTCCGACTCGATCAGCGTTTCCGGAAATGATGCGCAGTTGATGGCGACGAAGGGGCCGCTCTTCCGTCCGCTCAGGTTGTGGACGGCGCGGGCGAAGAGCTCCTTTCCGGTGCCGCTCTCACCCGCGATCAGGATCGTGCTCTCGCTCTCGGCCACCATGGGCAGCATGTCGACGAGGTGCTTCATCTTGGAGCTCTTGCTGATGATGTCTTCCGAGGTGTAGCTCTTCTCGACCCGCTTTCTAAGGTCCTCGATCTGGCGCAGGTCGCGGAAGGTCTCGACGCCTCCGATCAGCTCGCCCTGCTTGTTCCGGAAGACAGCGGTGGAAATGCTGACCGGCACCTTGTTGTCGTGCTTGTCGGCGATGTACACGACCAGCCCGGCCACGGGTGCTCCGGTCTCTATGGTGTACCGGACCGGGCACGCGTCCCGGCACAGGTCGGAGCGGAGCACGTCGTGGCAGAAGCGGCCCAGGACCTCAGGACGCCGATACCCGGTGATCTCCTCGGCGGCCCGGTTGAAGCAGGTTATCCGCCACTCCGTGTCCACGGTGAACACGCCGTCCGAGATGCTGGAGACTATTGCCTCGAACCGCTCCGGCGATGGCTCCGGAATCGAAGTGCGCTCCTGCTCGTCATCATTCATATTGCGATCGACCGTCCCCGTTTGCATCAGGCCCCACTAGTTTCGGCAATCGGGGCGGATTTTGCAACCTTTCCCCTCGAATGGGCTCTATTGCAGCGGGAGCCCCGTGATCCCCACCTCGAAACGCTCCACCCCGCGCGCCTCGGGCGGGGTGAAGGCGGCCACGGCGAGCAGGGCGATGTACAGCGTGGTCTCGCCGAACGCGCCCGTGCCGAAGGCCAGGTTGGCCAGCACGTGATCGCTCACCGAGAGGAAGGGGACCAGCTCGTCAGCGCCGGCGGGCAGCACGAACACCGTGCTCTCGGACAGCGCCAGGTTCTCCTGGCGGTCGAAGATCGCGTACAGGTTGTCCTCGGCGTCGAAGGCCACGCCGTCTCCGAACAGGCCAACGTTGGCAGCCACGGTCTGCAGCTCTCCGAATCCCTCCCCGCTCACGGTCACACGGAACAGCCCGCCGATTTCCTCGTCGAAGGCCGGCTTGCTGTTGCCGCAGAGCAGCACCGTGTTCTCGGTGACCAGGTACAGCACGCCCTCCGCATCGAAGGCGAAGCCGTTGGGCCCGCCCTCGGTCTCGAGGTCGAAGACGAGCGTGTCGTTGATCGTGGCGGTCTCCGGATCCACCTGCAGCAGCTCGCCGATGCAGGGATCGCTGACGTACACCAAGCCGTCCGGCCCCAGGCCCACGTAGTTCGGCCCCTCGAATGGGCCGCTCGACGCCTCGGTGAGCACGGTCGTGACCGCGCCGTCGGGCGCGATCTTGATCAGCGTCAGCTTGCCCGCGTCCGCGGCCCAGAGATTGCCCTGCTGATCGTAGGCGATGCCCAGCGGCCAGCCCAGCTCGTCGCCGCTCGTCGGCAGCATCGAGGCGTTGCCTGCCGCGTCCAGCGCGACCAGCCCGCCAGGCACGCCGAGCACCAGCCTGGTCCCGTCGGGCGAGAAGGCCAGGTCCTCGGTGCTGCCCTCGATACCCTGCGTGGCGAGGAAGGCGTTCACATCGCCGAAGGCTTCCGGCGTCAGCGGCTCGTCCAGGGTCGCTCGCACCTCGGCCGTGATCACCGAGTCGCCGGCTTCCACGCGCAGCCGGTTGGCGACCGGCGCCGGCCCCAGGGTCCAGGCGAAGCCGAGGTCGGCCGAGGCCGCGGTCACCGCGTCGGGCGGGCTGACCTGCCCGCCGCCGCGCTCGACCTCGGCGTGCACGGCAACGCCGGACACGGTCTTGCCGCCGTCGTCGACGCGGAAGCCGAGGGTGATCGTGGAGCCGGCCGGCGCGGTCTCGGGGGCCGGATCGAGCTGCACGAGTTCCACGGCGGTGGTGCCGTCGCAGGCGAGCAGCATGGCACAGAGCAGCAGCGCGGAGATGGTCCTCGCTGCGCTCACCCCTGTGCCTCCTTCTTCTTCTTCAGCTCCAGCGCGGTCTTCAGCCCCTTCTCGCGGATCGTCTTCACGGCCACGCGCAGCTTGGTCGCCACGTAGAAGCGCCTGGCGTACCTGCGCATCATCCGCCTGTCGAGATGGATCCCCAGGCCCGGCTCCTGGGGCACGTCGATCGTGCCGTCCGGGTTGACCTCGATCGGCGGGATCACGCCCTCGCGCTGGGCCGGCATCCAGCCCGGCGGCTCGAAGGGATACTCCAGGTGCTCGCGGTTCTCCCAGGCTGCGAAGGCGTGCAGGTTGATGATCAATCCGATGCCGCAGGTCCAGGTGTGCGGCGAGTACTGTAACCCTTCCTCGCGGCAGCGGGCCATCACCCGCATCGCCACCGTGGGGCCGCCGCAGAAGGTCACGTCGGGCTGGTACTTGTCGAGGCTGCAGTGCTCGAACAGCGGCCGCACCTCGTGCCAGTCGCCGTGCAGCTCCCCGCCCGCGATCGGCGTACGCACCGCCTTGCGCAGCGCGGCCATGCCGTCCCAGTCGTGCATGTCCAGCGGCTCCTCGATCCAGGCGATGCCCAGATCGTCGCAGGCACGGCCGAACTCGGTGGCGTACGCGAGGTCCCACCTGGGCGTGGGATCGAACAGCGAGACCGGCCAGCCCTGGTTGGCGTCCACGCCGATGACGTAGTCGTCTCCCAGCTCCCGGCGGACCTCGCGTAGGATCGTCACGTCGTCCCTGCGCTGCGGATCCTTGACCCGGATCTTGACCGCGCCGATGCCCATCTCGCGGATGCGGTCGAGATAGGACCGCCGGCCCTCGATGTCCCGCCGCTCGCCGGAGCTGGCGTACACCGGCACCTTGCGCACGGTCTCGGGCTTCGTCTGCATCAGCTGGTAGAGCGGTTTACCCTCGATCTGGCCCTTCAGATCCCAGAAGGCCGACTCGAGCCACCAGTTGCGCCAGCCGAGATAGCTCGCCTCGCGGATGCGCATGCGCACCCTCTTGAGGTCCGTGGCCTCCACGCCGAGCAGGAAGCCGCCGAGCAGGTCGCCGAGGCCCTCGCGCTCCTTCGCAAAGGCCGTGCCCGCGCTCACGCCGCACAGCCCGTCGTCGGTGAGCAGCTTGATCAGGGTGAAGCGCACGTGGGTCTGCGGGTAGCCCGGGATCCAGGACGGCCAGAAGTCCGCCTCGAGCGGTACGTTGACGTGGAACAGCTCGATCCGTTCGATGCGACTCATCGATTCTCTCCTCGCTATCGTGTCGGAGACAGGATCAACGAGACTTCCGCTTCTTCGGCTTCACCTCGCAGCTCGGCCCCTCCTCGATGGTGATCCACGGCGCCAGCGTCTGCAGATCCTTGAGCGCGCCGCAGGAGGCGAGGCAGTTGCGCAGGTTGAGCGTACGCAGCGCGGTCAGCACCACCAGCGGCTTGAGCCCGGCGTCGCCGACCCGCGTGTCGCCGAGATCGAGGCGTCGCAATCGCTTGAGCGGCGCCAGGTGCTGCAGGCCCGCGTCGATCTTCTTCACCTTCCACAGGTGCAGCTCCTCGAGCCGGGTCAGCGCGGACAGGTGCGCCAGGCCCTTGCCCGTGATCCTGGTGTCGCCGAGGTCGAGGTACTCCAGGGCCGGCAGCCGGCCGATGTGGGGCATGCCCGCGTCGGACAGCGGCGTGCGCCGCACGTCGAGTGAGCGCAGGCGGTCGAGGCCCGTGATATGGACCAGGCCGGGGCCGCGGGTCTTGCTGCCCTCGATGTCGAGCTGCTCGAGCGCGGTGAGCCCGGTGAGATGCTGGAGGCCGTCGTCGCCCAGCTTCTCGAAGCTGGCTTCGAGAAACTCCAGCTGCTTCATCCCGGCCAGGCTCGCCAGGCCGGGGCCGGTCACCTCCCGGCCGTGGATCGAGAGGCGCCGCATCCGCGTCATCCCTGCGAGGTGCGCCAGGCCCGCGTCACCCATCTTCTCCGCGCTGAGGTCGAGCTCTTCCAGCGCGGTCATGCCCGAGAGGAAGGCCAGGCCCGCGTCGGTCACCTGGGGCAGGTACAGCTGCAGCTTGCGCAGCTTGGTCAGCCCGCTCAGGTACAGAACCTGTGCATCGCTGGTGTTGTACCCGGAGAGGATCTTCAGCTCGCGCAGCTCGGTCAGCCCGGCGAGGTGCTCCAGGCCGAGCGCCTCGCACCACAGCTCGCGCAGCGCGGTCAGCCCGGCGAGGTGCTCGAGGCTGTCCGGCGGCATCCTGCGGCCCAGGCCCTTGCCCACCGAGTTCACGTTGAGGCGCTCGAGCTTGCGCAGGCCGGCCAGCGGGGCCAGGCTGGTCACGTCCCGGTTCCAGCCCAGGTCCAGCTGTGTCAGCCCGGTCAGCTTGCCGATCTCGGTCAGGGCCGTGTCATCGAGCTGGCAGCGGGCCAGGTCCAGCCGCGCGAGGCTGGCGAGGCTCGCCAGCGGCGCCAGCTCGGCGCCCTTCTTCAGCGGCGTCTCCGCGAGGTCGAGCGATTCGAGTTTGCCCAGGGGCACGAGGTGCTTCAGTCCGGAGCCGTCGAAGTCGTAGCGCAGGCCCGTGTCGTCGCCGCCGAGCAGGCCGAGCCGGGCCAGACCCAGGGCGCGCAGCTCGGTGAGCCCGGCCAGGTATCGCAGGCCCGGGCCCTTGACCCCGGTGCCGCTGAGGATCAGCCGGCGCAGGCTGGTCAGCCCGCCGAGATTGACCAGGCCCGCGTCCGTGATCTCGTACTCCAGCCGGCCGCTGTGACCGTCGGAATGCTCGGTCCTGCCAGCTTCGCTCAGGTCGAGGTGGCGCAGCTCGGCCATCCACGCCAGGTGGGTCAGGCCAGCGTCGCTGATGCGCGTGCGGGCCAGGATCAGACCGCGCAGGCCCTTGCGGCCGGCGAGCCCGGCCAGGCCCTCGTCGGTCAGGCCCGGCGGCAGGGTCAGGTACAGCCGCGTGCCGTCGAGGCCCTCCAGGCAGCCGAGCCCGGTGTTGTCGAAGCCCGCGTCCGCGATTGTCACGCTCAGCGTCTTGCCGGCCTGGCGCTTGATCGCGGTCTGCAGCGGGCCGTGACAGATCGTGGCCAGATCGGCCGTCAGCGTGCCCGACGCCCCGGGGTGCTGCTTGAGCCGCTCGAGCGCGGCCGGCCCGTCGAGCCCGGTCAGGTCCAGGCCGACTGTCCTGCCGTCCAGGCTCACCTTGCCGTCCTCGACCAGGATCTCGCGGCGAGCCGGGACCAGGGCGCGCGCCGCCGCCGCGGGCATCAGCATCTGCACCGGCCCGGTGGCCACCGGCACCAGCATCTCGTCGTCTGCCGTGGGTGCCTGGACCGGCGGGGCAGGCGACGGGGGGGCGGCAGGTGCGGGTGCGGGCGCGGTCGTGGATGGGGACAAAGCCCCGTCCTTGCAGGACGCGAAGAGCAGCATCATCGCTAGGCAGAGCCTGAACAGCGCTCTCACGGTTTCTCCCGGCTACTCGTCCTCGCGCACGGTCTCCACGCCGTCGAAGATCGGCACCTCGTTCTCGATCCGACCCGTCATCTTGAACAGCGAGTGCACGCCGTCGCAGTCCAGGTCGCCCCGCGCCTCGAGCGTGACGCTGCGGCCGTTGCTGGCGTAGCGGTACTGGTAGCGGTGCTCCACGTCCGGCAGGAACTGCAGCGCCCGCCACGGCTGCTGCTCCCAGTCCGCGTCCCGCCGCCGGCAGGACGGCCGCGTGGCCTGGCTGCAGCAGCCGATCGCGGGAGTCCACCCGGTCTCGCCGACCGGGAAGCCGGGCGGCAGCAGGTTGCCCGCGGCGTCGACCCGCTCCTGCATCGCGGCGTCCGACGCGCCGTACCGCATGCCGTACAGCGCGTCCCTCGCCTCGGAGCTCATGGCCAGGGTGCGGAAGCGGTTGAAGGCCTGGTACGAGATCGCCGCCGTCAGCACCTGGACCACCAGGAACAGGAGCAGGCCGACCGGGATCGCGGCGATGCACATGCCGCGACCGCCCTGGCCCGGCCGGAGCCGCTTCAGGCCGACCAGGCCGAGGATCGCGCCGATCAGCGGGAGCAGGGGAATGAAGAACAGCAGCGAGAGCACCAGGGCCGCGATGGCCAGGCCCGAGGTGCCCTGGGGCCGGGGCGGCTGCTGGGGCGCGGTTGCGGGGGGCATGACACCGGCCATGGCTCGTGTCTCCGGGTTGGTGCAGGCGAATCAGACCGCAGCCGGGGCCGGGAGTCAAGGGGTCGGATGGCACCGGCATCGGCCGCGGGCTGAAATCCCGCGGTCAGGGTGGGGCTTCGCCCCAAGCCCGGAGGGCCCGGCGCCCAGCCCGCCGCTAGGCGGGCTTCCAGTAGTTCCTGACCGCGGGTTTTCAACCCGCGGTTGGCAACGGCGGATATCCAGGCGCAGAGTTCCAGCCCGCGCTCAGGTCTGGCCGCTGTTCTCTCCGCAGCTCGGCGCGCCTGCGTCCGTCGCCGGAGCCCCGTGCCATCATCGGACCTCCCGGCGCGGTGTCAGCGCCTGCGGCGGGACTGCGCGAGCTGGTCCTCGGGCCAGAGTTCGGCGTCGCCGAAGAGCGCCTCCCAGGCCTGCTGCCCGTACCCTGCGGTCGCCCAGTGCTCGGGCCGGGGGCGCCGGGTCTCGGCGCTGACGAGGAAGGCGTCGAGGCAGACGCGCCCGAGCAGGCGCAGGATCACGGGCTCGGTCTCGGCGCAGAAGCGGACCAGCCACTTGGCGCAGGCCATCGACCACTCCGGCGGGACCGCGCCGGAATCACCGGAGAGCAGGCGGTACGCGCTGCGGTACGAGATCACGGCCGGCGAGTCGAGCTCGAAGCGGATCACCAGCGCGTTGAGCAGGCGCTGGGCGCGGCGGCAGACCTCCTCGTACGGCGTGATCTCGGACGTCGGCCGCTCGTCGGTCGACTTGGGTACTAGGCCGTCCGGCACGTCCGGGCCCAGCACGTTGCGCAGCAGAGTGGAGAATGTTTCGGAGCCGCTCTGGCTCATCGGTGCTCCCGCCTTCGGATACCTCGCGCATCGCGGATTATGCCAGAGTCATCTGGAAAGGAAAGCCCAAAACGCAAGCCCGGGCAAGGGGGGCGCAGCTTCCACGATTCCGCGGTAGCAGTTCGCGGTGGCAGACCTCGACCGCTCGACGTCGCCAGACGCGGTGAAGCGGGCCCGGCGCTATCGCCCAGATGGTTTCGTATGGCAGAAAAGTAGCGATATCGGGC
>Ga0272442_10000472_pt1 | contig 64550 bp, 41 predicted proteins | sample SSMForm2O_FD_200262 | JGI IMG/M metagenome (GOLD analysis project Ga0272442, IMG submission 200262) | Marine sediment archaeal communities from Little Sippewissett salt marsh, Falmouth, MA, United States - SSM-Form-2O | ecosystem: Environmental > Aquatic > Marine > Wetlands > Sediment ...
GACTTACTCGGCATCCCGGAGAACGCCTACTCATGACGACCGTCGCCAGCGCGAGAAATCCACCGCAAATGCGTCTTCACAAGTGCGGAATGTGAGACGGGTCGGGCTACACGCGACCTGATGGTTGCCGCACATCAAGAGGAAACACGAGAGCTCTGGCCACGACTCACGTCTGATTTCGAAACGTACATTTCGGCCTTGGTGTATGAAGAGGCGGGTCGGGGCAATCCGGAACAGGCGCAGAAACGCCTTACAGCCATCGAGCAGTTCCCAATCCTTGATGTCGAGGACGATGCCCAAGAACTGGCCGCACGCCTCCTGTCGGACAAAGCCGTGCCGATGAATTGATGGAGGGAACCCCATGAGCGATCCGATTGTGAATGAAGTTCGTCAGTTCCGCATGGAGCACACGCGCAAGTGCAACTCGGATCTGGCGCTCATCTGCCAAGACATGCGAGCCATCCAAGCACGATGTGGACACAGGGTCGTACGTCTCCCTCCGAAAAGGCTCCAGCCAACACCCGAATCGAACGCGACTTCGGGTTAGCCGCGCCGGAGCGCGACCAACCCGAAGCGGCTCATTCACACGTTCGGGGCAAGGAAACCATCTATCTGCCACTGTCACTCTACAGCGGGATCGTCGCTGTGGTCGCACAACATGCGACAAGACGACAGGACGGACCCGTGGGCGCGACCCGCGGGCGATTCAGCCGTGGACCGGTAAGGTGACAAGTGAACCCGAGGTCATCATCGTGAAGAAGAAGCCGCCCGAACAAGGCGCTCCAGCGGACGCCGACAAGCGCCGCCGCTGAGCTTTTGCGACGGCCAAACGGGAACTCAGGAAACGGTTTGAATGAGGATCAAAATCCTTTCATCAGCCGTGGAGGACCTCCACGCCGGCCGTCTGTTCTACGAGATGCCGGCAGAAGGTGTTGGAGAGTACTTCTTCTTGACTCCCTGTTTTCCGACATTGACTCCTTTGCGCTTTACGCGGGTATCCATCCGAAGTTCTTTGGATACTACCGCCTCCTGTCCAAACGGTTCCCATATGCCGTGTGCTACAGGCTTGAAGACAACCTGGCAGTCGTCTGGAGAGTTCTTGATCTCCGGCGGCATCCGGATCGGATCGAATTCGACAGGCCGTGTTAGTGCGTTGCACGGATGACCAGCATAGCGAACAGATGCCAGGCGACTGGCATGGTGCGGAAGTAGCGAAAGTTCAAATTTGATCAAATCGCCAAGCATTCCAAGCTGAAGGTCCTGAAGACCGAAAAGCCGACAGAAGGTTGAACTCGATAACTAAGGGTTCCATGGGTAAGGCTTCATCGAGAAGGGTATCGTGATTACGACGCTCTGATTGCTCCTCTTTCTTACTTCATCCGTAAGAACAGACACTCAAAACAGAGCCATGGACAAGTATGTTGAGGTCCTCTCGACATACAGTTATGAACACTCACGAAGAGAAGTACCTCGGGCATTCCTGCCTGAGGTCGGACTTGGGAGGGACACACGCATGATATCGATACCCGAAAGACTGCTGCTGGGGCCGGGGCCGGGGAATGCGCCGCCGGAAGTATTGGAGGCAATGGGTAAGCCGATGCTGGGTCATCTGGACCCGGTGTTCCTGCAACTGATGGACGGCGTGCGCGACAAGCTCCGCAAGCTCTTCCAGACTCAAAACGAGATGACGCTTGCGATGAGCGGAACGGGGTCTGCGGGCATGGAGACGTTGTTCGTGAATCTCGTTGAACCGGGCGACAAGGTGCTCATCTGCGTGAACGGCGTGTTCGGCACGCGCATGACCGACGTCGCCGCGCGCTGCGGGACTGAAGTTCACAAGCTGGAGATTCCGTGGGGACAGGTTTTTGAGGTCGACGCGATCGTCGAGGAAGCGAAGAAGGTGAAACCTGTACTGACGGCGCTTGTGCATGCGGAGACTTCGACGGGCGCGGGTCAGCTGCTCGAAGGGCTGGCGCAGCCACTGCACGAGCTGGGGTCCATGCTCGTAGTGGATTGTGTCACAAGCCTCGGCGGGATGCCTGTGAAGATCGACGAGTGGGAAATCGATGCGGCCTACAGCGGCACGCAGAAATGCCTGTCATGTTCGCCCGGCCTTTCGCCCGTTACGTTGGGGGCGCGTGCCGTGGAGAGAATGGAACAACGCAAAAGCAAGGTACAGTCGTGGTACCTGGACCTGAACATGATCCGCAATTACTGGGGGCAGGAACGCTTCTATCATCACACGGCCCCGATTCACATGCTGTATGGACTGGATGCCGCGCTCGATGTGATCGGGAGAGAGGGACTCGACGCGCGGTTCGCGCGGCACCGTGAAGCGCACGAGACTCTGAAAGCGGCGCTGGAGCCGATGGGCCTCCAGTACGTCAGCCAGGAAGGCTATCACCTGCCTATGCTGAACGCGGTCAGCATCCCGGAGGGAATGGAGGACGCCGCTGTGCGCGGCCGCCTGCTCAACGAGTTCGGCATCGAGATCGGCGGTGGGCTGGGCGCGTTCAAGGGCAAGGCCTGGCGTATCGGTCTGATGGGCTACAACGCGCGGACCGACGTGGTCGAGCGGCTGGTCGACGCGCTCAAGCAAGTGCTCGCCTAAGGAGAGTGGAGTGAAAAGCAAGAAGAAGCTCAGTATTCATGGACTGTACAAGATGAAAGAGGAGGGGCGGAAGGTCGCGTGGCTGACGGCGTATGATTTTCCGACCGCGCAGTTTGCGGAAGCCGCGGACATGGACATGTTGCTCGTGGGAGATTCGCTGGGGATGTGCGTATACGGCTATGAAGGTACCGTCCCGGTAACCATGGATCAGTGCATCGTGCACTCTGAAGCGGTGCGGCGCGGCGCGCCGAACACGTTCGTGGTGGGCGACATGCCGTTTATGAGCTACCAGCTGAGCGATGAAGATGCGGTGGCAAACGCCGGCCGGTTCTTCAAAGAGGCGTCAGTCGATGCGATCAAGCTGGAAGGCGGCCGGCGCGTGGCCAGTCGGATCCGCGCGATTGTCGACGCCGGCATGGTTGTCTGCGGTCATATCGGCCTGACACCGCAGAGCTCGGGTCAGCTCGGAGGGCACAAGGCGCAGGGCCGAACCGTTGATAGCGCCGAGGCGCTGGTCAGCGACGCCGATGCCGTGCTCGAAGCGGGCGCGCACCTGTTGCTGCTGGAGGCCGTTCCGCCCAACGTCGCCGGTCACATCGCACGAAAGATGTCTATCCCCGTTTACAGTATCGGGGCTGGACCGGAATGCGACGGGCAGCTGCTGATCGTGTCCGACCTGATAGGCCAGTTTCAGGCCTTCACTCCGAAATTCGTGAAGAAATACGCGAACGTTGCGGCTGTTGTTACGGATGCGATGATATCCTACGTGAAAGACGTGCGCGACGGGAAGTTCCCGGAGGACGAGCACTGCTATCACATGATGAAGGGCGAGGAACCGAAATTCGACGAGTTGGTCGGAAGGAGACCGCAATGAGCAAACCACGCCGCCGGGCGATTCTGATCGGGATAGATGGCGCGAGTATGGATCTCGTGCTGCTGATGGTGAAGGAAGGGCATATGCCCAACCTCGAGGGACTGATCGAGCGCGGCGCGCACGCTCCCATGCTGGGTGTGTTGCCGACGCTTACGCCGCCCGGCTGGACCGCGATGGTGACCGGCGCCTGGCCGGGAACACACGGGATCACCGAGTTCTGCATGTACCGGCCCGGCCTGTCGTTCAACGACTGGGAACAAGGCATCGATACGGGACAGTGCAGGGCGGAATACCTGTGGAATACCTGTGAACGTGCCGGCGGGAAACCGATACTTGTGAAGTGGGAGATGTCGTGGCCGCCCACGGTAACGACGGGTCTGCAGGTTGAGGGTGTGGGGCCCGGGCTCGCGAACTATGCCCAGGTATCGGGCTACCATCACTTCGTTGTGGGTTCCTGGATCGACCGAAGCATCGGGGGCACCGGCGATCCCCAGAACGTGGATCCAAGCAGGATGGAGGGAGCCACGAGGATCGACCCTGTCACCGTCGAGGATCTGCCGGAGGGCTTCAGCAACGTGCCGGAGTCCCGATTGCCCGTGAAGCTGGTCCGAATCGATCTCAAGCCGCTCCACCGCACGTATACACACATGCGGCGCGGGGAGCAGGGTGATCCGAAGCCGCTCAATGTCGTTGTCTATGCGACGGGCGGTGACGGCTACGACCGCGTGCGGATTGTTGAGGGCGCCGATGCGAGCGAGACTCTCGGCGACCTGGCGGTTGGCGACTGGAGCGAATGGCGCAAGGAGTTGTTCAGGATAGACGGCGAGGACACCGACGGCTACCTGCGCTTCAAGCTGATAGCGTTGAACCACGATCTGTCGTCCATGGAGCTGTTCGCTCCTCAGGTCTGGGGGACAGACAAGTATACGCAGCCCGATGAGCTTGGGGCGGAGATTGACGAGAACGTCGGGAACTTCCTTCAGAACCCGTCGCGCGATGCGATGGGCGCGATTGACGACGACACCTACTTCGAGCTGCTCGAGGCGCATCACGAGAGCCTTCACAAGACAGCCGCCTATCTTTGCCGGGACAAGTGTCCTGACTGGGATATGCTCTTCATCGAGACGCACGCATCAGACTTCGCGAACCATGGATTCCTTGGCATGGCGGATCCCATCAGCGGAGCCGAGCCCGACGTGCTCGCGCGGTGCCGCAAGGGACTGGAGCGGACCTATCGGTCGATCGACCGCTGGATCGGCGAGGTGCTCAAGCTTGCCGATGAGAACACCGTGGTGGTCGTGGCTTCCGACCACGGCGGAACGCCGAATCAGTATGGCATGCCGAAGATCGACCGGATACTCGAGGATGCCGGACTATCGGTCTATGCGAAGAACGAGAAGGGCAAGCGCGTCTGCGACTTCGGCAGGAGCCGCGCGGTCCTGCACCCGCACAACCTGGTGAACATCTTCGTCAACATGAAGGGACGGGATCCCGACGGCATCGTCGATCCCGCCGAATACTACCAGACCCAACTCGAGATCATAGACGCTTTGTACGCCTACCGTGATCCGGATTCAGGGCATTGCCCGTTTTCCGTCGTGCTGACGAAGGACGATGCAAGGCTCGTGAACCTTTGGGGAGAGCGCGTGGGCGACGTAGTCTATGCGCTGCGCCCGGAATACGACGGTGCACACGGCCGCCAGCTACCCACGGCGCGGCTGGGCATCGGGTCGCAGCGCTCCACGTTCGTTATCGCCGGCCCAGGCGTGAGGGACGGGCTGGCGTTGGAGCGGTCGGTCAGAGTGGTGGACGTGGCTCCCACGGTCTGCCACCTGACCGGTCTGCCCATGCCGCAGCGCGTCGAAGGTTCGATACTCTACGAGGCCCTTGAAGGCTAGTGCCCGGACGCCGACCCTTTCTCCTTGCCTTATCATGGGGCATTGAAGAGAATCGGCGGCGCTATGAGTGACATACCCAACATACTGGCGCAGCGCTATGCGACCGGGCCCATGCGGGATATATGGTCGGCCGAAGGCAGAATAGTCCTGGAACGCGAATTCTGGATCGCGGTGATGAAGGCACAGCGGGACCTGGGCCTGGACGTGTCGGATGACGCTGTCGCGGCCTATGAGAAGGTCAAGGACCAGGTCGATCTCAACTCCATCATGGAGCGGGAAGCCGTGACACGGCATGACGTGAAGGCGCGTATTGAGGAGTTCTGCGCCCTTGCCGGTCACGAGCACATCCACAAGGGGATGACCAGCCGGGACCTCACCGAGAACGTGGAGCAACTCCAGGTCCTGCGCTCCCTGAAGTACCTTATGCCCAGGGGCGTGGCCGTTCTCCAGGGCTTCGCCGCAGCGGCGGCGAAGCACAGGGATCTGGTGATCACCGCGCGGACGCACAACGTGGCGGCGCAGCCGACTACGTTCGGCAAACGGCTGGCGATGTTCGGAGAGGAAACACTGCTGGCCTGTCGGCGGCTGGAGGAGCTGATCTCGGGCTACGGGGTTCGCGGGCTGCGCGGCGCCGTTGGCACGCAGCTCGACCAGATGACGCTGTTCGGCGGAGACGCGGACAAGGCGGCGGAGCTCGACAGCCGCGTTGTGGAGCATCTCGGGTTCTCGAAGCGGCTTGAAGCGGTGGGACAGGTGTATCCGCGCAGCATGGACTTTGATGTGGTGAGCGCGTTGTTCCAGCTCAGCTGCGGCCCGTCCAGTTTCGCCAGGACGCTCCGGCTCATGGCGGGACACGAGCTTGCGAGCGAGGGATTCGCGAAGGGGCAGGTCGGTTCGTCGGCCATGCCGCACAAGATGAACAGCCGGAGCTGCGAACGAATCAACGGGTTCAATACGATTCTCCGGGGCTACGTCACGATGGCCGCCGGGCTCGGCGGCGACCAGTGGAACGAGGGCGACGTGTCGTGTTCGGTCGTGCGGCGCGTGGTGCTGCCCGACAGCTTCTTCGCGGCGGACGGCGTGATTGAGACGACGCTTACCGTGTTGGGGCAGCTGGAAGCCTACCCGAAGGTAGTCGGGCGTGAGAACCGTCACTACCTGCCGTTCCTATGCACCACCACCATTCTCATGAAATCGGTCCAGGCCGGCGCGGGCCGTGAGGAGGCGCACGAGGCGATCAAGGAGCACGCCGTGGCCACCGTAAAGGACCTGCGCACGGGAAGCGCCGAACGGAACGACTTGGTGGATCGATTGGCTTCTGATGACCGGATCCCGCTGAACGCGGACGACATCCAGGCCATCATCGACGATGCCGCCAACCTTACCGGCGCCGCGGGCGCGCAGGTGGACGCGTTCTGTTCGGCTGTCGACGCGTGGGGCAAACGCCACCCCGGAGCCGCGTCCATCAAGCCGGGAAGCATCCTGTAGGTGTTTTTGGGTAAAGCCGGGCTCTAGCCCGGCTTACATGAGCCGCCCTGGAGGACGGCCCTACCCAGATTTGCCCAGGCTGACTTGCCTCCCCGTCTTCACCGCGTTCACCGCGGCGAAGACCATCCCGATGCTGTGTATGTTGTCCTGGACGTCGGTATGGGGACGGTCACCCGACTTGATGCACTTGATGAAGTTGTCGAGCACAGCCGATTGCTGCGTCTTCCGCATCTTGCGGAGCGGCATCTCCCCGGACTTCTCGACTCTGTAGTCGTTCGGTGCCGAGTTGAGGGTGATCGTGCCTTTCCTGTAGACGATCGTTCCTCTGGTACCCTCGATGAGCCAGTTGCCGTTCCAGTCGCAGTAGTCACCCTTTGCGCACCAGCTGCCGTTGTAGAGGACTCGCGCCTCGTTGGACATGGTGAATACAACGGAATTGGAGCAATCGCCCTTGAAGTGTGACCATTTCGGATTCCACGCCTCGCCTCGGACTGATACCGGGTTCAGGCGAGTGATGTACCTGATCAGGTCAAAATGATGGATCGACATATCGATGAGCAGGGGATACGGCATCTGCGCGCGGAACCCACCGAAGCCGATGCCCTTGTAGAAGTCGACCTTCACCTGGCCGATTTCGCCTATCGTGCCTTTCTGTACGAGCTGGGCCATCGTATAGGTTTCCGGCCGGTACCTGTAGTTCTGGCTCACGACGTAGACGTTCCCGGTCTTCTCCGCGGCGGCGAGCATCGCCTTGCAGTCGGCCATGCTCTCCGCCATCGGCTTCTCGCTGATCACGTGCAACCCGGCCTTCAGCCCGGCAACCACCTGCTTGCGGTGGACCGCCGGCGGCGTGGAACATACCAGTGCTTCCGCGTCTGCTTCCTTCAGCGCGGTCGCCAGGGATGTATAGCAGATCGACTCGTCGTAGCCATACTTCTCGCACGCTCCCTCGAGCGCCTTGCCGTTGAGATCGACAAGTCCCACCATCTTCGCGCGCCTGTCCTTGTCAATGACGTCGAGCCAGACTCTCCCGAAGCCGCCCACACCTACCTGAATGAACCGCATGGTCTCTCCTCTTTGTGGATGTACAATGATGATATAGTACCATCAGTATTCCCAAAATGTGAATGGATACGATTGATATGCATGTGCGATATTGATATACGTTCCGGATGCATTGCCTGGATCCATCGGGTATACGACTTGTGCGTACCGGTTTCGTTGCCCATCGCGCGTACGCCGAGCGGATCCATGTTCACAGTCATGGTGCGGAGTGCGAGTTTCACTTCTTCAGCGAAGGCGAGGGACGGTTTGTCAACGGACCGGACACGTTCCGTGTCGTTGCGCCGTCGCTGGTTTTCTCGCTGCCGGGCGTCGAGCACGGGATACAGACGATTCCCGGCGGGGCGCGGCTCAGTTTTTTCTACCTTTGCTTCGAGGCGGAGCCGGAACCCATGGATGTGATAAACGACCTCTACGGATCATTCCGACGGATTGGGTTCCTGGAGACGGGGATGGACTTTGAGCCTCGGATGGACCGTCTGGTTGACAACCACGATTCCCGGGATCCGCTGCTGAACATGGCGGCGCAACACCAGTTCCTCGCGTTACTGTACGAGGTGATGCAGAGGGTGAGCGCGCCCGCCGCGGTTGACGCCAACAAGTATGTTCGGAGGCTGACCAGGCAGATGCGGGACTCGGTGAACGGCAGCTTCGATCTGGGCGAGGCCGCGAAAGAGCTCGGCGTTTCGAAGGCCCACTTGGTTCGGGCATTCAAGCGGAGCACCGGCCTGCCGCCGCTCAGGTACTTCAACCGGTTGAAGATGGACACCGCCAAGGAGCTGCTGAAGCGCACTGACATGTCGCTGGCCCGCATCGCGGCCGAGCTGTCGTTCTGTGATGAATTTTACTTCAGTCGTGTGTTCAAGAAGTACGCGGGCATATCGCCGGCTCATTTTCGGAAGATGGACAGGGCCGGGTTACCGGAGAGGCGTCGACCGTCATCGTAGGAGTTGTCACAAAATAGGTAGCGCTGGACACGCGGCAAACGTTACAGTGGGCAATATTCTGTGAAGTAACAAGGGAAAGGCTGAGCTGATGAAGCATCGCAGGGGGAAGATCAAGGTCGGATTGGTTGGGATCGGACGGGCAGGATGGGGCATGCACCGCCGGGAGCTGGAGAAGCTGCCGCGCCTGTTCAAGGTGGTGGCGGCCTGTGACGTGGACAGGAAGCGCTGCCGCCAGGCGGCCGAAGCGCTTGGGTGCCGTACCTACACGGATATCCGCGGACTCGCATCTGATCCCGAAGTGGAGCTCGTGGACATAACGACGCGTTCGGTCGATCATGCCGACCAGGCAATCGTGGCGGTGAAGGCAGGCAAGCCGGTCTTCATGGAGAAGCCGATCGCCGTAAGCTATGTCGAGGCGAAGAAGATGGGCCGGGCGGCGAAGCGCGCCGGGGTAGAGATCTACGCGCGTCACAACCGGCGCTTCGAGCCGGCTTTCCAGCACGTGCGCGAGATCATCGATTCCGCAGGGCTGGGTGAAGTGCACAGCATCAAGCTCTGCCGCGGCGGATACCAGCGCCGTGCCGATTGGCAGACTATCCTCAAGTACGGTGGCGGCCAGCTTCTGAACTGGGGGCCACACGTAATCGACCACGCGCTTCAGCTGCTGGACGCCCCGGTGGCGGACATGTGGAGCGACCTGCAGCGCATCGCCGCGGCAGGCGACGCCGAGGACTGCGTGCGGATTATTCTCAAGGGCGAGAACGGGCGCCTGGCGGACGTTCAGATCGGTGGCGGCATGGCGATCAGGGAACCGGAATGCACGGTGCACGGATCACGGGGGTCCATCGTTGTCCGTGGCCGTGAGATCCAGATGCGTTACCTTTCGCCGCGGCAGAAGCTTGCCAGGCTCAGAGCCAAGACGTCCACGCCGCCGAAAGAAGGCGGCTTTGGTAATCCGGAGAAGCTGCGCTGGGTCGAGAAGACTGTGCCCGTGAAGCCCCGCAGACGCGTTGATGTGGGGACATCGATCTGGCGCCACCTGTATGCAGCCATGCGCAAGGGAGAACCGTTCCCGATCAAGTGGGAGGAAGCCCTGGAAGTGATGCGCATCATCGACCTCGCAAGGAAAGGGACGGAATTCGAGCTGCCGGGATGACCGCCCCGTTACTCCAGCGTCTTTGCCAGGGCGACGATGCGGTCGATCAGTTTCTCGCCGGATCCCGGCTCGAATTCCCGGTTCTTCGCAATATTGACCTCGTAGCCGCCGCCGGCGTAGTCGTGCTTGGCGGGCAGATATCCCCCTCCACCGTTGCTCAACGTTGCGAGAATAACCTCGCCTTTCAGCTTTTTTCTCAGCCTGGCCGATAGCGATGCGAAGATCTCGCCGGGCGTTGCCACGATCCAGACCGATCCGATCTTCCAGACGACCAGGTCAAATTCGTGTTTGCCTATCCTCACGGTCTCGCCTGTGCACTTGAAGAACGGCGGTTTGACGGGCACGGGCTTGCCGGCTTGCGAGAGCAGGGCCACGTATGATGCCGCCGCCCTGGCGACGGGGAGAAGCTGCTTTGGATCTTCCTGCGTGGCTATCCACGGCTGGGTATCACCCGCGGCGCCCAGCACGAACATGCTGCGCGCGCCCGGAACGTATTCCTCAATCAGGCTGCAAGCAATGCCCGGGTAGTCGGCGCTGACGGTACGGCTGGTCTGGCCAAGCACAGTAGGATGGGCGCCGATGGACCAGAGGAGGTACCGGCGCGGTCCGCCCGACTGGTCGAACATAAGGACGGAGCACGTGATGTCATCCGGGATATCCGGCTGGCGGTGCGGGAACTGCTGCGGCTCCCAACAGCTCTTGAGGCCCCTGTCTGTCTGCGCGCGCCGGTTGTAGGCCAGTGCGAATGGCGCTTCACGTACCCAGACAGTCACGGGGTAGGTGAGGGACTCCGCTCGCCGCACCGCTTCCATTATCTTTGCCGACATCTCCTCCGTGTACTTCATCGCCGCCGGCGGACTGTTCGTGTCGTACTCGATCTCCCACTTCTTCGCCAGCTCGGGAGTAAGGAGGCCGGGGGCGGAATGGGTGTGACTTGCACTGATGATCACGTTGTTGGTGGGCGTGTTCAGTTTCTGTGCAATCTCACCCCGGTATCTCCTCGCCAGCTCGACGGGGATCCCGCACAGGTCGAAGGTCACCAATACCGCAACACGCGTGTAGTGGCGCATGGCGAGTGCCCGAACATAGAGAGGGTCGTGCACGCCGGTGTTGCCTTTCGGCAACTCGCGCCGGAAGCCATAGCCGCGCAGGCCCAGCTCCCTGCCGGGCGTGATATCGTTTTTCGCGAATCCCACGCGCAGTACCTGATAGTCGGGGTCCGGCGGCGGTTTATCTTTGGCAGTGCCTTCCTTGTCGGCAACGGTGGCGCAGCTCGCCAGGACAAGAACGGCTGCGGCGAGGAAGAATGTGTTCCCGTGCTGCATAAGTACCTCCCACATTTGTTGTCGATTCTGCATGACCGGAGGAATAGTCACAAAAACGGGGCCTGTGGGCAAGACGGTTCGGCACGGTCTGTGGCATGCTGGCCCCATGAAGATTACAGGTGCGCGATTCATCAGGGTAGAAGGCCGACTTCGGGAAGACCTATCGATCGACAACGGGCGCGGGCTCGTGCCCGCGGACAACGATCCCGCGTATGCGACTCGACCGCTGAAATTGATCAGGAACTGTTTTCCGGACGAGGACGGTGTGCGCCGTATCCGCGGCACGTTTCTGCAGCTCGAAACCGACGAAGGAATCACGGGCACATGCACCCAGTTCGGACCGGGTCACGTACGCATCATCAGGGATGTACTACTGCCCTACATGATCGGCCGGGATCCGCTTGCAATCGAGGAGAACTGGGATTTCATGTTCCGGCTTCTCTGCGGACGCGGGCTCAACGCGGCTTCTGCAATGAACAACGCCATGTGGGATATACGCGGAAAATTGGAGGGCGTGCCGGTGTACGAGCTGCTCGGCGGCCCAAAGCAGGATGGACTGCAACCGTACGCGGGAACGGCCGGGCTTTCGGCGGCGCTGCCGGGCTCACTGGAACTGGCGAGGCGGCTGAAGGAGGAGGGGTTCGCCGCCCAGAAATGGTACCCGACATGCAGCACCGGGCACGGGCCGGACGGCATGGACACGAACATGGAGATAGTCAAGGCGCTCCGTGAGACCGTTGGCGACGACATCGACCTGATGTTCGACGCGCACCAGGGCTGGACGCCGGACTATGCCGTGGAGATGGCCAAACGGATGTCGTCCTTCAAACCGCGCTGGCTGGAGGAGCCGGTGATGTCGGACGATATCGAAGGCTACCGCGCCGTGCACGAGGCAGCCGACTTCCCGATCGCCGGCAGCGAGGCCCATCAGAATCGCTGGCAGGCGCTGGCGCTGCTCAAGTCGGGTGCCGTGGACGTGATTCAGCCTGACGCCGGCGGCACGGGCGGCATCACCGAATGGATGCGGATCGCGAAGATGACTGCCGACCACGGCAAGCAGATTGTCATCCACTGCGGCTACCTGCCCGTGATGCACTTCGTGGCCGCCCAGCCGCGCGAGCTGTGTCCGTACTACGAGTACCTGGTCAACTGGAACGAGTACGGCCAGTGGTTCTACAGGCAGAAATGCGAGCCCGTGAACGGCCGCATGCCGCTGCCGCCCGGCCCCGGGCTCGGCCTCGAGCTCGACGACGACCGCATCGATACCCGCCAGGAGGTTTAAGTTGCAGCTTCTGCCTGGAGGGCGAAGCTGTGCCGGGCCGCTCCCACTATTTCCCCAGGCAGAGGATCTTGCCGTCGCTGCAGGCGATGTACAGGCAGCCGTTGGCGGCAGAGAGGCCCTCGAACGTCGGGCTCGCCTCGAACGAGCAGCCTTCCGTCAGAGTACCGTCCGTCATCGACAGCGCGTGCACGGCACCGCCGCCCTCCTTGCCTCCTGCGACCCAGAGCGTATCGCCCGCGAATACCAGGCCGCGGATCCAGGTCCCGGGCCGTTGCGGCTTCCATGTTACGGCCTTGGCGGCTTCCAGGTATTTCGGCGTCTTTCGCCATGTCTTAGGGTCTTTCAATCCTGCGAGCGTATCGGGCAGCGTCCACGGTATGGGGTTGAGTGTGCCTTTCCTGAGTTGGATACCCGTTTTGCCGCGGTCGGGGAACACGAAGTACATGCCCTTGTACCAGTCGGCCCAGCGGTTGCGCGGATCCATTCCCACGCCGATGCCCAGCCACGGCTCCACGCCGCGGAGCAGGTTGATCATCGTGACGCGGTCCCAGCCGCACCAGGGCCAGCGGTCGACCTTCTGGAAGTCGCCGGGTGTGAGCCGGCCCTTCGGCCAGCCGGGCTGTGGGACCGCCTCGGACTGTCCGATCAGCTCGCCCGTCTCCGTGCTAAGCTCCCAACCGCCGTGCTGGTCGTATAGCCGGATCTCGTCGCCCTCCGCCAGCAGGATGTTGTTGAGCATGTCCTCCTGGTGGATGTACCAGTGGCTCGGCATGATGACCGCCTTGTCACCCTCCAGCGTCTCAAGCTTCCGGTGGAACTTCACCTTCGCGCTCGCCGGGTCCAGCGCCCACATGTGCACCGCGCCGTCAAGCGGCGTGAAGAAGCCCGCCGTGGCGTAGACCGTTCCCTTGTGGTAAAGCACCGACCCAATCACCGGCCACGGCGACGAGATGTGGTCCCCGGCCACGATCCTGCGGTGCTGCGGCGCCGCGTTGAACCGCCATACCAGCGCTCCGTCCGAAAGACGAACACAGTAGATGTATCCGTCGTGGCAGCCGAACACACACACCTCGCCGCAAAGCGTCGGCGCGGTGTCAACCCGGCCGCCGACCGACACTTCCCATGCCTTCTTGCCTGTGCCGGCGTCGAGCGCAACGACGCGGTGATCGCTCACAAGCGCCGTGACCACCTTGCCTCCTCCGGCCACGGCCTGCGTGCAGCGGGCCCCGGTCGGCCCTTCCCACTTGACGCTGAGCTTTGCGGGTTTGAGCTCCATGGTCGTGCTGTGGTTACGCCACGTTCCACCACGATACATCGGCCAGCAGTCGGTGGCAGCGCGTGGCCCGGGCATCTTGCCCGCGGCACGTACTTGACCATACGCCGGTCCTTTCTCCAGGCGCGCAGTGTCGGACACGGTGAGGTGCGGGTCCGGAAGAGCGTATGCGACCGCACCACGGACCATGGGATAGCAGTAGATGCAGACGTTCGGCGAGGTGAAGACGGAGTTGTGCCCAACGATGAAGCCCATGCCGCACTGGCCGCGGATGCCGCGCACGTGTTCCAGCACCTTGCCGTCCACGGTCACGATTTCGAGCGTCTGAGAAAGAATGCAATCCGGCGCGCCTATGTCGCCGTAGCACCGGCCCGACCACTGTACTTTCGCCGGCGGATAGCCGATCCAGCGGACGAGCTTCCCGGTCTTCGGGTCGATCCCCGCCCACGCCTTGCTCATGGGCTTTGTTTTCTTGAACGGGGCTTTGGCGTTGCCGACATTGCCGCGGATCCACAGGAGGCCGTCGATGTGCATCACCGCGCGGGGATGACCGCTGTGGATCGGCGCCTTCGGACGCCATATCTTTCTCTTTTCGTCGTACCTGTGGTAGGTATTCACCAGCCACGGCTTGCTGCCGTTGCGCGTATCGAATCCGAGGAAACCCTTCTTGTTCAGGGCCACCAGCGTGTCACCGGCGCAGAGGATGACGGTCGTGAAAGCGTCGACGAACTCCTTGTCCTGGCGCATCCACTCCTGCTTCCCCGACTTCAGGTTGAAGCCGAACACCCTTGGCGTATTCACGGTCTTGAAGATCTTCGGGGGCGGCTTCACTTTGACGGCCATCACGTCGTCCTCTTCGCCGTCGGCCTCCAGGTCGGACAGGATATCGTCCTTCTTCTTGGGCTTCGGCGGCTTGACTTCGACTTTCTTGCTGTCGAAGCCCGCGAAGTAGACGCGTCCGTTCCTCGCTACGAGGTGCTGCATGGTTGGTGCGGGGATCTTGCCCCTGTGTTCCTTGAGCTTCGCGTCCATGACAGGTGCTTTGAATGTCCACAGCTGCTTGCCCGTTTTTGCGTCGTGCGCGCGGACCGCTTCCTGTGTGCGGGATACAACCACTCCTTCGGACACTATGAATTCGTAGTGTTTCCCCAGAGGGATCTTGTGGAGTCGCTTGCCCGTGTGCAAGTCGGTGACGTTGCCGTTGTCGGCGTAGATGCGGCCATCGGACACCACTGCTTTCCCACCGACGTCGGTTTCCCAAAGAAGGACGCCGTTGAACGCGTCACGTGCGCGGACCTTCCCGCCGAACCAGGTAAGCAGGATGCCGTTGTCGAGCCGCATCGCCGAGGAGCCCTTCGACAGGTAGCCGTTCACCCAGCGCAGGCTGTTGGGTTTCTTCCTGAACGCCAAATCGTCCCGGGAAACGGGATTGCCGTCGGCCCCGTGCTTCTTGTGGTACCAGCCGTCCATTCCCTTCGGCAGCGGTTTCGTGATCTTCTTCCAGCTGCCGCCGGCGTTGATCCACGCCAGGCCGTTCGGCCTGATCGCGCGCTTGATCTCGGGCTCGGGCACGCTGATGCCGCCCTCGATCACGAGGAGAGAGACGTAGTTGTCATGATAGGGAAGTTCGGCAGCCGACCACTGTTCCGCGGCGACCGAACCGTAGAGACCTGCCGAACGGATGGTGTTGCGGACGCGGTCGAGCTTTGTCTTGTCGGGTACGAGGCGATGGACGACGAACTTGCCAGACTTCGCCAGTGCCACGGTTCCGGACCCGTCGCCGTTCCCGATGTGAACGATGAGGCCGCCGGCGATTCCGCTGCCCTTGATTGCATCGAGCGGAACTGCCGCGTGAATAGACGTGAGCAGGGCCGTGAGGCACAGGAAGCCGGCGAGCAAAACTCTGGATGGAATGGACTGCGGCATGATGTCTCTCCTTTGCTTGAGCGTAGCCTGACAGAGGGGGGGGAATCAAAGGCAAAAAGCAGTAAAGGTTCGCTGCGCAGGCAGTTTCAGGAGAATCGGTCACATAGAACGTAGGATTGGTAACGGTGTCCTGCTCCGTCGGTCGGCGCGAGGGTGCAGGGCGCGTCAGACAACGTATATCCAGGCCCAGTGTAGGACAACCAGGATCAGGGCGGTGTAGGCCGAGACGATGTGAACACGCAGGAAGAAAGGACCAAAGCTCTTACGGATGATCCCCTGCATCTCGGACATTGCCAGCACGGCGAAGGCGACCACTCCGAAGATGAACCATGCGAGGGGCGGCATGCCGTACTTCCGGAGATACACGAGGACATGGGGCAGCATCGACAGGAACAGCCCGGCCCCGCACAACGAGTGTACACAATGTAGCAGGGCACGGGATGATAGTTGGATTAGACACAAAAAACAGAGAATCGTGGAAGATTCTGTGGGGCGTGTGCAAGTAACATGCAGACTGACCAGTTGGGCCCGTGCCGATGCCGCCGGGCGGGAAGCCGGTGAGCGGATCCATCTGACGATGACGACAAGTCAACCAGGCGCGAGAATTGCGGCCGTATTGGCGGCCGGGCTCTGCCTGGCCGCCTCGCTACGGGCCCACGCCCAGGATCTTGATCTCGACCTGGAGGGCGAGCTCGATCAGAAGTTCAAGAAGAAGGAGAGCCGTCGCAAGGCAGCGGAGAAGGCGGCGCGGGATGCGGCCGAACGGAAGAAACGCGCGGAACAGGCCGCGGTACGGAAGAAGTTCGAGATCGCTGCGGAGCTCAAGAAGCGCCTGGTCCAGGCGGGCGGGAAGGGCTGTGAGAGCGTTGTCTTCATGACCGGCAAACGGTCCAGCGGCATCCACTACTACGAGAATATCTCCTACGCCTGCAATTCGGGCTACCACCCGGGGGGCGGGAAGAACGGGGCAATCAAGAAGCTGGACCTGCGCACGGGGAAGGTGACCACGGTCTTCTCCGACCCCGAAGGATCGATGCACGATCTGCGCGTGCATTACTCCGGGAAGAAGCTTCTGTTCAGCTACATGAAGCCGGGTCCCAAACCCAGGCACTTCCATCTCTACGAAGTCGATGTCGACGGAAAGAACCTGCGCCAACTGACCAACGGGGGCTGGGACGACATCGAACCGTGCTACCTGCCGAACGGTGACATCGTATTCTCGAGCACGCGCTCCAAGCGCTGGGTGCCGTGCTGGAATACACAGGTGGCGACAATCTTTCGTTGCGGGCCGAATGGCGAGAACATCCGTCCGCTCTCGGCAGCCGTTGAAATGGAGAACACGCCGTTTGTGATGTCCGACGGCCGTGTGCTTTATACACGCTGGGAGTACGTCGACCGAAGCCAGATGACCTTCCACCATCTCTGGACGTTCAACCCCGACGGCAGCGGGGTGATGGTCTATTACGGTAACGAACGCCCCTGGTACGTGATGATCGACGGCCAGTCGATTCCCGGCACGCGCAAGGTTCTGTCGACGTTCTCGGGTGGGCATGGCAGCAGGTTTCGGCACGGGTACATGACCATCGTCGACCCCGGCACCGGCCCGAGCGCCCTGGCGGGGGCGCAGCGCCTGGTGGACAGCCGCGGCTGGCGCGAACCGTGTCCGGTCACGTCGGACGTTTTCCTGGCGGCGGCGGAAGGCAGCATTGTGCTGTTGGATGATCAAGGACGGTATGGACCTATCTACACACCCAAAGAGCGCGATGAGGGCGGCGCCTGGGATCCGCGTCCGCTGCGGCCGCGCCCGCGCGAACCCGTTATCCCGGACCGCGTCAACTGGGAGAAGAGCACAGGCACACTTGTGCTGGCCGACGCGTATCACGGACGGAAGATGCAGGGAGTTAAGCGCGGCGATATCAGGAAGATACTCATACTCGAGGAGCTCCCGAAGCCGGTCAACTTCTCCGGCGGCCGCGACCAGATAAGTCTGCACGGCACGTATATGCTGCATCGCATCATCGGGACGGTCCCCGTTGAGAAGGACGGGTCGGCTCATTTCACGGTTCCGGCGCTGCGCAGCCTCTTCTTCGTGACGCTCGACGAGAACGACATGTCGGTCAAGCGCATGCAGAGTTTCACCACCGTGATGCCCGGTGAAACAACGAGTTGCGTGGGTTGTCATGAGCACCGCTACGAGAACCCGAAACCGACGGGCGGGGCCGTGCTCGCGGCATTGGCTCGGCCTCCAAGCGAGCCGGAGTATCCCAAGGCCGTGCCCGACGTAATCGATTTCCCGCGTGATGTTCAACCGATACTGGATCGCTGCTGCCTGAAGTGTCATGACGTGAAGGGCAAGCGCGCCGGCAATGTGACTCTGAACGGCGACCGCGGCGCTTACTTCTCGCACAGCTTCTTCACGCTGTGGGCGTACGGCCAGCTGTCGGACGGTCAGAACGCGTTCGGCAATATGCCCCCGCGCACCATCGGGACCGCTGCGAGCCCGCTGATGAAGAAGATCGACGGCAGCCATCACGGCGTGAAGCTGTCGAAACGGGACCGTGACACCGTCCGGTTGTGGGTCGAGTCGAGCTGCGTCTACGCCGGGACCTACGCGGCTCTGGGCACGCGCCCGATCGGCGTCGGCAGCGTGAAGATCGCGTCGGCATCGAGCGATGAGCTCGCCGCATCGGCCGAGGATGGGGAGCTTGATGAAGCCGCGGTGGCGGCGGCCCAGGACGGTGTGGTAGAGATATCTTCCAAGGCACTGGACGACATCATGCGCCGGCGATGCAGCGGCTGCCATGGTTTCCAGGGAGGGATATACAGGGGTTTGGACGGCAGCTACCGGCACGAAATGAGGATCGACAAGCCGAAGGCGCGCTACAACAAGTCGCTGCTCTACAGTTTGACCCGGCCCGGGCTGTCGCGCGCATTGCTGGCGCCGCTGGCCAGGGAGGCCGGCGGCTGGGGGTTGTGCAAGGGGGCCGTGAAGGCCTATCCGGGCAAACCCGTCTGGTGGCGGCCAAGGAAGGAGGCGCCGAAGCCCAAGGTGGTGAAGAAGCCGCCGAAACGCGTGAAGTCGATTGATGACGATCTCTCTGACCTGCTCGGGGATAAGCCCAAGACCGCGACGGGTAACGGGATGTCGTTGAAGGATAAGCCAAAGCCGGTCCAGCCTCTCGAGCTGGAGCGGCGCGCGGTGCCCGCGGTTTTCGCGGACAAGAATGACCCCGACTACGTGCTGTTGCATCGAATGATCGCCGCGGCCGGTGCCAGGCTGAAAGAGGTGGGCAGCTTCGATGTGCCCGGGTTCCGGCCTAACCCGCACTACGTGCGCGAGATGAAGCGGTTCGACATCCTGCCCGCCAACTACGAGAAGGTGTCGAAGGGACGCGTCGTTGATGTCTATGCGATCGACCGGGCCTACTGGCGATCGCTTTGGTGGCCATGCCCCCAGCCCCACGTCCTCGATCCCGGCGAGTTCCTCCGGGAACCGTCCTCCAGCGTTGCCATGGGTGAGTGATTCCGCATCTTGCATCCCGCATCCTGCATCCTGTATCATCTCACCGTGGACACTCCCTCCTCCATCCTCATGACCACCGCCTGGCTGATCGGCGGACTGGCCCTGTTCCTGTACGGTATCGACATGATGGGCAGGGCGCTGCGCAAGGCCGCCGGTTCGACGATCCGCAATGCCATGGAGTTCATCTCACGAACCAGGTTCCACGGGGTACTTGTCGGCGGGGTGATCACGGCCCTGCTCCAGAGCTCGAGCGCTACGACGGTGATGGTGGTGGGCTTCATTCACGCGGGTGTTCTGACTTTTCAAAAGTCCATCGGTCTCATCCTTGGCGCCAACATCGGAAGCCCGGTAACGGCAAAGATAGTGTCGCTGAACGTGGACCAGATAGCGTTGCCGTGCCTTGGGCTGGGTTTTCTTGTCAGCCTCGCCGCACGGAAGCGGTTCTGGAAACAGATTGGCCTGGTGGTGATGGGATTCGGGATGCTGTTCTTCGGCCTGGTGATAATGAAGGCCGCGGTCGGAGGGCATCGCGCTGCCATCAAAACATGGCTTGCTCTGCATGCGGGCGGCAACCTTTCCGGCAGACTTACCGCCTTCCTGATCGCCTTGGCGGCAACGGCAATTGTCCAGAGCAGCGGGGCGACCATTGCCATGGTCGTTGCGCTGGCATCAGAAGGTGTGATCACGGATCTGGCAACGGCTGTTCCGTTGTTGCTTGGAGCCAGTGTCGGCACTTGTGTGACCGCTATCCTTGCTTGTTTGAAGTCGTCACGCCCGGCGCAACGCGCGGCGGTGGCACACCTCGTTCACAACGTGATTGGCGTCATGATCACCGTGATCCTCTATCGATTCTACCTTGCGCTGGTCCCGCGAACCGCGTCGGACATGGCCGGCCAGGTGGCCAACTGCCATTTCGCGATCAAGGCCGTGAATGCGATCCTGTTTCTGCCTTTCGTCACACCATTCGCAGGACTCGTTACGCGGCTTGTTCCGGGTGAAGACAAGCTCAACGCATCACCGAAATTCCTCGACTACAGCCGGGTCAAGGACGCGAATACTGCCTTTTCCGAGGCTGGTGCGGAAATCAGGCGTATTTGCCGGATAGGTGCCGAGATGGTGCAGGACTCGGTTGGTGCGCTGCTGTCGGGTGACGAGATGACGCAGGAACGGATATTGACCCAGGAAAACATCATCGACGACCTCTGTGGTGTAGTGACCGATTTCATATTCAGGGCATCCAGGAACAGCCTGCCGTCGGATCTACGGGTCGAGCCGGCGCATCTTCTCCACATCCTGGCGGACGTTGAAAGGATCGCGGACCATGCGGAGAACATCGTCGAGATGAACTCGCTCTACGCCGATCCCGAGGCGCGCATCAGTGCGGGGGCTCGTGAGGATCTGAAGTCGCTGCTTGCCGTGCTCGACCGCATGGGTAAGGAGACCATGCGAATGCTTGACGAGCCGTCCGCGGCGCTGGCCCGGGAAATCGAGTTGATTCGGGAGGAAATGAAAGAGCAGACGGACGAGGCCCTCGCCGGGCACACGAAGAGGATTGAGACTGGGGAGTGCAAAGTGCTGGCCGGCGTTGTATTCGACGAGCTTGTCATGAACCTGCGTAGTGTCGGCGACCACCTCCGCAAGATCAGCCGCGCAATGAAACCGTAGGAGATGCGGCGGAGCCTGCCGCTCTCCAGAGTTTCTTCCATGGAGCGCGGCGGGCCTCCGCCGCATCCGGTCACAGAGTTTCGTAGTCGACCGTGCCGAGCTCGGTTGACGGTGCGGCGCGGCTGTTCATGCGGTATATCTCGGGCGTTGTGCCGTGCTTCTTGTTGAAGGCTTCGACCAGCGCTTGGGGTGCACTGAAGCCGCTGCCGGCTGCAATCTCCTGGATAGGCATGTCGGTGCTCAACAGGAGCGACTCGGCGTGCTGCAGGCGCCGCTTCCTCAGCTCGTCCTCCGGCTTCCGGCCCAGCTCTTTCTCGAAGAGATCCTCGAGCTGCTGGACGGACACGTGGACCGCCTGCGCGATGTCATCCGTTGTGATGTCCCTGGTTGCGTTCTCCCGTATGTAGCGCGCGGCCGTCGCCACCGTGTTGTCCGACATGGCGATCACGTCGCTTGACTGGCGGATCGCTATCGACGTGGGAGCGATCCGCGTGTCCACGATTTCCTTCTGCTTGCCTGACATTGTCCTGTCAAGGAGCGCGCAACATTCGTACCCGATCTGCTGGAACGGCGACTCGATGCTCGACAGGGAAGGACGGCAGAACGTGCACTTCGTTGCGTTGTTGTCCATTCCCAGGAGCGCCACATCCTCCGGGATATGCACGCCGATCTCGCGCGCCCTTTCAGTGGCGTACCACGCCAGGTCATCGTTGATCGCGAAGAGGCCCACCGGCCTCCCGAGCTGCTTCAGCCAGCTGCCGAGCGCCTCGTCCGTTCCCGGGTCCTGTTTTCGCGAGAACGGATCGATCTCATGGGTGGTGATCTCGTGTACGTCGCAAGAGTGACCTTTCGCGGAGAGGGCCTCGATGAAGCCGTCACGACGTTCGGCGCTATATGTTCGTTCGTGGAACCCGAGACATGCAAAACGCTCGAAGCCCTTCTCGATGAAATGCCGGGCGGCAAGCCGACCGCCGGCCGCGCTGTCCACGCAGACACGCGACACGGGCGATTCATCGAGGAAACCGGAATGGCTCACGGCCGGGATACGCAGACGCGCCAGGCCCTTCAGGATGTGCGGCTCGACGAGGTAGCCGATGAGTCCGTCGGGACGCCTGACGGCGAATTCCGTGAGTATCTGCGGGGATGGCCGCACGAGGTCGAGCACCCAGTCGGGCTTTGTAGAGGCATATCGCCCTATTCCCGCCAGCATCCCGCGGGAGGCATAGGTCATTACCGTGATGCGTTTCATGGTCTCCGGTATCTCCTCATGGAGTATTGCACTGTGCGCCGCTTGAATACAAGGCCGGGGAGCTATTTTTCGGTCTGTGGCTCGCTTTGACCATGCCAATATGCACTTTTTGTGCAACGATTCCGGGTGGACCCACATTTTATCTATGTAGAAGAGAGAAGCGCGTGCGCGAATTGTCTGACAGGGACCTGATCGGCCGGTTTGTCGGCGAACAGGATGAGGAGGCCTTTGCCCAGCTGGTGCGGAGACACCGGGGCATGGTCTACAGGGTTGCTCTGCGTCGGTGCAACGGCAACCACGCGCTGGCGGAGGATCTTGCTCAGTCGGTAATGATTCTCCTGGCCAGGAAGGCAGGTGCCGCGGAGAAGCCTTTCGCTGAACTGTGTCGCAGGGAGTTCCCCGTCGCCGTCATGGGGCCGGGCCATGACCTGGTCGTGCCGGCGGAATTGCGGTTCAAGTCTGTTGATGCCCGGCGGCTGGTTGAAACCGTTGCCGCATCCGGCGATCTGAAGGTGAAGTGGATCCCGGAAGGGCGCGGCGTCATACTGTATGCAGGTGCACCCGACAGCGACGTGGATTCGTTTCTTGCGCAGATCGGTTCCGTCGATGTCAATGAGCGCGTGGCCGCGGCCCGGCGCGGGGGCTGGCTGGAAGATCCACGAGTGATTCCCGGCCTTGTGAAGGCGGCACGGGACGACGACACACGCGTACGGCGGCAGGCGCGCTGGAGCCTCGGCGAACGACTTGGATGGGCGTCGGCGGCCATCCTGATGCCGGACAAGACAACACGGCTGCTGCAGGAGGAATTCAACACCCCGACTCGGGGAGGATGGCGAGCGGCCGCGGGGATTGCCCATCTGCCCCGGGACGCAGCGCTTGGCTTGATCCAAACGTTCATTGAGAAAGACGACCGCGCTTTCAGCTGCATCACGCGCTGCAAGAACATCCTTCCTGCGTTGAGAAAGACCGGCGGTGACGACGCTCTTGCGCTGGTTCTTGACATTGCGGAGAACCGCACGAGCGATCCGCGCGTGCTGACCGAGGCATTCGAGTCGCTTGCCGAAAGGAAAGGCGCCGCGGCGATACCGATCATCGACCGGATACTCGATTCGGCCCCAACGAACACATCAGCCGCGGCCATCGCATCCCGGCGTACCTCCGCCTTCGGCGCGCTGGCCATTGCGGGCGACCCCCGGGTGTGGCAGTGGACCGAGGAGTACCTTCAGAGCGGCGATCCAGGCACCCGGCACCGCGCCGCGAGGGCCTTGCGGGCCTCGCCGGGACACAAGGCGTTTGACCTGCTGACGAAGGCGCTGGAGTTCGAAGATACCTCTGTACGCTCCGCGGCAGTCAGCGCACTCGGCGAGATCGGTGACAGCAGGGCAGCCCGATTGATCGAGAAACGGCTGCAGGACGATGATGCTTCCGTGCAATACGTGGCGGTACGTTCTCTCTGTCTGCTGGAGAAGAAGAAGGGCCTGAAGCTGCTTACACGGGTGCTTGGGGGCCACGATGAACGCATGCGAGTTGCGGCAGTCGGCGCTGTCGGCAGAATTGGCGGTCCCGAGGCATTGGCCCTGCTGGCGAAGGCTCTCAAGGACGACGCCCCGGTGATTCGAAGCGCGGTGGCACGCGCGCTCGGGTGCCTGAACGGCAGTGCAAAGGTCGTTTCACTCCTTGAACAAGCGCTGCAGGATGAGGACGCGAATGTCCGGTCCGCCGCCGTGTACGGTCTGAGCAGGCTGGGCGGACTGCAGGCAATGGCCGCGCTGGAACGCGCTTATGAGTCGGGCCCAAGCGACCAGCGGATCAAGACAGCCCTTTCCCGGGCGCTGGGCATGCCTCAAACCAGGTAGACACGGTTGCCTGTCCGGTGCCGGGTTCTGCACCATACCACCTCGAAAAAGCGTCTCTCCGCCGCAACGTTCCCGGCCGGCACGACATTTATCTACAGACTATGGAGAGAGAAGACGTGTGCCCAAAGCAAAAGGGGGGCCGGATTGAGCAAATACATTCTCTTGGCGAGTCTGTGCGTTCACGTTGTGTTCTCGCCGGCATCGGCCGTACCCGAAACCCGGCTTTTGGCAGCGGACGGCGTGGCATATGGCTTTTTAGGCTCTGCTGTCGCAATTGATGGCGATCTCGCCGCTGTGGGGGCGTACGGCGATGACGACAGGGGGGCGAGATCCGGCTCAGCCTATGTGTTCGAGCGCAGCAACGGCGTCTGGACGCAGACTGCGAAGCTCAATGCAGAGGATGCAGAACAGGGTGACTATTTTGGATGGTCGGTAGCGATCTCGGGCGATCGGATTGTCGTGGGAGCCAGCCGTGATGACGATGCCGGGGCATATTCGGGGTCGAGCTATTTGTTCGAACGGGAGAGCGGTGGCTGGTGCCAGACCGCCAAGCTGACCGCGGGTGATGCAGCCGCTTCGGACGGTTTCGGGGAATCGGTTGCGATCTTCGGCACCAATATTGTCGTCGGCGCGTATCAGGATGCCGATTGTGGACAGTACTCAGGCTCGGCGTACGTGTTCCGCAAGGCGGGAGCGGGTTGGGTGCAAAGCGGTAAGCTGGTCGCGAGTGATGGCGCCGCCGGCGATCGCCTGGGTTATTCGGTGGCGCTCGATGGGCACGATGCACTGTGCGGCGCCTGGTATGCGACGCGCAACCTGTTGACCGCTTGCGGCGCCGCGTACGTGTTCGATGTGAGTAACGTGAGCAACACCGTGCCCGTGGCCCGGGATCAGACAGCGTCTCTTCCGGCGGAAGGAGAGCGCTATATCGACCTGGATTTCTCCGATCCCGACGGGCAGGCGATGACGTTCCGGGTCGTATCGCCGCCGACGAACGGGGTGCTGGAGTCGTATGAAGACCGAAACGGAACAACAGGCTATGCCGGCCGCTACTACTATAGTTGGGACGGCGTGTCCAGGCAGGACACGTTCACATGGGAAGTTACCGACGGGCAGGGGACTTCAACAGTCGCCACGGTCACCATCCAGAACCGGCACGCAGGTGTGGAGGACCTCGTACGGCTTCACGGAGCCTGAAGGCGGGTATGTCGGGCCGTTTGCGAGTCCGGCAGTGTCGGGGGAGGATGTCTATTCCTTCGACAAGTGGGCGCGGTTATACTGCTACAACAAATCCACCGGCGCGGTGCGTTGGCACAAGAGGGTGGACATGGGGCCGCCCTACTCCTGGGGGTATGGCGGCTCACCGTTGGTCGAGGGGAACCTTGTCATTCTCGCGGCTTCCGGCCAGAGGGCCGCCGTTGAAAGAGATGGTATTCACGACATTGCATGGCCCGCGGTCCCGGGAGGAGTGGCCGGCTTTCCATCGCCGGTACCATATTCCATAGGCACCAATCGGTTCGTGGCCCTGGCGACGGGCGAAGGGGTGTTCGGCGTGCACGCCGCCGGTGGCGAGATTGCCTGGTCGTACCCGTTGCCGGGCAAGAACGAGAGATGCCAGGACCCCATAGTCTACGGTGATACGCTACTTTTCACGGGATACGGATTCCACTGGGTGAGGCTGCGCCCCAGTGTGGATTCCGTGGAAGTTGTGTGGACGAACCGGCTCTTGCGTTCCGGGGATTCGGGCAGCGGGGTTCTCATCGGGGACCATGTCTACACGCCTACGAGCAACGACGGTCTCCTGTGCTTCGACGCGCGGGACGGTACCCAGAAATGGTGGCACTACATGGGGTACGCGTGTCAGGACGGACCGCTGATCGGCGCGGACGGTAAGCTCATCGTGTACTGGTCGGGTAAGCTCCACGTTGTCAACGCAACGCCCGATGGCTACGATGAAGGAGGACGCGAGCCATTTCTTGTGGAGGGCTGGCAGAGCTGCGGCGGCGTAGAGTACGCGCATAGTACGCCGGTACTGTGTAACGGCAAGATCTACGTGCGCCAGAGAGAGTTGCTGGCCTGCTACCAGGTAGGCCCGGACCCTCCCACGGACACGAATTCCAACGCCATTGCCGACTCGTGGGAAGCGAAGCACTTCCCGACGCCGCCCTGCGTGGCGGAGGAAGATCCCGACGAGGACGGCGCCTCCAATCTCGACGAATACATCGCCGGCACGGATCCCAACGACGAAGACAGCAGCCTGCGGCTGTCCATCTCCAATGCGAACACAAGCGTCGTCGTATCGGCGGCAATGATCCAGCCACGGGGGCCCGGTTACGAGTACCGGACACGGTACTACAGCATGCAGCAGTGCCCGGGGTTGGGCAACGGATCCTGGGAGGGTGTGCCCGGCTGCACCAACCGGCTGGGGAACGATTCATTGCTGTGTGTCACCAATTCAGAACCCGGCCCGCGCGGCTTTTATCGGGCCAGGGCTAGGCTGGAGTGAAGGGGGAAAAGAGCTTGAAGAGGATTCTGGTCGTGTGCCTATGCGTGCATGCCGTGTGTTTGCGGGCATCGTCCGTACCCGAGACCTGGCTTGGGGCATCCGATGCGGAGGCATACGACAACTTCGGCTATTCTGTTGCCGCGGACGGTGCGCTCACCGTGATTGGTGCGACGGGGGATGACGATATGGGGTCGGCGGCGGGTGCAGCCTACGTGTTCGAGCGCAGTGGCGACGTATGGACCCAGACGGCAAAGCTTACCGCTGCTGACGGAACCAACTCGGACTACTTTGGCCGGTCGGTCGCGATCTCCGGCGGCCGCATCGTCGTGGGTGCGGACAGTGATGACGACGCGGGGTCGAATTCGGGCTCGGCCTACGTGTTCGAAGAGGTCGAGGGAGTCTGGACGCAGACGGTCAAGCTGGCCGCCTCCGACGGTGCGGCGGGAGACTATTTCGGCTGCTGCGTGGCCGTTGAAAGCAACCGCATTGTTGTCGGAGCCTACTGCGATGACGATCGTGGCTCGTCATCGGGGGCCGCCTACGTGTTCGAACGGGTCGACGGGGTCTGGACGCAGACGGTGAAGCTCACGGCGGCCGATGGATCCAGCTTCGACTACTTCGGACGCGCGGTGGCCATGTCGGATGGCCGTATCGTCGTTGCAGCGGAAAGGGCCGCCGGCGCGAGTGCCACGGATGCGGGGGGCGTTTACGTATTCGGGGAGAGCGGGGGCGTATGGACGCAGGTTGCGAAGCTGGCCGCCTCGGACGGAGCAAACTACGACTACTTCGGATGCACGGTGTCGATATCGGGCAATCGCATTGTCGTGGGCGCCTACCGCGATGATGACGCGGGTACGGACTCCGGCTCGGCGTACGTATTCGAGTGTGCCGCCGGGGTCTGGCAGCAGGCGGCGAAGCTTGCCGCAGGCGATGGCGCCGCTTTTGACGGCTTTGGGCGGTCCGTTGCGATCTCGGGAACGAACGTGCTCGCAGGCGCATACCAGGACAACGACAGCGGATCAGTTTCGGGTTCGGCCTACGTGTTCCGGAAGACCGTATCGGGTTGGATGCAGGCCGGCAAACTCAGAGCGAGCGACGGCGCTACCGGCGATCGCCTGGGTTGGTCGGCGTCGCTCGCGGGGCACGACGCTCTGTGCGGCGCCTACTACGCAACCCGCGATGGGCTGACCGCGTGCGGCGCAGCCTACGTGTTCGACACAGGCAAGATGACCAATACCGTGCCCGTGGTCCGGGATCAGACCATATCTCTTGTCGCGGAAGGGGAGTGCTATATCGACCTGGATTTCTCCGATCCCGACGGGCAGGCGATGACGTTCCGGATTGTACTGTCGCCTACGAATGGTGCGCTGGAGTCGTACGAGGACCGCCACGGCACGACAGCCTACAGGGGGCGCTATTACTACAGCTGGGATGGCGTGTCGAAGCCGGACACGTTCACATGGGAAGTCACCGACGGGCAGGGGACCTCAGCGGTCGCCACTGTCACCATTTAGGGATGGGATCCCGAGATCGTCGTAGCCGGGTCCGACTGGCCGCAGTGGCGCGGGCCCAACAGGGACGGCATTTCGCCGGAAGAAGGCTGGCTGTACCGGTGGCCGCCGAAGGCGCTCTGGACCACCAGTCTTCTGAAGGGCTTTTCTCAGCCCTTGATTGTGGACGGCCGGCTCTATACGGCCGGCGAGGACATGGGCGTGAACCAGACACGTCTGTACGCGTTCGATGCCGGTACCGGCGTGCTGATCTGGTCGCGCGTCTGCCGAAACATCGCTACCAGCGGCTGGGGTACGCATACAACGCCGAGCGTGGCGGGCGACGAGGTGTACTTCTTCGACAACCACGGCACGCTGCATTGTCACAACCGATGGACCGGCGCCCCGCTGTGGAAGACGTCCGTGGATCTGGGGCGCTCTACGGCCTATGACTACTGCAGCTCGCCGCTGGTGGAGGAGGATCTCGTTATCCTGAATTCGGGCGGGTGGGGCGCGGCGGTGCGGCGGCAGGCACCCCACGACGTGGTCTGGCCGAGCGGGGCCGGGGGGAAGGCGGGATTTTCTTCGCCCGTAGCCTACAGCATCGGTGGGGAGCGGTACGCGGCCCTGCATACGGAGGAGGCGGCGATGGGCGTGCGCTTGCGCGACGGCGCGGTGGTATGGACCTTTCCGATCGGGGGCTACCGCGTGGGCCAGACCCCCATCGTGCATGGCGATTCGATCCTTTTCAAGGGCGACGCCTACGAATGGGCCCTGTTGAAGCCGGGCGCGGATTCGGTCTCCGCGGTCTGGACCAATTTGTTCCGACCGGCCTCGGACTGCAGCAGCGGCGTGATCTGGGGCGACTACATGTACCGTGCCTCCTCACGCGGACTGCACTGCTTCGACGTACGCGACGGGAGCACGCAGTGGACGCACCTCATGCCGCCGGAGGCCAGTCACGACGGTCCCGTGATCGCTGCCGACGGAAGATTGATCGTCTACTGGGCCTGCAAGCTGTACGTCCTCAAGGCCACGCCGCAAGGGTACGACGAAGAAGGGCGCGAGCCGCTCGCGGTCGAGGGGGCGAACCAGCACGGCGGCGTTGAATGGGCGCACACGGCCCCGACGCTTGCGCATGGTCGACTCTATATCCGCCAGAAGGACCTGCTGGCCTGCTACCAGGTAGGCCCGGACCGGCCCGCCGATACAGACGGGAACGATATTGCCGACTCCTGGGAAGCGAAGCACTTCCCCGTGCCGCCCTGCGAGCCGGCTGCCGACCCCGATCGCGACGGCGCCTCCAACCTCGACGAGTACATTGCCGGCACCGATCCGACGGATCAGGCCAGCCGTTTCCGCGTCGACATCGCGTCCCAGAAGACGAACATCACGGTCTCCGCCACCATGATCGCGCCGCGCGGGCCCGGCTATGAGTACAAGACGCGGTACTACAGCCTGCAACGCTGCTCGAAGCTGGGCAACGAGCCCTGGGCAGGCGTGCCCGGGTGCACCAACCGGCCGGGGAGTGATTCATCGCTGTGTTTCACGAACGGCGCGCCGGGTGAGCTGGAGTTCTATCGGGCGAAGACGCGGCTGGAGTAGAAGTGAGAGTGGCCGCAAAAGAACGCAACGGATGGCATGGACTGGGAGCGCTGGCGGTCTTGCTGGGGATGAGCGCGGCCGCATCGGGGGCGCCGGCGATTTCGGTCGATACGAACGAGTTGCACGTGATTTGCGTGCAGGGCACGGTCTCGACGCAGGCGGTGATCGTGGCCAACACCGGCGATGCCGCGCTGGACTGGACGCTCGTCACTCATTTCGAGTCGGAACGCTTTGCGCCGATCCTGCGTACCCACGTGCTGGACGAGGGGGTCTATGTCAGCAGCACGGCCTACGACGCGACACGGGATGTGCTGTGGCTGGCGTACGCCTACGCAAACGAGATCAGGTGCGTTCGGGCGAGCGACGGGCAGATGCTGCCGAGTATCAGGCTTGGGGCGCCGGATCTGCGGCCACCGGCGATCGAGATGCAAGGCCCTAATCTGTGGTTGGCTGACACGAATGCGTTCAGGTGTTTCGATCCGGACAGCTCGAACCAGCTCGAGTGTATTCCGTATGCCGAAGGCTTTGAGCGCGCAGAGGCGATGGCCCTGGGCGACGGCATGCTCTTTGCCGCCTGCGGCGGCGGCGACACCAACATCTACCGGCTGGACCCGGCGACGGCGGAAGTGCTGGACACCTTTCCGACTCCGGACAGCTTCTATGCGGGCGGCAACCACATGGCCTATGCCGACGGGACCGTGTGGTGGAGTCCGAATTCGAGGGACGCGGCGCGGAATGTGCTCAAGAGCATGGACGCGGGCACCGGACGATTGCTGGCGGAGATCCACATTGATGCGTGGCCCGAACTGGAACTGGACCGCTATACGCTTATCCGGGACATTTCGTTCGCCGGGACCACGGGGATGTGCTGGGTGCTGGTGCGGCACGACAGCGGCCGTCTGCCGCGCCGGGATCGCCTGCATCTGCTGGATCTGACGAACACGTGGCGCGTCGGCGTGTCGCCGCGGCACGGGTTGGTTGCAGCGGGAGGGGAAACACGGATCGACCTGACGTTCGACGCGCACGGGGCCGAGACGGGGACCTACACCGTGACGCTCCAGCTGGACTCGAACGACCCGGCACGAGCGCGGGCAAAAAAGACGGTAGTGTTCGCCGTACGTGCGCCCGGTCCCAACCGCCGTCCGATCGCGGATGCCGGGCCCTGCCGCGAGGGGTCCGTGCGCGGCATAGCAGCGCCGTTCGTGCTGGACGGCTCGCGGTCGCACGATCCGGACGGTGACGAACTGTTGTATTCCTGGTCGCGCGACGGCACGCCGGTGGGGAGCAACCGTACTGTATTGGCCGAGCTGGGCGGGGGAACGCATACGTTTGGTCTCCGGGTGGACGATGGCCGCGGCGGAATCGATACGGCCGCCGTGACGATTGTCGTGCACACCAACGTGCCGCTGTCGGACTGGCCGCAGTACGGTGGCCCGGCGCGCAACTACGTGTCGCCGGAAACCAACTGGCTCGAGCGCTGGCCGCCCCTCGATGCGTGGCGGATCAACGCGGGACACGGGTACGGGGGGCCGGTCGTCAGCGAGGGGCGAGTCTATCTGCACCGGCAACCCGGCGGTTGCGATCGGCCGCCCATGGTACGCTGCTACGATCTGTTTGACGGTGCACTGCTCTGGGAAACGCCCGATGTTACGTGCGGCGGGGGCACACTGGATCACGAACATATATACGGCTGGTGCCATGCCTGGCCCGCCGTTGATGAGGGCCGGGTCTACACCTACAATGCCTCAGGCACGGCGTGCTGCTGGGACAAGGTTACGGGAACCCACATCTGGAGCTGCTGGACGCAGCCGTACGGGAACAGGGAACAGAACATCGGACGTGGCGCGTCACCGTTGATCGAGGGGGACCTGGCCATCTTCCAGCAATTGGCGCTGAACAAGCACACCGGCGAGGTTGTCTGGAAAGGTCGCCCGGTGATCCATAACTGCTCATGGGGACTGGACTGGAACGGCCGCCGTTGGGTGTGTCAGGACGGATACATGCTCGACTGGCTGACCGGAAAGACCGGCATCCATCTGGGTGCGCCTAACGCATCCTATGGGCAGATCGGTCCCGTGCTGTATGGGACGGACAAGATCTATGACGTGACGGGGGTCAGCATGATCGGCGAGGAGTTCGACCTGTGGCAAGACAACATCGGCGCCTACGCCGTGCAGTATTGTCTGCCCGTGGTTATGGGTGACCACGCGTTCATTGTTGTTCAGCCCAGTTACCGGACGGACACGGGGCGCCTGACCTGTGTGAGGCTGACCGATGGTTCCAAGGCGTGGGACGGGCCGACGGTAGGAGGGTGCATCCTGGCCGATGGGAAGCTGGTAATCGACAAAGGCACGGTGGCGGTAGCCGCGGCCTCGCCGACAGGCTACACCCGGGAGGGACGGGCGGAGCACACGATTCCCGGATTGAGCGCGCACGGGTACGGCACGCCGCCTGTACTGGTCAACAAACGGCTCCTTGTGAATTGCGGGGACTGGATGGTGTGCCTGGACACCGCATCGAGCCCGGAGAACACGGACGTGGATGGAGACGGCATCCCGGATGTCTGGGAAGCGGAGCACCTGACGCGGCCGACTGCGTGCGACCCACAGGCCGACCCCGACAACGACGGGGCTTCGAATCTGGACGAGTACATCGCAGGCACCGATCCCGCCTATGGAGACAGCCGGTTGTGGCTTTGCATCTCGAATGTGAACGCCAGCGTCGTCGTATCCGCGAAAATGATCGAACCGCAAGGCCCCGGCTACGAGTACCGAACACGGTACTACAGCATGCAACACTGCCCGAGCCTGTTCGGCGAGCCCTGGCTCGGCATCGACGGCTACACAAACCGCCCGGGCAACGACTCCATACTCCGCTACACCAACAACAATCCGGGTCCCGCCGGATTTTACCGACTGCGAGCCAGGTTGGAGTAAAGCGCGCACCACCCGTCGCCACCGGTACCTGGCTGTTCTCTTGTCTCGGACACCGGTACGAAATGACAACTGCCGGTTTCCCATAGTGAGTGGTGGCGCAATAATACAATTGGCTGGCGCAAGAACCCACAACCAATATCCATATTCCGCGCTAACGGTATGGTTCTCAGAAACAACTGTATCTAAAGGGCGATTCGAGGGGCATCGTCTTGGTGGAACCAGCCGGCCGCAGGCGCAGTAATGCGTCTTGCGGCGCGGCGGGTAAGGTTCTGCCGCAGCGGTACAATGTACTGTTAGCGGCTTAATCAATCTCAACTGCGACAAAAAACAAGATAATTTGAGCACGACCAGATACGGTCAGCAGTGAAGGTGACAGGTCGAAGGTGCAGGTGCAGCGGAAGCCGGAGTCATTATTGAGAATGCGCCTTTCACTTTCACTTGTCACCTGCACCGGCGGCCGGTCTTCCTTGGTTGTGGCCACCGGCCGCCTTGCTCGTATTGCACAGGCGTATCGGCTGGACTGGAAGGCGGCGATGCCCCGTTGGAAGGTCCGCGAACACGTAGAACTCCTACTAGGGGGGGAGATCATATGCCTGCACACGGAACGCGTAGGATAGTTGTCTGTTTCCTGTTTCTCTTCGCTTCACTGGCGCAGCCAGTGCTCGCCGGGCCCGAGCTTTCGATCGACACCACCGAAGAGGTCATTGCCGTCCCGATCGGCACGGTGTCGTCAAACACGCTGCCCGTTTTCAACAGTGGCGACGCGACGCTCAACTGGACGCTCATGGACAAGTTCCAGGGCAAGGTCGTCAAGTCGTTCGATAACCCATGGACCTCCGCCAAGAGCATTCGGTACGACTCTACCCGCAACTGCCTTTGGCTCGCCTACTACTACAACCACATTTCCTACGGCGACAACGGCGTATGGTACGGCGCCTACTACACGCCGAAGAACCAGGTCAAGAAGTTCGACCCGGCCATGGGCAAAATACGGCGCGTGATCGAAATGCCGGACTGGTACGAGAGCGGCTACATATACGACCAATCGTTTGAGAGTCCGGGCCGTCTCTGGACGCTGACCTACCGGCACGACTATCACGTCACCTGAGCCAGCAGCTACAAGATCCACCTCCTCGACGTTAGTTTGCTCCAACGCCTGACGCAGTCTTCCGGCAGCGGCTCCATCGGAGCAGGCGGCAGCTCGAACATCGACGTTGTGCTGGATGCACAGGGCGCCGTGAGCGGCATTCACAAGGTGCTCATCAGGCTGGAATCGAACGGCGGCTTCAGGGAGAAGCCATACACTTTCGTTGTTCACGCGCCCGGTGCGAACGGTGCACCAACCGCGGATGCCGGTCCCAACCAGACGATCGACGCGACCGCACCGACAATGGAAGTAACACTCGACGGCTCGAGCTCCAGCGATCCGAATGGCGACGAGCTGGTGTATGCATGGACGGAAGGACGACTGCTTCGTCGCGCATCCCGTCGGCGGCGGTACGGCCACGGCGACCGTCACGGTTCGCAACCTCGGCGACAAGACTCTGAACTGGACCGTCAGCGATGCCGTCTCTCTCGACCTGTCCAGCATAGTCAAGGAGTTCGCGATCAACTGGGTCATCAGGTACTCCAGCTCCGCATATCCCTATACCATGACCTACGACGCCACCCGTGATTGCCTGTGGGTCGGCTACTATTACGACAACGAAATAGGCAAGATCAATGCATCCAACGGCTCGACAATCACCACCAAGTCCGTGGCGGACGGACGCAGGGTCTACGCGCTGGATATGGAAGGGGCCGATATCTGGACCGCCGACTACTACGAGAAGAAGTTCCGCAAATACGACCCGGACACGATGTCGAACACCCAGACCATCAACAACCCGTGGGGTACCGGCTACGGTCCATGCTCAATGGCACGGGATTCGGGCCAGTTCTACGCCTCCCAGTACTACAGCTACGATATCTGCAAGCTGGACGCGGGTAGCGGGGCGGTGCAGAAGACGCATGACATAGGCGAGCGGCAGTACTACTACAATCACCACGATGCGATCAACGGGAAGGTCTGGTACACGCGCTACAACACGCCGAAGACGCGTATTCACTGCATGGACGGTACGTCCGGTAACCTGCTGCGATCGGTGGATATGGGCCATTGGAACACCGCGGGCCAGATCTACGACCTGTCGTTCGTGAACAGCACACAGTGCTGGATGCTGACGTATAACGTGAAGAGCGATTCGAAGCGCATGGGGCACCTGGTGGATATGTCGTCCGCCGACAAGTTCAGTAAGTCGGCGACCGGCGGCAGCACGGCAGCGGGTGGGACAAGCACTCTCACGGTAAGCCTCGACACGACGGGCCTGTCGATCGGCTGGCACGTCCTGAAGCTCACTTTTGCTTCCGACGACCCCGACGAGCCGACCTACGAAAAGGATGTGATCTTCATCGTGCACGAGGACGCGCCGAACAACCCGCCGACGGCGAATGCCGGGCCGGACGTAACGCGCAGCATCCCGGGTGTTACAGCGCCCTTTGTCCTCGATCTGGACGGATCCGGTTCAACGGACCCCGACGGCGACACGCTGTTCTCAACATGGACCATGGATGGTCAACCGGTGCAACTGAGCAGCAAGGGGCTGATCGAGCTGGGCGAGGGGGTATACACGTTCGAGCTGACCGTGGACGACCTGCGCGGCGGGACGGACACAGATTCATTTGTCATGACCGTTAACGCGAACATGCCGTTGAAGGACTGGACCGCGTGGCACGGGTCCTACGGCAACGGGCACGTTACCGAAACCAACGAGAACTGGCTGCAGAACTGGCCGCCCACCGTGCAGTGGGTCCGTTCGGACTTGGGGGGCGGCGGCTATGGTAACAACTCCGGTCCGATTATTGACGATGGCCGTGTTTACCACGTTGGCGGCAATCTGACGTGTGTGGATGCGGTTACCGGCACCACGATCTGGCAGAAGACCCATCCCGGCGGCAATCCGGTGCCGTGCACCGACGAGGATCGGGTCTACGCGGGAACAAAGAATGGCGAGTCGTCTGGACGGAGCCGCCTCTACTGCTATAACAAGCGGACGGGCCAGTTCCTGTGGAAGACCGGTGACATCGGGCCCGGCAGCAATGCGGACGGGTCGGGCGAATGGATATCGCCGACCGTGCACGGCGACCTGGTATTCTACGGCGGCAAGTGCCTGAACAAGTATACCGGCGAGATCCTCTGGACAAGCGGGTCGGCGGTGCACTGGGAACGGTACAACTGGGGCGGGCGCACGCTCATGCTGCACAGCTCCTACGGCGACCTGTTCGTGGCGATGAAGTGGTTTATGCAGGCCCTTCGGCGCGTAACGGCGAAGGCTGGTACCGTGACCGTTGCGTGTACGGAGCAGACAAGCTGTGGACGATCGATGCGGTCTACGAGGTGGCGGGTGCAAAGCTGCGGGACCTGGGGAGCCCCGGCACGGTCTACTATACCCAGCCGATCACAGTGGGCGACTACGGTTTCTTCGTGCAGGGCGGGCACGGCAAAGGTGGAACCGCGAAGTGCGTGGATCTGAGCACCGGACAGGTGTGGACGGGTGCGGGAAGCAATCAGCTCGCCCTGCGCGGGCAGGTGCTATCGCACGGCGGCGGCAGGGTCCATCTCATGATCCCCGGCCCGTCCGGGCTGACCAGGAAATCCCACATGTTTGACGGGGGCGCACACGGCCTGAGTGAGCTGGGCTATTCCGACCAGCGCATATTCATACAGGCTACATCCGGCCTGACCTGCCTCTACACCGGGCACGTGCGGCCCATCGTGGCAAACGGACCGGGCGCAGCCTGGGACGGCAAGGCTGCCGGCCTGAAAGGGAAATTGGTCAATGCAGGCGGCAAGCAAACCGGTGTCTTCCTCTGCTACGGGCTCTCGGACGGCGGCACAAACGCCGCGGCCTGGGATACGGTGCTGTCCGTGGGCAGTTTTGCCACGGCGGGACACGATCTGCCGGCGCAGCTCACAGGGCTCGAGAAGAACCGCTACTACTACTACCGTTTCACAGCCACCAACGGCATGGGGTGTGGATGGGCGCCGAAGACCGAATGGTTCACGACCCTGTCATTGCCCCTGATCGATTGTGATGCCGGCCTTCTGGTTCACTACACGTGCGATGAGCCGGGGGTCCAGTATCTGTCGGATGTATCGGGCAACGGCAACCATGCCTGGCTGGACGGGAAGCCGCACCCGGGCAACTGGGTCGACGGCAAGGTGGGCGGCGCAATCAAGTTTGACGGCAGCGGTACATCGGCCACCCGGTCGACATTGAGCAGGAAGTTCCAGGGCACCTACAGCATCGCGTTCTGGCTCAAGCTCAATGCCGGTGTCCCGTGCATGGCGATAGCGCGCAGCGCCGGCGTGAACACGATGTCGATGGCGAAGGACGTGAACGGACATGCCCGGCTCTTGTTCGGTGGCCGGTACAACAACATGAAGGACGGCGACTGGCGTCATTACGCGTTCGTGGTCGACAACGGCGCCGGTACCGTCTACATAAACGGCAACAAGCATGCGACGTCGAGTGTGACGACGGATGTCCCGTACGGTTACCTGCAGCTAGGTGGCGGGGCCTGCTGTATGGACGACTTCCGGCTCTACGATCGAGTGCTGAGTGTCGAAGAGGTCCGGCTGCTTCACGCCATGGGCAGCCAGTCGACGCCGCCGACCGATGGCGCCGTGGCGAACGCATCCGACGCGGAGGAGAGTGCCTCGGGCCTCGTGACGCTCGATGGCACGGAACTCAACCTCGGCGAGTCCCAAGGTGGCGAAAAGCGTACCGTGGGCCTGCGATTCGACGGCCTGGCCATGCCGCGCGGCGCAACGATTCACAGTGCAACCATCCAGTTCCGGGCGGGCGGCGACACGAACGGCGCGCATGTCCTGTTGAACGCCGGAAGTCTCGGAGGGTACGGCGGCGAGAACCAGGACGGTACCGCTGTTATCACCGATGCCGGCCGCACGATCACTCTCACCAGCAACATCTGGCAATCGCATCCGCAGCCCTATCAGATCAAGTCCGGTACGATGATGACCTTCGGATTCCGCGCGTCAGGGACCCGGTGCGAGGCACACGCGATCGGCATGGACAGCCAGACCGCGTCGGTGAACAGGAACCGCATGTTCACTCTCTACGGGGGCAGCTGGGGGATCACGACCTACCGGATCAACAACGGCAAGAGCTACAAGTCGTACTACAGGTTGCCGATCGGGTCGCACTACACGGGCTCGATGTCTCACATCGTCTTCGTCAACGATGACGACAATGTCCCGATCGACAGCTGGAGCAGGTTCAGCGACATCCGCCTGTTCGAGGGCGGCGCAGGCCAGAGCACGAAGACTTACCTCATGATAGGCGCGGAAGCGTCCGACAACGCACCGGCCTTCGCCGCATCGCCGCATGACCTCAGCTCCCGCCAGCTGGGAACGATGCGGACCGGGTGGGTGCCGCCGTCCTGGAACGTTGGCGAGATGGACGCGAAACAGGAAACACCGAACCTCGCCGGTATCGTGCAGGAGATCGTGGACCGTGACGGGTGGACCAGCGGCAACGCGATCGCGTTCCTGATCAGCGGAACGGGCCGACGGATCGCCGATGCTTCGGAGAAGGCCTGGGGCCTGAAGCCGCAACTGAACATCGTGTGGTCTTCCGAAAGCGCGAACCTGGATAGCGACGGGTTACCGGATGCGTGGGAACGGATCGCGGGCGGGAGCGCGCCGACCGGGCTTGATCCGGAAGGCGACAACGACGGTGACGGCATACCGAACTGGCAGGAATACCTGCTCGGGTCGGATGCGGACACGGCTAACGCGCTCCTGCCGATGCTGAGCCTGCACACGCTGGTTGACGGCCGGATTGTTGCGCGTATCGACGGCCGCGCGGCGGACCCGTTGTTCCATCCTGGGCAGGACCGGTACTACACGTTGCTGCACCAGGACGCGATGCCTGCCGGGACGGGCACCGTCAGCACCATGTGGAACGAGACGTTTGCCGGCCTGCCGAACGGTGCCAACGAGGATACTGGTGACACGGCCTGGACGGCCAGCACACCCGGTGTGGGACAGATCTTCTATGTCACGAACGGCGTGTTCCAGAGCGAGAACACCGGTGGCGAGAAAGTCTGGCGATCGGAAACACTGCACCTCGGCTGGAAGGAAGCGTCCGTCTCTGTCCGTCTTCGGAGCTCCGGCAAGTTGGACAGCACCGACTATATCAAGGTGCGATACCGGATTGACGGTGGGCCCGAAGAAAAGATCGCCGAGAAGTTCGATAACTTCAACGGTGACAGCTGGCTCACGGTCAGCAGGGACGGGATTCGTGGCGAAACGCTGCAGATCGTTGTACGCGCAAACAGTGCCGGCGGCGAGAGATACTTCTTCGACGACGTCAAGATCTCTAACCCTGTCCGCCCCTACTGGCCGGCGGTACCGTCGGTGTCGAACACCCTGGTCACAACCGACCGGGTGATCGAATACACCAACGACACCCCGGCCAGGACAGGGTTCTACCGGCTCAGGGCGGTCCTCAAGTAAGAAGAGTATGTGAGTGTGTGGGTGCGTGAGTGCGTGAGTGGGCGCTCCGGATTGACAAACCCCCATACCCCCATACTCACACACTCCGCTCTCCTACAGCCCCCGTACCTGCGCGCGGTACGAGGTCGTGGACACTCCGAAGCGCTGCTTGAAGCGTGTCGAAAGGTACGTTCCATACCCGATCCCGCACTGCCGCGCAATCTCCGGAAGCGTCATGTCGGTTTCCGCGAGCAGACGACACGCCCGTTGCATTGCACGTTCCATGAGCCAGGCCTTCGGGGTCATGCCAAGCCGGCGCAGGAAACGTTTGTGGAGGGTGCGGCGATCGACTTTGCAGAGCTGCGCGAGGGCTGTAACCGAGGGGATGGGGCTGTTCTCGCGGGCAACGTATCTCAGTGCAAGGCTAATGAGACCATCGGCATGCGAATCGGCGAGAGTGGATCCCCGCTCCGAAACGCCCATGGCCGGAATAACTACCGGTTCCGGCGTCAGGCCCGCCAGAAGGCGCTCAGCCTGCGCGGCGGCGGCCACGCCCAGGGAATAGTAGGGCAGTTTTACTGAACTTATGGAACGCCAGGCGGCTTGTGTCACGCTAATGTCGCCGCAGCCCACAACCAGTACTTCGTTCGGAACGTTGACACCGATGGTTTGCAGAGTGTTGATCAGATGTTCGGCCATGTCGTCGTGATACAGGAAGAACCCAATCGGGCGCGGCATGGTGTTGCAGAAGGCACGCAGGTTCTCCTGCCATTGGACTTGCGAACGCGCTTCCCCGGAGAGCACCCGGCAATGCATTCCGGATTCCTCCCCGGCATTCATGAAGGCTTGATGTCGAAGTGACCGCTGGAGTCTTGGGTGGGGCATCGGTCCCTGTACGGCAAGAGACCGGGCGCCGGCCATCTTAAGGTAGTGCGCGGCGACGCGGCCGATGGATTCATGGTCGAACATGACTGCGGCATCGCCGGATGAGGGACCGCCGTCGTATGCCCAGTGAACCCATCGGACTCCGTGTGAACGGGCAATCTCGACAGCATTCCCCGGGAACGACCTGCCAATGATAACGGCCGGCGGTCTGGCAGAGGCGACGCGCTGCACGTCGGCCGGCATGTCGGTGCGATCGGAACAAGGGATCACCGTCCAGTCCAGGCAGAGGTTGGCCGCGTAATCGAGAACGCCCTGTAACATCGGATGCTCTTCCGCATGTCGCGTGCACATTAGCACATAGATCGACGGAGACATAATTATACTCCCCATGGGACAAAAGTGTACGAAAGGCGGGACTGTTTGTCGATGGAAATCGAGCGCTAACCTGCTTGTTGGCAAGGTATTAGGTCGGCGGCTGTAGATTGCGGGGGAGGAAAATCCCTGCGTCCGTCTAAGCGTCGTGGTTCTGGCCAACACATACCCAAAAGGCGATTCTAGGGGCATGGCCACTGCAATGACACGGTATTGCACAGGCATACGGACAGTATTCCCGGCGGTTGCGCCCCACTGCGATAGATCCTCTAACGGAAGGAGAACCATATGTCTGACCACGCAAAACGAACGCTGCTCGTCCTCTGTCTCATACTGACGCTCACTCCTGCCGGTTCCGTTCCAGCGGCGCCGGATCTGTCTCTTGACACGACCGAGGAGACGGTCCTCGTGCCGATCGGCACGGTCTCGTCGAACGCGCTGCCGATCTACAACCTCGGCGACAGCACGTTGACCTGGACAGTGACCGACGTGGTACCTGGCAAGGTCATCCGGGATTTCGAGTGCCCTTACAGTAGCGCGCGCCTTCTGCGCCACGACGCGACGCGTGACTGCCTGTGGGTGGCCTGGAACTACGGTAGCAGCCTCTACAAAGTAGACCCGGCCGATGGATCGGTAGCGGCCACCAAGAGCATCAGCGCGGTCTGCCCTCGGGCCCAGGCGATTAACCTGCTGGGTGGCGACAGTGGCGACGACGAGGACGAAACCTCGCACGTGAGCCGCAAGATGCACCTGGACATGATGTACGGGACAGATGATTTCTTTGGCGAGAACACCGATCTGTCCTACGCCGATCGAGTTACCCCATCCGGGCAGACAACAGAAACCGTGTCCACCGAGCCTGTCACCACGACCGTCGACGAAGACAAGGACGATGACGACGATGATGACGACGACAACGGTGGCTCGAGTGGCAATGGCGGATCTTCGGGTGGAGGAACTGATCCCGGCGGCGGCAGCGATCCTGGCGGCGGCGGCGATCCTGGCGGCGGCGGCGACCCGCCACCACCTCCGCCACCACCGCCGGACGACGGCGATTGCCCCGACTGAACGGTTGGAGAAGACTGCTGGTGCCAGGGTCTGGCATCACGAAAACTCAGTACATCGTACCTGATGCTGTTTGGGTTCTGATTCCCTGCCCGCGGACCCCAAAGTACGAGCGGTTGAAGGATCGCTCTGCATCGAAACGCGGAAAGAGACTTGAGATGAAGCGCATGAAATGGTTCTTTTTGACGGTTCTTCTACTCGCAGTTGCCTGCGCGCCCGCGATCGCAGACGACTGGCAGGAATGGCGCGGGCCGAACCGGGACTGTATTTCCACGGAGACGAACTGGCTGTCGAGTTGGCCGCCGGACGTGGTCTGGACAGCCAACGTACACCGCGGCTGCAACAGCGTCGCCGTATATGACGGTCGTCTGTACGCTGCCGGGCAGGACATGGAAACAGCCACGGAAATTGTCCAGTGCTTCAATGCGAGGACCGGCGCCCTGGTATGGAGCAACACGTTGACCCTGGCTGTCAGCAACGCGTACGGTAATCTTTCGACTCCGGCCGTGAGCGGGGACAAGGTGTATACTTTCACCCCCGACAACCAGCTCGTTATCTGGGACCGGTTCACTGGCTCGCGGCTCTGGGAACAGAAGTCCGATACATCCTACCCGCCAGACGGTGCGGGCTCGTCCCCGCTCGTGATCGGCGATCGGGTGATTATCAACGCCGGTTCGTTCGGCAGCGCCATCCGCAGTGCGATGCCGTTCGACCCGATATGGGGCGACGAGTTCGACACGGGAACGAATTCCGGCTACTCCTCCCCCGTGCCCATCACCATCGGAGCGACGCAGTACGTCGCCGTCATCAACGGCTCCGACATTCTCAACCTGGTTCCCGCGTACGGCGATCCTGGAGCCGAGCCCGCTCTATCGGTCGACATGCACGACGTGTTTATCAGCGCAGGCACCGTGCATTCGGATCCTATCGTATACGGTGCCAACAAGATATTTGTCTGCGGCACGGACGGGCCCGCGATGCTCGAGGTCAATTCCGATCCCTTGGAAGTGTTGCCGCTGTGGGGCGGCACCATGACAAACATGGTATGCCAGTACATGAACTGCGTGATCCTGAACGACTACATATACGGATGCCGGTTTTTTCCTTACTGGGATGGGGTGCAATGGAAATGGGTCGAATCAATCACCTGTATCAGCGCCGCCGACGGCGTACGCCAGTGGGAACGTATGTTCGCGGATGAAGGGCTGACAATGATAAGCACCCGGCCGTCGCTCCAGATGAAAGTGGTCGATGACAAGATCCTGCTTTTCAACGAGGACGGCAAGCTGAACATCATGAAAGCCTCTCATACCGGGTTTGACCTGGAGGGGCGGAATTGGATCACGCCATTCTCCTATAACGATCCCGAGGGCGAGTTCACCACGCCCGTTGTCGCCGACGGCCTGCTCTACTGCCGTGGCGGGTTCGGCAGACTGATCTGCTACCAGATTGGACCCACCAACACGTTGCCGGATAACGACGACGACGGCCTCCCGGACCCGTGGGAGCAGGACCATTTTGAGAGCCGGCTCCTGTGTGTGCCGGGGGCGGACAGCGACGGGGACGGCCATTCGAACGAAGACGAATTTACGGCCGGCACGACACCGACGAATAAGTCCAGCGTACTGAAAGCCGGGATCACCATGGCGGACGGTAAAGTGCGCGTTTCGTGCGATACCGTGGAGGCAACGGGGGTCGAATACGGCGGCAAGAAGCGCTACTATACGTTTGAAATGAAAACGAATCTACTGAACGCCGCTTGGGAGGAGATCATCGGGTATATCGAGCGTGTCGGGGATGATTCGACTGTTGTCTTCACCAATGCCACTCCTGCGGATTCAACGTTCTATCGCATCAAGGCGGAGTTGAAACTGCCGTAATCGATGCGCGGCCACGGGGATTAACAGCCATGAAAAGACTGGTATTGCTATACACGCTGGCCGTCACTCTTGCAGCGGCCCGGAACGTTCTCGGGCAGGCCGAGGACGAGGCCCAGCAAGGAAAGCGCACACTGGAGACCCTGATCGTGGACCGGATGTGGGCATTGCGGCTTCGAGCGGAGCTGCAGTTTACCGCGGATGATGACGAATTGATCGACCAGGATACCAGCTATGCCAGCCTGCCCACGGAACTGTATACCGTGGGCGCGAAGTTTTACGAGAACAGGAGCGGCGTGGACTACAATCTCCAGTGGTCGACGTGGGAGAACGAGCAGGGCTTGGACGCTATCCGTTGGTCATGGCGGCTGCGTGCAGCCGTTACGGGCGGCGAATGTCCCACGCGGCTCGCCCTGAAGTACAGCCTGATAGATGACAATGATACGCGTTACCACTATCTCTACCTGTCCGCAGACAAGACGATTGCAAAAGGTGTCTACGGGCTCGTCCAGTACCGGGCCACGCTCGACGACGAGGAGGGAGGCGAAGGACATCAGCTGTATGAATACATCAGCTGGATGCTGACCGATCGGTTCCGTGTCGGCCAGCAGGGAGCGATTTGCCATAATGAAGGAGGAACCGATGTGCGCCCGGCGTATAGCGACCTGTTCTCGACGCTGTTCCTCGTGCCCGAGAAGACGTCGCTGCGGCTCAAGATCAGGCACTACGATTCCACGGAAGACTTCAACTACCGGGAATATCACGCGTATCTGTACCAGAAGGTGACTCCCGCCGCGTGGATAAGGTTGTCCTACCGTTTCTACGAGGATAATGATAGCCACGAATCGCACGCGTATGGTATCAAGGCAAAGCGTTTCTTCACCGCCCGAGGCGCGGTACATATTGGATACAGGTTCTATGAGCATAGTGACGAAGCCGACTTCGGGACGGCGTTCGTAGGTGGTGAGTTCGTGTTGTGAGGGGAGGGGGAATGTCCGCAGGAAGCCCGGCTGTTGTTTTCATCGTTACGATCCTGTTGTGCACGAGTGTTGTTGACGCCGCCGACTGGCCGCAGTGGCGTGGGCCGAACCGGAACGGAATATCCACGGAAACCGGGTGGACGGCGAAATGGTCCGAACAACCGCCGAAGGTTGCCTGGCGAGCCGAGGTCGGAAAGGGATATTGCGCCGTGTCGGTGGTAGGTGACCGCGCCTATACTTCGGGCAACTTCGAGGGACAGGTGAAGGTCAAGGACACCGTGTTCTGCCTGGATGTGAACAAAGGCGAGAAGGTATGGGATTACTCATACCCCAGCCCGAAAGGTACTTTTCCCGGCCCGCGCACAACTCCCACGATCGACGGCGATCTGCTCTTCACGATGGGACGTCACGGTGATGTTGTCTGCCTGGATGCGAAGGACGGCAAGGAGGTCTGGAAGGTGAACGTCCGCGAGAAACACGGAATCAAGGCCGAGCCGAAAGAATGGGGCCTGAGCTGCTCGCCGCTGGTGCTGGGCGATAACATCATTCTCGACTTGGGCAAGGTGCTGGCCCTGGACAAGGCAACGGGCAAGCTGGCCTTCGCTATGGGTGACGACCCTCCCGCCTTCAGTTCGTCTGTCCTGGTGCAGACGGGCGGGAAGGACTACGTAACCAGCCTGAACGCGTTCGGCCTCGTTCTTTACGACCTTGCCACTCGGAAAGAGGCGGGGAGGCATGCCTGGGAGTCGAAATGGTCCGCCACCGGTGTTACGCCGGTGGTTTCCGACAACCTTCTCTTCGTTTCCTCCGGCTACGGCAGGGGATGCGGGCTGTTTCGCCTCGATGCGGACGGACTGAAACAGGTCTACAAGAACACCGACATGAGCAGCGAGGCCAGCACCGGTGTCCTTTACAAGGGGTATCTCTACGGCGTTACCGGCGACTGTGGCAAGAAGGGGCGCATAAAATGCATCGAGTTTGCAACGGGCAAAGTCAAATGGGAAGGTCCTCAGTTCAAGAGGTCGGGCGGCGGCCTGATGATTGCCGGCGACAAGATCATCCACATGGAAGGCGGCGGGGAAGTAGTGATACTCGAAGCCACCCCGGATGCCTGCAAGGAGATCTCGCGGGCCCTCGTCCTGAAAGGGCAGTGTTGGACGATGCCCGTACTGGCGAATGGACGGATCTATTGCCGTAATACCAGAGGCGCCCTTGTCTGTCTCGACGTACGAAAAAAGTGAGAGCACTCACACACTCACACACCCACATACTTCTGTGCCTACTGCTCGTCTCCTGCGCCACAAAACACCCGCCACCACCCGCTGTCACGGGGGACGGAATCCTCCTGCGGCGTAACCTGACCCCCGGTATTCAGCTCGTCTATTCCTTCAACAGCGTTATGACCGAGAAGACGGTTACCGACAGGCAGGATCTCTACTTCCGGCTCGACGCGTCGGCCGAGGTCTGCGAAACCGTGGTTGACTACGATCGTAAGACCGGGACGGCGCTCGTAGGGTTGATAGGGGAATCGAAGTGGAGAATCAAGAGAGGGAAGAACGCCGATCCGGAGCCGCCGGTGGAACAGGTCTGGTGCGCCGCCTACCGTATCGACGGCTCCGGGCGTTCTGTCCGGGAGCCGGCCGGCGAGGTGCCGGCGAAACTGGTGCGACTCCACAGGGAAATAGGACAGCTCTCCCGGAACTCGCAGGTCTGCGCACCGTTTCCACGGGAACGCGTACGCGCCGGTCACAAGTGGGAGGGAATGGTGCTGCTGCCGCTCGCGGGCATGCGGCTTCCGCGGAAAGCGGTGTCCCGGATCGAGCGCGTATACAAGCAGGACGGCAGGACCCTTTGCCTTATCAAGAGCGAGATATCCCTGGGCGGACGCGACTTCTACATAGGCTGGAAACCCGGTGTCTGCCTGCCGGATATGGACGTGCGCGGCAGCTCGGAGGGCGTCTTCGATGTCAGCGGTGGTGTGTGGCGGGACATGCGCTGGGAGCTGGGGATCAACTTTGACGGGCGCGGTTTCTCCGGCAAACGCTCCGTTGCCAGCAACATCAAGATGCTTCGCCATCGACAACGTTCCGGCAAGGCGTTCAGCCAGTTCCGAGAAAGGACGCGCACCTTCGACCAGGTGCTTGACCGGCTGTACGCGTGCGACCTGGAAGGCGGGCTGAAGGTACTTGCAGGCGACCCGGGTGACGCGGGTTGGGCCAGGGCCTTCGAGCTTACGGCGAACCTGGTCAGGAGCTTCCTGGCGCCGTCCGCCACGGCGGATGCGCGGCGGACAGGGCTGCCCATGCCGAAGAACACCGACGAGGGGGCGCTTGCGATATACAAGGAAGCCGGCGCCCTGGCCGGTGAGGGAAAGACTGCCGAGGCCCTGGCCGTCTATGAAAGATTCCTGGCCTTGGCCGAACGGGACCCCGGCATACCGACTCGGGTGCGGATCCTTGCGCGCTACCGCTCGGCCGGGCTCCTGGAGAAACTGGGAAAGACCGACGAGGCGCTGGAGGCTTACCGCGGTGTCTTGACCATGAAAGGCGATGACGACTATTCTGTGAAAGTGAAAGCCCGGGCCAATGCAAAACTTGCCGCCGCAGATAAGCAGACACAGTAGAGGGGGCGGACAGTGCGTACCAGCGCATACGCAGCGATCGCCGGCATGATCCTGGCAGCAGCTGCCAATGCCGGTGAACTGAAGCCGGTTGACGGCGAAGCTCCCCTGCGCGCCGGGTGGCGTGTGTGCACCGTTGGCCCCAACTCGGTCGAGACCCTGGAACGCGAACCCGTATACAAGAGCGCAAATCCGCTCTACATGACCATGCGCATCGGTTCAGGTGAGGATGACGTGGTGACCGTGGCGCTCGACGAATCGAAGGGCACCGGCAAGGGATACGACATCCTCCACGTGGACGCCAACAACAACGGGGACCTTACCGACGGCACCCCCCTGAAGCCGAATATCAGCAAGCGCGCCGGGTCACACTCGTTTGGGGTCGATCCGTTGGACATCACCGTGAAGTATGCCGATGGGTCGAGTATCGTGCTCGGCGTGCAGCTCGAGATTCGCGGCTACGAATCCGGCAGGGAACGCAGGATCAAGTGGACGGCCGCATACCACGTTGCGCAGCACCTGGAAGGACGCGTGGATTTCGGCGAGAAGAAGAATGTATTGATTGGAATCTACGATTCCTCGGATGCGTGGATGGACGCAAACGGCTGCTTTACCGATTACGGCGTGGATCGAATTGTTATCGATGTCAACGGCGACGGGAAGCTGGACGAGAAGAAAGAAGACATGCCCATGAGCCGTGTGGTTGTGGTTGACGGCAGGCTCTGGGCCCTGTCGCTCGAAAGGGGCACGTCGGCGTCGGTCTCGCCGTTCATGGGGCCGACGGGACGTGTGCGGTTTGTCGGGAACTTCGAGATGGGCAAGACGACGGCCGCTACGGTTGACTCATACGCGGAAGTCGTCAGCACCAACGGATACGCTTTGAAGCTGCGCCTGGGGGGCGATGGCGGTGTCGTGCCGGAGGGCGGCTACCGGGTGTCTCATGCGCATATCAAGATGAAGGACGAAGACGAGAGGCTGTGGGAGTCGTTCTTCTTTACCACGAATGACGTGGCAGTGACCTCCGCAAAGGGCGCGGCACTCAGGATAGGCGCGCCGCTTCGACTGGAGCCTGAAGTGCAGGGCACGCTCGCGCTAGGCCGGCACGTCTGCGTCATGCCGCACGTGATCGGCAGGGGCGGGGAAGTCTACGAGAACCTGTCGCCGGTCAGCACGCGCATGCAGCCCACGGCGTCGTTCACCGATTCCGAGGGCATAGTGGCCACCAGCGGCCAGATGGAGTACGGGTGAGGCAGCTGCTGGGTGGGGTATTCGTGGGATATCCCGGAAGATCTAATGCTTACGGAACTCGACCACGGCGTGTTCGTGATGGTCGTAAACGTCGACACCGGCCCTTTCGGCGGCAAGCTCCACGTCAAACAGAACAAAACCATCCGCAAGTAGCCCGGTCGTGTCCGGCGGGCGATGCTCGGAATTGCAGAGCAATCGTGCTGCAGGCAGATGTAGCGGAATTCGTTAGAATTCCTAAGGCATTCCGGTGTACTATAACCGCTTCTGGCAAAGAACCATCGAAGGGACTACCATGACCGATAACCATCAACCATCAACCATCAACCATTTATCTCCACCTCCCAACATCCTCTGGATCATGGCCGATGACCTGAGCTGGGGCGATCTTGGCTGCTTCGGCCAGAAACTGATATCAACGCCCGTGCTCGACCGTCTCTGCGCCGAGGGCATGCGATTTACCCACTGTCACAGCGGCAATACGGTGTGCGCGCCGTCACGCTCATCGCTCATGCAGGGCCTGCACCAGGGGCACGCAACCGTGCGCGACAACATGCGCAGGTTCGAAGAGGGCAAACAGTACCGGGCGTGTCTGCAGCCCGGCGATACCACTGTCGCCCAGCTCTGTAAGGACGCCGGCTACGCCACGGGTCTCTTCGGGAAGTGGGGCCTGGCACTGTGCGACCAGCCGTGTCAACCGAACGATGTCGGCTTCGACGAGTTCTTCGGCTACCTGAACCAGCGCAAGGCACACAGCTATTACCCGCCTTACCTCTGGCATAACAAGGAGCGAGTGGATCTGCCGGGGAACGTTGGCCACGACCACACCAAGCCGCAGGAATACGACGCGCACGGCAGCATCAAGCCCTACGGTATTGCCGATCCGTCAAAGGCCGAGTACTCGTTCGACCTCTACCACCGGAAATCGCTCGAATTCGTCAAGGCCAACGCCGGTAAGCCGATGTTCCTGTATCTCGCCTACACCATCCCCCACGGCAAGCACGAGGTGCCGGAGCTGGGGCAATACAAGGACGAGCCGTGGGAGGACCACCACAAGGCCTTCGCCGCGATGGTCACGCGGATGGATACGGCGATAGGCGAGCTGCTCGAGCAGATGAAAGAGCAGGGCGATCTCGACAACACGCTGATCTTCTTTGTCAGCGACAACGGCTACAGTTTTCTCACGGAAGCCGACGAGTCGCGCCTGAACAGAGTGTTCAATCACCGTGGCCCGTGGAAAGGCGGCAAGGGACATCTCTACCAGGGCGGGCTCCGTGTTCCGGCCCTCGCCTGGTGGCCCGACAGGATCAAAGCCGGCTCCGAAAGCAACCGGGAATGGGCGTTCTACGACTTCCTGCCCACGGTTGCGGATGTGATCGGCGTGGACGTGCCGGAGAAGTGCGACGGTATTTCGATTCTGCCTACACTGCTCGGCAAGGCCGATACGCAGGAACAGCACGACTACTTCTACTGGGAGTACCGTGACGAACAGGCCGTGCGGATTGACGGACACTGGGCGCACCGCGAGAACCCGTCCGCCCCGGTGCGCGTCTACGATGCCGAAGGGGACCCGGAAGAGAAGAACGATCTTTCCGCTGACAAGCCGGAACTGGCTGCAAAGATCGGAGCGATTATGAAAGAAGCCCATGTCCCCGCGCTGCAAACCCCGTCACCGGGCGAAAGCGAAGAGGCTTGGGCCGCCCGCGCCACCGCTGCCGGCATCGAACTCAAACACAACGTAGATACGTAGGAGGAAGGCTTATCCGCTCGCTTGGAGAGCGGCGGGCCTCCGCCGCATCTGGCGGTAAAGCAGGCATCTTTCCTGTAGTTTCCACAAAGGAGGAACACGATGAAACGAATGCTCGCGCTATGCGCTATGTTGTTTGCCTTTTGCCCGTCCACGTGGGCGAATACGCGGTTCGGGTTCGGCACAATCGTCAAGGTTGATCCTGATGGGAAAGAATCGAGGATGAAGGCGCCGCACTACGTGGTGCACTACGAGTTCCGTAACCTGGCCTGGACGCGTGTATGGCACAACGAGACCTACCCCTTCAAGGGGAGAACCCGTCACGGCTGGCGCGTATATTTCCTCGACGGCAAGCCGTCGACCGCCGAAGAGGCGATCAAGGTCGGTCGCGCGATCTGTCATAGCGACAACGACATGGTGATGCACGTGTCAACCAAGCCCGGCCCGTACGTGGCGGGCACCATCGGGTCGATCAACGACGGGCTGGCGCGTCTCATGCTGAAGGGCGCTTTTGGTGCCACCGCGGCCAAGGTCAACCGGGGCCAGGTCGGCGAAATGCTATGGGTCGGCTGTGACATCGACCTGATTCTCGACTTGAACGACAAGAACATTCGCGGCGCCGCGGTGGTACAGGCCTTCCATGGCGCATCCGACCATCCGATCGACTGCTCGAGATGGAAACGCGACGGGAACACGCTGGAGGGCGCCTTCTCCGTCAAGGTCCCGTTCGGGAAGAGCTCGCGCTACAAGCTGAAGGAAGGCGATTCGGTTGAAGCGACTTATACCGTGAAGGTCACTATCGACGGAAAGGGCGTTGCGTCAGGCAGTTACGATGGAACGTTACGGGGCAAGGACAAGAAGGGCGCGGTCACGGGTGCCGCCATCGCCCGCTCGGCCATGCCGAAGGCGCCCCGGCTCTGGATGCAGTTCGATCCGTTCCCGGGTGCGCGAAAAGGCTACGTCATTCTTGAGTTCGAGGGCGGCAAGGCGAAGGAGGGCGGCCGCATACTTTTCAGCAAGGGACACCGGATAGGCGAGATCACTGACCAGGACCTTGTTTTGACCGACGGTGCAATAAAGGGCACGCTCACCGGCGAACTCAGGGCCGACGAGATCACGTTCGATATCGATGCCGATGTCCTGGCAAATCGCTGGGTGTCCGGTCGCTGCACGATGAAGCTTGGCGAGGTAACCACGGTCACTACATTCCGCGGCGGGTTGTGCGAAGCCGATACCGTTCAGCTGGAGTCGGCAACCAAGGAGCAGAAGGTAGAGGTCAAGAAGATGCAGGCCGTGTTCGAGCCGCCGGAGCCGCCGGCCAAACCGACGGCCAAACCAACGGCCAAACCCGCAAAGAAACCCAAGAAGATCCTCCCTTCCCTTGACGATCTGTGAGGAGCGTGAGTGGGTGAGTGTGTGGGCGTGCTGTTCGTCATGCTACTCACATATTCACATACGACACGCACTCACATACTCTCGATCAGTCGCTGACGACGAAGTCGGCGGGAATCTCGGGGAGCCAGTTGATTTGCTGCCAGGCATCGATAGGCACTTCCGGCGCGTTCTCCTGTGCCGGGCCCGGCGTGCTGCGGCCGGTCACCACGTAACGGTGCAGCAACTCGGTAAGCTCCTTCACTATTTCCGGATGCTTGTCGACGAGATTCTCTTTCTCGCCCGGGTCCGCCTCCATGTCGTAGAGCTGTATCTCGGGCAGGCCCTGCTCACGGGCTGCCTTGTCGTTGGTATCACCTCGACCCCATCCGCCCGAGCCGGGGCAGCGACACAGCTTCCACCCGCCTTTCCTGAGTGCGAACATCCCGCCGATCGAGTGATGGACCAGGGCTTCACGCCGTGATTCGTCGATCGTATCTCCCTTCAGCGCCGGCAGGAACGAATTGCAGTCCTCCCCGTTGGTTTCCGGGATCTGTTGGCCCGTGATCTCCGCCGCCGTTGCCATCAGATCGAATATCCCGATCCGCTGATCGCATTTGCCGCCGGGTTCCACGACCGCGGGCCACCGTGCGAGGAACGGAAGACGATGACCGCCGTCCCAGATATCGCTCTTGTAGCCGCGGTAGATGTGACTGCAGAAGTGCCCGAAATCCCGCTCCAGCATTTCGCACTCCGATGGATCGTGACTCGCGCCATTATCTGTCGTAAAGATCACCAGCGTGTTGTCGGCCTGCCCGGTCCGGTCGAGCGCGTCCAACACCTGTCCGACTCGGCAGTCAACCTCCATGCAGAAGTCTGCGTAAGGATTGATCCCGCTTTTCCCCTTGAACTCGTCCGTCGGCGCGATCGGCGTATGCGGCGCATTCAACGGAAAGTAGATAAAGAAAGGTTCATCCGTCTTACCCGTAGCGCGGTCTTCCAAGGCCGCGCATCCGCGGGCCTCAATCAGGGTGACCACCTTCTCCGTCAAGCGCGGCAGCACGGTGTTCCACTCCATCGACTCCATTCGCCACCCCGGCCTGCACAGCCCATCCTGGTCCGACCAGAGGGTCGGAACCTCGACCGGCATGTCGTTTTCGACATATACATAGGGCGGCATATCCAGCGAAGCCGGGATACAGTACGAGTAGTCGAACCCCCTTGCCGTCGGCCCGTTCGTGATCGGCTTCTCGTAGTCGATCCAGTCCATTACTCCGTCTTTGCCGGTGTTGGCCGTCCGATCCACCGGATCACCATGATCGTCTTTCTTGCCCCATGTCCAACCCACGTGCCATTTCCCTACGGCCGCGGTTCTGTATCCGGCCTTTTTGAGGAGTGACGCGACGGTTTCCCGGCCTTCCTCGATCAGCGCATCGTCCGCGCCGTGCGTTACGCCGGTCTTAAGGTAGGTACGCCAGCAGTAGCGGCCGGTGAGGATGCTGTATCTGCTGGGCGTACAAACAGAGGAGGAGCTGTGCGCGTCCGTGAAGATCATCCCTTCACGCCCGATCCGGTCAAGGTTAGGCGTCGGGAACCTGCATTCCGGGTTCAGGTACCGGACATCTCCATACCCCATATCGTCAGCCAGAATGTAAATGATGTTTGGAAGACTCATATCTCGTCGCCAATCTTAATCGCACTCTTCCCACTCACCGATCCTGCCCGAGGCACCAAGAGCCCCCTCCGCCCTGATTCGCGATCCAGAGAGTGCGAGTATGATTCGCGAATGACTCCCATTCCCACTTCTTCCCGAACACCGAACATCGAGCCCTTCTCCCTACCAACCCACCTCAACCATCTCGTATCCCCCGATCTTCGGCACCGTGAACTCGATCCGTCCGTCCTTCTCCTTGAACTCCAGCGCCTCGCCGCCCGGCGCCATGGCGACCTTCTTGACCGTCCCGGGCGAGCGGAGCGAGATGGTGGTGTCGTGGATGGGGTAAACATCGTCGAGCGTATCGAACGCTTCGCCGCGTCGCACAGGCACATAGTGCAGCAGGTGAACAACCCAGCGCTTCTTCTTGGTCTGCTCGTTCACGGTGGCGATCAGCGTGCTCGGGCCGTTGGTACGGATCACCGGGTTGGGCAGTAGTATGTTCAGCGCGTCGAAGAGGAACTCCTTGCACCATTTCGGCGCCGACTTCCGGTAAGTCGAGAAGATCGGATGCGCAAAGTAGATCACGCTTCCGTTGCGCACGATGGCGGGATAGCCTTTCTTGCCCGAGACCGGCGCGTGCCGGTGCGAGCAGTAGTGCTTCCACGTCCGGTTGAAGTAGGGGAGCTCCACGCGTGCGAGCATGTCCGCCCCCATCCGAACCTGGACCTCGAGCGCACGGTCATACATCACGTGCGGCGTCTTTGGGAGCCGTTTGCCGATCGCCTTCGACGGCCTGATGAAGTCGGGGTTGAACAGCGCGTCGCCCACGAAGCGCACCCCGAACTGCTGGGTGGCAAAATGAGTGCCTTCGGGGGTGAGGCCCGACTTGTACGACGCAAGGACGCCGCCGCCGCCCCGGAGGTAGCGTTCGAGCTTCTTCACCATCTCGGGTGATACCGGGATCGTGTCGGGCAGGATCACGACCTTGTACGCGTCCAGGTCGGATTGCGAGTCCACGAAGTCGAACTGGTGCTGACCTTCCTCCAGCATCAAGGTAACACCAGCCGTCGCCTGCGGCATTTCTCCGTGTTTGTGGCCTTCCGAGAACTCCTCCGGGTGCATCACGGCGATGTCCGTGACAGGCTTCGCCGATGCGCACCATGGCTCGCGTTTCTCCACTTCCTCGTAGACCCGGCCGATCTTGTCGTAGGTGTGCCTGCATATGCGGCCGCGTGGATGGAGCTGGTCGCCGATACAGCACTTCGTGTTGTAGGCGAGCATCCTGAAGCACTCGAACTGGAGTGCGGCATCGTTCTTGAACGAATGGAAATCGCCCCACGCGGTGTGGAACTTGCCGTTCATGCCGATGCATTCTTTCAGGTTCCGCGCGTACCGCGCGGCGATCGGGAAGTGGTAGTAGCCCCAGCCGCCGCTGGGGAGGCTCTCGATCTCGAAGTGGGTGTATGACTTAGCGGTCGGCCCGTGGGCGGGGCCTACGTGTCCGGCGTTGTAGAACACCAGGCACTTCTTGTCGTGCTTCCGCACGTGCTTGGTCATCTGGTCCTTGAACCGCGCCCAGGTCTTCAGTCCGAACGCCTTGCGGACCTCGTTCTTTGCCGGGTTGAGCTTTGCCGCCTGCATACTCTCCAGGCAGCGTACGCACGAGCAGTCGTGCGGATGGACGATGTCGAACCACATGCCGTCCACCGGCACGTTGTCGAATATGTCGGAGACGAGGTCTTTCAGCCAGTCGACATACTCGGTGTTCAGGCAGATCGGGCGGTAGAATCCAGGTTCATACGGCGGCGTTCCGGACTGACGGCCGTCCGGGTCGACCACGCGCCATTCGGGGTGGTGCTGCACGGTGTAGTCGTCCCACTGCACGGTAACGTAGATCGGGGTCTTGATCTTCCGCTTGTGGCACGCCTTGATCTGCTCATTGAGCAGGTCGCACTTGAGATTGGGGTGGATGCGTTCCTTGAACTTCTTGCTGTCGTAGTAGATGTAGCCGTGATGACAGCGCCCGAACAGGTTGACGGAGTTCACGTGTGCCTTCACAAGCGTATCGGCGAATTCATCCGGATCGAAGTCCGCACCGATATCCGCGATGCTCTGGTGCGTATGAAAGTCCAGGTGAATCTGCCTGAACGGTAGGTCTTTCGACGCCATGTTGGTCTCCTTTTCCTAATGTCACAAAACCCTAATATTAGCACCACTCCCGGTCCGTAGGAAGAACTAACCGCCGCGAACCAATTGTCCGCCGCGTTATTCGGGTCATTGAGGCATTCAGGTCATTTGTGCCCGCTTGCCGGTATTCTCTGGACTTCGCCACGGCATATGGGATTCTGCAAGTGAAGGAAGCTGGAAACCATGACGCGGCAATCCACGATGGTCCTCGGCGCGATCAACCGGATCCCGTTCTGCGACACGCACGAGCACCTGGCCCGGGAGCGCGTATTCATCGAGGATTGCACGGATATACTGGTGTGCCTTTTCGATCACTACCCCAATGCCGATCTCAGATCGATCGCCAGAAGCGTGAGTGTCCGCCCGACCGGCCTACCCGAATGCCAGGTTCGTGTTGATGCATGCGTCATGGCCGTACCAGGACGAGCTGATCGCGCTGACGAAGCACTTCACGAACGTCTACGCCGATCTCTGCTGGGCGTGGTCCATGGCGCCGAGAACGACCGCCGAGTTCGTGCGGCACTACCTTCACGCAGCGCCCGCGAACAAGCTGTTTGCGTTCGGCGGCGACACAAGCTGGCCGGTTATGTCGGTTGGCTACGCCTTGCAGGCCCGCAAATGGATCGCCTGTGCGCTGGAGGCGGAGATCTGCGAAGGCCGGCTCGACGAGAAACACGCCCTCGAGTTCGCCCGCATGATTATGCATGACAACCAGTACGCCTTTTTCGACATCGAGGGCCGCCGCGAGGCTCTCAAGGCCGTAGCCACGGCCGGCAGCCCGTTCCTCGAAGAACGCGAACCCCCGCTCCCGTAGCGGAATTTGGTTGAACGTTTGATTGCGGACCGCCGCGTTCGAAAGTAATCTGTAAACCATGAAAGCAGCATCCAGAACACGCCTCCTTGCGTGTGTCTTCGTGGCCTGCGCTGTGCGCTTTTCGCCGGCGGCAACCGGCAAGGAAATTGACGCCGCAGCCGATGCCCTTCGCAACGAACTCAAGAACCTGGTGGCAATACGCGACAGAACGGCCGGCGAACTCCAGGCGCCCGCGGATCCGAAGGCCACCGGCCTCGCACGGTTCTGTGTCGATGACGCGCTCGGCCCGCATACACTCACGATCAACATCCTGCGCAAGGACGGGAAGTGGACGCAGGGCTGGGCCACTTCGCCGGGCTGGTCGCCCCACACGCACGGGGTGGAGTTAACCGAAATCGTGTGGACCGACACCGAGTTCAAGGCGAAGCTTCGGGTCCATCTCATGTACTGGCGCGACCGGCACGTGCTCCACCACGGTATGTCATCCCCCGTCATCCAGCCGTTCGGTACCTACTTCAATTCCTGGCAATCGGCGGACGGCAAAACGCAGGTTCGCGACGGACTGCCCATCGCGGTTGATTGCATACTTTCCTGCCGCCCCAACGCAAAAGGCTGGACCTGGACCGGTACGTTGACAGCCGTGCGCCCGGTATCGGCCCGTATCACCGGCGGCGCGCTGACCACCATCGGCCGTTGGATACCCGCGGTAAAGCCGTCCTTCAAGCCGTTCCCGAAGGTCAAACTCACGCTCAAAGACACCGCATGGAAAGAATACAATACGATCGCGGACCGCGGCCGGCTGGTCTACGAACAGATCCGGGCAATGGAAATCCAGCAACGGCTCGGACTGCCCGTGGAAACGGCACTCGACGAAATCGCGCGTTCTCCGTTGACGCGACCGGACCCGATGGCCGATACGGATCCCGAGAAAGGGAAAGTCAAGCTTCGCAGGAAGGGCGAGAAACGCAAGTCGTCGGTACCCAGCCTGGATGATGACGATGAGCTTGGCGATGCGCTGGAGGACGCAGACGAAGATCCGCAGGAAGCTGCACGGCGGAGACGGGAACAGGAGAAGAAGAAGAAGCTCGCCGTCAAGCGGCTCGGCCGGATGCGCGCACATCTACATGCCATGCTGGACACGGTCTGGAAATGGCGTGAAGGCAAGCACACAATCGAGATTGCACGGGGCGATGCCGGACCCGCGGACCGTGGATTCGGGCCCTGGGACGACCCGGTGCCCATCCCGCAGAACAGGGATCTGGCATGCGTTCTGCCGATGCCCGTTTCCGAGCCGGGCCCCCAGAAATGGCCGTTCGTCAACACCTGGCGAGTCCTGGGCCCGTTCCCGTTGCCGTGGTTCGCCTGTCCCTCGCCACGGCTGCCCGACCTCGTTCCGGCATATGAATCGCTTCTTGTCGTTGACAAAGGCGGGTTCAGATGGAACCACGTTTCCGGGCACAGCTACTACGGTGACGGAACCAGTGCCTGGCGTATAATGACCGTGTACCCGGACAGCGGCGTGTTGACCCCGCCGATCTATACCAAGGGCAAATACCCTTATTTCGGGATCGATTACGGCGCGTTTTATGCCGTTGCCGATGTCATCGTGGAAGATGCCTGCACCCCGTGGGCCGCGCTCAGGTTCAAGGACGCCGCCACCGTCTGGGTGGGAAACCACCTGGTCTGGACCAGCGAAGACGGAAGCGCCGATGTCACACGCGCGGGACGCGTTTGCCGCTTCCCTCTTCCGCTCAAGAAGGGAAGCAATCGCGTCATGGTCAGGGTCGACGGGAATGCACGGCCGTCATGGGTCGTGATGCGGATATGCGTGCGCGGCTGTCCACGCACACCGGAACAGGTTGCCCGGGTCGAAAGGACACGCGCCGAGAAACTGAATAGCACAGGGTTGCCGCGTGACGGTACGCTCGGGTTGAACGGCGACGGTACCGCGTCGTTTCCCGGGGCCGACCCGCCGCTTGCATGGGACATCGACAGCAATGCGAACATTCTCTGGCGCGCCGACCTCCCGCAGAGCTTCAGCGGCGTCGTGCTCGCCGGTGACCGCGTGTTTACCACCCAGGCCCCCTTCGCGCTGTGCTGTGTCGATAAACACACCGGGAAGCTGCTCTGGCGCCGGAACGCCGACCCGTTCGAACTCGTCGCGCCGCCCGAAACCGCCGCAAAGGCCCGCAAGCTGGTCGCTCAGATAGACGAGATGGATAGCCGGCCGAAACCGGACGATGCCGCGAGGAAGCAGCGCAATGAGCTGGAGGAGGAACTCAACAAGCTCTACGCGGACCAGGACGGCTGGCCGAGAGAGAACCGGATCAGGCAGACGTTCAAACGCGGCGCCGGCCTGCCGGGGCCCACGCTTCCCACGCCCGTGACCGATGGTGAACATGTATGGATGAAGATCGGGGCGGAAGCGCTTGCCTGCTTCGACATCGAGGGCGAACGGAAGTGGTTCAAGCGCATCCGGCACAAGGGCGGCCAGATGGGTGCCATGGCCAGCTCGCCGATACTCGTCGGCAACCGTATATTCGTGTCGACTCCACAGTACGGGAAGGGCGCGAAGACTTCGTCGTCAATCAGCGATTCCGACAAGGAAGCGGATGACCGCGAAGAGAAGCGGGATGTCGAAGGTGCATACGTGGATCACCGTTCCGGCAGGCGCTATGCCGTGGCCTGTTATGATGCGGTCACTGGTGAGCGGCTGTGGCTCACCGAACCCCTTGAAGGTGTACATTTCGGGAACCGCTACGATGCGGACGGGATTCCGTCACCCGTGCCCGTCCGCCTGACAAACGGGTCCGATGCCATGGATGTTGTTCTCTTGCCCGGCGCCGGAGCGTTGATCCGCGCGGATGACGGCAAGGTGCTGGTCCGCCGCTGCGGCATGCGCAGTATGTGCCCGCCACCGATAGCGGCGTCCGACGGTACGCTCTGGATCATTGACAGGGGGCTGGGGGGGATGCGTCTGTTCATGTACGACCGCGAGCGCGTGGGCGCGACATTCCTTTTCCAGCGTGGGTTGCCGAGCCGTGTTTCGACCTACGGCGGGGTTGTTCGGTACGACGGCATGGTCTACTTCGTCGGCGGCGGGAACATGGGCTACGTGCTCGGATTCGAGGAGACGAGCGGCCACCACGTAGTCAACAAACCACTCGTGTTCGGCCGGCAATGCTGCGGCATATACATGCCGCCGGTGATTGCCGGTGGTGTACTGTTTGTCGCCGACAACGGGCGGAACGGCTACAACAAGTTCTGGCGATGGAAGAATGGTTCCTTGCCGCCGGAGGAACGGAAGAAGCTCATTCCAGGCGCAATGAGTGCTGTGCTGCCGGGCCGCGATCCGATTGTTCTCGCGCGGAACTCAATGCACGGCATGGTCTCGACCCCGGTCTTTGAAGGGAACCGGATGTATATCCGGTCTAAGCTCGCACTGTTCTGCATCGGCAGGGACGATGCCGCCTCGAAGCGCTTCGAATCCGAACAAGTCGCCCGCACGATCCTGCGACAGATCCCGCCTGCCCCGCCTGCGAACGATCAGGACCCGGTCGGTCCGCCGCGTGTGCACCGGTTGCCCGCGGAATATAGCCCCGGCCATTTCGCTCCGGAACAGATCATGGCGGCATGGGGCATAGTGGGGCCTTTCCCCGGTGACGGCGGTGCTGCCGTCGCTGAACTGAATCACCCCGCGAACCCCAGGATTTTCAAGCGAACAAAGGAGCCTGTCACGATTGCCGGCGTCAGTGTCATGCCGCATGCTGTCAGCAGGCGCAAGCTCAACGACTGGCCGTCGGAAGTCCTTGTGGATAAGCTGGGCACGACCCCGCTCTATGATCTGGCTCGGATCCATGCCGGGAAAGACAATACAACCTGCTTGTGGTCGACTATCCTGCACAGCGACAGGGATTGGGTGTTGCGCGTTGATCTGGATGGATTTGCCGGCGCACGGCTGTGGATCGGCGGCGTTGAACTGAAAGACGGACAGCGCATTCGACTCACCCGCGGGAACTACGCCATCGCGATGCGGACGATGATCGGCGACGTGTCGGCACTGCCGAGAAGCTTCAGACCGACCTTCTGGCACGCCGAATCGCGGGAAGCCGAGGTTAAACTGCGCCGCGCACGGCTTCGCGGCACGACAAAATGGCTGAAGCGTGCCGTTAAACACGCCTCCGATACCGTCCCCGGCCAACGCGCCGCCGCCGCCCTCGCCTGGCTCGACAAGTCATAACCCTCCCTCCCACCGTAGAACGGGATTCCAATCCCGTTCATCCGCCGACCTCGGCAACCGTTTCCATATCCCAACACGTAATCCGTCGATGTTGCTGTTGGCAGCATGAAGGTCTTTCTACCGCACCACGTCGTGTGGGTGGTTGGATTGCAGGCACCGCGCCGGTTCCGGGTCTATCGAGATAGCTGGTAGCGGTAGTATGGGCGCAAAATGCGTCTCCTGCGATTTGTGCGTACATATCCAGATATCAGTAAGTGCCGCCGTTGCAGCGTCTTGTAGAGAACCAGCCTGCTTGGCACGGCATGTGCACTGTCTCATGGTGGAATGTTGTGATCCACCATCGGGAAAGGGAGAAGACCATGCGCCAGTCGATTGCCGCCGTTTCAGTGCTTCTGATGTTCTGCTTTTCGTCCGCGGCCGCCTCATACCGAGCTCCGGCTGAACCTGAATGGACCGCGGAACGGCCGGGAACGATCCCGTTCCAGCGTGAAACGACGGGTTCCTGCACGGATGGGGAGGGTAATATCTACGTGCTGTCACAGAGATCCTATCCCGGCTGGGGCCAGCCCACGGTGACCAAGTTCAGTCCGACCGGCACAACGGTATGGGATCGGACGTGGATGCCGTTTCCGTTCGACACCGATGACGACGATGGACCCACGGTGAGCAGGCTGGCGTCGCGTGCGATCTGTGTCGATACAACCGGCGGCGTGTACGTTGCAGGGACTGCAGTACTGTACCAGGACTCGTTAGGGTCGGACGTTCCCGGTTCTCCCGCGCCGTGGGTGTATGATATTGGGGTCACCAAGCTCAGTGCCGCCGACGGCAGCACCCTCTGGACCAAGCACTGGGGGGCGCCGGGATTCACATATGACTCCGCTTCGTCGGTAGCGGCCGATGCCGACGGGCGTGTGTACGTGGCAGGCGTGACGTACGGGTCTTTCGATAGCCGGACCAACAGCGGCGGGGCTGACTTCTTTGTCTCTGTACTGGACAGTGACGGGAACCGTCTATGGTCAGAGATTCTTGGGTCAACGGGCGATGAGTCGGGGAATGTGCAACTCGCGCTCGACACCGGCACAAACATCTATGTCTGTGGAGAGTCGGGTGGCGCGATTGACGGGATCCCGGCCGGTGCGGGCGAGGCATGGCTGGGGCGGCGGCTGTGTCTGTTCAAGTTCGGAGCGGACGGCAGCGACGTGTGGCGGACCGCCGTGGGGGAAGACCCGTCCATGTGCGAGGAAGGGATCCAGTCCATAGCGACGGATGGGTCAAGCGCGGTCTTCGTGTTGGGCTGGACATATCCGATATCCGACAACAATCCGCGCGCGACAGGTTGGGTGCAGCGGTACGGTAGCGATGGTGGCCTGGTCTGGACGCATACATGGAGCAGAGGCCGGAACAGTCCGGACTCGTCCGATCACGAGGATGTCTTCGCTGCAATGAGCATAGCATGCAGCCCGGACGGGTCGGGTGGTGTGTGCATCACGGGCAATCTTCAGCCCGCGGGCACTAATTCCCGTTCTTTCTGTATCAAGGAGATATGCAGGCACGGTAACGAACTGTGGGAGCGGAAATGGCACGAGACGACGAAACCCGGCATGCCCATTTTGCTCAAAGGTGATAGCGATCGCATCAGTGGGATGTGCCGCGCCGAGTTTGTCACCACGTTTGCGCCCGACTCGATATACGTTGCCGGGATCGGCGATCGCGATGGCGATGGGGAGGTGAGCTCCACGGTATTCTTAACGAAATGGCGGATTATTCCGGACTGGTGCGGCCTGCGATTCGGAAGCGCCACGGTCCGCCGTGGTGGCTGGGCCCTGGCGGGGATACAGATGGACTCGATGCCGGGCGGCGGCTACAGCTTCGCGGACCTGGTTGGGGACCAGCTGCCGCGCGGGAGCATAGGCGCCGTATGGAACAGCAAGACCCGTCGCTATACAATTGAACGGTACGGCCGGAAGGGATGGCCCACCGGTGACGACGCTGTCAGGATCCGGCGCGGAGAAGCGTTCTGGCTCCATGCATCGGGACGCGGCCGGCCGAAGAAGTCATCGTACGAGGTCGAGTGGTGTGGCGCGAGTCCCACTGCCGCGACAACTACCATTGATATCTACTCGGGCTGGAACCAGGTCACATATCCGTACCCCAGATCGATGGAATGGCAGGAGACACAACTCGCCCGCATCAGTCCGAACGGTTCCACCGTTCTCATATGGGATACCGCGAGGCAGCGTTACGCTTTCAGCCGCAAGACCGGCGGGGAATGGCGCGGCGTGGAAGGTCTCACCATTGCGCGCGATTGTGGGGTGCTCTACAGGCCCGCGCCGATGCCGTCGAAGACACGGAAATGGCGGCCCCGGAGCCGGAAACACGGGCGGCCCAAACGTGAGCCGGTGCTTCAGTGGATAGAGCGCAAGCCATGCCCATGCGGGCAGTGATGCGCTCTGCGCCCCCGGCGACCTTACCCGGAAGAATGGCAAAATGATTCTGGGAAACGAAGTACCTCAACCGATCCTACGTCCCACAGAAAGCATCAGATGCCGAGGTCAATGTCGAGCGGGATGAAGTGCATGAGCAGCCACCACGCCACGAAATCCTGCGCGGGATCGCTGCCGGTCGGGGTGGGGGACAGGTTGAGGCCGTGGCGCTTCTTCGCGTGGTGCACGCAGATGGCGCCGAGCTCGAACGTGTCGAGCCACAGCTTGTCGCACGCCTCGCACCGGTCCACGACCACGGTTGAGTCATCGTAGGGACCGTTCGCCATCTCGACTCCACAGTCCGGACACGCGGCTTTCTGTCCGCGGTCCGGCACGGCCGGCGCCAGCTTGAACTTGCCGGGGTTCTTCTTCAGCCGGACGATCATGTCCTCGAGCAGCTCCGTCAGCCGGCTGGCCTGCACGCTGACCCCATGACACTTCGGGCACTTGTGGAAACGGATATCCTCCAGCGCCCCGTTCATGAGCGCCGCCGCATCCCGCGGACAAATTGGCCGGTTCTCCGCCATTTGCCGCCCATCCTACTCGGTCGCCACCAAGCCATCAACCATTAACCTGTTCGCGGTTCTTCACGCAACGCTGCGGGAATCAAAGGGCAAAGCGTATGAATGGCGGCAATCCGGCGGATTACTTCACGTCAGCGGCATACTCCGACAGCAACGGTCCGGGTCCGGAGGATTCTCCCTCCGCTCTGACGTCTATGCTGATGACGTGCTTGAGATCGATCGTGGCCTTCCCGAACAGCGTGGTCAGCTCAACCGCATCCAGCAGCAATACAGCCTGTAGCCTGTCATCGTTGCGCAGGCGCACGGACACCGTCTCGCCTTTCTTCAGATCCACGACTTCCCCCTCAGCCGTTGCCTCGATCCGGCGTACCTTGCCAACGGGAATGGTCATCTTGGCGTAGGATGTCTGTAAAGGGAAAGCCGTGAGACCGGGCGTGCCGACGATGCGGGAGCCGTCAAAGAGATGCAGCGACAGCTTGACGGGGGCGTCCTTGTCAGCGTCGGCGGCACGGCCGTTACCGGCTGCCGCCAGAAGCAGCCCAAGCGCAACTCCGCTTGCGATGATTGTTCTGGCGATCATCATAGGCATCCTAACCCACTCCGCGGGAAGCGCAAGCCTGGATCAGCGCCTGCATGTATCCGAAGCAGAACGCCACCGCCTGCCGTCCTCCTGCGTCATCACTATGCCCCGGCACATGATCCGGCATTACCAGTCCGTCATACCCGCACTCCGCATAGACCTGCATGGCACGTGCCATCGATACGGCGCCCTCGTCGGGGAAAACCTCCTGGAAATCGTCGCGGCCGCCACGGATGTTGCGGAAATGCACGTTGAAGATCTTCTTGCGCTCCCCGAACCAGCGGATTACGTCGTAGATCTCTCGACCGGGGTCACGGAGCATCTCGGATATGGTGCCCTGGCAGAAGTTCAGGCCGTGATACGGCGATTCGTGGATGCCGACGAATCGCTTCAGGTCGGCCACGCTGTTCAGCACCTGGCGTGTGCCGAAGAGCCCTTCTTCGGGAATGGGCGGGTCGGGCGGATGGCATGCAAGCCGGACCTTCGCCTGTTCAGCCGCCGGAACGACCTCCGCCAGGAACGCGGTGATGCGCTTCCAGATCTCCTGGTGCGAGATGTCACCCAGGCCCGCGCGCCCGCGCCGGCGCCGTACGTCTTTCCCCAGCTCCCAGGTGCTGTACTTCACGCCCCCGCGCCCCGGCGTACTGCCGGTGCGTGCGCCCCACGCCCGGT
>Ga0272442_10000475_pt1 | contig 64382 bp, 41 predicted proteins | sample SSMForm2O_FD_200262 | JGI IMG/M metagenome (GOLD analysis project Ga0272442, IMG submission 200262) | Marine sediment archaeal communities from Little Sippewissett salt marsh, Falmouth, MA, United States - SSM-Form-2O | ecosystem: Environmental > Aquatic > Marine > Wetlands > Sediment ...
ACGAGACATTACGGGCCAGCTACGAGGTCCAGACCGCGCTGGGATGTAGCAGCCTTGTGGCACCGAATGTCTATGTGGGGAATTCTCTCGACTCGATAGATGCAGCAATCGCAATTGCATTTATCAGTCGGGCGCAGCTTGTCGCAGACCAGATGGGTGTAACTACACCGGTATTGGCAACGGTGGCGCTGGGTCGTGACGCGCTCGTGGATCGACGCAACTTTGAGGCTTTTCTTAACGCCATTACGGCTGTGGAGCCACTGCCGTCTGGTATCTATGCCTTGGTTGGCGGCGGTCCTGCAGATGAGCGTGTCGGGACGGTGCGCTCAGAGATCATCGTTCCCGAGGTCATTGGCGGCTGGATGTTGCTGAATTACAGTCTCTCCCTGAATGGTCTCAATGTGGTCAACGGCTCGTCTGACATCCTGACGCCCTGGCTCGGGGTGGCCGGGGGATATGCAGGTGCGACAGGCTGGTGGTCCAATCTACAAGTGTTTGCAATGGGGCGATATGTCCGAAGCGCCGGAGGCGGACAGTTGCCGCGCGTTCGCTACTTGAGCACGGCCTTGATCAATCGAATCACGATTAATGAACGAGAGGCGTTCGCCGAGATCGTGCCTGAAGTCATGAACGGATTGCCGTCGGATTCTCTGTATGAAGGGCGTGAACCAAGCAGGACTGACGAAATGCTACAGACATGGGCCGCCCTGGCTGCGCTTACGGGAGAGGCGACCGGTGGTGACATCAGCGAAGGGCTGGCCATGTTGAGACAACGTACAATCCGCGCGCGCGAGCTGTACGATGAGCTCCAGTCATACGGCTTCTCTGAACAATACGAGGGGAACTTGGAGTATTTGGGAGCCCTTAGCGGCAGCATCAGGGCATTTGAAGAGTTGGCAGAGCTCTAGACGCCAGAGAAACGAGTTGTACTGCTCGTGACATGTACTTGAGTTCCAAAGGCCTGCGTGGCCTCGGAGTGAAATGACAGCGAATCTGAGTAGATGCGGGATCGAAATCCCACAAACCGACCCTGATGCGGCGAAATGTGTCAAGATAGCACAGGGCACAATCAGCCGCATCAGCGGGAAGCACAAGGATCGCAGCATTGGAGAAATACCTGTAGCGGTGTGCCTGCGTCATACCTCGTCGCCAGTCACGCAATTTCACCTCGAACGATCGAACCGTTGGCAAAAGACAGTCCAAGAAATCTCTGCAGGAAACCGGCTCGGTCCCCGTCGCCGTCGCTTCCCAGGCAACGGCGACGAGATCAGTGATACCAAAACCGTTGATGGCAACCTGACGGGCACATGCAACCTTGCACTTCGCGGAACCATGGTGAATTGCGGCGAACTGCCCAATATACGCCTTCGCGAACTGGATGGTGAAGCGGGTCTCTGCCGTCGTTGCTCTAGGCTTCCGCCCAGGGAGATTCCGCTCCGGTTCTCTGAACCGAACCTTTGGCACTTCGATTGTTGCTGTATCTCCCATGGCCTCAACAATACTGCTTTGGCTTCATAAGTGCCACAGAAAAGCGAGGCTGCAGAGCCGAAATGACACGACGACCAACAGAACAAGAAGCCAACTTGACGCTGATTGAGATGAAGACGCAGCCGGAGCTGTTTGACCCGGGAGATTGACCTGTGACCACCGCCGAAGCCATCGATGCTCTGAGGCCGTTCACCTCGAAAGTGCCGGAAGAGGCATTGGAATACGTCCGCGCACACTGGGATGATGTCGAGCCAATCCTGTTGGAGGAGATCAGAAAGAAGCTGGAAGCCCCAGCCGAAGAGGATGACGACGCGCTGTTCCTCTATGCGATCCATCTATGCGCCGAGATGTGCTGCGTGGAAGCATTCCCGCTGTTCGTGCGGATCGCGCGGCTGCCGAATCTGCTTCTGGATCACGTGCTGGGCGATATCTTGACGGAGACGTTCCCGCAGATGTTGGCGCGGACGTGCAACGGGCGGGCGGATGAGATCAAGGCCTTGGTAGAGGACCCCGCACTCAACGATTTTTCGCGCGGGTCGGCGCTGCGCGCCCTCACGGTGCTGGTGGTTGACGAAAAACTTGCGGTTGAAGAACTCTCGGCCTACTGCACCGCGCTGCTGAGCCACAAACTGGAACGGCGTGCGTCGAATGCATGGGACACGGCGATCGACACGGCCTGCGAGGTCAAGGCCCCCGGCGCATTGCCGCTCATCAAGGCCGCCTATGAAAGGCGCCTGGCGAACCCGCAGACAGCAGACCTCGAGTATGTCATCGCCGAGTACGAGCGCCCTGGCGACATATCACAGGAAGAGGTCGGTAGATACGTGAGCCCGTTCCAGAGCACCGAAGCGGCGATGAGCTTCTTTGTCAGCAGTTGGGGCAAGGAGGATGATCACTTCGACGAGCTGCAACTGTTGGAGGTGCTAAGTGAGCGCGAGAGACCTGTGCGCGCCGTCGATGATGCCCCACCCAAGGTTGGTCGCAATGCACCTTGCCCCTGTGGCAGCGGGAAGAAGTACAAACGGTGTTGTCTAGGCAACCGACCTGAAGAGGGCAGCGCGCCACCGACGACGATCCGCGGTAATCCTGTCTGCGATGAACACGTTGTTGCGAGCGACTGGATGGAGGCCGGCTATCGTCACATGCAGAAGCACAGCCAATGGCGTGCGTATGCGTGTTGGCGGAATTGCTGGGATGAACTGCTCCGCATCCTCCCGGGATCACTGCAGAATCCCGCAGAGGCCGCAGAAACCGGCGCGTTCGAAGGCTACGATTTCCTGACGAACTGGCTGCAGGACTTCGAGATGCTTCTCGTGGAGCTTGCGGAACACAGCTTCTACGCGGCGACGTACGCCGTCAAGTACCTGGAGGCGGTTCCTGGCCGTTTCGCGGACCTGCATCCCGATATCAGACAGAACATGGAGGCAGATCTGGCTCGATGCATGGGGAGACTCGGCAGGACGGACGATGCAATCGCCATCCTCAAGACAATGGTCAAGAACCGCCCTGAAAGCGCGGAGGGTTACGTGGAGCTTGCGGACCATTACTGCTTCGATGCAGAAGAGTTCAATCGTCGCCCGGACTTCAATAAAGCCAGGAAGTGCCTGCAGAGCGCCCTGAAACGCGCAGAAGACTGTCCCGACCACGACGTTGCGCTTCGGCTGGAGGATCTTGACGCCATGGAGGCATCAATGGGGCGGGCACTGCTATGAGCAGACCAACTGAACACAACTCCGTCCAAGCCCCACTGATCCGCTATGCGGAGCAAATGGGATGGGCGTATGTAGCACCTTCGGAGGCGGTGGCGCTTCGGAAGGGTGAAGGTGGGTTGCTGTTCAACCGGATTCTGGAAGAGAAGCTGGTTGAACTGAATCCGGGGTTGATCACTGCCGACAGCGCCGGTGAAGTGATTCGGCGGATCGAGGGTGTGAGGAACACGATCGAGGGGAATGCTGAGATCCTTGCATGGCTGCGTGGAGAGCAGAGCATCTACGACGAGAATGAGAAGCGGGAACGCAACGTGACGGTGGTCGATTTCGGTACGCCCGACCGGAACGCGTTCCATGCGACCGATGAGTGGCAGTATACGAATGGGCAGGAAGCAAACCGCGCGGACGTGATGTTCCTGATCAACGGTATCCCCGTTGCCATCGTGGAAACGAAGAATGCCACGAAAGCCAAGGGCATTGAGGAAGGCCTAATCCAGATCCGGGAATACCACCACGAAACCCCGGAAATGCTTACGGCACCTCAAGTCTTCGACATCACGCACCTGCTCGACTTCTACTACGGCGCAACCTGGAATCTCGACAGGAAGAATCTCTTCAACTGGAGAGGAGGAACGACGGAATACACGGAAGGCACGGAAAGAGATTCATTTGAGGCAAGAGTGAAGTCCTTTTTCGACCGGCAGCGCTTCCTGACCATGCTCAAGGAATGGATTCTGTTCTTTTACAAGGAGGATGAACTTCAGAAGACGGTACTCCGACAGCACCAGACCCGCGCGGTCGACCGAATTCTGGAACGGTGTTCCGACACGGCGTGCGCAACCGGTCTGATCTGGCACACGCAGGGCTCGGGCAAGACCTTTACGATGATCACCGCCGCGCGGCTCATTCTTCAGGATCGGGACTCGTTTGGGAAGGCCACCGTCATTCTCATGATCGACAGGAATGAGCTTGAGGGACAGCTCGCAGGCTGGGTGGAACGTATCCTCGGCGAGATGTCATCCCATGACATCAGCATCGAGCATGCGACAAGCAAGCGAAGACTCCGCGAACTGCTCGCCTCCGATTTCCGCGGGCTGATTGTGTCGATGATTCACAAGTTCGACGGCATTAAGAAGGATATCAACACCCGCGAGAACATCTTCGTCCTGGTTGACGAGGCACACCGGACCACGGGCGGCGATCTCGGGAACTACCTGCTGGGCGCGTTGCCCAAGGCGACGCTGATCGGCTTCACGGGCACGCCCATCGACAAGACGGCCTACGGCAAAGGTACCTTCAAGACATTCGGCAAGGAAGATGAACAGGGCTACCTGGACAAATACTCGATTGCGGAGTCCATTGCCGATGGTACGACCGTCCCGCTCAAGTACACATTGGCTCCCAGCGAGATTCGCGTCTCGCGCAAGCAATTGGAGGAGGAGTTCCTGGATCTCGCGCAGGCTGAAGGCGTGAGCGATGTTGACGAGTTGAACAAGATTCTCGACCACGCCATGAGTTTGAAGACGTTTCTGAAGGCAGACAAGCGAGTGAATGATGTCGCGGCATTTGTGGCAGAGCACTTCACGAAGAATGTTGAGCCATTGAATTACAAGGCGTTCCTCGTGGCCGTGGACCGCGAAGCGTGCGCCCTTTACAAGGAGGCGCTGGACAAGGTCCTTCCACCAGAATACTCCCTGCCGATCTACACGTCGGCACAGCATGACAGCGAGAAGTACCCGCTCGTCTACCAGCATCAGGTTCCGCCGGATTCGGAGAAGAAGGCTCGGAAGCTGTTCCCTAAACCCGAGACGTTGCCGAAGATATTCATTGTCACGGACAAGCTGCTGACCGGGTTCGACGCGCCTATTCTGTACTGCATGTACCTCGACAAACCCATGCGTGACCATGTGCTGCTTCAGGCAATTGCGCGGGTCAATCGGCCATATGAGCGCGATCCGGAAACGCAGAAGCCCTGTGGGCTGGTAGTCGATTTCGTCGGCATCTTTGAGAAGCTGGAAAAGGCTCTCGCTTTTGATTCCGATGTCGTGGGCGGAGTCATTGAGGACCTGGACCTCCTGTTCGACAAGTTCAACGAACTCATGACGGGGCCTGCCCAAGAGTACATAGAGCTGTGCCGGGGGCAGGTTGACGACAAGACGGTCGAGAAAGCGATCGAGACGTTCTCCGAGCAAGAGAAGCGTGAGGCGTTCTACAAGTTCTACAAGCAACTTGAGATGCTCTACGAGATCCTATCGCCGTCGCCAAAGCTGCGGGACTTCATTGACGATTTTGGATGCCTGTCCCTGCTGTATCAGATCATCCGAAACGCTTTCCGCAAGAGAACGATACTGTACGGCGACGTTGCCAGGAAGACGGAGACACTTGTGCGCGAGAAGGCTGAGAGCTACGGGCTTGAAAGCACGCTTTCGGTCGTGAAGGTGGACGAGAAGATGCTGAAGGCCATCAAAGAAAGCAGCGGTTCGGACAAGGCGAAGATCATCAATCTGGTGAACAGTGTGCGTAAGACGGTACTCGAGGACAGCGACAGTAACCCGTACCTGAAGCCCATCGGAGATCGCGCGGAAGCGATCATGGATGCCTACGACGAGAGGCAGGAAACAACGGAAGCGGCGCTCAAGAAGATCGAGGCGCTTATCCGAGAAATCGTTGAGGCACAGCGGCAACAGCAGGAAATGGGCTTCGACGAGACTACGTTCTCGTTCTTCTGGGCGCTAAAGAAGGAAGATTTCGCTCAGCCGGAAAGAACGGCGATCGTCATCGGCGCAATCTTTGAGAGATTCCCCCATCATCGGGACAACGCGGCGGAGCTGCGGCAATTGAAGGCGGAGCTTTACAAAGCCCTTCTCCCGCTCGTCGGCAAGGAGCGCATGATCCAGGTTGCCGAGAAATTGCTTCGCGCGGAGGCCAGACAATGAAACGCCGGAAACTGCGCGGCAAAGAGCAGTTTAAGGTCGAAGTGCGTGAATGGGCTGAGCGGCTGAAGGTGGAACCTGCGCAGATCCGAGTGCAGAAGATGAAGAGCAAATGGGCGTCGTGCTCGCCCGGCAAATGGGTCAGCTTCAGTGAAGATCTTCTGGTTCAGAACCGCGGATTCCAGACGTACGCGATCGTGCATGAGCTTCTTCATCTGCGAGTCCCGAATCATGGTATACTGTTCAAGAGCCTGATGTCTGTCTACGTCCCCGATTGGGAGAAATGGGAGAACGGGGTAGGAAGGGGCATGTAAGGAAACAACGGCAAATCAAATGGCTTACATAGGGTCTGATCTTCTCCATGTGCGTCACTCAGATGGCGCAGTAACGCAAGTTAGCAAATGATGGGGGCTGGGCTAGTATTCGTATGGGAGAGTCATGTCTCCGGTAGAGCGTTGGAGCCGGCAATGAGAGGATGGTCGATGTCGCCTTGCGGCAAACGGGATTAAGTGTATGTTGTGCGTGAACATGAAACACCTATTGCTTTGTACCGTTCTGTTGGTTGCCTCGGCGTTCACTAGCCCGGCGGGTGTGCGCGAAGACTTCCTGCAGGAGACGCTCGGGCTGCGTAAGACGGCCCAGGCGCTCGACGAAGAGTGGCACCGGCGTCTGCCGCTGTTGGTTCAGGACCGCAAGCCGCCCGCTGTTGGACAGATCGTTCGCCTCAAGTTGGGGAAGGCGATATACACGCGCGATCTGCATGTTGCGCTGTACAGGTTCGGGGACGAGTGGATCCGGGCCTTCGCCTGGGCGTCCGACTACAACAACTCCGTGCACGGGGTCGATCCGGCGGCACTGAAGATTACGGGCAACGCGGGAAAGGGGACACTGTCGGGTGTGTTGACCGTGCGCCTGGTACCGGACGGCATAGTGCCGCTCGACGGTGTGGAGCGGCGCTTCCAGGCCGTCATCCAGGGCGAGATCCAGCAGGGCACGGTCAGCGGCAAGTACAGCACGCGCCCGTTACCTCGTCCTCCCGATCCGCCGGAAGACTACAAGCATCCGCCCAGCATTCCGGCAGGCCGCGGCGTCCTGGGCGGCAGAGCGGCAGTCTGGCCTGCAGCACCGGCGCCACCGGAGGTTCCGCACATACGCCTTGCGGCCCGTAGCCTGTACCAGGTCTATGCAGAGGCCCGTCGGCTCGAACGTGAGGCGATGCGAAGGTACCAGATGATCCGGGCCATCGATCTGGCGCGGGCAGCCGGCGGAACGTACGGGGAGGCCATGCGCGCCGCGTTCACGTACATGCCGGAACGTCCGGCATTTGATCCGCCTGATGTTGCCAAGGCGAAGAAGAACGAACGCTCCGGGCCGTCGATAGACGACCTGGACATGGACCTTGAGGACGAGGTCGACGCGGGTGATGAGAAGAAGGCCAGGGCCGCTGACGGCAGTGCGGATCCCCTTGCCGGCAAGACGTTGGAAGTGATGCGCGAGATGCGCCGGCGGGCGGACACGCTGCTGGCTTTCGCCAAGGCTTCGCCGACGGATTCGACCAGGCTGCCGAACTTCCTGACAGTCGGAGAGACGGTGCAGGACCCTGATTTCGGTCCATGGTACGGTGAGAAGAAACTCCCGTACGATGAGAAGACCGGGGTCACGCGGCTACCGGCATATGCGCCGGACGTTTCGGTCCCTCAGTGGCCCTGCATTGCCGCGTGGCAGATGATAGGACCGTTCGTGAACACATCGTGGGAAGCACATACGCCGTTGCTCCCGGAGATACTGCACAAGCCAGCGGCCGCCTACAGGATCGACCTTGCCCGTAGCGAGTTCCACAGGAAGTACTACAAGTCATCACGCGTGCTGAGCTGGGAGTTGATCAGGCCGAACTGGGTGGGCGGCATAGTGTGTCCTCCCAACGTCTCGCGCCGGAACCGGATCTACTGGCGGTGTCCGCGTGCTGCCAACAGCAGGCACAGCGGGATCGAGTACTCCACCACGTTTGCCCGGGCGGTTCTCGATTGCGAGGCCGATGCGACCTACTGGGTGGAAATCGGCGTATGCCAGCGCGGGAAGCTGTGGATCAATGACCGGCTGTTCTGGGTGAGTCCCAGGTTCGGGCGCTATGAGGGCGAACAGAAGTTCTTCCTGCAGCTTCCTCTCAAACGGGGCAGGAACACGCTGTTGCTGCGCTGCGATGTCGACTACGCCAGCCCTTACTTCTGGATGCGTGTTTGCACTGCAGGCCGTCCGCGGTCGGCAGACGAATACAAGCGCCGGCGCGAGCGCATCGTGGCTGCGATTGACGCACGCAGACTTCCGAGGGTATCCGGCTGGCGCGGCATGGGTAACGGCTTGTACCCGGACGCGAAACCGCCGATTGCCTGGGACATCCGGAAGAAGCACAACCTGCTGTGGCGTACGCCGCTACGCTACTGGAGCAACTCGAGTCCCGTGATCGCGGGCGATCGAGTGATCGTTGCCGTGGAACCCGATCTGCTGGTGTGCCTGCGTAAGTCCGACGGCAAGGTTCTCTGGGAACGGAACTGTAACCGCATTGATCTTCTTCCCGAAGCGGAGCGGAAGGAAGGCTGGCGGCTCTACAACGAATGGTGGTCCGCACGGCAGGCACGGGATGCCGTACCGGTTTCCGTCATGGAGCCGGCGAAATGGGTGAAGAACTCCGCCGGTGACTATTGGACGCCGGGCCGGGGTATCTGGGCAGCGGGCGAAGAGAAAGACGAACGGGAGGGCGCTTCGCCGAAGCTGATCGCGCTGCTGGACCGTCGTGACGAGCTGCGCAAGGCTGAGGATCCCGAAGCCATCGCCGATGAACTGACCAAGGTCGAGGCGCAAATCAAGACGGCCAAAGCGGAAGCGAAGGCCGATGATCCCGCCGTTCGCGATGCCAAGGCGAAGCAGGACGCTCTGAACAAGGCGACCGGCGCGCTGCGGAAGTTCATGGAAGAGCGCGGGCGCTGGGGCGGCCGCGGCGGGTACTGGTACGACATGGACGGCCGCGCTTTCCCGACGCCCGTTACTGACGGCAAGCACGTGTGGTGGAAGAACGGGACCGGTGTTGCCGGGTGCTTTGACATGGATGGGAACCGGATCTGGCTTGCGCGCACTCACGGTGCGCAATACGGCAACGATGCGATCTCGTCGCCACGACTGATCGGCGACAAGCTCATCTGCGAAGTCCCCAATCATGAAGCAGAGCGCGGCAGACCGAAGGGCATGCGTTACATCGCTTTTGACAAGAAGACAGGCGAGATCGTCTGGGAAGCGAAGCGGCTGCGCAGGTCGGGATGGGGTTGTGCGACGATGACGTGGACGACGCTGAGCGACGGCGAGACGATGATGGATGTGATCATCACACCCGGCGGCAGCGTTATCCGGGCTGATGACGGTTATGTGCTTATCCCTCACACGGGCCACCAAACGCACGACGCGTCGCCGGACGCGCGCGGCGACCTGGTGGTGTTCCCCCGGGCCGGCATGAACGTTGTGCAGCTCCTGATGAAGAGCCGGGACGTGGTTGGAGCCAAGCGGCTGTGGTATCATCGGAGCGCCTGTGACTATGGCGGCATCGTTCTTGCCGGCGACTACATTCATTTCGGCGGCGACTACCGCCTGAGAGGAGACAGTACGCCGAGCGAGTTTTGTCAGCGCGTTACCACGTATCATCTGCTGGACGCCGGCCCCGTCTCGACGGTTCCGCTGTATCGCAAGTCCGGCAAGACATACGGTCTTCCTTTTGCAACGGATGCTTATCTCTACATAAACGCCGGCGAAGGAACGTTCATGCCGACGGGCGGCAAGATGTGTTATCCCAAGCCGCCGCATCAGTTGACTGTTACCACGCGGGAGGGGACCCCGATCCGGCTTGCGGTCAATGCGATCGAGCGGACCTACAGCCAGGCGGTGCCGGACGGAGATCGGCTCTATCTTCGCGGCTATCAGAGCATGATCTGCGTCGGCTATACCGGTGAATCCGGGCGGACCTACGAGAACGTGACGGTTGCACGGACGCTGCTGGACCAGGTGCAGGCGGCGCGGCCGAAGGACGGGCCGGCGATCGAGCCGAAGCCCACGCGCGGCGCGCCCAAGTCCGCGGGTGTCCCCTATATCCCCGCCCACGACGGGCTGTCGCCCGGGACGTGGCTGTGTGCGGGGCCGTTCCATTTGTCGGCCGCGGGCAAGGGCGCGAAGATCTTCAGCAAGGACGCATTCATCAAAGCCGAAACACCGGTGAGCATCGGCGGAACGGACCGGGTCCTGCAAGCGTTCAGCACCCGCAATTTCGAGGTCAAGGGCTTCCCGAGGTACGACATGGACCGGATCAATTTCACCCAGGTGCTGCGACACCGGCGCGTAGTTGATGTAGGACCGGCGTTTGGGGACAAGGCGCCGTGCGTGGTCTATCTCTATAGCGCAATCACTTGCGAGAAGCCCGGCACGTTCCGGTTCGAGCTGACCGCGCCGGGCGCCGGCGCGTGGATCGGCGGTATCCCGGTGGCAAATGGTCAGCGGGTGAGCTTGGACAAGGGCGCGTATGCGCTCCTGATTGAGCTGAAGATAGAGAAGGTGCCGGAGGAAGGCTTGCTGCTTTCGCCGTGTTTCTGGGCGTCGGATGATGTCGCTGAAGAAGAGAAGAAGTGGCTGACTTTCGTGCAGCGCTTCCGGCCCCGTTTCCAGGCGGCAATCGATTCCGCGCCGGACACGCCGACGGCAGCCCGTGCGAAGAAAGTATTGGGCGGGCTGTAGTGCGTGCCATGCCAGTGTCCGAACGGCCGATAGCGACCGATAGAAACTCTATTGACCGATAGTGGCCGATAGGAGGGCGGTATGCGGTGCGTTAATATCAAACACCGGATCACGTCGATCGAGCGATGGGGATTGCGGACGCGGGCCGATTTCCAGGCTGATGCGGTGCGCTCGGTCCGGGATGCCGGGTTCACGGGTGTGCTGGTTAACGGTGGGTCGGGGTTTGGGCCGGACATGCTGCTGCCCGAGACGCTGGCGGACAACGAGGCTATACCCCAGCTGATGCCGTTGACGAGAGTGGCGAACCAGCGTGAGATGCAGCGGCGCTGCGACCTGTTGGATGAGGCCGGACTCGATACCTGGCTCTGTCTGTGGGGCGTGCCGGGCGTGGATCTTGTGGAACAGGATGGGTCTCTCAAAGACCGCGGAAACAGGTTTGATCACCGCACGAAGCTCGAGATGCGGGCGCTGTTCCGTACGCAGCCGGACCTGTTCGGGTATCGCGATACGAAACTGTTGAGCTGGCGTGGTGTACGACCGCTGTGCGTGAGTCATCCGAAGGTGACGGAGTTCTACGCTGACCTGATGGCGAAGCTGCTCGAGCGTTGGCCGGCGCTCCGCGGGATACTCTATTTCCCGGGCGATCACGGCGCCGAGATCTGTGATGACACGTGCCCGCGCTGCCGCGATACAGGCCTCGACCCGTGGCAACGGATGATACGCTATGTGAACGGACTTTACGGCGCGCTGCATGAACGGCGCGACGACTTCAAGCTCTACTACACGTTTTGGAACATGGCCTACGACAACGACCTGACCGTGCCGCAGCAGGTCATGCAGGGCCTCTCGCCGGGGATAGGCGTGTGCATGTCGATCAGCGACCACATCGTCGAATCCCGGAAAGGCATGAACAATGTCTATACGCAGCCTTGGGTGATCTGCCCCGGGGTGGGAGCGGAGTTCCGGGCAGTATGTGAGATTGCCAAGGGACAGGACCGGCCGGTCATGGTTCTCGGCGAGATTGCCCAATCGGAGATCTGGGATCCGCCTTGTCACAACATGCCCAATCCGGCAAAGATCCTGGGCTTGCTCACTAACGCGCGTGGGTGTCCCGGAGTTGACGCGGTGTGCGATTTCTGGGGGCATCGCGGTCCATACCTGTCGCATGCAAATCTGGCGGCCATGGCGGCGTGGTTCGCGGAGCCGGACAAGGAACACGCAGAGCTGCTGCGAAATGCGGCGATTGCGCACTACGGACTTGCCGCGGAACAGGAGGATCTGGTCGAGCAGGCGCTTCGGGCTTGGTCCGGTTTCGATGCCGCCGTGGACGAATGGACGCTGATCGGGTGGGGACAGCGGTTCAGTCCGGCGATAGGCCGACATGCCGCGCGCGGCTCGATGTACCGTCCCCTGATTCCGGCGGAGCTGCGCCGTTTCGCCAATCACGGGTTGCGCGGGCTCGAACGAGTAGGTATCCAGGCCGGCGACTTCAATCGCCTGTTGCAGGAGGACCGGGTCCGGTTCATCGAAGCCGGTGACGCGTTCCGTGAGCTGGCCACGCTACTCGAGGAACTCTCGCCGGACGGTGCGAAGTTGGCCGAACGCGAAGCGGACAACATCGCATTGGCGGGGGAGCTGATCGGCAGCCAGGGCCGCATCTTTGCCGCTGCGTCCGCCTATGCTGGTCGTGAGACGGAGCTGCTCCGCGAGCTCGTTCGGGAAGAGGTCGATGCCCGGCATCGGCAACTGGAAGTCTCGGCGGGGATCGGTGTTGGTGAAGGAATCGACCCGTTCATGGTCGGTGAAGACATACAGAACATGATGCTGTTCGTGTCGTCGCCCGATTTCCCGGAAACACCGGACGAGATCTTCGCGCCGGCAAACGCCGGTGTCTGATAGTGATCCGACAAGAAGGGAAGTTTCTTCGCCGTGACTTTGAGTTTTTAGCTCAGAAGTCGCTATATAAGTTTGACGTTTATGCATACAGTTCTGTAGAAGCCTTGACTTTTTGCGTTTCAGTGTGGTATTCACACGGCTATGGAACGTGAAATCGACCAATTCCTCCGTGAATGGCGTGATCGTCCGAGCCGGAAATCACTGCTTGTCAGAGGGGCTCGCCAGGTAGGGAAGACCTACTCGGTGAGACGATTGGGGCGGACGTTCGATCACTATGTCGAAATCAACTTCGAAGAAACCCCGTCTGCCGGTTCCGTGTTTCAGGGGGCTCTGACGCCGCAACCGATTGTGGAGTGGCTTTCGGCATTCTCCCGGACTCCGATTCGGCCGGGCGAGACACTGCTGTTTCTCGACGAAATCCAGGCGTGTCCGAAGGCATTGAGTTCGCTCCGTTTCTTCCATGAGAAGCTTCCTGACCTGCACGTGGTTGCCGCGGGATCTTTGTTGGAGTTCGCTTTGGAAGAGATACCTTCGCAGGGTGTTGGTCGAATCGAATCAATCTTCATGTACCCCATGACGTTCAACGAAGTTGTCAAAGCGCAGGGCGGCGAGGGCATGCTGGAATTCGTTGACAGGGCCAACCCGGATTCGCCGCTCGATCCTGCTTTCCATCGGCAGCTCACCGACCGCATGCGGGCATACCAATTGACGGGTGGGCTTCCCGAGGTGGTCCAGACGTACGTGGACACAGGTGATCTCAACCTGTGCATGGATGTGCTCGATGATTTGATTACTACGTTCGAGGACGATTTCAGCAAGTACCGCGCGCGTGTCCCGGCATCACGTCTAGCGGATGTCTTCCACTCAATTCCACGGCAGGTCGGCGGCAAGTTCAAGTACTCGAATGTAGATTCCGACTCGCAAGGCAGGGAGATAAAAGCTGCGCTGGAGCTGCTCATCAAAGCCGGACTCGTTCATAGGATTACGCATACGGCGGCCCGGGGGATTCCGCTTGGTGCCCAGACGAACCCGAAGCGTTTCAAGGCTCTGCTTTTCGACGTGGGCATACACCAGCGTCTATTGGGTCTGGATATTCCGGCACATGTGGTGGCCGGCGAGATTGACCTGGTGAATAAGGGCGGGGTAGCGGAAGCCGTTGCAGGTCTCGAGCACATTGCCCACGGCAACCCGCGGCGGCACCCGATGCTCTTCTACTGGCATCGCGAACGGCGGGGAAGCACAGCGGAAGTGGACTACGTAATACAGCAGAACGAACAGGTTGTGCCCGTCGAAGTCAAGGCGGGTAGCACGGGCAGAATGCGCAGCATGCACATGTTCCTCGACGAAAGAGGGCTTGATCGCGGCGTGCGTGTTTCTCTGGAGAATTTCTCACGATTCGGCAAGATCGAGACGTGTCCTCTGTATGCGATGCGAACACTGTCATAGCGCGACCCGGATTTCGGCTCAATGCTGACTTCTCTTCTGTTCCGGGACTGCGACATGTTTTCTCTTGAAACATCACTCCGGAAGTGTTGCCTTGAGCGGATTCCGAGCGAAAGAGGGTAGGATGAAAAAGAAGCCGGACATTCTCGTTATCATGAGCGATCAGCATGCCCCCGGCGCGATGGGCTGCGCGGGAGATCCGTTGATTCGCACGCCGAACCTGAACCGGCTGGCCGCCGAAGGCGCGAGGTTCACGAATGCGTATTGTCCATCACCGCTATGCGTTCCGAGCCGCATGAGTTTCATGAGCGGCCGCACGCCGTCGCGCAACCGCGTTTGGACGAACCAGGCGACGCTGTGTTCGACGATCCCGACATGGGCGCATGCGCTTTCGGTCGCTGGATATGATACGGCACTGATCGGGCGGATGCACTTCTACGGTCAGGATCAGCGGCACGGTTTCATGCAGCGCCCGATCGCAGAAGGCAGCGCCAGGCATCCCGGCTCCCGGGAGCTCGGGGGGCCGAGATACACGCGCTTGCCTATGGCCACGGCGGGGCAGAGCAGGGCCTCCTTCGAGTACGCCGGGCGCGGGCACAGCTTCTATCAGCACTACAGCACTGAAGTTACCGATGCTGCGTGTGATTTTCTCCGCGCTCGGGCCGAGAGCGACAGGCCGTTCGCCGCGGTCGTTGGACACCTTCTACCACATTGCCCATATATCGGGCCGAAGGATCTGTTCGATTACTACTATGAGCGTGTCCCGGTCGTTCCCGAAACGGGAGATGAACCGGCGTGCGTCAAGGCGATGCAGGAGAGTCGGCATCTCCATCCTCCGGCAACCCGGGACCAGCTTCGCGTTGCCCGGGCCGCGTACTACGCCATGATCGAGTTCATGGACCGAACCGTCGGGCGCGTTCTCGATACGCTCGACGAAACGGGGCTGGCCGACGGTACACTGGTCGTCTACTGCTCCGATCATGGCGACATGATGGGCGAGCACGGCCTGTGGTCCAAGAAATGCTTCTACGAGCAAGCGGCAGGGATCCCCCTGCTGGCGCGCTTCCCGGGCATCACCGCGCCCGGCAGCTCCTGCGATTCGCTGTGCGGCCTGTTGGATCTGGCGCCGACGTTCGTTGAGTTGGCCGGTGCGCCGGAGATGGACGTGGACGGCGAATCGTTGCTGCCCGTGCTGCGGGGCGCGAGCGGTTCCGATCGCGTTGTTGTGTCCGAAGTCGCGGAGGTGAACGGTTGGCCGAACTTCGAGTCGGTCGGCAGAATGATACGGAAAGGGCCGTGGAAGCTGTGGCAGCACAAACCCATTGATGACCGGGCGTTCGCGCCGGTGTTGTTCAATCTTGATGATGATCCCGGCGAGAAGCACAATCTGGGCGCCCACCCGGATCATGCCGACACATTGACGGCACTGCAGAAGGAGTTCCGGAAGGGATGGGATCCCGAGTGGGTTACCGACACCGTAAATGAACAGATGAAGGACTGGAAGTTGCTGGTGGACTGGGGCCGGACCGTAGAGCCGCGGCATCCGGATACTTACGTATGGCCGGGCGATGAAACCCTGGCTGACCTGGAACTGTTGAGCGCAAGCGGGGAGTCGTGATGGATACCGATCATTTGGAAGCATTCGATGTGTGGGGTGGAGGACAACTTCTGGCGTTCAGCGGCGTGGACGGGCCGACGCCTTTTCATGATGCGCTCGTGGCCCGGACCGCAATGCGGGGAGCCGGCATATCCGTGAAGCTTCCGGGCGAGGCCGAACTGTGGTTCTGCGACGCGGTTCCGACAAGGTGCTTTGTGACCAGTGACGTGGTCGATGTCGAACATGACCGCGGCCGGACCCGTGCGGTGCTGGTTGATGCCTGTCATCTCCTGGTAGAAGGCCCGTGCGAGGTGCAGCACTGCGCGCCTGAGTTGAACACCGTTGTTCGCGGCGGCCGTACACTGGTCGGTTCTGCATCGGTCTTCGATGCCGACCGGCTCGACGACGACCTTGAGAAGGCGATAGACAGCCGGTTGCAGTGGCTGGGCCGTGCTCCGAAGCCGGAGGGAGCATCTGAGCTTGCCATGAAGACCTACCGGAAGGCTGTGTCGATCATGAAGGGCTTCACGTATGCGCCGGACGGTATTCTCAAGCACCGCTACGTCACCCCCGACCGCTGGCCGCATCGCGGCATGTGGTTGTGGGACTCCGCCTTCCAGGCCATCGGCCTGCGGCACGTGGACCCGGAAATGGCGTGGGACGCCGTTGCGGCGGTGCTGGACGCGCAGCGGGAAGACGGCTTCGTGACCATCGGCTACCACCACGACACTCTTCCAGACGAAACGCAGCCGCCGACGCTGGCCATGGCCGCGCGATTGATACAGCGCGTTGCGCCGGACAATGACAGACTCGCGGAACTGTTCCCGAAACTGTGTGCGTACCTGGAATGGGATATGCGCAACCGGGATACGGACGGTGGGGGGCTGGTTGAGTGGAAGGCGTCCGGCCGCAAACGCTGTCGGTGCGGAGAAAGCGGATGGGACAACAGTCCACGATGGGACTGCGCTGTTCCGCTGGACGCTGCCGACTTCAATTCGTTCCTCGCGCACGAATGCGAAATTCTGGCTGAATTCGCAGGGGTACTTGGAATGGAAGACGAGCAGCACAAGTGGGCCGGACACCACGAACGAATCTGCGGCTTGATGAACCAGCGTTTATGGAGCGAGAAGAATGAATTCTACACGGACTGCATTGCCGAGACTGGAGAACAGCGTCCGTACCTGACGGCGGCAGGATTCCTGCCTTTGTTGTGCGGGGCGGCGGACGAAGCGCAGGCGGCATGTCTTGCCCGGCATCTGCGCACGACCTTTGACACGGCCGTTCCGGTTGCCACCATTGCGCCGCAGCATGCGGAACTCTATTCGAAGGACATGTGGCGTGGTCCCATGTGGCCGAATATCAACTGGTCGATAGCCGAGGGTTTCGAGCGCTACGGGATGGATGAGGAAGCAGCCCTGATCCGCGACCGCACGTGTGGGGTGATCGAGAAGTACTATGAACGGCACGGAAGCATTTTCGAGTTCTACGACAGTGCCGACGAGCTGGCGCCGCCGCAACTTCCACGCAAGGGGCCCAACAACCCGGAAGAGTGGATACACCAGGTGGTCTACGACTACGGGTGGACTGCCGCTCTGTATGTAGATACGTGCTGCCGGCGCAACAACTGATCCTGGTGTGGACTGGAATGGCACTCAGTTCGGCCAGATGCGGCGGGGGCCCGCCGCGCTCCATTTGCCCGTGTTCCTGGAGAGCGGCAGGCTCTGCCGCATCTTGAGTCCGGCAGGCCCAGAGGGGGCTTAACCAAGGCGGCCGGTGGCCACAACCAAAGAAGACCGGCCGCCAGTGAAAGTGCCAGGTGAAAGTGAAGGTAAGATGTCTGTTCTCCGGTTCTCAAAGATGATTCCGCCTTCCGCTGCACCTGCACCTTCGACCTGTCACCTTCACTGCTGACCGTATCTGGTCGTGCTCAAATTATCTTGTTTTTTGTCGCAGTTGAGATTGATTAAGCCGCTAAGTGCCGTTCTGGAGTGGTTCCTCTTGTTGGCAAGGCGGATCTGACGTAGCGTAACGGACCATGACCGTTACTCCCGAGTGTGACTTGCTTGTTGTCGGCGGCGGCGCGGGCGGGATCGGCGCAGCGGCGGCTGCGGCGGCGCACGGCGCGCACGTTGTTCTGATTGAACGGGGCCCGGCGCTGGGCGGGACTACCGGTCCCGGTGGTGTTTGTCATTGGGAGGCCGGGATCGGCGGGACCGGGGTGCCGATTGATATCTATCGACAGCTCCGCAAGATGGACCCGGACACCGTGGGTATCTATGGATTGGGTCGGCACATCTGTGCGCCTGACCCGGCGCTGTCGGAATTCCCCGGTGGCGAGCATCCGATCTGCCCGGACAAAACCTACGCCGACACGTTGCGTCGGTACGGAGCTGCGGAATCGGCAGGCTACCCCTACGAGTTCTACCGAGAACAGTGTTTTGGCGTGTGCTTCACCCCGGAGGACTATGAAGATGCATGCTTGGCGCTCTTGCGGGAGCGCGGCGTGGATGTTGGTCTCGAGACGACCGTGGTTGACGTGCTCATCGAGAAGGGTTCCGTTCGCGGCGTACGGACCTCAAGGGGCGATGAGATCCGTGCCCGGTTCACGGTGGACGCTACGGGCGAGGCAGCCGTTGCGGGTCCGGCCGGATGTGATCTGCGCATGGGCAGGGAGGGACGTGATGTCTTTGGTGAAGCGAACGCTCCCGAGCAGAGCGACGGGGTGCTCAACGGGGCGACGCAGATGTTCCGGGTAGCCCCCCGCAAGGAGTCGGCAGTCGATCCACTGCCGCCCGATATTCGGCCTGACTGCTGGTGGGCGGAACGTTTCCCATCGTTCAGCGTAGTTGAGCTTCCCGACGGTACATGGAGTTTCAACCAGTTACCGTCAATTGCAGGCGCGGAAGCAGCTGGGTTGGGTGACCGGGCGCTGGAGGAGTGTCGGCGCCGTACGTTGGCCGGATGGCACAGTGTTCAGGAGAGATACCCCGAGTTCCAGCGGTTTGCGGTGCACTCGATGTCGCCGGTTCTGGCCGTTCGCGATGCCCCACGGGTTGTGTGCCGATATACGCTCACACAGAAGGACCTCGAGGCCGGGCTCGATGGTGAGGCGGCGGAAGGCCGGATTGCTATCGCGGATCACCTGATGGATGTTCACGGCGGAGGGAAGATGGGGAAGCCACGCCTGGCCGCGCCGTACGGCATTCCGTTCGACTGCCTGGTGGCGGCTGATTGCGGCGATCTGCTCGTCGCGAGCCGTGGCGCGGGGTTCAGCGCTATCGCCGCATCCTCCGTGCGCCTGACGCGCACCGTCATGCAGCTCGGCCAGGCGGCAGGAACGGCTGCTGCAATGGCTGCCCGGCGCGATGTTCGGATCACGGAGCTGCCCGCAGCCGACCTGCAGGCCCAGCTACGGGCCGACGGCATCCAGCTCGAGACCGATCTCACCGGGGAAGCCGCGAGGAGAGTGGCATTGGCTGACAGGACGGTCTGACCAGGAACCAGGCGAGTTCTCTAGAAAACTCGCGCCTCTGTACTTCCTCCGAATCTGCGCGAATAAGAGTTGCGGGCATCGTATCCCGCCGATCCTACTCGCACTCTCTCTGCCGCCGTTCCTGCCGGAGGCGGCTCCGCCGGATAGGTGCGCCAGAGAGTGCGAGTAAGATTCGCGCCCCGTTCTCTTCTGGACGCCCGCCTGCAACCAGACAAGTTTCAACCCCGAATGATCCGTCACGCGCAGAGCTTGTGCTCCCGGTGTAGAACATCTATAGTGCGCGTTTTCAGAGCAACTGGGAGCTTCTCAAGATGAAGGTATCGGATGGCGATAGAGAAATACTGCGAGGACTGGCCTCGGACATAGCTGAGATCGCGTCCTCGGACGAGCACGCCGAGACGGCAGAGAAGTGGCGGCGGATGAACGACCTGGATTCGGTCCGTCCGATGGTGAAGATCTACCAGCTGCCGTGGCGTGAGCTGGACGTTGACGGAGAACTGGAGTTGAAGTGCGAGGGCGACTGGGCGCGTGGTGTTGAGAACGGCTTTCGCCAGACGCTCTACCAGTGGAATCACATGCGCTGGGATATGGTGGTCGAGCCGGTGTTCTATGTCGGATACCACGTGCACAGCACAGGCGTGGGTATCCGGACGCAGATGCAGCAGATCTCACATGACGCGGACGGCGGGGTCACGGCAAAGCACTACGATTGCCAGATTGCGAACGAGGACGATGTCGAGAAGATCAAGATGCCGGAGCTGACCTTTGACAAGGAGGGGACGGAGGCGGCTCGTCAACGGGCCGCGGCTCTTTTTGACGGCATCCTGCGGGTTGAGACGCGAGGCCGGACAGCGCACAACTACGCCCCCTGGGACCGTCTGGCAGAATGGTGTAACCCACAACAGGTGCTGATGGACCTGGCCGTGCGACCTGAGTTCATTCATGCGGCAATGGATCGGCTGACATCGGCGTACATGCATGAGCTGGATCAGCTCGAGAAGCTCGATGCATTGTCGATCGGGAACGGCAACTATACCGTTGGCCAGGGCGGGAACGCTCAAACCGGCGATCTGCCCACACCGACGGATGGCGCACCTGTGCGCTTGAAGCATCAGTGGTGCGGGGCCATGGCGCAGATCTTCTCGGAAGTGTCGCCCGATATGCACGAGGAATTCGCGCTGGCCTACGAGAGCAAGTTCATCAACCGGGCCGGCCTGAGCTACTACGGATGCTGCGAGCCGCTGGACAGGAAGGTTGACATCATCGCTAAGCACCTGCCGAACCTGCGCAAGATCTCAATGAGCCCCTGGGTGGATCACAAGCGGGGCGCCGATGCCTGTGCTGGACGATTCGTTTACTCAGCGAAGCCCAACCCGGCGTTCCTTGCCACTGACAGCAAATGGGATCGTGAGAGTGCGCGCAAGGAGATTGAGAGCATCCTGGCCGCAACCGAAGGAAAGAATGTCGAGTTCATACTCAAGGATGTGAGCACCGTCCGCTTCGAGCCGAAGCGTGTCTGGGAATGGACGGATATGGTCATGTCGATGGCGCGGGAATGCGAGGGGTGAGAATGAGACCGCCGAGTATTCTGTTTTTCCAGTGTGATGACCTTGAGCCGGAGGCCACCGGACGTTTGCCGACAGGCGCTCGTGAAGTGGCGCCCTCATGGAGTGGCTTGAAAGCTTCCCTTCCGTATGTTGAAGAAGGCCAGCTCCGGCAGGCTGAAAACGATGCCGCGCAGGCCACGGCTCAGGTGATGCCCCCGATCGAAGGGCGACATCACTACTCCGCCCGAAGTATGGATGAGAGCATAGACCGTGTTGGCCAGCCCAAAGATCGGACGAGGCCAGAAGACATCGTCAGTGAAGAAGAGAAACGTCGTGTCGGCATGCCAAGGGGTGTAGATCGTTGACGTGATCGTATTGTTCTCACGCAACCAGACCCCGTACCCGCCTTCCGCTCGAAGGTGGGCGAGGCGGCGCAGCCGGTAGGATGGGAGATCGAGAGTCTCCTCTACAGCATATGTCCTGCCTGCACGCTTGGAGAAGCGACAAGGAATGAAGGTGAGACCACTGCCGGGTTCGATGTGCCCGCCCAGTGCTTTCTCTGCCTCTCCTCGGCTGCGGAAACTCCCGTTGACCAGGCGCGCCAGCTCGGTGACGCAGTTACGCGTGAGGAAGTTGTAACCTGCAGAAGCGCGAACGTGCTTGCGGTATGCCACGGCATTCCGCTTTGTCGTGGTCCTGGCGGATGAAAGATCGTCATCGCTGAGACCCAGTGTGAGCGGCATGCGTCGACCACGACTCGGAACGAGGTAACCCTCCTCAACTCGCACTGGATCGCCATCACACACAAGCCGTTCCAGCTCGTACATACGTCCCTGCGAGTCCTCGAGTCTGCCGTAGGCTTGCCTGCGCTCCGCCCCTTCCAGGTTGGCGACAGCGGCACGAAACGCCGCGACGTCATAGGCACATTCCTCAAGGATTAGGTCAAAGGATGGCTCCCGGCCGGAGAGCTCACTGAGAGGCCTGGATCGCGCTGCGTCCGAGAACGGGTCAAGCGTTACCAATAGCCTGTCCTCCATCGTGTGAGAGATCGCGTGGTAGCGTGCGACCTGAAGGAGCAGCGCCTTACCTCGCCCAGGCCTCTCCGTCCGCACGAGGGCTGTAATCGACGCAAGAATATCCTCGCGTAACGCGGCGATCGCCTCCATCTCTGAGCTCGTCAGAGGTCCGGCATTGGTCTCCGCGATCAGCAGGGCGTCCAGACGCAAAGGGTTAGCCATCAGCAAGACCCGCAACGCTTCGCGCAGGTGCAGAAGCTCTTCCGCCTCGGAATAGCCTCCGGACCATACGACCGGACTGTCCGGCGAGTCGATCGGGAAGTCGATCGGTTGTAAGTCCACTTCCTGCAATCGGCTATTTACTCTGGCGAAAGCGTCTCGAAGGTGTCGCGAACCCAGCTGCGTATCGATCTGCCTCCTGAGCGCAACACCATGTGAGTCGTCGCGCGCTTCCTCATCAAAGAAACCCAGCCCCTCGACAGAGATCCATCTCTCACCGGCTGCGAAACGATGCAGCAAATCCCTCTCCTTCTCGAGCTCCCGGAGGATCTGGAGACGACGTTCCTGTTGCACGTAGAAGGTCAGCAAGTTGGACTCCACCTTGCTGAAATCCGCCTGCGCGAGAGGAACACGGTGGATCGTAATGGAGCGGTTGCCAAGGGAGTTACGCGTGTAGCGGAACTCGTTCCAGGGGTCACGCATCAACAGGAACAGGCCGCCAGGACAGAGCTGGAAATGGTAGACCGCCTCTCCGAGCCGCAGCGCGCTGTGTCCCCCAGCCGACATATCGACGGTACTGTCAATGTAGACGAAGTCCAATGTGGGCGTCTCCAGGGCAGCAGCGCCCCCCTGGAACGCGGCGCAGCACAGAAGCAGAGCCGCCAGGAATCCTGTGCGACTACCGGGCATGGCTCGACAGGATCAAATTGTAGTGCCGGGAAGTCTTCAGATACTTCAGGAAATGCAGGTAGCCGATCGTATCCCTGGGCACTCGCGCCCGCGCGAGGCCGCGTCCGATTGCCCGGTATGTGGCGGGGACGTCTTCCCAGACAGAGATCCCGTGGCGCCTGGCCGCGGCATCAACCTCACTCTCGAAATCGTCGGCCCTGCCATTTGTTTTCACATAGAGTACCGTAAGCGCAGAGACTTCCTCCTGGAAACTGCTCTGGGTCTGTCGAACGCTCGTCTCGCCTGGCCGCGAAGAACGACCGGAACGCGATGAGGCGCTCAACCATCGGCTCGGGGAGGATGACGATCTTGAGCTGGCACTGAAAGACTTGGAGCTGCAGCCCGTGACACCAACAGCGATCACGACAATGAGTAGGGCTGACATCACTGGAGAAATGGCTCGATTCACTCTACATCCCTTTCACGTTGCATGGCGCTCGTTACTCCGAGAGATGGTACGGTCTCCGTCAGAGGTTTGGCAACAGTTCTTTTGGTCTTGCTTCAGGGATGATGCGATTACTATCGAGTGGCGCGCAGGCGCCCCATCTGCTACGGTTCACTATCGAAATGGCAACGCCGCCAGGCAGAGCATGTTTCTTGGCCGGACACCGGAGGGATGAATGAGGACACAACAACACGAGCGATTTGAGGATGGCTGGAAGTTCCTGAAGGGCAATGACGCCAAGGCGTGGCGCGAGGACTATAACGATCGCAAGTGGCGGACGTTGCACCTTCCGCATGACTGGAGCATCGAAGGGCCCTTTGATTCAAAAGATCCCAGTGCCAACGGCGGTGGCTATCTGCCGGGCGGCAAGGCCTGGTATCGCAAGACTTTCGCACTGCCGGCAGAGAGCGCGGGCAAGCGCGTTATCATAGGCTTCGATGGCGTTTACATGAACGCTACGGTGTGGATCAACGGGCACAAGCTCGGAACGCACCACTACGGCTATACGGCTTTCCACTTCGATCTCACGCCCCATTTGAATTCTGGCAAGAAACGTAATGTACTGGCCATTCGCGTGGACAACTCGAAGCGTCCCAATACGCGTTGGTACTCGGGGGCCGGCATTTACCGTCACGTGTGGCTTACGGTGACTGATAAAGTGCATGTTGGCAACTGGGGTGTCGGCGTAACCACGCCTCGCGTTTCGAAGACTTCCGCCGACGTGGCCGTGGGGACAAGAGTGTGCAACGGGACGGACGCTGCGGCTGACGTAGAAGTGACGACCCGGCTCGTTGGTCCCGACCGCAAGACTGCCGGTGTTGTCACGGCAGCCGGACGCTTACGCCCGGGTGCGGAAAAGAAGCTGGTCGGGCATGCCAAGGTCAGGCGTCCGGTCCTGTGGGATGTGGATTCCCCGAAGCTCTACACGGCTGTGACCACGGTCAGAAACAAGGGGAAGGTTGTGGACAAGACGGTTACGACCTTTGGCATCCGGTCGTTCCGCTTTGATCCTGAGCGGGGCTTCATCCTCAACGGGAAGTCTTTGAAGCTCAAGGGCGTGGACCTGCACCATGACAACGGTTGCCTCGGCTCCGTCGTTTATGACCGCGCAGAGGAACGCCGCGTGGAGCTGATGAAGGGGATTGGCGTGAATGCAATCCGCACGAGCCACAACCCGCCATCGTCCGAGTTTCTGGACGCCTGCGACCGTCTTGGAGTCGTTGTTATCGATGAGGCGTTTGATGAGTGGGAGGTCGGCAAGCTCAAGTACGGCTACAAGGACTACTTCGGGAAGTGTTGGCGCGACGATCTGACCAGCATGGTGATGCGTGACCGCAATCATCCCTCGATCGTGCTGTGGAGCATAGGCAACGAGTGTCCTGAACAGGAGAAGCCGCGCGGCGCGAAGGTGGCCGCCATGATGGCGCGTTTCATCCGGAAGCTTGACCCGACGCGGCCTGTCGGCTACGGCGCGCATCCGGGTTACGCCAAACGGCCCTTGCCGGGCTCCGCCAAGCTCTGGGATGCGCTCGACGTGGCGGGCTACAACTACCGCGACGACCTGTATGCTTCTGATCACAAGGCATATCCAGAGCGCTGCATCCTGGGATCGGAAACGTTCTCGCTATACGCGTTTGAGACCTGGACACGTGCGACGGACAACAGGCACATCATCGGTGAGTTCATCTGGACTGGTATGGACTACATTGGCGAGTCGGGTATCGGCAGGGCGCGTGAAGCGCACAGTGGGTATCCCGTGAACACGGCGTGTTGCGGAGAGCTGGATATCTGTGGGTTCAAGAAGACGCGTTCATACTACCGTGACATTCTGTGGGACAATGGCACGGAGCTGCACATAGCAGTGCGCCGACGCTTGGCCGAGGGCGAGCCGTTCAGGCTCAGTCAATGGGGCTGGCCGGCGGCAAAGTCGAGCTGGACCTGGCCGGAAGCGCGGCGCACGTGGCCCGCCGATGTCGGCGGCCATGATGTACAGGTGGATGTCTATTCCGCCTGTGACGAGGTGGCGCTGGTCCTGAACGGGCGGACGATCGGTCGTAGCACTACCTCGCGCTCGTCCCGCTACATGGCGTCCTGGGTCATCCCCTATGAGCCGGGTGTACTGGAGGCCGTTGGCTACCGCAAAGGGAAGAAAGTGGCGCAGCAGGTGCTGCGCACGGCCGGGGACCCCGTGAAACTCAGGTTGAGTCCCGACAGGAAGACCATTGCGGCGGATGGCTATGACCTCTCGTTCGTGACCGTGGAGGTCCTGGACGGCAAAGGTGCTCTGCACCCGAACGCGGACAACGAGATCCGTTTCTTGGTATCGGGGCCCGGCGAGATCGCCGGGGTGGGGAACGGTGACCCTGCGAGCGTTGAATCGTTCCAGGCGCCGAAGCGGAAGGCCTATAACGGCAGGTGCCAGGTAGTTATCAAGTCGAAGCACGGCGCGCGACCGGGTAACATCAAGATCACTGCGCGGGCAAAGGGTCTGCAACCTGCCGCCACGACCATTCGTGCGCGCTGATCGAGAGTGCGGTCTGCGCGAAAGTGTCACCCGCAATGCGCAAAGTTCCGGGGCGCCGAACCCAATCGGCCTGTAATACCGGGCGCGGCGGGGCCGTAGTTATCCGTAGTGACAGACGGAGAAACGAAACGATTGGGGGACTTGGACATGCAGATGCGAATGACCTGTTTCCGGGCGGCGGCCGGCTTCTCGATGGTCGCGGCATTCGGTTGCGCGACGCCGCAGGGCGGCGGGAGCGAGTGGACCATGGTGAACCCGACGGGTCGCGAATACAGGAATGAGCCTGTGCGGCTGAAGTTGGCGGTTCCGGCCGATATCGCAAAGGGCAAATACAGAATCACGCAGGATGGCACGAGCGTTCCATACCAGGTTGAAGTGATTGACGGCAAACCGGCCGTCTGGATCGCCGCAACGTTGACGGCCACGCAAACGCACACCTATGCGATTGCGCCGGGCCGCCCCACACGCGCTGAGCCCATGGTCGCGGTGCGCGAAGGCAAAGACGCGGTTGAGCTGGATAACGGGGTGGTTGCGCTGCGGTTGCCGTCGGCGGAGGTCGAACAAGTCGGACCGGTCGGACCTGTCCGACAAGTCCGACTCCCCGACGGCAAGTGGGTCGGCCGCAGCTTCTGGCACACTGACAGGAAACTCACGAACTTCACGGCTCAGGTCATTGGCGACGGGACAATCTTCGGCAAGGTTCGCCTGCGCTACGAGTTCAAGGGCAAAGGCGGGTTGTTCAGCGAAGAGGAGTCCTACTACCAGGCTGACATATCCCTGGCACCCGGCACCCGTCACGCGGTCATCGAGGAATCCTATGCCATGGGGCGTGGGGATTGCTGGGAGTTCGATGCCGCATCGGGCTGGGATGCACGCGGCGCAGACGTGACGCCGCATTTCGGCGGCTTCGGTCGACCGCAGATGAAGGACCCTGACGGCAAGCCGTATCCCTGGCCGCCGAGTACGCTCGAGATCGGCCAGACCCGCATGGGCGACACGCTGCTGAACCTCGTCCCGCGTTGGAGCCAGGCGTACGACGACGGATGGTACTTTGCAGCGATGGACGACAGGAACGCCGTCGGGGCTCTTGCATGCCGCGCCGGCAAATGGCTGTGGCCGTACGACAGCATGATCGAGATCAGAGTCAAGGAAAGCGCCGACTACGCGGGCATGCGCTGCCCGACCTGGCGCGGCAAACGTTACTGGTACCTCGTGGCCGGTCCTAAAGAGACCTGGGTTGGCGAGGATGCGAAGACGGGTTACGTGCTTCGGCACGCAGTCGAGGGACTCGACAAGCTGCACCAGGAATACATCCTCGACTGGCCGGGTCTCAAACCGCCGGAAGGCAAGGATCTGACGCCCGAGCAAATCGCGAACTGGGGCAGCGGGGCAGGGCGTTTCAGCCGGCGCAACAAGGCATTCGCCGGCTGGGGGCCCGGCGGCGCGCACTGGAGCGGCTCGGAGCACCCGATCACGCACCTGACCGGTCTGCAGGCCAGGCTCGACCCCGATACCTACGGCACGCACTGGCTCTATTACTCGCCGGAGAACCCGAACTTCTTCTCTTCGTGGGTCGGTGGCATGATCGGCGGTGTGGAGAAGCTGAAAGACCACCCGCAATTCGACGCGATCAAGCGGCTTGTGGAACAGAAGGTGCTCGAAGAGCTGTACTTTGGGGTAACAATGCCGGGCGGGGCGGGCCAGGAATGCTTCGGCTACATGGCGCGCGGATCCTGGAAATGGCACGAGGACAGGGTCAGGCGGATCGGCTGCGACACGAGCTGGTGGCCCTGGCGCAGAGCGGCGGGATCGTTCATCTACAAGATGTCCTATCCGCTGGCCGACGGTCGGCGACGTTCGCATCCGGGCGGTGATACGCATCCGCCGGGTCCGGATCCGATTGCGGCAGCCAGGGATGTTGGTGCACTGGAAGACTCTACGAAGCTCAAGACAGAGGAGTTCCCGGGGTTCGGTGTCAGGTTACTGAACAATGCGGGCACGCCGCGCGAGACCTACTTCGCGTTCAAAAGCGGCCCGAGCCGCGGCCACTTCCACGGCGACCAGCTGGCGTTCCACTATGCAGCCAACGGGCATCCGTTGATCGTCGACCACCACTGTTCCTACGGGCCGCGCGCGGGGCAGGAGCATATGCACAACCGCGTGGTGTTCTTCACTGACGAGATGCCCTGGGCGAACATGGACGGCTACGAACGCGTTATCGCGTTCAAAGCCTCGGATTCGGTGGACATTGCGATCGGCGAGGTGGAATCCGAACGGCTCCGTGAGAAGCTCAAGTTCCCGCCCGAACGCTGGGATTGGTCCTTGCCGCAGGTGCCGCTGGAGCCCAATTTGAGATATCGCCGGACCGTGCTCCTTCTGAAGAAGTATGACCAGGACTACATTGTTATTCGAGACCAGAGCGTGGGACCGGATCTGTACGCGGCATATTGCCTCCACGTTTACGGTGAGACGTGTGAGCAGAAAGGTAAACTGTTCAGTTTCGAAGGAGTCCAGGTCTTCGTGGCGAAACCCGATACGTTCAAGGTCTCGCGCCATGACTGGAACCACAGCAACGGCGGGCCGGAGTACACGAAGGGTTTGCGGCTGACGACGAAAGGGACGAGCAGCGAGTTTATCACGGTCCTTATGCCGAGGCCGCGGAGACTCTTTCCGGTAACGCGCCTGACATTGAAAGGGGCGCTTGCGCGGCGGGATACGAATCGGCGCACAAGGAAGACAACGATCAGCCATCATGATATGGGCTTTGTCCTTACATGGCGGGACCGGAAGCTGCTGGAGAAGGTACACGCGTTTGCCCCGGGCTATGACCGGAAGATGTGGTTCAAGGGGTCAGTTGTTGCACAGGACAAAGATGGTCTTGTGCTTAAGCTCAAAGGGCAGGGCCTCAAGAACCGGCAGAAGCAGCCAAAAGAGTGGGAATTTGCCATGAGGCTGACCCGGAAAGGCGGGCTGCTTACCGGCGCATTCGAAGGGCTCGTCGATGCGAAGGAGGTGTCGGGCGAGGCCACCGGGACGTATGAGGAAGAAGGGGCATCGCCGGTACTGGAATACGGGGAACCCGATCATCCGCCCGTCAAGGCGCTCTCGAACGGCGTCAAGATCGGTGAAACCGAAGTGCTGTTCGACGGCGGCATCGATGACGTCGATGGGGCGGTGTACGTGAGCGTGAAACACAGCGGCAAGGAACTGATGAAAGTGACCGGTGATGACATTGACATGGACCGGTCGCAGGGCGAGATCGGCATCTTCGTTCCGGATGCCGGCTACCCGTTCGGGGTGTTGCCGGACTGGCTGCTGCGTCAACGCGTCAAGAAGCCCGGATGGTACGAGGACGTTTGGCCGCCGGCCCGTTCCCGGGAATAGCGGAAAACACGCTTCATTCTGGACCCGGGATTTTTCTTGCCATACGATCATAGGCCGCTTATGATGCCTGTGCAATGACGGAACCGGCTCCAGAGGTACGGGCGTACCTGGCCAACATAGGCAGGAAGGGTGGACGGAAGAGCAGGCGGCGGCTCCCTCCCGAAACCGCCCGTGACATGGTCCGTGTTCGCGAGGCGCGGAAGCTTTTCCGGCTGCCCGAGCTGATCGATGAATACCGTGACCGCTGCCTGTGGTTTCTTCGGCAGGACTATGTTCCGAAGACCACAGCGGAAATCCTCAAGACCCTCGACTTGATCGAACAGTACGGCGATAGAGCCGGCTACGAACGAGCGGAGGAAATAAAGGCATGGCTGTCACAGAATTCCAAAGCGGCATACTGAAACTGCTGGCCGCGCGTAGACACGCGAAAGGGGAGAGCTACGTTGCGGGTGGTGTCGCATTGAACCTTGTGCTCGCGACTCCGCGCCGTTCCAGAGATATCGATTTGTTCCACGACACAACGGAAGCCCTTGCCGACACGTGGGCCTCCGACCGCGCAGCTCTGCGGTCTGCGGGTTACGATGTAGTTGTTCGCCGCGAAGCCGAGTCGTTTATCGATGCGCAGGTGTCGATGGGCGACGAGGGCACGGCCATGCAGTGGACAAGGGACAGCGCCTTTCGTTTCTTTCCGCTGGTTGAAGACAGTCTGATGGGGCTTACGCTTCATCCGTTCGACCTCGCCACGAACAAAGTGTTGGCCATGGCGGGGCGCTCCGAAGTTCGTGACTGGGTGGACGTGCTCAACTGTGATACGCGTCTGCAGCCTTTAGGGTATCTGGTCTGGGCTGCTTGCGGTAAGGATCCCGGGTACAATCCGATGTCTCTGCTCGCGATCATCAGGCGTCAACACTACAGTGAGGCCGAAGTGCGAACGTTGGATTTTGAGGGTCGCCCCCCCGATGCCGCCGCGCTTGGCCGGACATGGCACAATGCCTTGGATGTCGCTGCTGCAGTTAGCCGGTTGCTACCTGCCGAGCAGGTGGGAACGTGCGTTCTGTCACAGCAACATGAGCTATACCGTGGCGACCCTGAATCTCTTGCAGAATCGATCGAGCAGGGAGGACTCTTCTTTCACAACGGCCAAATCCGCGGATCCTGGCCGACGGTCTCGCCGGTACGGTAGTGGTACGTACTTGAGCAGCCGCATCGAGTGGTCCCCGAGCGCTATGGATAGAAACAGCAACTCACAGGATCTACTATTGCGCCGGTTGTCGCCGTTCGTGAGGCTGGCGCACGATCGACGGACGCCGGTCATGGTGCTGCAACCGCGGCGGATCAACGATCATGCGCTGTTGTACTTCAAACATGGCCACGGCTGGTTCCGTGTGGGGGATAAGAAGCACGAAATAGCTCCGCACTCGCTGTTCTTTATCCGGCCGGACGTCGATCACGAGTTCGAGTGTGCCGAGCATCCATGGAACAGGATGCTGAATCTGCACTTTGATCTCATCGAGCACGAGTCGCGCAAGGCGCTACATTTCAGCAGGCCGCCTTCTCGCCCCGCGCCGTCCGGCGAGCGATTCAGGGATGCGCCGCGAGCCGCGGGCTGGCTGCCGTCGTACCTGGGAGTACTTACGCACTATCAGACCTACGAGGCGCATTTCTTCAGGGCGCAGCGCGCGTTCCTTGCGCATGGTTCGACGAGAGGGCTGCGCACGAAAGCGGCGCTGCTTGACCTGTTGGCATGGCTGATTGAGGACAAGGCGCCGTTGCCGGCGAAGACCGTCGATGCCATGCAGCACGCTGTGATTTTCATGCGCGATCATCTGGCCGAGCCGCTGACCGTTGAAGCCATCGCCGAGGCGGTCCACATGAGCCGCGCGAGCTTCGCCCGTCACTTCCGGGCACACTATCAGACCACGCCGATGCGTGTGTTGCAGCGGCTGCGGTTGGAAAACGCCCGTGCCGCGCTGCTTGACTCGGATGGGCCGGTGAAGACCATAGCGATTGAGTCCGGCTTCGTCTCGTTACACCACTTCTCGCGCCTCTTCCGCGAATTCTCCGGCCAGTCCCCCGCCGCCTTCCGCCGTTCGCGGTGAGACGGATAGGCAAATAACAGCGCGTCATCGGCAAAGACAATAGGTGCTTTGTGTGATACAGTAGCACCTGAAGCTGAGACGGATAGAGGATACCGGTGAAGGTCAAGACGAAGCTGAGTTCGAGGCTCGAGGCTGTGCGGGAGGATGTGTTGTTTCGCAAGGGCTCGTTCATTGACTTCAATCCGTACTGCTATGACGTTGCGTTCTGGCGTGCGTGGCAGCGTGATCGGTCGTTCGTACAGATCCGTGCGGAGCGCCTGCTGGAACTTGTCAGGATCGCGGACATAGAGATCCGCCCGCACTGGCGGTTGGCGGGCGAGCATCTGATGAACCGGGGAGTCGGTCATACATTTGGGTTCCTTGCGAAAGAGCGCCCCCCCGTGGAGCGTATGGAGGAACTTGGGGTAGCTTCCGACCAGTTCGATGAAGTTGAACGCGCCGTGCGGGACTGGACCGATCTCGGGGTCATGAGACGGGCACGGCCGCGGACTTCGGTCTCTGTCGGTGCTGCGGATGAGGAAGCCACGCGTGGTCGGACAGGTTGGGGATACAGCGATACGACCGCGGTTTTCATTGCGATTGGGTGGATGGAGAATCATTCGGTTCGTGACTATGCCAAGCTCATTCGTATCGGGTTCGGTGGATTGCGCGGGGAGATTGAAGCCCGGCTCGTCGAGACCGATATCACGGATCCCGACCGGCCGCAACGCGAGAACTTCTGGCGTGCTGCCCTGGCGGTCTGCGATGCCGGCATACTCCTGGGACAGCGCTATGCATCCGAGGCGCGCCGCCTCGCGGCGGCGGCCGACAGCGAAGTGGAGCGCGAGCGATTGGAAACCATTGCGGCCGCGTGCGAACGTGTACCCGAACACGGGGCGAGAACCTTTGCCGAAGCCGTGCAGGCCTTGTGGCTGGGACATATCCTGACCTGTGGCGAGGACGGTATAAACGCGAACTCGATCGGACGTATGGACCAGTTTCTCGAGCCATATTACTCGGCTGACGTGGCGAACGGAACTCTGACGCGTGAAAAGGCGCGCGAGGTCATGCAGGAGCTGGCCTGCAAGCTCTACCTGGAATACGACGTTCAGGCCATCACGTTGGGCGGCGTCCATGTGGATGGGACTGACGCTGTCAGCGATTTGAGCCATCTGATCCTGGATGCAACCGATGATGTTGACCTGATTCGCGATCTTTCCGTACGGCTGCATAAGGACAGTCCTCCCGGCTTTGTGCGGCATTGTTGCGAGCTCGTAATCCGCGGCGGCGGCATACCGTTCTTCTTCAACGATGACTGTTTTCTACCTGCACTGTCGAACCGCGGCATTCCGATCGAAGACGCCCGGGATTATGCGCCGATCGGCTGTATCGAGCTCACAATACCGGGTAAGGCGAATCCGCACGCCGTATCCGGTTGGTTGAACGGCTTGAAATGCCTTGAGCTGGCGCTGTTTGACGGGAAGGACCCTGCGACCGGTACACAGCTCGGTCCGAAAACCGGGGAGCTCGGGTCCTTCCGGGACTTCGAGTCCTTTTACGCGGCGTACCACGCGCAGATAGAGTGTTTCAGCAAACGGATAGTCTATCACTGTAACCGTGGTGAGCTGGAGCAGCGGGAGCGCGGTCCGTTGCCGCTGTGGTCTGTACTGACGGATGACTGTGTAAAGCGCGGGCGCGATATTACCGATGGAGGCGTGGTCTACAACTATCACGCGATCTGCTTTTCCGGTACGGCCGATATTGCCGACAGCCTGATGGCAATACGCAAATTGGTCTTCGAGGAGAAGCGGACGACTACCGATGAGCTTCTGGCCGCTCTGCGCGCGAATTTCGAAGGGCACGAGAACGTGCACAAGCTCCTGATAAACGGCGCGCCCAAGTACGGGAACGACATTGAGGAAGTTGACGAGCTTGCGGTGCGGGTTGCGCGGGATGTTGTTGGCGTGTTCGACGGTATGCGCAGTCCGCTCAACGGCCGCTACTTTGTTCACCTGTTCTCGTTCAGACTGAACATCCCGCAGGGCCAGGCTGTGGGCGCCACGCCGGATGGGCGGATGGCCGGCGAGCCGCTGGCCTATTCGCTGTCGGCGCATCAGGGCCGCGACGAGGCGGGAGTGACGGCCATGCTCAACTCGTTGGCGAAGCTGCCGCATGACCAGGCCGCCGGCGCGACGGCGGCGATCATTGATCTCTCGCCGAGTTTCGTTAAGGGTGCGCAGGGCCTGGATCGCCTGGTGCAGTTGGTCACGTCAGCCATAGCGATGGGGGTCGGGCAACTCCAGTGGAACGTTACGAGCGTGGAACGACTGCGCCAGGCTCAGGAGGATCCCGAACACTACGGCAACATAGCCGTGCGGGTTGCCGGCTACTCGCAGTTGTTCAAGCTGATCGATCGCCCGATGCAGGAGCATATCATAGCGCGCACCAAGCACGCGTCGTGAGCCTATGCGCAGCTGATAAGCGGTGACTGTCGTGGGAGCCATTTCTCATCCGCCTTCAGGGCTGCAGCGCCACGAGCCGGACGCGCCTACACGACACGAGCTCTTGCTTTCCACTGTCCCGGTGTGCAGCCGTGGTATCGGCGGAAAGCTCTGTTGAACGCGGCAGCCGAAAGGAACCCGCAGGCGATTCCGACGGTGCCTACAGGGCAATCTCGCCGCAACAACATCTCTGAGGCACGGCGCATGCGCATTTCGCTGAGGTATTTGCCCGGCGAAATGCCGAGACGTTGGCGGAATCTGTTGTCCAGTGCCTGGCGGCTGATGCCCAGGTGTTGGGCCACATCGCTGACGGTGACGGTGTTGTCCATCCGCGCCTGGACGAAATCACGAACAGGTAGCAGCCATTCCGGTGTATCATCATCCCCGGCGCGTGTCTTCGCGGCGTAGTCAGTGACCCATTGCTGGAGGTGCGCATTCGTTCGGGCTTTGCTGAAAGCGTCGCGCCACCAGATATCGTTGACGAAGGTCACTACGCGGACAGCACTGGGGGTCCATGTTTCATCAACGATCATCGGCGGCGTAACTCCCCAGACCTCCTCGGGCGGCGGCTGGAGCATCAGGTTCTGCTGATCGGTTGCGCCGGGCAAGGGGGCGGACCTGTCCGGCGCGACTCTGAACCACACGTATGACCAGACCCCGTTACGGGGGAACTCGATGGTTGGTGTTGCACCCGGAGGCAGGAAGACTGCGCCCGGCACAGGAACCGGCTTTCGTCCTTCCGGTGACCGCAGATAGGCTTCTCCGCTACTGAATACCGCAAGGACATAGCGGACACCGGGAGCAAAGCGCAACGCTTCCTTGAAACGTGTGTTTCTCCTGCCGTGTCTCACGTCAACCTGGTAGTCGGGTGTTTCTACTAGCAGCGGCGACATGTGGTGTCCTGACATATGGTCAAAATGACAAAATATCGTCAAATGAGCAAGATTCAACTGAGTTACATCTGCCGTTGGCCTGGCCAGTATACTATTGGCAGACACGCGGTGGAACAGTGCCCCAGGCAGGATTGAATTGAATGAAAGCATCTTCTGTTCTCGTGGTTCTGGCTATTCCCTTCGCTGCTACGGCGCAGTTGGAGGATATAGAGCCGATGATGGTGCCGGTACAGAAGCCGAAGGCCGTTGCGAAGGAAGAGACGGGGCGGCGGGCTGAGCGGCAGCCAAAGTCGGTTGACGTCGACTTCTGCGCATTCGATGCAAAGGGCGACATCGTGCTCTACGGTCTGACTCTTGAGAATGCCGACGGCGGCAACGCCGATGTTTCGCTCAAGGTCTGGTGCCGCGGCGGGGTGTTCGGGATGGCCTGGTTTGAGAAGCCGTCGTGGCCGGGGTATGCGTGTGTTGCACAGGCAGCTTTCGGCGGGTTCTACAATGTGCCGCCCGACGGCGGCTTGACGCGGAAAGGGGATACGCTGACGGGCACCGTCTACCGGGGATTCGGGGAGAAGTTCATCCTCGACATGAAGGTAGACGGTAGGTCGATTACCGGTGCCTATCGTTCCGAAATGTACGATGCCCGTCTTGCCAAGACGTACCACGGTTGGGTCCTCGGGAGGTTCTTCAGGAGGCAGAGGGATGCGACCCAGCCTCTGAAACCCATCCCCGGTCCCCGTGGTGCGGTGAAGGGGACGATTCTGAACGAGACGGAGCTGAAATCGCGGCTGCCGCCTGTCCCGCCGGCGGCCCAGTATCCATGCTGGCGCAACAAGGGCGACGGCATCGGGTTCGAGACCGGTGCGCGGCTGGTGACCGATCTATCGCAAGTGCGCGTCATTTGGAAAAGCGAGGAACTGATCCCGCCGGGCTACCATGAAGGCATCAATTTCGGTACCGCGCCTTGCGGCATCCAGGCCGGCCATGCGAGCCCGATCCTGGCGGACGGGAAGATCTTTCTCAACTATTTCACCGGCTCTGCCGGCCGCGCTGACGACGACCGCAAAGGCTATGACGAGTTCATTCTGAAGTCGGGCCACATCCCCGACGAACAAGTCGCCAGGAAGATTGCGCGCGTGGCCGATCAGATCATGGCCTGTATGGATGCGCAGACAGGGCGGACGCTATGGAAGTTCGTTGCCAAGGAAGACGGTCCGAACATTTCGCGCGGTGGCTCCGACAGCCGTCACAAGCTGTGCGGTCCGAGCTCCAAGGCGGCGTCGCACCTGACCGGATGCTACGGTGACGGCAGAGTCTACTTCAAAGGTACCGGCGGGGTGATCTACTGCCTGGATGCAGATACGGGCAAGCTTGTCTGGCAGACGGGCCCCTGGGACAGGAACCGAAGAAGCTCGGCCGGAACGGATACCTGCCAGTACGCCGATGGTGTTATGGCGACTAACGCGGATGGCGGTCTCTCTGGTTTTGATGGTGCAACAGGGAAGAAGCTTTGGACGGTGAGGGGGGCAGTAGGATCGCGACGAACACACATCCGCTGGGCTTTCGAGGGAAATGACTATTTCATCACGCCGGGTGGACAGCTGCTTGACCCGAAGACAGGGGACGTGCTCTGGACGGCGAAGCCGGCATCTGATGTGCGCTACGGGAGGATGGGCGCCGTGGCTGCTGACGGAACGTACATGATACATGGGTCCGGGACTGCAATCACCGGGTTCCGCATCAGCCGGGCTTCGGTGGAAAAGCTCTGGGAGACCAGCGACATGATTGTATGGCGTGCGATCCACCCGGTTATGTACAGGGGACACGCCTACGTACGTGCCATGAAGAAGGGCGCGCGTGGACCGCGTACCTACTGTATCGAAATGAAGACCGGGAAGGTCGTGGGCGAGGCGTCCGGCACCAAGTCATTCTCCTCGGTGATCGGTGGTGATGGCCGGATTTTCAACTCCAATGCCGCGATTGTCTTCATGCAGAACGCTGAACCGCAGGATTTCAGTGATTTCCGGGCCAGTGGCGACGCCCCCTGTCAGGTGGTTGCCGATGCTTCCATGCGGGTCGTTCTCCAGGGCATGCCCGAGAGTACCGCCATATACGCGGACGGCCGGTTGTGGAGTCGAACCTTTGACGGCATCATCTGCTACGACTTGCGCGCTCTCAATTCCGAAGAGACGGCCCGGTTCGAAGCGGCCGGGAAAAAGAGGGTCGAGCAACTGGCGAAGCGTCTACGCGACGCCGATGCCTTGAAGGTCGGCGGGATTGCCTCTTCTCTGCTCGCAACGGGATCGAGTCCGGCGCGTGACGCGGTGCAGACAGAAATCAAGACGGCCTTCGAGAAAGCGGACGCCGAACGGTTCGGCTCCCTGCTCGGGGCGGTGGGTGTATACGATTTGGAGGACATGCCGGGAGTGCTCCCGCTGGTCGTGGCAGTTCTGAAAGGAAAGGACCGTGCGATGGTTGCATGCGGGCTTTCTTACGCGCCGCGACTCAAAGGGACGAAAGCGTTGAAGTCGATCAAGCCATTGATCAGCAACATGCTGACCGAACGGGATTCGGGTTGGTGGGAACCTGCCATTGCAACACTTGCCGTGCTCGATCCATCCGGGATGAGCACCGTACGGCCGCTGATGGAGATCGCCGGGGATAGAGACAAGGCCCGACGTCGCCGGGCCGCGCTGCTTCTTGGCGGGTTGGCGACCGAGATTCCCGACAAAGCGGCGGCCAGGAAGGTGAAGAAGACCGTGATCCCGATTCTTGAGGAGATGGCTCTGGTCGGCGACCGCGCCTCACAGGTCAAACGGCTGCTCGGCAAGCTGCAGGGCCTCGATGCCCGCGGTGCGGCTGACGACGACGTTCCGATTGGCTTTGAGGACTTGGACTGAAACTGGACCTACCGGTCGTATTCTAATCCAGTTCGCAGTGGTCGGATGTCTGCTCCTGCCAGGCTTTGATCTTCGCCAGTAGATCCTGGATGCGGGCGGACTGCGACTTGTCGCTTACAAGGTTCTTCAGTTCCAGCGGGTCATCCGCGAGATTGTAGAGTTCGTGGTCGCCGATGGTCGACCGGTTGAGTTTCCAGCCGTCGGCTGTGACGACGGAACGGATCTGTTCCCGTTTCGGGTCCCTGCTGTTCCATTCGATGAAGACGTCGCGTCCAACGGTGTTCGTGTCGCCGTTGAGAACCGGGCGGAGGCTGTCCCCCTCCAGGCTCGAAGGTATGTCGGCGCCCATGCCGGCGAGCAGTGACGGCACGATGTCGATCTGGCTGACGGGATCGGTGATGCGACGCGAGTCCGTTTGACCCGGTATACGGACGAGTAGCGGGACGCGTGCGGATTCTTCGTACTGCACGCCTTTCCCGAACATGTTGTGGCTGGCCATCATATCGCCGTGGTCGCTGGTGAAGACGACGATTGTGTTCTCGTCGAGTCCGAGCTCGGAGAGCGTATCGAGGATGCGTCCCGCCGACATGTCGACCAGGCTGCACATCCCCCAGTAGCGGGCAGTGAGCGCGCGCCAGTCGGCTTCGGTCTTCAGCGGCAGACCCTCGAAGCCGTTCTCGTACCACTTTTCTCTGCAGTTCCGCACTCGCGTGATCAATTGAGCCGCATCGGCGTTGTAGTTCGCAGGGAGCGTGACTTCGTCTGGGGAGTACTGGTTGTCACGGCAGCTATGGAACGGCATATGCGGTTCTAGCCAGTTGACGTAGAGCACCCAGGGGTTGTCCCGGTTGGCGCGCATGAACTCACACGCGGTCTCGGCGAGATAGGTTGGGCGCGAGAACTGTTCGGGCAGGGAATGGATCTGTTCACGCGTGAATCGGTTGACGAAGGGCACGCCTTCGCCGATGCCGGGTACGCCCGACGGCCAGTTAACCGGCTCCACGCCATGTTCGATGAGCCAGTGGTGGTAGGTGGAGCGATCGTTTTCGCGGTCCCGGCCGTCCGAGTAGAACATGTGGTACGTATCTTCGGTGGCTTTCCAGTCCGTGAATCCGTGCTGCGCATATATCTCGTCGCCCAGATGCCACTTACCGTGGTGCGCGCATGTGTAGACCCCTTCCGGCAGCATCTCGGGGAGGCACGGGGTGCTGTCCGGCAGGGAGATGTTGTTGCCTATGAGCCCCGAGGTGTGGGGCCACAGGCCGGTGAGCAGTGACGAGCGTGAAGGGGTGCAGACCGGCTGGGTTACGTACGCCTTCTCGAACAGGGTCGCGTTCTCCGCGAGCCGGTCGAGGTTCGGCGTGTGGATACGTTCGTTGCCATAGCAGCCCAGCGTGTCGTAACGTTGTTCGTCGGTATAGAGAAACAGGAGATTTGGTGTCTTGTTATTCATTTTGTCTTGTTTGTCCTCTTACGTTCTTTCTCCCGCTGCCTGGCCTCATCGACCAGCCTGACGGTTTTGTCCCAACTTTCCATCAACAGGTTCTCGAATTTCCTGATCGACGGGTGTTCCGGGAGAAGTTCGGACGTACGTCGTATCGTTCCGGTAGCGTATTGGTATTCCCAGAGCAGGTCAATGTAGTCTCCCCGTCGTTCTTCCGGCACGATTACGGGCGGAAACCCGGTGCGCAGCATCGGCAGATTGCATACAAGCCTCGCCACACGTCCGTTCCCATCGAAGAAAGGGTGGATGCGCACGAACACCATGTGGAGACGTGTGAAAGCAGAGAGAGCCTGTTTCGACCGGCCAACGGTGGGCCTGAGTCGGGAGAACATGCGCAACCATTTTTCCATCAGCCGGGGTACGTCCTGCGGGGCCGCGTATTCCATGTATAGTGTCTTGCCGTTAGCCACGCCTGTGGTTCCGTTGAAATCGCGTTTCCACGCGCCAACCGGTCTCAGAGCGTCTATGGGTACCTTGGGCATAACGGTCCGGTGCAATGCAAAGAGGTCTTCACTCGTGAGTTTTGTTCTCGGGATCATTTCGTAGATCAAATCGATTGCCCGTGCATGGCCGTGGACTTCCTCGTGTTCACGGAGTGACTTGCCGCTGATCGTCAGACCGAGCTCAAGGATCTTGACGGTTTCTCCAAGGCTCAGTGTGTTGCCTTCGATGGCAGTCGAGTCATGGGTCCATTCCGCGGCGATCCGTTTGAGGAGCTGTTCCCGAATGTCCGGCGACAGGCCGTCGTAGAAGAGCTGCTTGCCCCTTGCCGGCCGCCGAGATCGGACGTAAGAAAAGACGGCGTTGTGTGTTATTCCCAGTCCGTGTCTGCGGTTCAGTTCTACGGCAGCTTTCCGGTAGCTGCAGCCGGCGTCAAGAAGCTCAAACACTTCGCTCTCGAACTGCTTCAGCTTGGACTGGTACGGTTTTCCGGGCACTGTAACGACTCCTGCAGTGTTCCTAGGCCATAATGTAACGACTATGGCGGGATGTATCAACCTTAAAAGTCGTTACAAGGTATGCGACCGGAATGGGCTATACCGAGCGTTACGAATCAGAGGCCATCAGAATCGGCTTTTGAGAGATGCTTCGCGATGATTGCCATGTTTGCGTCGGGGTCTTCCAGGCTGCGCGGGTAGTAGTAGATCATGTGCTCAGCGCCGAGCGACAGCACCTCCGGCAGTCGTTCGTCCATCTTCGGCAGATCCTCGTTGGCCAGCGCGTGGTTTTCTATCAGGAACAGCGGCCGTTTTCCGTTCCGTTTGGCCGCCTCAACGAAAGCCGGGCCGTGATCGCAGAGCAGCTTTGTTGCACCTTCGCCGTCGGTATTGTCGTTCCCGCCGCCATCCTCGGCGCGGTAGGGACGCCCATCGCATCCGAAGTCGGTCAGTTCGGGAATAGCAGCGCATCGGTCAATGGTTTCCTGTCCGACATGTGCGTAGGTGAACATGCAAGTACGTAGTTCAGGGCGCCGTGACAGGGCATACGCGCTTATCTTTCCGAAGAAGCGGGCCACTGCGTCGGCCTGGGCCTGTTCTTCCTTCAGTCCTTCGTCGCCAAGGGCATTGCGAGCCGCTTCGCTGTAGTCGCTGTCGTGGAGTATCTTTGGCTCATCCCATATGATTCCGTTCACGTCGACAATTTTGAACAGCGTATCGAGCGTCTCGCAGAAGAACTCGTAGGTGGCGGGATGATGCACGCTCGCGACGGGACCGAACATGCTGATGAAAGGGCTGCCGTCTTCCCGGTGCATGCATGCCTCCGGGTGTTTGGCCGCGAACAGGCTGGGAACCTTGGGACAACCCGCGACCATGCCGCCCCAGCGGCTGGGCACCACGTAGAGCTGCATGCCCGCGGCAAGCGCTTCCCGCGCGATCCATATGTATGTTCTCAACGGCAGCAAACAGGTCCTGCTCAAGCACCCCGATGGAAACGGCGTTGGTGCCCGCATCAGCCATCCACTGCATGTCCTCGCGCACATGTCTTGGAACCAGCGTATACGCATGTGCCCGGAAGTAGTAGGCGTTGATGAACACGAGTCTCCTCCTTTTGGCAAATAACATAGCACCACCGGATCCAATGAAGCGATGGATTTCAGCAAGTAACATGGCAGCGTAGGAATCTGCACAAAATACTACTACCCGGACACGCTGGAGACGTTAGGCTTGGATAGCATATGCGTATTATTGATTGGGGGACGGGTTTCTGTCCCGTCCGCGATACAGGCCGACACGAAGGTCGGCCCTCCAGCCAGGCTCACCCGTGGAAGGAGCAGTAATGCAGAACACGCTTTGTTCCGTACTGTTTGGAGGTTTGATGGCCTTAGCCTGATCTATTCATCCCGCATGAATCCACGGCCGATTGCGGCACTGAGACGGGATGGGAGAACCGCGGATTACGCGGATGGCGCGGATGGGGAGCCCGGGAAGGAGGAGGGGCTGATTGAAGACGGACCGGTGGTTGCGCCTCCCGTATTTTCAGGGCGCGGGGGACCGCCGCGAGCAATGGCTATGATGTATTCAAGGCGGCGAGCATGGCGGAGGTACTGGTAAGAAGCGGCTGCATCGGATAACTGGCCGGGAGGTGGAAACGGATGAAGGTGCGTCCCACCTCGACGCAGGCACCGATCTTGAGCAGTCGCAACCGTATGGTGTCGAACTGGGCACGAGCCAGTTCGGTGCACTGTAACAGGTCTTCTCGCAAGGCATGCATGAGCACGTATGCAGCCGAGTGAATGAACAGGCGGAACTGATTGGCTTCCTTGCGGTGGCAACTGGTGCGGTCGGACTTGAGCGCTGCCTTGTGGTCCTTGATCATCAGCTCCATCTTGCCGCGACCACAGTAGACCACGTCGTAAAGGTACTTCGCACCGGCATCCTGGAACGAGGTGACGATTGCGCGCATGTCCGTGCCTTTGTCTGAAACCAGCACGCGGCAGATAACACGCTGAGGCACGCCCCAGGCGCCGGCGGCATAGTACGCCGAAGCATATGTGCGTGCCGGGCGACCAGTGCGCTGATACTTCAGCTTCGCTTCCCTGATGCACGGGTCGAACAGCTTGTAGAGCTTGTTGTTCGGCGCAAGCCCCGTGATGAAGTCGACGTTGTGGTCGTTGAACCATCGCATGACCTCGGGCTTGGTATGGTGACCGTCAGCCCGGAAGATGATCTTCACCTCAGGCCATGCCGCTCGGATACGCCGCACAATGCGTTTGGTTACGCTGATGATTTCCGAGGCCGTAGGGGTTTTCCCGGCTCGAAGCACGCTGGTGATGTACTTGCCTGAAATGCCTTCATAGACGTGGAAAGGCATGAAACAGTACTCGTCCTCGAAGGCATTGAACAGCGCCAATTGCTGATGCCCGTGAACATGATCAGGCGTCGGGTCCATGTCCAGAACGATGACTTCGGGAGGCATTTGGTACGATGCGATGAAATGATCGATGAACGCGTACCCCAAACGCAACAGATCCCGTGTCGTAACCGCATTCTCCAGGCGTGTCATGGTGGGCTGCGAGCCCAGATCCGGATCATCCTCCGGATCACGACCCACGGCCGTCTTTATCGCGGGGTCCATCCTCAGATGATCACAGTCATCGGCATCCTCGTAGCCGCAACTGACCTGATAGGTGCGTTGGCGCATCAACTCAGCAACCTGGTGTGCAACATGGCTGGCACGGCGGTTGTCGGTGATCACCGCAGCCGGACGGTCCATGAGACCGATCTGGCGATCGACTTCCCTGAGCAGCAGTACGCCGCCGTCGGAACTGAGCCGTGGCTGGTCGAACAGCGCGGCTATTTTCTTGCCTTTGAGTGGTGCGAATTCGAGCTGGGGTGTGGTAGGCTTATCCATAGCGTGAGTCCTTCTTTGTTTTATCGCTCTCATTCTATTCGAGTGAGATGAAAGGCTCACGCTTTTGTTTTTCACAACAGGGAGGAAAGAACGATGGGCAAGCTGATCCATGAAGAGTTGAGCAAAGACATTATCGGGGCCGCCATGACTGTGCTCAACGAACTGAAGCCGGGGCTTGACGAAGAACTCTACGAGCGGGCCCTGGTTATCGAACTACGCGAACGGGGACACACGGTCAGCCAGCAAGAACGCTTCACCGTCACCTTCAAGAAGCACGAAATCGGAACACTGGTCCCGGACCTCATCGTCGATCATCTCGTCATCGTGGATACGAAAGTGGCCAGCGCATTCAGCGAATCTCATCTCGCGCAGATGACCGGCTACCTGAGCCATACCGGCCTCCACCTCGGAATGCTGCTCAATTTCAGGTACGCAAAGCTGCAATGGAAACGCATCGCCAACAGTCTCAAAACATCCGCGCCATCCGCGTAATCCGCGGTTCTCTCCGTAAACCGTTGCCTTCTGTGGGGTTACGGGCTAGATGCCCCTTGCTGATGAATAATTCAGGTTAGCTGCCGTTTCCGGCGATGCGGCGGAAGTCGAGATGCCGGTATTGCCGGAGGAAACAGAGGGCTGTATCAACGTTGTCACCGCCCGTAATGACAAGGCGGTCATGGACTGCAACTGGCCGACGACCTGGAAGGTTTTCGGGCCGTTCGGTCCGGATTTCAATCCGTTGCCCGCGGCCAGGCTGGGAGGGATCCCGAAATCATTGACCGTCGACGGCGAAGAGCTCGGGGTCGGTGAGGCGACGGCGAAGGGGATGGAAGTGAACCTGATGCACGTCAAGCCGAAGGACGTGCCCAAGACTGTGCCGCTTGCCGCCTACTGCTTTGGTGAATTCGATAGAGGAGATGCAGAAGTACTTCCGGCTCCGCCGCAGGACAGATCCGCCGAAAGACCTGCTCACGCTGGTCGAGGACCCGACATTGAGGCCGGCCCCGCCCGTGATCGGAACACAGGCCGAAGATCTCATCAAGCGCACGAAACCACCAGAGCGCTTCAAGAATTACAGGCCTAAGTTTCGGATCAAGGAACAGTGGGGGTTGCACGAGAAGAGCTTCACAAGTCAGCATTTCGTGAAGACACGATGCTACGGGATTCTCGACGGCGACAAGCCCGTATCAGGTGTGGGGGCGGGTGCTATCAAGGGCCTGCAGGAGATGAACCCGCTCGAACCCCGAAACTGGCCACCCGATCCGAAGCGCAGCAGGTGGAGCTGCGGCACGCACATGGGCACAATCGGAGGGAGGAACACCAGCAGCACGGGAGCGCGGTACAGCGTCGCGCCGGACGGCTCGACGGTGACCGCTTACCACGATTGGCCGGCGCCGACCAATGCGCCTAACGCGTGGACGAAGCGCAGCATGCATGCGACGCTGCGCGTGGATCCGGTCTGTGGCTACGTGGTGGATGCCTGGATGACGTTTGAGGCAAAGACTCCCGCTGATGCCAAGGATCTCAAGCTGTTGTACGGCGGTAAGAGCGAACCCGAACACGGTGGGTACGTCGGCCCGGAATTCATGAACCTGATGCCGACGCACCTCTACTACGGCATGACGAAGCCGGTTTTCGACTGGCGCTATGAGTACACGATGTACTCCTGTCGCTTCATCGACAAGTTCCGCGGGTGGGTCACGGATGAGCCCGCATGCCAGTCTTCGGACAATCACGAAGGACGCTACTGGGCGACCAGGTGGGAAGGCGGCAAGGGTCACGGCCTGCCGCTGCGCGACGGCGGTCTGATCATTTTCTCCAAGGACCCCCAGGGCTGGAGTATCGCGGCTTCGAGGAAGATCGTGGAAGGCCACGACAGAATGAAGTTCTTCAACATGACCTGTCACCTCCTGCAGGATCAGCACAACCAGGTGCGGGTCAGGATTCCGATGCCGGGCGAGCCGCTGAAGCTGGAAATCGGGTGGCGGGCGATGAATCTTCCGCCGGAAGTGACGGACTACCTGTTGGACCGCATAGAGCTGTACATGGGTGATTTCATCACGGCGCGACAGGGCAGAGTGCGTGACTTCGAGAGTGACAAGCGCCGTGAGAACGAGAGCTCGCCGTGGAGCGACCGTATCAGTGTGACGGGGGATATCGGCAGGTCGGGCAAGTGCTCGGCGGTGTTCATCGGAACCGATCGCGGGAAACCCAGGAAGCGCGGCTTCTCGCCACGGATAGACATCCTGCCCAAAATGGATTACGGTGTGGAATATGAGATCGAAGGCTGGGTAAAGGTTGAGGGGGAAGGCAGCACGGCTTCTTTCCGCATCGATCCGCCGCACATGGACAAGAAGTATTGGATGGGGCCGAGGCTGAAGCGCATTGACGGGAAGCCCGTTGGGGTATCGCCGGACTGGCAGAAGATCTCAATCCGGTTCAGGAACCACGACTGGCACGGCTGGTCGGTTCAGCCCCGGCTCAGTGCGGTTGTAGCCGCTGGCGGCAAGGTGTATCTCGACGATGTGCGCGTGAAGAAGCTGGGCAAATGACGTCCGACAAGGGAAACAGGAGAACCAGGTGACGAGCAGAGAGAAGCCTGAAGAATTCGAGTCATACTGGACGGAATCCACTATGCTCTGGGCGATCTGCAGTGTGGCGACTCGTAGTTGAAGGAGGAAACATGCGAACCAAATCGAAATTGACGGTGGTGCTGAGCTTAGGGATTGCGATGATGTGCCTGCCGCTTGTGCGGGCGGCAGGGGATGCTGACTGGGATGCGTTCGAAACAGCGCAGAAAGAGTTGCGGGAACTGGAAAGGGAGTTGCGCAGCATACGCAGCGCGCTCGATGTTTGTCGTGAAGGCGTGGCGGCCCGCAACGCCTCGAAACTGGCGGATGCCCGGAAGGCCGTAGAAGATGCGGAGAATGAACTCGAGGCCGAGCTGTCAAAAGGAGAGATTGCTGCCGCGCACAAGCGATTGCAGGCAGCGCGTGCTGTGAGGGACGAGAAAGCCGGCAACCTTGTGGCCGACTTCCCCGCGTTCCGTGCAGCCAGGGAGCGTCAGGCTGAGCTGGAGAAGAAGATAGAGGCGTTGGAGGCACGTATCGCGAAGCTGAGTGCGGATGAGGCCATGGATCTTGCGAAGATGCGCGGCGAGAAGCGTGGGCTCGACAGGCATCTCTACGGTTCCATCAAGTCGCTGTGGACCCGCGGCGAAGTGCGTGCCGCGTTTCAGAAGGCAGATGAGGCCTACAAGGCTAACGGCGCCGTATCCGGGAAGTCACAGGCGTTGAAGCAGGCGAACGGCAAACTCAAGCAGGCGCGCAGAGCACTGGACGCCGCAATTGCCGCGTTGCCGTTGGAAGGGAAGGCCGCAGAGGTGTTGAACACGCGCCGTCAGGAACTGGAAGACAAGATATCGAAGCAGAAGGCCAGGGTCGCACCCTTGGAGAAGTCGCTGGTCGGGGGCAAGACCGTCTCGATTTCGCGGAAGGCATATGACAGGCGAAAGAAGAAGGAAGTCAATAAGCAGATATCCCTATGGCTGCCGTCGAACCATGAGTACATCCGTGGCGTTATCATGGCGCATTCGATGGTCAAGAGCCTGGCGACCTCGCGCACCATAAGATTGGTCGCGGCACGGGAAGGCCTGGCGACCATGGTTGCCGATAACCTGGTATTCAAGGGGCCGGATTCGTGGGCTACGGTTGATGGTGTTCTGGCCGACCTGGCGGAAGCGTCGGGTCATCCTGAACTGAAAGGCGCGCCGCTGGTGGTCGGCGGCCTGTCGGCAAGTGTGCTCGCAACGAGGAACCTGGCGTGCGTGAAGCCGGAGCGCATTTTCGGCGTGGTGCACGTGGCGGGCGGGAACTTGCAGGAGATGCCTGAGGGTGGCGCGGGCATGGTCGAGGTACCGTTCCTGGCACACAACGGTGAATTCGAGTGGTGCGGCCCCGTCGGCGGGGGACACTCGAGCGGCAGATTCGGGATTCGTCCGGAGTACGGCAACCAGACGCAGTGGGTCATGATCCGGGAGCAGATGCTGCGGCTGTGGCGTGACAAGCATAGGCACCGCATGAGCCTGGTCGTGGTCCCGAACGCCGATCATGGGGCGTGGGATGTGGGGCTCACGGCGCTGTTCATTCGCAAGGCGGTGAAGTACCGTTTGCCGAAGGAGAAGCGTGACGGCAGCAAGCCCGCCGTGTGCCGGCCGTTGCCGGTGAAGCAGGGCTGGCTGACGGACGCGGACCTGGACCATCCGAAGTTCGAACCGGCGCCATACAACGAGTACAAGGGCGACAAGAACAACACCTTCTGGCATTTCGACGGAGAGATGGCCCGGGCGGTCTACAAGTACCACAAGGACAGGTTCATCCTGCCCGATCCGACCAAGGCAAGCCCTGTCCCCGACGATTGGCCGCCGAAGAAGAAGTGAGGCAGGAGATGGGCTTGGCTGTCCGCCCCCGCTTGTTCACTGGACGATTTCTTCCGTTATCCTTCGCCAGCTCGGTGAAGCCGCTGCCTGCATCGACCTCTACTTTGAAGTAGTCGTCCACCTCAAACGCTGTGTCAATCTGTGAACCACGGACCTCCAGCACTGCGCTCTCGTAGCCTGACAGGTCGAGCGTGCGCGCGATTGATGCGTCAAACTGGCTTCCGTTCAGTGTTCGGGCGAATATGGCCCTTTCGCCGTCGGAGCTGATTGTCTGGTTCTCGTTTTCCGTTACCTCGGTCCAGCCGTTGGCCGCAGGATTCGTCGAGAAACTGTCGGCGAAGACGTCGGTTGGGCCGAGATATCTTCCCGAGACGTTACCGGTGTCCAGATTGACTTGCGAACGGGAGGGCCACACTCTATGATGATGCGGCAATGTGACATATGGGTGGAGTACCTCAGGCATTCTTGCCTGATGTTCTGGCGGTCCGATCAGGACCTGCAGCCGGCCGCCTTCGCGCAGAAGCTACGGCGGGCCAGGGGAATGGCCGCAGGTACTTGAAGAGTACCGGGAGCAGTTCATGGCTTGTAGAATGGAGTTGCCTGAGACGGAAGAGTGTATGCGCTGGCGGTTGGGGTCGGTACCGTGTGAATCGGGTTTCCGCATGGATGGCTGGTTCGTCTGGTGCGGGTCACCCATCAAGGTGGACGACACATACCACCTGTTCGCATCACGTTGGCCGGAGTCGACGGGATTTCCGGACGGCTATCGCGACTACTCCGAAATCGTACGTGCCACGTCGCCGGACCGGCTGGGTCCGTACACTTTCCGGGAGGTAGTGGTGGACAGGCGAGGCGGCGACTGGTGGGACGGCGGGATGGCTCACAATCCCGTGGTCTACCGCTACGGCGATGGCTATGCGTTGTTCCACAACGCGTCGCGGGTGGGGAGTCATTACCGTGAACTCGGGGTGCTGACTGCCGATGATATCAGGGGGCCGTGGAGACGGCGCGACGAACCGCTGAAGCTGGGGCTCGACGTTGATGCAAACAACCCGGCGGCGTTGTTCGAGCCGGATGGTGCGGTGCTGCTGCTCTGGCGTACGCGTGGCCTGAGCGCGCACATCTCGCGTGCAGCTTCCGTTGAGGGACCGTACGAGCTGCTGGCGGAGAACATCTGGCCCGATGCGCAGATCGAGGACTTCTCGTTCTTCAAGCGCGACGGGGTGTATCACATTCTGTGTGAGGACAACAAGGGGGACGTTACCGGTCATTGGCGTTTCGGTGCCCGTCTGGTCTCTGACGATGGTGTGGGCGGGTGGCGACTGTTCGAGGCGGAGCCGATTGGCTACGATCATACGATCAACTTTGGTGACGGAACGGTCTTCACACCTGTCCGGCGCGAACGCCCGTGCCTCCTGATCGAGGACGGCGCCGCAACGGCGCTGTTCACCGCCGTCTACGACGGCACCCACACGTGGAACCAGCCAGTGCCGATCACGCCGGCCTGGCCGGGTATCGGGGGTTTCCTGGTCGGGGAGTGCGGAGAACGGACGAGGGGGCCGGATGCGTAAGCGCAGACCGAAAGCGGTGATCCTGAGCCGCGACCGCCACGGCATATCCAGGAGAGATATCGATCATGACGCGCTCAAGGTCCTTTACCGGCTGGACCGTCGCGGCCATACCGCCTGCCTGGTGGGTGGGGCGGTACGGGACCTGCTCATGGGAAGGACGCCGAAGGACTTTGATATCGGCACGAGCGCTCATCCCAACCAGGTGCGGAGGCTTTTCAGGAACAGCATGCTCGTGGGGCGGAGGTTCCGGCTGGCTCACATTCGCTTCGGGCCGAAGATAATCGAATGCAGTACATTTCGCAGGAAGCCCGAGCCGGTTGACGCGACGAACGAGGAAGAAGATTCGCTCTACCAGCACCACGACAACAGCTTTGGAACGATGGAAGAGGATGCCCAGAGACGGGATTTCACCGTCAACGGGATCATGTACAACATACGGGGATTCGAGGTCATTGACTATGTGGGCGGGCTCGACGATATCAGGAGGAAGGTCATTCGGACGATAGGCGATCCCGACATACGGATGTCGGAGGATCCCGTGCGGATGCTGAGGGCGATCAGGTTTGCCTCGCGGTTGGGGTTCAGAATCGACAGACGTACCTGGAAGTCGATCCTGAAGCTGCACGGGGAAATTCTCAAAGCGTCGCCGTCGCGCCTCACTGAAGAGGTACAGCAACTGTTCGCCTATGGGTCGGGCCACGACGCGATGCGCCTTCTTCGGAAGTCCGGCCTCATGAAGGACCTCCTTCCGTGGGTGGACGATCACCTATCGACCTCAGCCGACAAGGGAAAGCTCTTCTGGCGCTGTCTGAAGGCGCTCGATGCCAGCGAGGCGGCCGGCGACGCTCCCTCGGCGGCACTGACGTACGGAGCGGTGAGCTATCCCATGTTCGCGGAAAGAATGGCGGAGCTGCGGGCGAGCGGCTATCGCGTTTCTCCCCTGAGTATTGCGCGAGAGGTCCTGCATGATGACGCCGGCGGACTGAGACTGCCGAAGTGGGCCTTCTATCGGGTGTCGCATGTTCTCGAGGCGCAAAGGCGTTTCGAGAACTGGAAGGGCGGCCGGTTCTCAAAACGGCGCTTTGTTGCCAGGAGAGAGTTCCGGGATGCCGCGATCATCTATGACATTCAGACCGAGGCCAGGGGGATCAAGCCCGGCCGCCGGCAGCCATGGATGGAGCTCTACAGGGAATGCGGCCCGGGTGAGCGCACCGAGAAGAGGGCTGCTCCCGTGCGGAGTCGACGCCGCCGCGGACGCAGGCGCCGCCGGGGAAGGAGGCGGCCGTAGCCGCAAGGCGAAGGCTGGGTCTGAGGCAACCTGCACATTCTCGTGACGAAGTTGATGAATCGATCAGGCTAGGCAACGGTTTCCGACACGGCTTTGCGGCGGAAGGCTGCCGGGGAGGAGCCGGAGATCCGTTTGAAGACCCGCGAGAAGTGAAACCGGTCACAGAAGCCGGTGCGTTCCGCGATCTGGTCAATGCTGGCGGGACTGAAGTGCAGCAGGAGACAGGCTCTCTCGATGCGCTGCTTGAGATGATAGCGCTGCGGCGAATCACCGACCACTTCATGGAAACGCCGGATAAAGGCGTTGGTGTTCATGCCCGCAACCGCGGCGAGTTCATCATTGGGGCAGAGACTATCCAGGCTGGTTGCCATGTGGCTCAACACCTTGTCGATGCGGTCGTCGGGTTCTCGAAATGAGAGCAGATCCTCGGGCAAGGCGGCCAGGGCTGTATGCAGTAGCGCGAGAAGAGCCATCGAGGCGCGGTGGTCGGCGCGCTCGGATTGCTGACCGGTGCACGCGTTGACCTGGGCTATGAGGCGCCGGATATCGGGCCTGGCACGGTACGTGTATATGCCCGGCTCTACCTGGTCGTAGGGTGGCGCTGCCCTGAAGTGTGCGAAGAAGTGTGTCACGGGCGAGAGAAGCTGCGCGCGGAAGTCCGTGTTGGCCGGGATCAGGAGATACTTCGAGGGCGTGAGTTCGGTGACCTGTCCGGCGAACGACACCCGCGCTCCCTTCTCTCGGTTCCAGTAGAACCGCCAGTACGGTGCTTTGTAGGACCCGCCCGTGCTGCCCCAGCTCTTGAGCCTGACGGAAGAGCAGCTCAACGGCGTGATGCGAGGTGTCAGCGGCGTCAATTTCATACACACCGATATAGGCTAACGGGGGCGTCAATGCGAGAAATATACACAACATGGCGCGATGTATGCATTGTTTCGGTCAGGAGTATGATCTAGCCTGATGGTTGGGTACTGAAGTCGGAAACCACACAGGAGGACGTCGGATGAAGTCATTGCCGAAGTATGAAGCCGCGGTTGCCCGTACCAGGGCGAAACGCATGAAATGGTGGAACGAGGCACGGTACGGGATGTTCGTGCACTGGGGCCTCTACGCGCTACACGGCAGGAACGAGTGGGTACAGGCAATTGAGGGGATACCGGTTCGTGAGTACGAGCAGCTCATGAAGAAATTCAACCCCAAGGAGCGGCCTGCACGTGAGTGGGCGAAGCTTGCACGTGATGCCGGCATGAAGTACATGGTGATGACCACGAAGCATCACGAGGGGTTCTGTCTGTGGGATACGGAACACACCAAGTACAACTCGGTGACGGCGTGTGGGCGTGACCTTGTCCGTGAGTATGTCGAGGCGTGTCGCGAGTTCGGCCTGAAGATCGGGTTCTATTACTCGCTCATGGACTGGCATCATCCGGACGGTTCGCGGTGTGCATATGATCCGGCGGCGCAGAGAAGATTCACGGCGTACACGCAAGGGCTCGTGCGTGAGCTGATGACGAACTACGGGAAGATCGATATTCTCTGGTATGACGTATCACGTCCGTTCGCCAGTTACGAGGGTTGGGAATCCCTGGCAATGAACCAGATGGCCAGGGATCTGCAGCCGCACATCATCATCAACAACCGGTCCAAGCTCCCCGAGGACTTCTCGACGCCCGAAGGGAGGGTCCAGGCGGCTGAGGAAGGCCGGGGCTGGGAAGCGTGCATGACGTTCAACAGCGCGTCGTGGGGCTGGATGCCGTCGGCCGCGGTCGATAGCTGGTCCGCACGCGATATCATCAAGATGCTGAACACCGCTGCCGGTGGAGGAGGGAACCTCCTGCTGAACATCGGGCCGGCGCCGGATGGATCAGTGCCGGAAGAAGCGGTAGAGCCGCTCATGACCGTGGGCAAATGGCTGAAGAAGAACGGGAAGGTCGTATACGGGAAGCTTGACCGGTGCCACGTGTCGAGGGCAACGGTCTGCGGCGGGTTCTCGCAGAAGGGCAAGAAGCTGTACCTGTGGTGCCGCTTCTGGCCCGGCGAGGACTTTGGCCTGGGTGGCTTCAAGACCAAGCTCAAGAAGGCGCGTTTCCACGTCAGCGGCAAGCCGATCAGGTTCGAGCAGACTCCCACGCGCATCATGCTCAAGGGCGTGCCAAAGAAGTCGCCGGACAAGATTCTCGGCTGCACGATCATAGAGCTCGAGTTCGAGCGTCCGCCCAAGCATGCGACCCATCCGACGTGCCCCGCGCTCTGGATAAACGAGCGCGGCTGAGTCCGTGTCTCCATCCAACTGCGGGATACCGGACACGGTCCGGCGGGTCCTTGTTCTATCCGTACCCGGGGGGCATGAGCCGTGCGGTTTTTTCGTGCCTGCCTTCCGTGATTTGTGGTAGTATTCCCCGTTCACAAACCACTCGGATACAGGTGTTGTACTATGAGAAATATCGCTTCTTATCTACTGATTGTTGCCTTTGTTGTTGCCGCATTGCCCTGTGAGGCCACGAAACAGACCAGCGGATCACGCAACGTGTTCTCGGAACTCACGACGGCGGCCGGACAGGCGGATCTGCGCAGCGTGGCCCAGCTCAACCGGGCCGATATCAGCCGCATGATCCGGCAGGGCTTGGCCGACAAGGCAGGTGAGATTCGGAAGATCAGGGACAACTGGAAGAAGGATGGGCTGGAGGTCGGCGTTGGGTACCAGGTCAAGATCGCGGAAGGTGTATCGGTAACAATCGCGGCGGAAGACCTGCCTTCGGCGGCGACCTGGGATCAGAAGAGCATGCCGGACTTCCCGTTCGACGTTAAGGTGGAGTACAAGAGCGAAGGCGCGGTAACGAAAGAAGGCTCCATCGAGGTACGCTACAACCCGGACAAAAAGGACACGTACGGTATCGAACATATCCAGGTGGAGGGGAAGCGGACGATCGGGACCGTGCAGGATCGCTTCACGGCGAAGATCTCGGGCACGGCGGACAAACCTGTCGTGGAGATCGACGGCGGCAAGGGTTTGGTGACGCCCGAATGGCTCAAGGAAACCACCGGCATCGATGCGGGTGTGGAGCAATCCATGGGTTTGGATCTCAGCCGGAGCACGGACGACTACTACACCGAGGACATGCAGCGCAGCGACTGGATGATAGTACGGGCGGCCGAGGATTTCATTTCGAAGATCAAGTGGGGTGTTTCGGTTTCCGTGAAGCACGAGGCCGAGCTCGAGAACGGAGACAAGATAGTATCCGGAGGCAAGTACACGCTGGGGACCGACAAGGTCCGCAGCTGGTACACGGACTGGCTCTTCTCGGATGCCGATGCAGCCGCGGACCGGCTGAACGACATGCTGGATCGGCAGGCGGAGTGGCGCCGCGGCAGGATCGAGGCGGAGGCACGCAGACGTGGCGTGGACCCCACCGGCAAAGACACGCGCACCCTGATCCGCGATGTCAGACAAGCTCGCCAGGAGCAGGGCATCACTACCCCCATCTTCAGACGCCCTGGCGGAAACAACGCAAACAATACGGGTAACACCGGCAACACGGCCAGCACCGGTGGCACGGGGAACACCGGCGGCACGGGCAATACGGGCACCCCCGGGCTGCCCCCGCCGGCAGGGCAAGGTGGTGGTGGCACCGGATCCGGCGGAACCGGTTCGGGCGGCGGCGGCTCGGGAGCCAAGCTGGGCGTGTTCCGGTAGCCTCCGGGGGTCGACCGGGCTCGTGCTGGTAGACTGCGATCACGGTGCCGCGTGTTACCCGGATTTGCCAGGAATCACCGTTCGATCGCGTATCCGTTGGCGAAGGTCTCTGGTGTCAGATCAGTGTGTACGCCGCCTCTATCATCTCGACACACACGAATATCGAAACGTGTCCGCTCCGCGTCGGGCAGACGCAGCCCCTTCAATTCGAGTGTCTGGCCGGCAAGTTCGGCGGGGACGTTCGGTTTCACGGTAAGGGTGCGGGACTTGGCGTGCCAGCGCAGGCCGAAGATCTCCTCGATGATGATCTGGAGCCACTGGCCCGCGGTCCACGCATAGCGCGCGACGCCGTGCGGCGTGCCGCCGTCGGGTTCGAGGTATTCCGCATACTGGCCGGCGAAGATCTTGACCGTATGCCAGGCAAGTTCGGCCGCCCGTTCGTGTTCACCCGCATCGCGCAGTCCCGCGATGATGGGGTGATTGCGCATGGTCCATATGTCGCCGTTCCATGCCGTGCCGTCGTACGGTCCGGTCGCGACGACGAACTTCGGGTCCTGTCTCGCTACCGTTGTGAGGCCCAGCTTGCCCCATCCGAACTGGTTGGGGTCGAACAGCCTCTCAAGGAGCTTGGCTCGGCGGTCGGGCGGCGCGATGTTGTAGCGCAAAGTGTCGAACATGTGGTTTGCCAGGATAGGGCGGTGACACCCTTCCTTGACCAGCCGGTTCAGGTAGCAACCGTGCTCCTCGTTCCAGAGGTTGTCATTGATGGCCGTCGCCATGCTCTCGAAGCTTTGCCTGTGTGACGCCGCTTCCTTCTTGAGGCCGAGCTCGTCCGCCAGCTCGGCGCAGAGCTGCGCACCCACGGCAATCGCCACGTTAGTATCCACGGTCGCCATCTCACCGGGACTGTAACCGCCGTGGTACGTGAATGACTCCTCGAAGACGCTTGTCGCGAGACCGAGTTCAGGCTCGCGCTTGACCGGGGACAGCCACCATGCGAGATGCCGCACCATACACCTGTAGAACCTGCGGCGCAGGGCATCGTTGTCGCTGATGCGGCACACGGCGTGCCAGGCTTCGAACACCCGTGGGATAACGCTGCAGTTGCACGGTATTCCGCGGCGCGCGATCTTGCCCTCATGCTGTATGCATCCGTCGGGGTTGGTGTCGTGCACGTCGGCGAAACCCTCCATCATGCGGATACAGAACTCCGGCGCGGTCCACAGCAGCGGTTGCATCGCCAGCGAGGCATCGAGTACCCACCAGTTGTTGCCGTAGTAGGCGCCCCCGGCGCCGGGCGCGAGGAAGGGGGCGGGGAACCCGTTAAAGGGGAGCGGGTCGTAGACAACAGCTTCATCCAGTATTGCGAACGCATCCTCGAATTGGGCCTGTGTAATGCCCGGGAGTGTAAGCTGCGGCAGTTTTCCGAGAACATCCGGCTTCGCGGGTCGTACCCGGGGCTGACCGGGCCCGATGCCGATCTCGGCTATCCAGATGTCGCCCGCCTGCCCGTTCGGGAACTGCAGCCAGACACGATCGATGGCTCCTTCCCAGTCGACCTCGTCGAGATGCGCGGTCAGATCCTGCCAGTCGGTGTCGTAGGGACGCATGGCTACATGGGCCGGGCCGATGCGCTTGTCAGGGACCGCCGTGGTTGTCACCCAGACCCAGCAGTCGGTTTCGGGCGAGCAATTGCGCAGGCGAAGGTGGAGCTTGGCGGCTTGAGTCCTGTCAAGACCCAGCCCCGCCGGTGAGCCGGTGAACAGTCCCTTGTCGGGGCGGGGAAAAGACAGGATGATGTCCGCATCACGCGGGGCGGTATTCCGCGGCCGTATCCAGAGCGTGCCGGCGAAGACCTTTGGTTCCAGTTCCTCCGGCACATCCCATTGCGCCATCGCGTCAAGGTCACAGAACTGCCAACGAAGCATCATTCCTCTCCAGATCAACCGTTAACCATCAACCATCGACCATTAACCATTAACCATCAACCATTCCCATCTCACACTCCCAGTGACGCCATCAGCCCCCCGTCCACGGGGACAACGGCGCCTGTTACATAAGTTGCTGCGTCCGAGACAAGCCACATGGCCGCGCCGACCATTTCTTCGGGTTCCGCGTAGCGTGCCATCGGGACTCGCTCGATTATATTGTTGCCGCGTTCCGTTGGTTCGCCGGTCTGTTCGTCCACTAGCAGGAAGCGGTTCTGGTCGGTAAGCACGAACCCCGGTGCGAGTGCATTGACTCGGATCCGCGGGGAATACTCGGTCGCCATATGGACGGCAAGCCATTCGGTGAAGCTGACGACTGCCGCCTTGGCGTTCGAGTAGCCGATAGCGCGGGTCAACGGCTTGATGCCGCCGATGGACGCAATGTTCAGGATAGTGCCGAACCCGCGTTCGGCAAAGCCTTTGCCGAGCGCCCGGCAACAGAGTACCGTGCCCGAGTAGTTCAAACCGATTGCGGTCATGATGTCCGCCAGTTGGACGTCAAAGAACGGTAGATCGGAAGAAGTCGTTGCTTCCTTGCTGCTGCCGCCCGCACCGTTGATCAGGATATCCACGTCGCCGAGTTGTGATGATGTTTTGGTCGCGGCGGTCTCCACGCTTTCTTGCGCGGTTACATCGCAGGTAACGCCGATGGCCCGGCCGCCGCTGCTGTTGATGGCATCCGCCTGTTCGTCGGCTGCTTCCTCGGATATGTCCCAGATCGCGACGCGTGCACCTGCCGTCGCGAGGCCACGGGCGATTGCGCCGCATATCGCGCCGCCGCCGCCGGTAACCACGGCTGTCTTGTCCTTGAGTCCGGGCAGTGATATGTCAGCTGTGCTCATTCTATGTCTGTCTCAGTTCGCATACTTCACCATCGGGCCCCCGGAAATAGACGACCCACACGCCGGGCCTGAACTCGACCGGTTCACTGAGAAACTCGACGCCCTGTTCCTTCAAGCGCTCAACGTCGGTCCTTACGTTATCACTGCTGAGTCCGATATGGATACAGCCCAGGTCGGATTGCGGACGATCGGGGGGTAGGGCGGCGCCACGGGGCTTTACGTATTCGAACAGTTCGAGCATGCTGCCGCCCAGTTCGAGATGTGCGATGCGGGCCTTCGCGCCGGGCAGAGCTGCCACGGTGCCGAGCAGCTCGTCGTCGCGCGGCTCTATGATGCGGATGAGCTCGAAGCCGAGCAGATCGCGATAGAAGGCAAGCGACCGGTCGAGATCGGCTACGCTGAGTGCTGTGTGCTCCAGTTTGCTGATCATTGCGTTGCCTATCCGGATGCGGCGGAGGCCCGCCGCTCTCCAGGCCTGTCTACCTCTGGTGCTGACACCTGGAACCTGACACCTGAAACCATCCTACACCTGTCGCCTCGCTGCTTTCACAATCGCTGCTTTCACATCTTCAACCGTCGGCAAACAGTACGCTTCTATGGGTTTCGATACGGGCAGCGGGATATCCAGGGCGTTCACCGATACCGCTGGCGCGTCGAGGTAGTCGAACCATCGCTGTTCACAGGCGCGGATGAGTTTCGGTCCGATTGAGTTGCATGCCTGCGCCTCTTCCACGGTAACAAGTGCGCCTGTTTTGCAGAGCGACCTGCCGATCGCCTCGTAGTCCATGCTATGGTCATCGACTGTTCGCAGGTCGACCACGTCGGCCGTGATGCCTTCGGATGCGAGTTGATCAACTGCGCGTTCCGCGAGACGAACCCCCCAGCCGTACGTCAATACCGTCAGGTCTTTGCCCTCGCGTCGAAGCGCGGCCTTCCCGATCTCGATTGTGTGGTCCGGCTTGCCTTCGGGGATCATGCCCTTCTCGCTGTAGAACCCGTGATGTTCGATCATGATAGTGGGGCTTTTCATCTTCATCGCCGCGTTAAACAGGCCGATGTAATCGAACGGAGTGGTGGGTACGAGTATCCGCCAGCCGGGGAACAATGAGAACAGGGCGACGGGATCCATGCTGTGTTGTGCGCCGTAGCCGAGGCCCGCCGCGATGCGGGTGCGGAAGACCAGCGGCATGGACACGCGTCCGTCGTAGATGTGACGAAGCTGCGCGATTTGATTGAAGAGCTGGTCGGCGGCAACCATGCCGAAGCTCGAGAACATGAGTTCGACTATCGGGTGCATGCCGTTCATTGCCGCGCCGCAGGCCAGGCCGCTGAACCCGGCCTCGGTGATGGGGGTGTTGCGCACGCGGCCCGGGTAGATTTCGGCAAGGCCCTTCGTGGCGCCGTAGGCGCCGCCGCCCATGTTTTCCACCTCTTCGCCCATGACAACCACGCCGGGGTCCTGTTCCAGCCAGCGGCCCGTGACCTGTGCGATCGCGTCCGGGTACTTGATCTCGCGCTTACATTCGCAGTCCTTCGCCTCGACGAACGGCCCGGCGGCGGCTATGTCCTCATCGCGCAGGCCGCGGTCGGCTTCAGCGATGGGCGGCCACAGTTCACTCCGGATCATCTTTGCACCCGTGTTGTCGACCGTCAGCACTTCCGCAACGGCCGCATCCACGCAGGCCTGTGCCCGGTCGCGAAGCTTCTCGATATCCCCGGCTTTCACGCCCCGCTTACGCAGCGTTGTCTCGAAGCAACTGATAGGATCGCGCGCACGCCATTCTGCTTCTTCCTTTTTCGTGCGGTATCCGAACGAGCTGCCGGCTATGCAGCCGGCATGGTGGTAGTGGCGGTAGGTCTCAATCTCGAGTATGCACGGAAGATTGCCGAACTTCTTGAGAATGTGCTTGAACGCGTTCTTGACCGCAATCGGGTCATTGCCGTCGACATGGAAGCCCGGCATGCCGTAAGCCGCTGCAACGTTCGACAGCTGCGGCGCGGAACAGCCCTGTTTGCGGGAGGTCGCCACGGCGTAGTGATTGTTTTCGATCGCGTAGATTATCGGAGCGCCCCAGAGGGAGCCGAGATTGCACGCTTCGTGGACGGCGCCCTGGTAGACGGCGCCGTCACCGTAGAAGCATACCGAGACTGAATCCCGGTCCAGCCGCTTGTCGGCCCATGCTATGCCTGTAGCGGGTGGGACGCCGCCGCCGACGATTGCGTTTGTGCCGGCGACGCCGATATGGGCGTCGTAGAGGTGCATCGAGCCGCCGCGTCCGCCGCTGCAACCGTCGGCAAGGCCCATAATTTCTTTGAGAAGAGTCAGCACATGGGCGTGCATCTTGTCGGTGAGGCCGTCCTTGAGCGGATTGAACCGTTTCGGCGTGACCGCGCTGAAAGCCTTGGCGAGGTACTGGTGATGGGCGCGGTGTGTGCCACAGAACTTGTCCTGCGGGCGAACTGCCATTGCGGCGCCGACGGCTACGGCTTCCTGTCCGACGCTGGTATGGACGGGGCCGTTGACGAGGCCGTCGTCCTTCAGCTCTAGGATCTTCTCCTCGAACGCTCGAATGATCTGCATCTGGTGCAGCATCCACAGAAGCTCGGCGCGCGGAACAGTCTGGACGTCTTTGTCTTCAATGGCCAACGCCTTCTGCGCCACCTTGATACTAAGAGTCTTGTTCTTCATTGTGCTCTACCAGTTGTCGCCGCTGCAGCAGAGAACGATACGGCATCATCCGCGCCGGTGAACGATTACGGACGACGATTACGGATTACGATTCCGGAATTCGCCCTATCGTCCACCGTAGTCGTCGCCCGTAATCGTCAACCGATCCCACGTCCCGGAACCTCAGGCAGGAATGCCTGAGGTACCTTGTTCCCTTCCTTCCCGGATTGTGTTGTATTCGTTTATCATGGTTTGGAGATCTGCTTCGCTGAGGGTGGCGCCTTCGCGGGTGGCCTCGCGGAGTAAGCGTTTGGGCAGCGTGTCGGTGGACGCGTCCAGGCCCTCCCGCGTATTGAAAGCGCGGGTCTGTTGTGTTATGCGGTTCGAAAGCGCCTGGAGCTGGTCCTTGTCGCGCTTGATGCCGGTGAGTGCTTCGTAGAGGTCCACGAGCTCGTCCCAGCCGATGAAATCACGATAGAACCGGCAGAGCACCAGGCAGTCGAACAGGGCCGCACGGTCCTCGTAGTCGATATGCAGTTCGGCCTTTCCCTTGATCTGGGCGGGGTCCATCTGGCCCGACAGCTCGGCCTTGTAGAAGGTCCCGCGCAGGTGACAAGCGCCGCGGGCCGCAGTTGCATAGGACAGGCCCATGCCCTTGAGCACGCGCGGATCGAACCCGCCCGGCTCCAGTCCCTTGACATGAATGGCGATATCCTCGAGTCCAAGCTGTTCCGCGGCTGACCTGATTCCGTCGGCGAAGACCTCGCCAACGCCTTGTCGGTTCGCGATCAGGCGGAACAGCTCCGCGACGCGGTCGGGCTGATTGTAGTCGATCTGGAAATCGAGTTTCCCCCGCTTGTGTGCCTCCACCGCAAAAGCGGAGATGTTGCCCGCGCTCATTGTGTCGATACCGAGACGGTCACAAAGGTCGTTGAGGAACGCGATTTCTTCCAGGCTGTCGATGTTGTTCAGGCCGCCGATCGCGTAGATGGTTTCGTATTCGGGGCCTTCCAGTTCCAGTCCCTTGTGGCGACCGTGGAGAACGGTTGAGTGTTTCGTACAACGCAGGAAGCATGTCGGACAGCCGCAGGCCTTCACTTCGAAGTTCTCCTGCATGTAGTCGGCGGAGACGTTCTCCCATTTGTCAAACTTACCGGCTTGCCAGTACCGGGTGGGGAAGCAGTTGGCTGCATTGGTGACCTTGACCTGGCTGGGCGTGCCCCAGTTCTGGTAGACCTGTGTTACGGGGCTTTCCTTGCCCTTCTGCGCGATGCCGCGGATCACGTTCTTCAGCAATTCATCGTCTGCGATGTCCGCCTTGCGAGTACCGCTGAAGGCGATGGCCTTCACGTTCTTGCTGCCGAGCACGGCGCCCATCCCGCCGCGGCCCACGCTGCGCCAGCGGTCGGACTTGATGCAGGCGAACGCTACCTGGTTCTCGCCGGCCTGACCGATCATCATGATGCCGGCGCCCCCGGGTGAACGTTCGGCAAGCCAGTCTTCGGTCTCGAAGGCGTCCTTGCCCCGTATTGGTTTCGCATCGATGAATTCGACACCGTCCTCACCGATTGCGAGGCAGCACAGATCGCTGCACTTGCCTTCGAGGGTTATCGCGTCCACGCCGCAGCCCTTGATTTTCGGGGCGAGTGTGCCGCCGCAGTAGGATTCGCCATAGCCGCCGGTTGCGGGGCTCTTGGCGAAGACGCCGTAGCGTGACTGGCTCCACATCTTCGTGCCGGTAACGGGTCCGGTCGCGATGATGAACGGGCTCTCGGGGGATAGGGCAGGGGTGCCGGGCGCGCTTCCGTTGAGAAGCAGATGCACGCCCAGCCCCTTGCCGCCGAGACGCGACTCGAGGACCGAATCTGCAATGTCCTCGATTGCGAAGGTTTTGCCGGTGAGATCGACCCGGAGCAGTTTGCCGAAGTAACCCGTCATGTGTTCTTACCGTTTGGGAGAGCTTTCTTGACAGCGGCGGCCGATGTCTGGATGTGCTTCCGCAGTTCACGCACGGCCCTTGTTTTGTCACGGTCGTGTATGGCTTCGAGTATGTTTACGTGCTCGGCATAAGCCTTCCGGAGTGCGGCTTCATTCTGTCCGACCCAGCTCTGGAACACAGACCAGAACTTGTGCTGTCGCTGGAGGTCGGCTTCGAGCCACGTGTTCCCCGAGCGTTGGGTCCAGATCCTGTGAAAGGCGCGGTCGAACTGGAGGCACTGCTGTCGCCAGTTGTCGGCCTCGTCGGGTGTGGCTGAAGCGGCCCAGTCATCGAGGCGCTTGACCAACTTGTCGTCGATTTTGTTCCATGCCAGCTTCAGGGCGTGTGTCTCAAGCAGCGCCCGCAGGTCATACATGGCATCGATATCAGCGCCCGACAGCTCGCGCACAACGGGTGCCTGGTTGGGCCTCAGCACCACAAAACCCGCCTCGGCGGCCCGTCTCACGGCCTCTCGGAGAGGCGTGCGGCTGACATTCCATTCACGTGCCAGACGGGCCTCGCGGATTGGTTCGCCGCCCACGAAGTCGCCTTTCAGTATTGCCTGTATGAGCCGTTCGAAGACCCGCTTCGCAGTGGTGCCGGGCCTCTTTAACTCTCCGGAATCTTTACTTGACATAATTTCTAAAGTGTACACACTTTGAGAAGAGATGCAAGAACCAAAAAAGGAAACAATGAGTATAACTGGTTCAATGCCGGGACAGGTTGGCTGTAAGAGTGGAATGAAGGAGGCGCGGAGATGAGACTTGAAGGCAAGAAGACGATCGTGACGGGAGCTTCGAACGGGATCGGCAAGGCAATCGCAAAGGGCTTCGCCAAGGAGGGCGCCGACGTAGTCATCTTCGATATCGATGAGCCGAAGGGGAACGAGGTGGTCGCCGACATAAAGGGCATGGGACGCGAGGCATTGTTCGTGAAATGCGACGTCGGTTTTGCCGACCAGGTCGACGCCGCCTTCAAGGAAGCGGTCCAGTTCCTGGGCCAATTGGATGTTTTGGTGAACAACTGTGGCGTCATACGTTTCTCTGAAATCGTGAAGATGCCGGAGGAGGACTGGGACTTCATCATACGTACCAATCTCAAGAGCGTGTTCCTGTGCTCGAAGCAGGCCGGCAACCAGATGATTGAACAGGGCGGCGGCGGAAGGATCATCTGCATCTCCAGCATCCACGCCGTGCTCAGCGAGCCGCAGTGCGGACATTACACGACGGCCAAGGGCGGCATGGAGTCGTTCTGCCGCACTCTCGCCACGGAATTGGCCCCACACAAGATCACGGTGAACTACATACGGCCGGGGGCCACGTATACCGAGCTGACGATCCCCATGTACACCGAGTCGGTGGTCCGTTCGCTCTACGAGCGCGTTCCGCTGAAAGAGATTGCACAAGCCGAATGGATAGCGAACGGTGCGGTTTTCCTTGCGAGCGATGAGAGCTGCTACATGACGGGTCAGCATTTGACGATTGACGGCGGGTACGTGATGGACGGTTCGCTGCCCTCGGCGGAGTATTGCAAAGAATAGGTGCCGGGTGTCAGGTTTCGGGTTTCAGCTCCAGAGCGTGGGACTGGAGAGGGAGGTGAGGCAGATGGATAGGACGAGGATAAATCGGATCAAGAAGGCGCTGCGGGCGGCGAAGCTGGATGCGATGGTACTGCGGATGCCCGAGAACATCGTTATGTCACTCGGCGTTTGGCCGATGAACGGGTTCTCGTACGCGGTGGTGACCGCCGAATCGGGACCTGCGGCGCTGGTTGCGCCGAGCTGCGAGGATGAGGAGATGGACGGGTGCTGGACCGATGACGTTCGCTATTTCATCTGGCCCCGGCTCAACATGCCCGACCCCCTGAAGGCGATCAGAAAAGAGCTGAGGGCGATCGCGAGGATGCACGGGCTCGAACGCGCGCGCATCGGGTATGAAGCGAACTTTGAGTGCGTGGCACCGGCGCACAACGCCGGCGAGGTGATGACTCATTGCGAGGACTCGGTCAAGTGGCTGAAAGCCGCCTTGCCGAAGGCAAAATGGAAGGATGCGACAGGGGTGCTGAACTCGTTGCGGGCGACGAAGACGGAGGCCGAGATCGGTAAGATGCGAATAGCCAACAAGGTAGCATCTTTCGGGCACAAGGCTCTGTTCCGGAAATGCCGGCCCGGCATATCCGAAGCGGCGCTGGCATCTGCGGTATATGCCGAGTGCATGACGAAGGGCGCGGCCCTCCCCGGGGTGAGACATGTCAACGCGTACCCGCAGATCTCGAGCGGTTCCAACGGGTACCGTGCCTGGCGGCCTATCGTGAGTACGGGCCGCCGGAAAATCATGGCCGGTGAAGTTGCTTTGCTCGAGTTGGCTGTCTGTGTGGATGGGTTCTGGTCGGACACGACCCGCGTCAAGGCGGCCGGTAAGCCGAGCGCGGAACAGAAGCGCATGTTCGCAGCCGTGAAAAAGGCGCAGGCGGCCGGTGTGAAAGCGATCAAAGCCGGCATCAAGGCTTCGAAGCCTGATGAAACCACGTACGGTATTCTGAAAGATGCGGGGTTCGAGGACATGATCGTGCATCTGACCGGCCATGGAATCGGCTTCCGGTATCATGAGCCGGAGCCGTTCCTGGTGCGCGGGAACGACATGAAGCTGCGAGTGGGCCATACATGTTCGGTCGAGCCGGGTCTCTACCACAAGAAATGGGGCGGCATCAGGCTGGAGGATATCGTTGCGGTAACATCCAAGGGCTGCGAAGTCCTGACCCCGACGCCGAAGATTTTGTAGAACGGAAGACGAACAGAAGGCAACGAAGAGAACGAAGGGAGAACCCACCCCGCCCTGCGGGCACCCCTCCAGGGAGGGGATTGGTTCTCTGGTCCCCTCCTTCGGAGGGGTGGATCCCGCGACAGCGGGAGACGGGGTGGGTTTTCGTCAGGCTATTGACCTGGGGATCGACATGACAAAGGAAGCAGAGCCTGAAAGGATGCCGCCGCCGGCTAAGGAG